>CAJHXU010000073.1_pt1 | contig 16352 bp, 20 predicted proteins | sample 9198561 | NCBI WGS metagenome assembly CAJHXU01 (sample SAMEA7708345, study PRJEB35096) | sediment metagenome | biome: marine neritic benthic zone biome [ENVO:01000025]; feature: sediment [ENVO:00002007]; material: shallow marine sediment [ENVO:03000034] sea grass bed [ENVO_01000059] ...
ATTTCAGGTCAAACCAGGCGAACTCTTCGACCTGGCAAGCCAGGATACAGCCTGGCTGGGTACCCCGGAGATGGCGCAGCTGGGCTAAAAGAAGCTGCGCAAGAGCGCAAAGAAGTTCCTGAAGGACCGGGTCGAAGAACTTGCCAAGGCCCAGGAGAGGCTCTACGCCGACGACTGCCATTCTCTGCTGGTCATATTCCAGGCCCGGGACGCGGCCGGCAAGGACAGCACGATCAAGCACGTGATGAGCGGCGTCAATCCGCAAGGCTGCCAGGTGCACAGTTTCAAGGCTCCCTCCAAGGAGGAGCTTGACCACAATTATCTCTGGCGTTGTTGGAAGGCCCTGCCCGAACGCGGGCGCATAGGTATTTTCAACCGCTCCTACTATGAGGAAGTTCTCGTGGTTCGGGTGAATCCGGGCATCCTCGCCGCGCAGAAGCTACCCGAACATTGTGTGACGGAGAATATCTGGGCCGAACGCTACGACGACATCAACGCCTTCGAGCGCCACATGGTTCGCAACGGAACGGTCATCCTGAAGTTCTTCCTCAATGTTTCCAAGGAAGAGCAGAAGCAGCGCTTTCTGGACCGCCTGAAAGAGCCAGATAAACACTGGAAGTTCTCATCCTCCGATCTGCCGGTGCGCGAAGCGTGGGATCAATATACGCATGCCTACCAGGAGATGGTGCGGCACACGAGCACCGACTGGGCGCCCTGGTATGTCATTCCGGCGGATCACAAGCCGGTCATGCGCGCGCTGGTCAGCCTGGTGATCACGCGCACGCTTGATGGACTTGATCTCGAGTTTCCGGAAGTGGGGCCTGAGGAAATGGCGCGGTTAGCGGCTGCGAGAGCCCAGCTCGAGTCTGAAACCTGATCGGGAACAGCCGTCAGGATTCGGTGCTCTCCAGGTCTTCTGGTCGCGGGGTTGAGATAATGTTGTAGCCCGCATCCACAAAATGGATTTCGCCGGTGACGCCTCCGGACAGTTCACTCAACAGATAGAGTGCTGCGCCTCCAACTTCATCCAGGGTCACCGGCCGCCTGAGCGGCGAATGCTGGCGTTGGAAGCTGAACATTGCGCGCGCATCGGCGATACCTGCCCCTGCCAGCGTCCGCATCGGGCCGGCGGAGATAGCATTCACGCGGATGCCGTCCGCACCGTAGTCTGCCGCCAGATAGCGGACGGAAGACTCAAGCGCAGCCTTGGCCAGGCCCATTACGTTGTAGTTCGGCATGACGCGTGAAGCGCCCTCATAGGTGAGAGTGATCATGGAACCGCCATCGGTCATAAGTTCGGCGGCTCGCCTGGCGATCTCCGTGAAGGAAAAGCACGAGATGACCATTGTGCGCACGAAGTTCTCCCGAGATGTGTCGGCGTACCGGCCCTTGAGTTCGTCCTTGTCGGAAAACGCGATCGCGTGGACGATGAAGTCCAGTTTTCCCCATTTCGATTTGAGCACCTCGAAAACCGCATCGACAGACGCAGTGTCCTCCACATCGCACGGGATGATCAGGTTCGATCCGGCGCTTTCCGCCAGTGGCTGCACCCGTTTCCCGAACGCTTCGCCCTGATAGGTAAAGGCAAGGTCTGCGCCATGTGCGGCAAGCGCCCTAGCGATGCCCCAGGCGATGGAGTGATTGTTCGCCACGCCCATGACGAGGCCGCGTTTGCCGGTCATAAGCGAGCCGGGCGCTGGAAAATCTACCGCTTCCATCGGTCAACACTCTTGTAGGTGTGAGAGGAGTGGGTCCGAGCTTACTCGTTTTAGCGCTGGAAGGCAAGGGTGGCGTTTGTCCCGCAAAAGCCGAAGCTGTTGGAGAGGACTACATTGATTTCCGCGTTGTCCTTGCGCTCACGGGCAATCGGAATGTCCGAAAAATCAGGATCGAGCTCCGAGATGTGGGCGCTCTCGGCGATAAAGCCGTTCTGCATCATCAGGATACAGTAGATGGATTCCTGAACGCCCGCCGCGCCGAGACTGTGGCCGGTCAAGGATTTCGTGGCTGAAATCATGGGGATTTCGTCCCCGAATACCTCCCGCAGAGCTTCAATTTCGCGGACGTCCCCAATTGGCGTCGCCGTGGCGTGCGGGTTTATGTAATCGACCTTCTCGTTCACGGTCGACAGGGCCTGATTCATGCAGCGCACGGCCCCTTCGCCTGAGGGCTGCACCATGTCCACGCCGTCCGAAGTGGCGCCGTATCCCACCACTTCACAGTATATCTTCGCACCGCGTGCCTTTGCGTGCTCCAGCTCTTCGAGAACGAGCGTCCCGCCGCCGCCGGCGATCACGAATCCATCCCGCGTCGCGTCGTAGGCGCGGCTGGCAGTCGCCGGGGTGTCGTTGTGCTTGGACGACATGGCGCCCATGGCATCGAAGAGCACGGAAAGGGTCCAGTCCAGTTCCTCGCCGCCGCCGGCGAAGATGAGATCCTGCTTGCCCCACTGGATGAGTTCGGCCGCATTGCCGATGCAGTGAGAGGAAGTCGCACAGGCCGACGAGATCGAGTAGTTGACGCCTTTGATGCCGAAGGGGGTGGCCAGCGTGGCCGAGTTTGTGCTGCCCATGGCTGCCGGAACCGCGAAGGGCCCGACGCGTTTGGGCCCGCGTTCCCGGGCCGTGTCGGCGGAAGCCACGATCACGCGGGTGGATGGTCCGCCTGAGCCCATGATGAGCCCGGTGCGCTCATGAACAATGTCTTGCTCTTCAAGGCCGGCGTCGGAGATCGCCTGTTCCATGGCGATGTAGTTCCAGGCCGCGCCGTCTCCCATGAAACGGCGCACCCGGCGGTCGATCGCCGTGTTGAGATCGATGTCAGGTGCGCCGTGTACGTGACACCGGAACCCCAGTTCTTCGTATTTGTCCGCCTTTGTGATGCCCGAGCGTGCTTCGCGCAGCGATGCGGTCACTTCCTGCGCATTGTTGCCGATGGAGGAGACGATCCCCATCCCTGTGACCACCACGCGCCTCATGGGTGAAATCCTTTCGTCTTCCCGGTTGCATCTAACCTGCAACTATCAAGTTGTTTGCAGTCCTGATCAACCGGTTTGTGCGGCTTACGCATCCGGTTTGAACAGTCCAACTCGCAGGTCGGTCGCCGTATAGATGGTTTCACCATCCGCCTTCAGCACGCCGTCAGCGATGCCCAGAACCAGTCTCCGGGCAATCACCCGCTTGAAGTTAACCGCGTACTCGACCTTTCTGATGTCCGGTGTCACCATTCCGGTGAACTTCACCTCCCCGGTCTGAAGGGCTCGGCCCTTGCCTTCAAGCCCGAGCCAGCCCAGGAAAAATCCCGTCATCTGCCAAAGTGCATCGAGCCCCAAACATCCGGGCATGACCGGATCGCCCTGGAAATGGCAGGCGAAGAACCACAAATCCGGATTGACATCGAGCTCTGCCACCACTTGGCCCTTGCCGTGTTCACCACCGTCTTCGGTGATCGATGTAATGCGGTCGAACATGAGCATGGGCGGGAGCGGCAACTGCGCATTCCCGGGCCCGAACAGTTCGCCGCGGCCGCAGGATAGCAACTCTTCGTATGTGAAACTGGATTGGCGTGCCATTTCACCCTCTTCGCCGCCGCCGGCGAGCCTTTCAACCGCAGCTGGCCCCTTGATTTCGTTGATCTTAACTAACACACGTGCCGTGGCGCCGGAAGCCTTGCCACACGGCATCAACAAGGTGTTAGATGAGGCCGGATGACGCGTCTGCGCGTGATTGCGAACTGTTCGCAGTTGGGATAAACTTTACCGATGCGTGCTAGGGTGAATACGGTTTTGAGGATTTGAGCGCATGCAATTGAATATGTGTGATGCAATCAACCGCTTGCGGTCTGCCGGTTTGCGGCCGACCCGGCAGCGGTTATCTCTAGCAACTCTCCTGTTCTCCGGTCCCGAACGTCACGTGTCGGCTGAGGAGCTTCACGAGGAAGCTGTAGAAGCGCACGTTCCTGTGTCGCTGGCGACTGTCTACAACACGCTGAATCAGTTCACCGAAGCCGGTTTGTTGCGTGAAGTGGCGATCGACGGCACCAAGAGCTATTTCGACACCAATACGTCGAACCATGCGCACTTCTATCTGGAATCGGAAGGCAAGCTGATCGATATCGACAGCGACAGTCTGAAAATTATGGGTGTTCCGGAAGCGCCGGAAGGGACAAAGATCAGCCGCATCGACGTGGTTGTCAGACTGGCTGACACCTAAGCTCATTTGCGCCCAAGTTAGAATGCTGCATCGCGAATTGGTTCCTGACCGCATCCTGAGGAGCCACCCTCCGCTTGGTGTCTCAAAGGATTGTCGAGTGCTTGGAGACTGTCGGCATGCTTCGAAACGGCGTAGATTTTGGCTGAGAAACTGGGCTCCGAGTATTCTGGCCCGCTATTCGATAGACTCGCCTGGATAAACGCCCCAGAGTTTATCTTGCTTGACCCAGCCCGAATAGCCGCCGACGGCGATGTTGCACCACTGCCCGGTGCACCGCTCAATCCGGCCCAGGACACCTGCTTCCAGAGTGGCGATGGTCGATCCGTTCGCAGACGGCTCGCTCAACAGAACCTCTTCGGAGCCTTTTCGCCATGGCGAGACCACACCGGTGCGCCAGCCGGCCAACAGGGAATGATACACCCAGCCTTCTTCGCCCTCGGCATCGCGCACCCGGCGCCAGTGATCTGATTCGGCGATAATTTCAACGGGGTAGCCTTTCCGGGTAAAGACCCAGGACACCTTATGCGAGGTTGACGGGCCGCGGCGTACATTCACCTTGTCGCGCTTCAGGCTGACAAATCGAGGCACTGGCAGGCCGCTCGGTCCAAGATTTGTCACGACGGGCTTCATGCTGTCCGACCGGCTCGCCTTGATGCTGGCGGTGGCAGGTTCGTGGAAAAACCATAGCCCAGCCGCGGCCGTCATCGCCGCGAATGCAACGAAGACACCAGCCGTGATCATGGTAGCATACGAGCGATCCAACCCCATTGGTCCCACTCTGGCCGGATTGTCCAAACCCCATCCGGCGTCGTTTCACCTAAACGCAAAGGCTGACGGCAAGCGCCCAGAACAAAAAAGACTTCCGGAAGAACGCCTCTTCCGCTATCAGCCATGCGTCTGCTAGACACTTTCCTAGCAACCTTACACAAACAAATTGCAAACGAAAAGAGTGCCCGCGCGACATGTGCGGCAACATCCGATACGGCACGATGCCGGACCATCTTGGAGTGATTGCATGACCAAGGCCAAACCGCGCGTGGTGGTCACCCGGAGACTACCGGATGTTGTCGAGACGCGCATGCGCGAGCTTTTCGACACGCAGCTCAATATTGACGACGAGCCCATGAGCGCAGCACAGCTGGTCGAGGCTGTAAAAACAGCAGATGTGCTAGTTCCAACTGTGACCGATCGGATCGACCGGTCTGTTATCAGCCAGGCGGGAGAGCAGCTGAAGCTGATCGCGAACTTTGGGACCGGGGTCGACAAGATCGACGTAGAAACTGCCTTCAACAAAGGCATCATTGTCACGAATACGCCGGGCGTGCTGACCGAAGACACCGCCGACATGACCATGGCTTTGATCCTTGATGTCGCTCGCCGCGTCACCGAAGGCGCCCAGGTTCTTACATCCGGCAACGACTGGAAGGGCTGGTCGCCCACATGGATGCTGGGGCAGCGTATCACGGGCAAACGCCTCGGGATCATCGGTATGGGCCGGATCGGCCAGGCGGTCGCGCGCAGGGCCAAGGCCTTCGGCCTGCAGATCCACTATCACAACCGGCGGCGGGTGAACCCGGCCGCGGAGGAGGAACTTGAAGCGACTTATTGGGAAAGTCTTGATCAGATGCTGGCACGGATGGATATCATATCCGTCAACTGTCCGCACACGCCAGCGACCTTCCACCTGTTGTCCGCGCGCCGGCTTAAGCTGCTTCGGCCTGACGCCTACATCATCAACACAGCGCGGGGCGAGGTGATCGATGAAAATGCCCTTGCCCGGATGCTTGATGCCGGAGAGCTTTCTGGCGCCGGCCTCGATGTTTTCGAACACGAACCGGCGGTCAACCCGCGTCTGGTCAAGTCCGACAAGGTCGTCCTTCTGCCTCACATGGGGTCGGCCACGATCGAGGGCCGGATCGACATGGGCGAGAAGGTGATCATCAACATCAAGACCTTCGTGGACGGCCACACGCCGCCCGATCGTGTGATTCCGGCTATGCTCTGAGGAGATCTCCGCCATGGCGAAAGGATATTGGATCGCTCACGTCACCGTCACCGACCCGGAGCCCTACAAGCTTTACGTCGAGGCGGGCGCTGCCGCGTTCAAAAAGTACGGTGCCAACATCCTGGCCCGCGGAGGCCAGCACAACATTCTCGAAGGGAACGGCAAGGCGAGAAATGTCGTCATCGAGTTCCCGTCGTTCGATGATGCGCTTGCCTGCTACAATTCCGCCGAGTACCAGGCTGCGAAGAAGCACCGCGAGAACGCGGGCGAAGCAGATATCGTGATTGTCGAAGGCGCTTAGGCGCCTTCGGTCTGGAGCCAAGCATGGGTGCTATGAGACTGGCCGTAATCGGTGCGGCAGGCCGCATGGGCCGCGTATTGACCGCCACGATTCATGGCACGGCTGGGTGCTCAGTCGCCGGCGGTACGGAGCGGTCGGGCTCGGAATTCGTTGGTCAGGACATGGGAGAACTCGCCGGGCTCGGTCCAATCGGCGTTTCGATCACAGAGGACCCTCTGGAGCTTTTCACGAAGATTGAAGGCATTATCGATTTTTCCACCCCCGCGGCCACCCTTGAGCATGCCGAACTTGCAGCACAGGCCCGGATCGTCCACGTCATCGGAACCACGGGCATGACGGAAGACGATGAGGCAAAACTCCACGCCGCTGCCCGCCATGCCCGGATCATCAAAGCTGGAAACATGAGCCTCGGCGTCAACCTGATTACGGCACTGGTCAAGAAAGTTGCTGCGGCACTCGATGACGATTTCGATATCGAAGTGGTCGAGATGCATCACAAGCACAAAGTTGACGCTCCGTCCGGCACGGCGCTGATGCTTGGACAGGCCGCTGCGGAAGGCCGTGGCATCTCCCTGAAGGACAAGGCGGTGCGTTCGCGCGACGGGATCACCGGGGAGCGTGAAACCGGCGATATCGGTTTTGCAACTTTGCGCGGCGGCTCCGTTGTCGGCGAACATTCGGTCATCTTCGCAGGAAACTCTGAACGGATTGAGCTGACTCACCGCGCTGAATCGCGAGCCTTGTTTGCCAATGGAGCCGTGAAGGCAGCACACTGGGGCTTGGACAAAAAGCCGGGCTTCTACTCCATGCTCGACGTGCTCGGTCTGAACGATTGAACGAGGGAGCCGGAAAGATGGAACGTCTGTTGGTTCTGGTGCGCCATGGCCAAAGCGAATGGAACCTTAAGAACCTCTTCACAGGCTGGAAAAACCCTGACCTGACGGTTGTTGGCAAGGCCGAAGCAACACGCGCGGGCCGTCAGCTCAAGGCGCTTGGGCTTGAGTTCGACGCGGCCTACACCAGCGCCCTTCTCCGGGCGCAGCACACGCTGGACATCATGCTGGACGAACTGGGCCAGACCGGTCTTGAAATCACCCGCGACCAAGCCCTCAATGAACGTGATTATGGCGATCTTTCAGGTTTGAACAAGGACGATGCCCGAGCCAAATGGGGCGAGGAGCAGGTTCACGCCTGGCGCCGGTCTTATGATGTTCCGCCACCCGGCGGAGAGAGCCTGAAGGATACCGCTGCCCGCGTTCTGCCGTACTTCGAGGCGCATATTTGGCCACGGGTGATGCAGAGCGAGCGCATTCTGGTTGCTGCTCATGGCAACTCTTTGCGGGCGCTAGTCATGTCGCTTGAAGGGCTCTCTCCAGAGGAAATCCTCAAGCGTGAAATTGCGACGGGCGTTCCGCTTGTCTACCGCTTCGATGATGCGGGCAAGATCGCTCAGAAGGATGTGTTGCTCTAGCCTGTCGCGCCGCGTTTTCGCGCGAACAGTTTGCCGATCCGCCCGGCCTGCGCAACCAACACGCCGGACAGAATTATGACCGCCATGCCCGCGACGCTGACGGCATCGGGAATATCGCCGAAGATCAGCACGCCCCAGACGAGGGCTCCGACGATCTCGACATAGGAGAACGGTGCCAAACCGCTGGCCGTTGAGCGGGCATAAGCCATGATAATCAACAGGTGTGCGGCCGCGTTCACAATGCCCATGGCGCCGAGATAGGCCACCTGGCGCAGATCCATGGGCTGCCAGATCACGAGCGCTGTCGGCGTCAGGAGGACAATGGCGACAAGGGGCAGGAAGGTGGTTGAAACCAAGGCCGGCGTGCCTTCTGCAACCATCCGCGTGAACACCAGGTGCAGCGCGTAGAGCAGTCCTGCGCCCAGCGCGAGCACGGAGGCGAAGCCGGTTCCCGCAGCGTCCGGCCGCATTACCAAAAGAACACCAGCGAATCCCGCAGCGCAGCCAAACCAGGCCATCACCGGGACGCGCTCTAGAAGCGTCCATGGCGACAGCAGGGCCACGATGAACGGATAGATGTAGATGATCGCAATAGCCTCAGCGAGCGGCAGGACCTTAACGGCATAGGTGAAGAGGATCGTCGTCGCCAGGATCATCACCGCCCGCATCACCTGAGCGGTCATCTGGGGTGGATTGAAGTCGCGCGCCCCGAAGCGCCACATCGCATACGGTGCTACGCACAGGAAATAGCCTATGTACCGGCCCCAAGTGACTTGAACGGGATGCAACTCGGTGGCCATGAGCTTCATGAGCGCACCGGACAGGGCTGCAAACATGAGCCCCAAGGCGAGTAATAGAACGCCAAGATTGGCGCGGCTGCCGGCTTCCTCCTGAACCGTGATAGACACGGTACTTTGTCCTGCCTTGCATTGGCGAGTTTTGCAGCAGTCTGCCCTGAATGCTCCGGATGAGCCATGCGGCTACGCGCAGGGCTTCCATGCACTAGACGCAGAGCTGCCAAGCGCCGGAATGTAGCACGGGTGTCTTGGATACAGCGCCGAATGCCGTTTTCAGGACCTCTGTATTGGACCCGCTGGATTATGAACCGCGCGGAATTTGCGCTATACTGCTCTCTATGGATGGGAGCATCGATTGAGCCTCTCCGAAAAATAGGGGCGGCTGCAATCAGGACGGAGCCGACGCAATGATTGTCTTCCCCGATATCGAACTCCAGAACGGCAAGTGCGTGAACCTTGTGCGCGGCCAGATGGACGAGGCTGTGATTTACAAGGACGATCCTGTCAAAACGGCAAAGCGGTTCGAAGCCGAAGGGGCCGAATGGCTTCACATTATTGATCTCGACGCCGTGGACCGCCGGGATGAAGACAACACCGAGCTCGTGACAAAGATCATCAAGACGGTGAATATCCCGGTTCAGGTTGCCGGCGGCGTGCGCACCATGCTCTGGGTGGATGAGTGGATAAGCCGTGGTGCGGGGCGGGTCGTCCTCGGCACTGCGGCGGTGCAGGATCCGGCCTTTGTGGCAGAGGCGGCAACGCGGCATCCCGGAAAGATCGTTGTGTCCGTCGACGCGCGGGACGGAAAGGTCGTTTCGGAAGGTTGGAAAACCGTCACGGCTTTCACGCCTCTGGAGTTTGCCCGCCAGTTCGAATCCATGGATCTCGGTGCGATCATTTTCACAGACATCGACCGCGACGACGAGCTACCGGAAAGCAGCCTTGCTCTGACGACGGAAATGGCGACATCCCTGATCCTGCCCATCATCGCCAGCGGTCCGGTGAAGACTTTGGACGACATCTCCACGCTCCGCTACCTGCCTAATATTGCCGGCGCGATCACCGGCCGGGCGCTGTTCAACGGCACCTTCACCCTGCCCGAAGCGATTGAGGTTGCGCGCACCAACTAGCCGGTTTTCAGAGGCTTCCAAAAACGCTAGAATTCGCGTGCAATGAGCAGGGTAAGAGCAGGTCTGATCGGGCTAATCGGCTGCACCGGTTTCGCGCTGGCGACGGCAACCCAGGCCCACGATCCATCGATCGAAGAGAAACTTCAGGCCGATAAGGCATGCCCAAAATGCAAGTTGGCGGGAGTTTCATTGAGCGGCGCCAAGCTCAAAGGTGTGAATCTCGCCGGCGCTGACCTGAGAGGCGCGGATTTCTCCAAGGCCGATCTTACCGGGGCAGACCTGACCGATGCGGATATGGCCGGCGCCGATATCAGCTACGGCAACTTCGAGGGCGCGACCTTCAAAGACGCCGACATGTCAGGTGTAGATGCGGAGCATGCGAACCTGAAGGGCGCCAATCTTCAAAACGCCGATCTTGCAGGTGCAGATATCAGTTTTGCGGACCTGTCGCAGTCCAACCTTGAGAATGCCATCATGGACGCTGTCCAGATGGAAGAGACCAAGCTAGAGGGCGCCAAGGGCTTCGAGCCCTACTAGAGCAAAGTTTCGTAAAATGGATCAGTATGATCGAAACTTGCTCTAGGCGCTGGTTGGCGCCGAAGCCCCGTTTCAGAGATCAGCGGATTGAGCTCTCAACCACTCTGCGCGTGCGCGAACGGTTCCGAAGTTCCCAGGCCGGGTTGACGCTCAGAGGTAGCTTTGCAGCCCACTTCACCTCGTCGCGGGTAACACCCATGTCGTTCAGAATTCGCGTCTCGTAGTCCGAGAGCTTGCGGATCTGCCGGCGGGCTCGCCAGTTGCTGAGCCAGCGTGCCGCAGCGCGGATGAACCAGGGATGATCGCTTTCGTGGTGGCGGACATGTTCAACTGTGGTCATGGCATTTTTCTCCTGTTCGCTGAGGGCGGGGACGTTTCAGCGTGGCGCCCCCGTTCCCGGCGCTGGATGCCGTTTGGCTTTGATGTTGAGAATGTGGGCTTGAGGGATTGATTTATCAAACGAATGTTTTAAATACATCTCATCAACATTTTTGATCTATTGGAAATCCAGAAATGCCGCTCAATCTCGACATCGATTTGCTCCGTACGTTCATCGCCATCGCCGATACTGGAAGCTTTTCCAGAGCGGGCAACGAGATATTCAAGAGCCAATCGGCGGTTTCCATGCAGATGAAGCGTTTGGAGGAAGCGGTGGGCAAGGCCCTGTTCGCGAAGGATGGTCGCGTCAACCGGCTGACGGCGGATGGGGAACATCTGCTCGATTACGCGCGCCGCATTGTTAGGCTCTCAGACGAAGCAATGACGGCTTTTCAGGAGCCTGAATGCTCAGGGGTGGTGCGGCTGGGTACGCCGGACGATTACGCAGAAAGCCTTTTGCCTTCAATCTTGGCGACCTTCGCCCGCAGCCATCCTATGGTGGAAGTGGATGTGGAATGCCTGCCAAGCGGGCCCTTGAGACGCAACGTGCAGAGTGGCGATCTTGATCTTGCGCTCATCACTTGTCAGGGCGATGTGCAGTACGGCGAGATCATCAGGAACGAAAAGCTGCACTGGGTGACCTCGCCCCGCCATTGCGCCCATGAAAAGGACCTCTTGCCCCTGGCTGTGTCCCATCCGAGTTGTGTTTGGCGCGGCATGGCGCTCGATGCCTTGGACAAGATGGGGCGCCCCTACCGCATTGCGTATTCCAGCGGCAACAGCGTTGCGGTAAATGCTGCGGTACGCGAAGGCCTGGCTGTAGGAGCGGTTCCGGAACTCACCATCCGGCCAGGCGTGCGCATCCTCACCGAGGCTGACGGTTTTCCGGACCTAGGCGCTTTTCCCATCGAATTGATCAGCAAGCCGGGCGAACTCAATGGCGCGGTTGAAGCCCTACGCAAGCAGATCATCAGCTCAGTTTCAAATCTCAGGAACGAGTTGGCTGCAGCTTAGGCGCCGGTCTTTTCCAGATAGCGCTTCATGGAAACCTCTGCGGTGGAATAGGCTTCCTGCAGTTCCACGTCCCAGTATTTCAGCTGGTCGAGTGGGATAGGTGCCGACGTTACCGCACAGCGCACGAACTCTCCCTGCACCACGACCTGATAGTCAGAGTCCAGATAGCGCAAGGTGGCTTCTCGGCCGCCAAGAAAATTGGGCTGGAACCGGTTCATGAGTATCTAGATAGAGGCTGCAGTGGGCAATTTCCATAAGAAACGGCATCGCGATTTTTCCCACGACGCCATCACCGTGTGTCGTTCCCTTCGACGAGGCTCCGGGACATCCCGAGAAATTTGTAGAGGGCTTTGATATTGCCACCAGCCTTCTTGATCACGCCATCGAATGTCGTGCGCAATAGCGGTCCGAGCCAGACGTTCTGTACCTGCAGATCGACAACCTTGTACCTCGCGCCCCTCTTCTTCACCTTGTAGATGACGGGCTGGGCACGGCCGCTTGAGCGAATGAGCTTGGCGTTGACCTTCGAGCCCGCGCAACGGCCAACTTCAACATCGATGGCACGAAACTTCCTGCCGTAATTAGCAAGTGTCTTCGCCATGAACTCGAGCATGCCCTTTTCGTAGGCTGTCTTGTTGGAAGCGGGCACGAGCGTCCGGTGCCTGCCCAGGGCGAAACTACCGATCGCACCGACGTCGGCGTAGTTCTTGATGAGACTGCGGAACCTACCGACCGAACCCGACTTTGCGGCACTCAGCATTTTTCCACTGACTTCTTTTACGAATCCCTTGGCGCCACAGGCCTGTGCCTCGATTGGCGCAGCAATCATCAGTCCGATTACAAGCATCAAGGCCATGAACTTCGAGGCCGCAATTGTCCGTATTTTGAGTTGATACATGCTCACTCCCTCCCAGCCTTTGATAGCCGGTTTCCGATCACAACATTTGGCAACTGTAGCCGGGTCAGTATGTGGAACGTATACGGAATTTCCGCGAATTGCACGTGACGAAAATCACAGAAGCCTTAACGTTTGAGCGCGACGATGAGCTTATCGATGTTCCCGCCGTTCTTCTTCACGTAATTGACGAAGGCGCTGCGCAGGAACGGGGTCAGCCAAAACCCGAGAACCCGGGCGTCCTGGATCTGATAGCCCTTGCCCGCCGGGCGAAGCTTCCACACCACGTTGTATTTCGTGCCGGAGGAAAGATGGATTTTACTGTCCACAAGCACGTTTCGGCCGTTCTTGCGGGCTTTGGACAGGATTTCCACTCTACTGACGTGATACTTTCGCGATTGGGTTGCGAAGTATCTGGCGACAAACCGGCGCACACCTTCGTAGTAGGATTTCTTCTTCGAGTTCTTCAGGTTCGGCAGGTAGATGCCGAGCGAATAGGTGCCGATGTGGCGGGTATCGGCGTGGCGCAGGATGGATTTGTAGAAGGCTGCACGTGAACTCAGCCGGCCCGCAGTGACCAATTCAACGGCAACTCGCTCCATGTAGCGGATGGCGGGATGCTTGGCCTGTGCAGAATTTGCCCAGAACGCAGAGGCTGCGAAGAGCAGCAGCGCAAGCGCAGATACCTTCAGTGCCGAAGCTGACGGGGTAATGGACAAGGTTTTCATGATGTGGGCCGCAACTTGAGTGGGAAACGCGCCAGAATCACCCCGGCAAAATCGCGCCTAAGAAACCGCAAAGACACCCCTCACGTCAACGTGCAATGCGCCGCGAGCATTCACAATTCCGAACCAGGTTTGCGGAGGTTAGCGACAGCGCTTTGCTCAGTTGCGCAAGTGATCAATCAGAGCACTCACTTTCCCGCCATTCTTGGAGATATGGGAGGTGAAGCTTGACCTGAGCGTCATGGCCATTGAGACGCCTTTCACGGTCACATCGAAGATCTTGTAGCCGCCACCACGCTTGATGACCCGCCAGCTGACCGGCAGCGAGCCGCCTCCTGCGTAGACAACCTTGCTCTTCACGATCACCGTGCCCTTGCCCTTCGGCCGAGAGCTGACGATCTGGAGCTTGGCGTTCTTGAAGCTTTTTGTGTTTGCTTTCAGCAGCTTGGCGATATGACCCTTGGTGAGGCTGTAGTACTCCTTGGCCTGTCCGGCCGGAAGTTTTTTTCGGTACTTGCCGAGGGAGAATTTGGCAATGGTGCGGACATCTGCATAGCTGGAGACGAGCCCCTGGAAGGCGGTGGCTGAACCGCCGGAATTGATGGTCGAAACAATCTTGCCGGCAACATTTTGAACATAGCCTTCAGGAGCGGTCAGCGCTTCGGCGGGCTGTCCGCTCCCGTGCAGGACCGCTACAGACAAGGTGGAAGCAAACGCACACGTAACGAACACTCTGCGGCTTGTCATAACAGGATTCTTTCTCATCGGCCCTAGCGGCTCAGTTCATGAACATTTTCGTGAGTCTTGCCGTTGAAACCTGCCGGCTTAACGCTCAGTCCGGCCGCTTCCACATTTGCGTCGGCGGACGGATCACGGTCATGGATAGCGGCCTGCCGGTTCTGGACATAAGCCGTTTTCGCTACCTCGTAGAAATCAGGTGACGATTCCATGGCCTCGAATGCTTCGATATTGGCCTCGCGCTGCGTGACGAAGGTCGCCATCGTCGGCGTCGTGGAGACCAGCAAACTAGTGTCCCACAATAACCAGGTCAACGGGTTCGTCAGATAATCCACGGCACGGCCCGCAAGATGGCGTGGAGTGGAGGGACCCAGAACCGGAACGACAATGTAATCGCCGGACGGCACGCCATATGCGGCCATGGTCTGTCCGAAGTCCTCGTAGTACTGAGGCAGACCGGCCAGAGTGGCGACGTCCAGCAACCCGCCCATACCGAGCGTTGTGTTTAGAAGGAAGCGCACGGTCGTATCGCCCACCTTGTCGCGGTCACCCTGAAGGGCAGCATTGACGATGGTGATCGGCGCATAGGTATTGTTGACGACGTTGCCAATCGCCACGCGCACCGGTTCGGGCGTCACCCAGCGGTAGGTGTAAGCCACAGGTTTCAGGACAGCAATGTCGAGAAACTGATTGAAACCGAAAACGAACCGATTGGCCGGCTCGTGCGGATCGGCGATCTGCACTGCTTCGGCCTCTTCAGAAGCATAGTCTTCCTCCAGCGAATCCAGAAGATCGTCCTCACTTGAAGATGAGGTTTCGGCAGAAGTGGCCGGTTGTTCCTGAGCGAATCCAGGCGCCGGTGCCGCGAGCGCAATAGCAGCGCTCAGGGCGAGCGTGCGTCCCAACACTGTGGCAGCATCGGTCATTCGCCTGATCGGGAACTTAAATTCATACATACCGCTGTCCGCTACGCAGGGTTAACTACGCCCACAAGATAGGCTGAAAGGGTTGTCAAAACCTTCCGGGCCGCATTGCTCATGGCCTGCAAAAGTGTCCGATCTTGGGTTAACGAATGGCAAAGATTTGGCTTTGCGGTGCAAGTTTTCATGCTGCCGTTCGAATGTTGACGGAAGTGCCCTGCGGCGTGTCTAACTAGGGTAACTCACTTGGCGGGAATTCCGGGTCTGATGGAGCAGCTTCTGGCGGGACTGAGGGCGGTCGGCGAGCGCACCCGTCTGCGCATATTGTTCCTGCTCACCCACGGGGAGCTGACAGTCAAGGAACTGACTCAACTACTCAATCAAAGCCAGCCGCGCGTCAGCCGGCACGTGAAACTCATGGCAGAAGCCGGCATCATAGAACGCTACCGGGAGGGCGCCTGGGTGTTTCTCAGGTTGGTAGAGGCCGGCGGGGCCGGGTCATTGGCACGATTCATTGCTGACATGGTGCCGCCGGAGGACGAAGTCGTTCGCAACGACATCCAGCGCCTGGAGCGTATTCGGCAGCACCGTGCGACGCGCGCAGCCCGTTATTTCGATGCCAATGCGGAAGACTGGGACAAGATCCGCTCGCTTCATGTGTCCGAAACCGAGGTCGAAAAGGCCATGCTTTCTGTCCTGGGCGAGAGCAAGCGGGAGTATCTGCTCGATATCGGCACCGGCACGGGCCGCGTGCTTGAGCTCTTCGCACCGCGTGCGGAGCGGGCCATGGGCCTGGACGCAAGTCATGAGATGCTCGCGATTGCGCGTGACCGGATGGAGAATGCCGATCTCCGCCATGCGCAGGTGCGTCATGGCGATCTCTATCAGCTGCCCCTGCAGTCCGGCGCCGTCGATCTGATCACAATCCATCAGGTCCTGCATTTCCTGGATGATCCGGCCTCAGCTCTAGCGGAGGCGTCGCGTGTGCTGAAGCCCGGAGGTCAAATGCTCATCGTGGATTTTGCGCCACACGAGCAGGAGTTTCTGCGGGAGGAACAGGAGCACCGCTATCTCGGCATCAAACAGGAGCAAATGGAACGTTGGGCGGCTTCGGCCAATCTTTCCCTCGACCGTCATGAGGCGCTGCTGCCGGACCCGGACACTTCAGGCGGGCTCACTGTTTCGCTCTGGCTGGCCTCTCGGTCTGCCGACATCCACCGTCTCGACCGG
>CAJHXU010000068.1_pt1 | contig 14629 bp, 15 predicted proteins | sample 9198561 | NCBI WGS metagenome assembly CAJHXU01 (sample SAMEA7708345, study PRJEB35096) | sediment metagenome | biome: marine neritic benthic zone biome [ENVO:01000025]; feature: sediment [ENVO:00002007]; material: shallow marine sediment [ENVO:03000034] sea grass bed [ENVO_01000059] ...
AAACCTGCCTAGGCTGCGAGCCCTTCGAACAGTGCCAGGCAATCAGCTTGACCATGGAGGGCTTCAATCATGTTTTCTGGATGAGGCATCAGGCCAACGACGTTGCCTTGGCGGTTGACGATACCCGCGATGTCGTTGGCAGAGCCGTTGGGATTCGTGTCTTCGACGTACCGAAAGACCACACGGCCTTCGTTTTCCAGTTGTTTGAGTTTTTCTTCGGTGGCGAAGTAGTTGCCGTCCCCATGGGCGACAGGACAACTCACGACCGCGTCCTTCTCCATTGAGGATGTGAAGAAAGTCGAGGTGTTCTCGACGCGCAATCGCACTTCCTTGCACACGAATTTCAGGTGTGCGTTCCGCATCAGAGCGCCGGGCAGCAGTTCGGTTTCCACCAGGATCTGGAAACCGTTGCAGACGCCGAGAACGTTCACCCCGGCTTTGGCTGCCCGGATAATTTCGGACGTAATCGGAGACCGTCCGGCAATGGCGCCGCAGCGGAGGTAGTCGCCGTAGGAAAACCCGCCTGGAATTACGATAAGATCGACATCCGGTAGCTCAGTTTCGGTATGCCAGATGGTTACAGGTTCGATCCCGGTCCCTGCTTTCAAGGCCATGATCATATCGCGCTCCCGGTTGATGCCGGGAAACAGGACAACGGCTGACTTCATTCAGCTGATCTCAATTTCGTAGTTTTCGATGACGGTGTTGGCGAGCAACTTGTCGCACATGTTGGCAACCGAGGTTTGAGCGGCAGTCTTGTCTGAGGCGTCTATATTCAGCTCGAAGTACCGCCCCTGACGGACATCGCTCACGCCGTCGAAGCCCAGACTGTCGAGCGCATTCTCGATGGCCTTGCCCTGCGGATCGAGGACGCCATTCTTCAGGGTGACTTTTACTCTGGCTTTCATGACAGGCATCTGCACTCTTACTTGCTTTCGACCTTGCTGACATTGTCGCTTCGGTCGGACTTGACCAGTACCGGTTTTGAGCCCTTTTGCGGTTCGCTCTTGTTCATGATGCCGAGACGGCTTGCGACCTCCTGATAGGCCTCGACGAGGCCGCCGAGATCCCTGCGGAACCGGTCTTTATCCAGCTTGTTGTCCGTCTTCATGTCCCATAGACGGCAGGTGTCCGGGCTGATTTCGTCTGCCAGAACAGTTCGCACCATATCGTTGTCATAGTGCCGGCCGAACTCCAGTTTGAAGTCGACGAGACGGATGCCGACGGCGGCGAACACGCCGGAGAGGAAATCGTTGGTCCGCAGCGACATGGCCATCATGTCGTCCAGTTCCTGAGGTCCGGCCCAATTGAAGGCCGCAATATGCTCTTCGGTGATCAGCGGGTCGCCGAGCTCGTCCGACTTATAGCAAAACTCCACTATAGTTCGCGGCAGCTGGGTGCCTTCCTCAATGCCGAGCCGCTTTGCCATGGTGCCGGCGGCCACGTTGCGAACGATCACTTCAACCGGGATGATCTCCACTTGGCGGACAAGCTGTTCGCGCATATTCAGGCGTTTGATAAAATGCGTGGGGATGCCGATGGCGCCTAACCGCTCGAAAATGAACTCCGAGATACGGTTGTTGAGAACTCCTTTGCCGTCAATTACGTCCTTTTTCTGGGCGTTGAACGCCGTCGCATCATCCTTGAAATACTGGATGATGGTTCCTGGCTCCGGTCCTTCATACAATATCTTGGCTTTGCCCTCGTAGATTTGATGGCGTTTGCGGGCCATAGTCGTCCCTTTGGTTGTTCGAGTTGTGTGGTGCCGGTTTCAGGTTTTCGCAGTGTTGTCAAACGATCGCGAAAAAAACTTAAACGGTTCGATTCGTGCTCTGCTCCTCAGGGCAAACTACTTCAAAGCGCACCTGCGCACAATGAGAGGCGCCGCACCGTCGCGGATCTATCAACAAGCGCCCACCTCAAGGGTTTGTAAGGGATTGGGCCGTATTCTGGCGTCCGCCGGAGTTCGGGCGGGGATCAGTGGAGTTTGACGTGATAGACCGTATTTTCCAGCGTGGGCCAGTCTGCATCTTCATGTGGGAAGATGCGCCCGAGCGCCCAATCCTCCGGGTGACCGGAAATGTATCGTCTCTGGCTGGCCAAAATGCTGAACTGCTTGCGCAGAACCGCACGCCGCACCATGAACTGGTTCACCCTGAAGATTCTGAGCGTGTAAAGGACGACTGGATTGCCTGGCGCGCTCATGGTGTTCCCGGCACCTTCTCATGCAGCTACCGCGTTCTGTGCCCGTCCGGAGGCACTATCTGGCTGGCCGAACACAGCGAGATCGTGGAGGCACAGCCAGGCGGCCAGAAGCATGTGCTCGGCTATGTGATGGACGTGACCCAGTATAGGGCTGAGAGTCATGCCTCGGACGTTGGTAACCGGGCAAAAGCCGAGTTCGTTGCCAATATGAGCCACGAAATTCGGACGCCGCTAAACGGCATCCTCGGAATGGCGGAGTTGCTGTGCAAGACAGAACTCGACGAGCGCCAACACTCGTTTGCCAATACGATCCTGAACTCCGGAACGGCGTTGCTGACGATCATCAACGATATCCTTGACCTTTCGAAGATCGACAGCGGAAAACTGGAGTTCGAGAGCGCTCCGTTCTCTCTGCGTGAAGCGATCGAAGACATTGCGGCACTTCTTTCGCCTTCCGCTGCCGAAAAGGAGCTGGAGCTTGCGGTGCGGATCCAGCCCGACATCCCTGCCGCCCTGATCGGAGATGTCGGCCGGATACGCCAGATCGTCACCAACCTCATCGGCAATTCTATCAAGTTTACGGAGCAAGGGCAGGTGGTCGCGAACGTTTCGGGTCATCGTAACGACGACTCATTTCGCGTCCGCGTTGAGGTTGAGGACACGGGCATTGGTATTCCGCGCGACAAGATAAACTCGATCTTCGACAAGTTTTCCCAGGTCGACGGCAGTGCTACGCGCACCAAAGAGGGAACCGGATTGGGGCTCTCGATCTCCAAGCTGCTCATCGATCAGATGGGCGGGACCATCCGGGTTGAAAGCACGGTCGGCAAAGGTTCCAAGTTCATTTGCGAGATCCCGCTGCAGGTTCACGAACAGGGTCTGACGGCCCCGCAGGTGCCAACGGAACTGTCGGGTGCGAAGATCCTCGTGGTAGATGACAACAAGGTGAACCGAGCAATCCTTGAAGAACAGCTGTCGTCCTGGAATTTTGATGTGACGACCGTGGCCAATGGCTGGCATGCGCTGAGCGAAGCGACTGAAGCGGTAACCAACGGCCGCCCCTTCTCGCTGATCGTGCTTGACCACCAGATGCCGAACATGTCGGGCGAGGAAGTTTTGAAGATCCTGCGAAACCAGCAGGGTGTGATGGATACGCCCGTGATCATCCTGACCTCCATAGGGCAGCAGGGCGACGGCGATGCCTGGAAGAAGCTGGGTGCGACAGCTTACTTGCTCAAGCCCGCCAGATCATCCATGCTTTTGGAAACCATCGTCTCATCCCTGGAACGGGATACGGTCCAAACCCCAATCGAGGCAGAGATCGCGGTTGGCGAAACTCACTTCGCCGCATCGCCGCCCCCCGAGTTGGATATGTCCTTCCAGCCGCAGGAGCTGCCTTTGCCTGTGGCAGCCGCCCCTCCGGCAGCTCCGGAAACCGCCACCTTGGCGCGTGAACCGGAAACGGCCGATCCTGAACCTGCGTCCGGAGAGATTGCCGCAGTGCCTTCAACTGTCATGACGTCAGCAAGCATTGGCGAGGGGCGAAGACGCATCCTTTTGGCTGAGGACAACAAGATCAACCAAACGTATTTTGAGTTTGTTCTCCTCGATATCGGACACTCCTTCGAGATCTCATTTGATGGTCTGCAGGTTGTAGAGGCCTACAAGCGGGAGCAGCCGGAACTCGTTCTGATGGATATTTCCATGCCGAACCTCGGAGGAGTGGAAGCAACACAGGCGATTCGCGAGTTTGAGGCCGAACAGGGCCTGCCCAAGGTGCCGATCGTCGCTCTGACGGCACACGCGCTTCGTGGTGACCGTGAATCGCTTCTGGAGCAGGGGCTGGACGACTACATCGCCAAGCCGGTTTCGCCTGAAAAGTTGAAGTCGGTGATCGAGGGCTGGTTGACGCAACCGGCCGGTAACCGATCCGCCGGCGTCGCGTGACATTGACGTTTCCCGCCGGTTGATTTGAGATCTGGCGACGGCTAATGCTTGCTGCGAAGCGCCTGACTTCCCATATAAATGTGGAATACATAAAGCAGGCTGGTTGCGGCAATGTTTGGAGATTAGCGGACCAATGAACACATTCGACAAGCGTAAGGATGGCTTTGAAAAAAAGTTTGCCCACGACGAGGAGTTGCGGTTCAAGGCGCAGGCTCGGCGGAACAAGCTGCTGGGTCTTTGGGCGGCGGAACATCTTGGCAAATCCGGTACCGACGCCGATGCCTATGCCATGGAAGTGGTCAGGGCGGACTTTGAGGAAGTCGGCGAAGAGGACGTGTTCCGTAAAGTTCGCGGCGATTTCGACGCAAATAAAGTCGACCAATCCGACCATCAGATTCGCCGTTCCATGGATGAGTTGATGGAAACCGCCATGGAGCAGATCCAGAACGAGACATAGGGTGGCCGTTTGGTCCTGTGGGTAGAGGATTTTCTCCTGGCCGCATTCCCAGGTTATGCAATTAACGCGGTCGCAGCCGAGGCCGTGCCATGATTCATGGATTGACCTTGGCTATCACCTGAGGCGAAACTTGCGGCACGCGGTCATCCTGTTGTGGAGAAGCCCATTTGGACCAGAGCGTAAACATCGATGCCGGCTTCGATGCCGCCATCGACCGGTTGATCGACCTAACCTTGTCGGCGGCGTCCCATGAGGCGTTGACCGACAAGTATTTCAGCCACACCCGCCGGATTGCTGAAGCGAATGGGGACAGCGAAGTGACCTATGCGGTGTTCATGCGTCGCAGGGTTATTGCTGCTCTCGAGCCGGCCTGCAGGCTGATCAAACGCCTTGCGCCGGATGCCCGAATTACCCGATTCTTTGAAGATGGCGATCTTGTTCTGACCGAACAGAAGCTCATGGAGATTACCGGGCCTTTCTCGCAACTGGCGGAAGCTGAAACGCTTCTGCTCCAGAAGGTGGGGCTACCCTGTGTGGCGGCCAACAATGCCTATGAAATGTGCCGGGCGATGCCGCGTTCTGCGTTCATGGATATGCACGCCCGTCACGGTGCCGGCCCTGAGATGAACCTGTTGGCGGCATATGGCGCCGCCGTGGGTTCAAAGGCGGCGCAAAAGCTCGATCCTGTCTTGGTCGGCTTCACCGGCTCGTCGCAGGATCTGACCGCACCGCTGTTTGGCGCGGATCGCGGCATGGGAACCATGCCTCATGCACTGGTCGGTTTCAGCAAGGGCGACGTTTTAGAGGCGACGAAGTTGTTCGTGGAAGCTCTGCCGGATAATCCCGTTGCGGTCGCCCTGGTGGATTACTCCGGCAGGGAAATCAGCGACAGCCTGGCGTGCGCCGAGTGGTTCTTCAATGAGGCCGAACTCGACAAGCAAGGAAAGACGTTCGGTGTGCGGCTCGACACGCATGGCGGCCGCTTCGCCGAAGGTCTCGACTATGACCTTTCTGTGAAAACTGTTGGAGAATGGATGGGCGTGGCCGGTGAGTACACGATTGCTGAGCAGGTTCTTGGCCTTCGCGCCTTTCAACTCGACACAGGGAACATTCTTGTCGATCAGGTGCGTCGTATCCTGTTCGGCGCAGGCGTTTCTGTGGCTGCTCTCATCCACACGCGCCGGGCACTTGATGATGCCGGTTTTCCGGACGCCAAGATCGTGGCCTCCTCCGGTTTCGGCGTTCAGAAGTGCCAGGTTATGGGCGCAGCCAACGCTCCTGTGGATATGGTGGGTACCGGCTCGTTCCTGCCGGCCACTATGTCTGAAACCTATGCGACGGCCGACATCATCGCCTATGACGGTGAAAAACGCGTCAAAGTCGGGCGTGAGTTTCTCTTTTCGTGATCGAGTTTAGTCGCTGATGCCGAAGCCCAGCCAATTGCTGCTCTGGGCTGCAATTGCAGTCGCAGGCTTCATGGGCTGGCAGAGCTACCAGCGAGTGTATGAGGACAAGGGCAGGCTCGGGACCCGAGTTGAGGGCGATGCCCTGATTATGTCATGGCGAACGCAGATTGACCTGCCAATGGCCAGGCGGATGATCGAGGCTTTCGAGGAAACGAAGGATCGTGTGCGCGCCGTTGTGATCGATCTCAGTTCGCAGGGCGGTTCAATCTACGAAGGAAGGGAGGCGATCCGCGCTATCAACAGAATGAAGCTGACCCACAGGGTTGATACACATGTTGGACGCGAAGGGATTTGTTTGTCGATGTGTGTGCCGATCTTTCTGCAAGGCCAGGACCGCGTCGCAGCCGCGAGCTCGAAGTGGATGTTCCACGAGCCGTATCACGCGGAGCAGTTCACGGGACGAAAGGTGAATAAGCCGAAGTTTGAGCAAGAGTACTCCGCTCGGAAATTCTTCAACCATTATTTTACCAACTCGGCGATGAACGCCGAGTGGCGGCGAGGGTTGGAGGAGGCGTGGAAAGGAAACGAGGTGTGGAAGACGGGCCAGGACCTCGCGGACGAAAAGTCCAACATCATCACTCGGCTCTATTAAACGGTCCCGTAAATCGGGAAGCGTTCACACAGTGCGTCGGCACGCGCCCTCTGTTCGGCGAAGTCGCGGCCCTCGGCTGAGGCCTGCAACACAGTTCCTATGATCTCCGCCAGCACCTCGAACTCTTGCTCTTTGAGGCCGCGCGTTGTGGCGGCGCTGGAGCCCAGCCGCAAGCCGGTCCATTCTTGAGGCCGCGGTGAGTCATAGGGGACTGGGTTCTTGTTTGCCGTTATTCCAGCAGATTCCAGAGCAGCTTCCGCATCCTGGCCCCTGAGGCCGAGGGAAGTGAGGTCGAGCAATATTAGATGGGTGTCCGTGCCACCTCCGACGATGCTAATCCCGCGCGACTTGAGGCCCTCCGCCAACGCCTGGGCATTCAGTCTCACCTGCGCGGCATAGGCCCTGAACTCCGGCTTCAGCGCTTCGCCGAAGCAGACGGCTTTCGCCGCGATTACCTGAGTATGGATACTGCCCTGAGTTCCGGGAAATACGGCTGACTGCAACTGCTTTCCCCAGGCTGCATCTCGGGCGAGGACGATGCCGCCGCGCGGTCCCCGCAGCGTCTTTGTGGTTGTGCAGGTCACGACATCGGCATGGGGCAGGGGAGAAGGATGGACACCTCCGGCCACCAGTCCAGCGAAATGTGCCATATCAACGTGGAACAAGGCCCCGGCTTTCTTTGCGATTTCTGCCAGGCGCGCAAAGTCAAATGCCCTCGGATAGGCCGACCCGCCGGCGATGAGGAGCTTTGGCTGGATCTCCAAAGCCAACGCTTCGACGTTGTCATAGTCAACCAGTCCGGTCTCACGATCGACACCGTAGTGATGCGCTTCGAACCAACGGCCCGACAGATTGGCTCGAAGACCATGGCTCAGATGCCCGCCAGCCGCCAGATCCAGGCTAAGCACCCGGTCACCAGGCTTAAGGAGCGCAAAGAATACGGCGAGGTTCGCCTGGCTGCCCGAATGAGGCTGCACATTTACATAGCCGCAGCCAAATAACTCTTTCGCACGCTCAATGGCCGCCCGCTCTGCGATATCCACACAGGCTCCGCCTCCATGGAAGCGTGCGCCTGGGTAGCCCTCTAGTGTTTTGTTGGTGATCTCGTGCCCAAGTACATCCAAAACGGCACGGCTGACGATGTTCTCCGAAGCGATGAGTTCGATGTATGAACTTTGCCGCGTACGTTCTTGCTGCAATGCATCCGCTATGAGCGGATCAGATTGATCAACGGTTGTTGTGAAATGAGCGGTCATCGGCTCTAAATCCTAGTTCAGGTCCTGCCCGGCTAATGGCCAGAGACCTCTCCCCAAAGCAAACCAGAATTGCTAGAACTCAGGGTCAGAATTTCTAGGCCTGAAAATGTCACTCGAGCCGCCAAGACCCAAACTACCGCCGCTGAATGCCTTGCGCGCCTTCGAGGCAGCGGCCCGGCTCGGCAGTTTCACAGCGGCCGGCGAAGAGTTGCATGTCACTCCTGGCGCCATCGCCCAGCACGTCAAGGCTCTAGAAGCATGGGTGGCTGGAGAACTCTTCAGGCGCAATGCTCGAGGCGTTGAGCTCAGTGATTTGGGGCAATCCGTTCTTCCCGCATTCACAGAAGCCTTTGACCGCATGGGCGAGGCGGTCCACAGTCTCTTTGCACAGGCGACTCCAGATCAGGTTCGGATTGCCGCATTGCCCAGTATCGCACAGCTTTGGGTCTCACCGCGCCTGCCGGTCGTTCGCGCGACGATGCCGGACGTGCAGATCTCGCTCATTGCGCTTGAACAACGGCCCAATCTCCGGCGCGACCTGTTTGACCTCAGCCTGTTCTTTGAAGCCGATGGAACAGCCTCCAACCCACAGACGATAGATATCTGTGAAGACGAGATTTTTCCGGTTTGTGCTCCCGATCTGGCCAAGAGGCTCAATGAGCCGGCCGACTTGCGGGGCGCAATTTTGCTCCGGGACAGCCAGTGGTCGAACGATTGGCCGCGCTGGTTCAGCTATGCAGCGCCAGGGTTTGCAATCGATGATACGGGATCGGTTTTCTCGCTTTACAGCCTTGCGGTCGAAGAGGCGCGCAACGGCGGCGGGGTCCTCATCGGACACGCACCATTGGTGCATCAATTCCTGGAGGAAGGAAGTCTGATAGCACCGTTTTCCGAGCGCCTCGCGAGCGGACAGAAACTGAGGATGTTCTTGCATGCAGGCAGTGAAGCCAGAGTGCAGGTGAAGCAAGTCGCCGACCTGCTCAGCGCTTGATCGACGCCGAACAGTCTATAGTCCAAGCCCTTTGCCGACCGTTTCCTTCCCGAACTTCTCGCGCAGCGTATCCATTGCGCGTTCCGCACGAGCACGTTTGCCGGCATTGGGGTCGAGGAAACTGACGGGGTCGGCGAGCTCTTCGGAGCATAGGCCCGCAAGACCGATGCCGATGAGCCTATAAGGCTTGCCGTTGCATTCCTTCTCCAGAAGCGGCCGGGCCTCCTTGAACATGACGTCCGCCAACTGCGTTGGTTCGGGCAGCTTGCGGTTGCGAGTGAGGATCTGGAAGCGGGCTGTTTTGAGTTTCAGAACAACCGTGCCGCCCGCGATCCCCGCGGCCTTGGCTCGGCGCGATACTTTCTCTGATAGCCTCCATAGCCTTTTTTCAAGATCCCGGAAATCAGCAATATCCTCGTTGAAAGTGGTTTCAGCCGAGATGCTTTTTGCGCCACCGCGGCTGTCGACATTTCGGGAGTCTTCGCCGCGTGAGAGGTGGAATAGTCTTGAGCCCATGGAACCGTACCGCTTCATGAGTTCCTGCTTCTCCATCACCTGTAGCTGGGCAATGTTGTGAAGTCCGTCTTTGCTCAATGTTTTCTGCATCGCCTTGCCGACGCCCCAGATCTTTGACACGGGCAGGGAGGCGAGAAAGGCCGTCGTTTCATTTTTTCCGATGATCGAAAATCCGCGTGGCTTGTCGAGATCAGACGCCAGCTTGGCCAAGAACTTATTGTGGGAGAGACCGATCGAGACGCTGATCCCGATTTCGTCCTCTACCTTCTTCGCCAGCTTCGCGAGCGTGACCGCGGCGGAGGCGTGGTGGAGCCGCTCCGTTCCAGTCATGTCGAGGAAGGCCTCGTCTATAGAAATGGGTTCAACTGCCGGTGTCAGGTCGCGCATCAGATCGCGCACCTCGCGACCGATCTTGCTGTACTTGTCCATGTTCGGTTTGACGACGACGGCCTCAGGGCAGGCCTTCAGGGCTTTGAACATAGGTTGGGCGGATCCGACGCCTCGGATGCGAGCAATGTAGCAGGCTGTGGAAACTACACCGCGCCGCCCGCCACCTACGATAACGGGCTTGTCTCGCAGTTCCGGATTGTCCCGTTTTTCGACCGCGGCATAGAAGGCATCGCAGTCCAGGTGTGCGATCGTCAGTTCGTGAAGCTCTGAATGCCGCAGGAGCCGGGGCATGTGGCACACCGGGCAGCGGTGATCATCCTCTGCCACCGGCGAGAAACAGTCACGGCAGAAGCCGAAGTAGGTTTGTTTGTGGCTCATCGGGATCTGAATGGTAATCCAGTCCGCGCTCGGTTTGAAGCGGCTACGAACGGCAGTGGAAGATCATTGAAACCGCCTTACCGGTTTCAGGATGCCTTGGCTCCAGAATGTCCACGATCCGAAAGTCTGCCGCGTTCAAGTTGCGAACCCAGCTGCTGAGCGTACGGAAATACCAGGTCATAGGCGCCCAATCGCCGTCTGGTAGGTTTCTGAAGTCGTCCTCCCGCCAACCATCCTGGTAACCGCTATCGCCAGCCGCAGACCAAGAATGCAGGGTCTGGATGACAAGCTGCCCGCCAGGTTCGAGAGATCGTCGAATCGCGAGTAGAAGAGGGGTGAGGTCTTCCGACAATAGCGAGAAATTGCAAACCGCCAGATTGCCCTGCCAGCCGAGTGTGTCCGGATTCTCATTGAGCGCTTCGTAGGTCAGCACAGTATACCGTCCCGCTGGGTCATGCTCTTGCGCCGCCTCGATAAGCTCCATTGAGCCATCAAATCCTTCCACCTCACAGTCCAAACGCGTGCGCAGCTCACGGACCAGCCAGCCTTCTCCGCAGCCAACATCGAGTACACGATCGGGATTTAGCGAGCGCACAAGATCTAGGATGGCCTCGTTTGTGACGTCCCGCCGGCTTGCGATCAATTCTTCGCGTACCGCCTTTGTCCAGTTCGCGGCATTGGCTTGCCAGCTCAAGAGGAGAGCAGCTGTCTTATCGTCGCCGTTTCCTACCAAAGCCAGGCTGCTCCCCGGACGCCAGATGCGTCTCCGTGCTGGGGTGGTAGAATCCTGGTCGAGATATGGTCGCTGAAAACGAAGGGCGCCATGAGAGCAGGGACATTGCCGTAGAGATGCGGCATATTCGAGAGCCCGCCACCCAGGATGATCACATCCGGGTCGAACACGTTGCAAATGGACGCCAGTCCGCGAGCCAGCCGCTCGGCGTGACGGTCTAGCGTTGCCCGGCAAACCGCTTCTCCCTGAGCGGCATTTGAAACAATTTCTTCGCCCTTGAGTGTTTGGCCGGTGACGACAAGATGATCTCGCGCCATACCTGATCCAGACAGCCACACCTCCTGGCACCCCTTGCGTCCGCACCAGCAATCGGGTGGCGGGTATTCGCTGTCATTCGGCCAAGGCAGCGGATTGTGCCCCCATTCTCCGCCGATGCCGTTTGCGCCGTGGAGGATTTCACCGTTAACAACGAGCCCGCCGCCGCATCCGGTTCCAATAATGACGCCAAACACCGAAAGAGCGCCGGCTCCCGCACCATCAACGGCTTCGGAGAGCGCGAAACAGTTTGCGTCATTCGCGAACCGTAGCTCCCGGCCCATTTCTTTCGTCAAGTCCTCGGAAAGAGGTTTCCCGTTCATCCAAACTGAGTTTGAGTTCCGTAAGAGGCCGGTTTTCGGAGAGATGGAGCCGGGGGTGCCGATCCCTACCGAAGCGGTGCTACCGATCTTGGCCTCGGCTTTGAGAACAAGTTGGTGCAAAACTTTCAAAGTCGCATCATAGTCTGGAGCTGGTGTTGTGATACGTTCCGAGAACAGAACTGATCCCCCTGGCGTCAATGCGGCGATCTCAATCTTGGTTCCGCCAAGATCGATTCCGATGCGTGGGTCGGGAGTGGTGCCCATCGCGTCAAACGGCTCCCCGCACCGCCGATTCAATCAGCCGATTGCCGTCGTTCCAGTTGTCTACGCTACCGATTATGCCTTGTAATTCCGGGAGATGTCTTCTGAACCTGTGATCCTGCATGAAGTGCAGCACGTGCACCTCGGGTGCGTGCTCAGTCACCGATTTCACGTTGCTCGGCGTGTCGTCGATGAAAACAATCGGCGCCTTGACCTTCTCGGATAAATATCGGACCGAGGGTCCTTTGGGACCGGCATTTGAGATGACCGGATAGTGCATTCCGTGGCCGACAAGGTTCTCAATACGATCTTGCTTGTAGGCATCAGGCATGTTTGTCAGCATGACAACATCCGCGTGAGCAGATACCGAGTGTAAGGCCTCGGCCGCACCATCAATCGCTTCGAGCACTCCGGTTCGCTCGCTGAAGAACCGTTCGATCAGTCCGCCGATCTGGGCACCAGGAATGGGCTCGTTTGTGTTCTTTGCTCGAATATTGCCATTGAGAGCGAAACTTGCCGGGTCGAGCCAAAGCCCTTGATCGTCCAGAAACGCCTCGAGCCCTCTTAAAAAGTGGACAACGACCTCATCGACATCGCAGATGACCAGCGGCCGGGAACGGTCAAGCCGGAGTTTAGAAATCTGCCACTCGGTGAGGGAGTCCATAAGCGTCCGTCTAGTGAAGCAGTTTAGTGGTCGACCGGAGCGCCCGGAAGCTGCAGTCGGGCCTTTGCAGGTTCATCAGCGCCAATTCCCTGGGATTCGGCAAACATGAGCAACAGGCTTTCATCGGAGAGTAGGTGATCGAGAACCCCGCCGAGAAACACTGGATCTCCCGAATACTCTTTCAGGTCGCTTATCCCCGTGCCAGAGAGCGCAAGAAATCTGTCCATGCGCTCCGCATCGCTGGCCAGGAAGCCGAGAACGGAGATGGCCAGAACTTCGGCAGCAGTCGCATCCATATTCGCAGAAATCCACAATTCATTAGTTGCTTACGCGGGGGAAGAATGTGCAACTGCCACGCCTCCCGGTTAAGCGGTTGGTTACCAAATGCCGGTCTAATCGTCGATGACCAATTCCGGCGCGACTCATGCGGCCGTTGAACTTTCGTGCTGCGGTGGCGGCACGGGCATGGAATCAACGTGGTTGCATTAGAGTTTGTTCGCCGGGCAGACGTCGACGCCGTGCGCAGGAGTGAGACGTGCCCAAAACGGTTCTCATCGTGGAAGACAATGAGCTGAACATGAAACTGTTTCATGATCTGCTCGAGGCGCATGGATACGCTACACTGCAGACCTATGACGGTCTGGCCGCGTTGGACATGGCGCGCGAACACCGCCCTGATCTTATTCTCATGGATATACAGTTGCCGGAGGTCTCCGGATTAGAGGTGACGAAGTGGCTGAAAGAGGATGAGGGTTTGCGCGAAATTCCGGTAATTGCGGTGACCGCTTTTGCCATGAAGGGCGATGAGGAAAAGATCAGGGAAGGGGGGTGCGAGGCCTATATCTCGAAGCCAATTTCCGTGAGCCATTTTCTGGAGACCGTGGACGGGTTCCTGTTAGAGGCTTGAGTAGATGACTGCGCGCGTTTTGGTGGTCGACGACATCGTGGCGAATGTGAAGCTGCTTGAAGCAAAGCTTCAGGCGGAATATTTTGAAGTCGTCACGGCAATGAACGGCGCCGACGCGCTTGAAATCATACAAAGCGATAATCCGGACATCGTCCTCCTGGATGTGATGATGCCTGGTATGGACGGCATCGAAGTTTGCCGTCGCATCAAGGGCAATCAGCAAACTGGGCACATTCCGGTCGTCATGGTAACGGCACTGGATTCTCCCGAAGACCGCGTGAGGGGAATTGAAGCTGGCGCCGATGACTTCCTGACCAAGCCCGTGAACGATGTGGCGCTATTCTGCCGGGTGCGCTCGCTATTGCGACTCAAAATGCTGACCGACGAGCTGAGAGCGAGGGCGCAGACGGGTGATACCGCACATTTGAATGATCAGATTGAAGCCGAATATGCGCAAAACCCGGGAAGTATTCTGCTGGTCGATGATCTCGACATGTCTGTAGAGCGGATTAGGGGATCGCTGGAAGGAATTTACAAGGTTACTCCCGTAACTGACCCCCAGAGTGCGCTGTTTGAGGCGGCAGAGAACCCTTACGATTTGATTGTCGTCAGTCTGGATCTCGAGAACTTTGACGGTTTGCGTCTTTGTTCCCAAATTCGCTCGCTGGAGCGCACGCGCCAAATCCCGATCCTGGTTCTGGTTGAGCCGGATCAGGACGACCGGTTGATGCGCGGCCTCGACATGGGCGTGAACGACTATTTGGTTCGGCCAGTGGACCGGAACGAATTGCATGCGCGGGTCAAGAGCCAGATCAGACGCTGGCGGTATACTCAGAGCTTGCGCCAGAGCGTCCAGGAGTCAATTGAGCTAGCGGTCACGGATCCGTTGACCGGCTTGCACAACAGACGCTACCTGGAAACTCACCTTACAACGCTGGTGGAGAAGATCGGCAACAGAGGCAAGGCGCTCACGTTGCTGGCGCTGGATATCGATCACTTCAAATCGGTCAACGACACGCACGGGCATGACATTGGTGACCGTGTGCTTCAGGAATTTGCAGAACGTATCCAAACAGAGGTGAGGGGGTTCGATCTGGTAGCGCGTACCGGAGGTGAAGAGTTCATCGTTGTACTGCCTTACACCAATGCCACGCAGGCCGCGACAATTGCTGAGCGCATACGCGAAGCCATCGTCCGGATGGATTTCGACCTTGGAGGAGAACTGCCG
>CAJHXU010000354.1_pt1 | contig 14549 bp, 14 predicted proteins | sample 9198561 | NCBI WGS metagenome assembly CAJHXU01 (sample SAMEA7708345, study PRJEB35096) | sediment metagenome | biome: marine neritic benthic zone biome [ENVO:01000025]; feature: sediment [ENVO:00002007]; material: shallow marine sediment [ENVO:03000034] sea grass bed [ENVO_01000059] ...
GGAGATGAGCTTAAGGCGTACGAAGATGCGTTCCACAGATCCTGGGTCTACCAGGACCTCGACAAGGTCAAGAATGCCAAGCCGTTCTGGTCCAAGTTCGGCCTGTTGGGCGGTCTTGTGTGCGGCGCCATCGATATGCACATGCGCGAGAAGCTGGGTTTCTCGATTTTCGGCACACTGAAGCACGGCAAGCCTGACCATGCCTGCACGAAACCGGCAGATCAGTGCAAGAAGATCGAGTATCCGCGTCCGGATGGCGTGATATCCTTCGACCGTCTGACCAACGTCTCCTTCTCGGCCACCAACCATGAGGAAGACCAACCGATCCACCTCGCCTTGAAGGACGACAGCGTCCCGATTTCACAGAACCTGCCGAAGTTCGCCGAGCCTGCCCAGCGTTATTGCCCGGCAGGCGTTTACGAAGTGATTTACGACGACAACGGCAGCAATCCGCAGTTCCAGATCAACGCCCAGAACTGCGTCCACTGCAAGACCTGCGACATCAAGGATCCGGCCCAGAACATCAACTGGACGGTGCCGGAAGGCGGAGGTGGACCGAACTACCCGAACATGTAGGAAAGCGGCGGGCGCTGCGGGCTATTCGTCCAACAGCTCCAGCTTGCACTTCATCGCAGTTTTATCCCCGCCGGGCGCCCACCACATGCCGAGCGCGCGGAACTTGACGGTTCCGGTGTTGCGGAAGCTGTGCACGGCGTTCCGGTGCGTATGGATCGCAGAACCGGGGCGAACGTTGAATGTCTCGTCATCGAAAGCGCACTCCGCTTCGCCTTCCAGGACGTAGTACGCCTCCGGTGCATCGTGCTTGTGCGCGGGATAGTCTGCACCGATATCGATCTCGACGATCCCCATGAGCATTTCATCGTGTGGGATGGCCCCGCCCGGCCCAATCAGCCGCTTGGCCCGCAAGGAGCGCATCATCTCTTCGGGGTAGTGCGCGGAGTAGTCTCCCCAGGGCACATCTGTCTCATGCACATGAATTGGATCAACGCTCATGTCAGGTACATTGTCCTTATGCAAATCTGTGTCACACGGCTGGTGGGAATCCTACTAGATTTCCCGGCCGGCGCGGTACTCTTTCCATTTGATTGACGCGGTTGCTCCAATGCTGGCAACCGGTTCCGGCGGAAGCTTCTTTGGCCCGGCCTCGGCGATCATTGCGTCCAGACGGCATGACGGATGCCCGGCTGCCTGCTCGGCTGCCAGGATGCCGGAGATCGTGCCCTGTGCTGCGCCGAGCCCGTTCTGGCAGCAAGCAGCATAGATACCGTCCTCCACTTCACCGAACGCAGGAACCTCATTCAGGCTCAGGCAAAGCCGGCCGCCCCAGCGGTACTCCATATCCATTCCGCTCAAGTGCGGAAACCGCCGCGCGAGAGCCTCGTCATGATCCGGACCGAACTTGAGCAACTGCTTCTTACCAATATGAAGCGAAGGGGTGTAGGCGATACGGTTGCGGACAACGATCCGATCACCGGCAGAACCGCTGGTGCGCCGGATGGTGGTTCCGGCCGGATCGGAGGGTGTCAGTCCCCATTTTCGCTCTCCGCCGGTCCGGACAATCTCGTCCGCGCCCAGGGCCCGGGTCATGGATGCAAAGAGATGGACGTGGATCAGGCGCCGCCTGAAGAAACCGAAGCTCTCGGCGTGGCCGTTTGTTGCGAGAATCACTTTGGGTGCCTCAATGCTGCCATCGGGTGTCCGAGCGCGCCAACACCTTGCGACCCGCGTCAATTCGATGACCGGCGATTGCTCATAGACATCGGCAGCGGCAGACAATCCTAATGCGACGCCCCTGGCGTAAGCCGCCGGCTGAAGCATCACCGTACCGGGCGTGTAGAGTCCGCCCAAATAGTAGGCGGAGCCTGTCAGTTCGCGCATCGCATGGGCATCAAGCACCGCGTGCTCCTCACCCAGACCGGACAAATGTTTCGCGTACAGCCTGTTGTGCTCAACACCCTTCGACGTCGCCGCTGCGTTCACCTTTCCGCATTGGTTGACGGTGTCGCTGGACAAGCCGTATTCGACAGCAGCTTCCTTGGCGAAGGCGATGGCCTCACGGTTAAGCGCGATTTGCCGGTGTTCCCTGTCCGCATTCGCGCCGGCGTAGTTGTCCGAACTCAGGTGATGCGGCAGGTCGATCATGAAGCCCGAATTTCGCCCTATCGGCCCTTCCGCAATGCCGGCCGCTTCAACCAGAACGATCCGGTCGCCCGGTCTCAGTTGGTTAAGGCGCCGGACAGCGGACAAGCCAGCGAATCCCGCTCCAATCACAAGCCAATCGCTTGTGATTGCGTCGGCCAGAGGGGGATTTGGATCTCTTCGCGGCAAGATGGCGTTCCAGCCGGCCGGTCCCGTATCTACCGGTAGTCTTGATACCTTCATGGCAGACTCAACTTGGCGGTGCGCCCACCGTCCACGGTATAAACTTGGCCGGTTACGAACGAGGCTTCCTCGCTCGCAAGCCACGCAACCAAATTGGCGACCTCCTCCGGCTTTCCAGTTCGGCCTATGGGATGGATGGCCCCGATGCGGTTTTCGAAACCTTCCGGATCCGGCATTGATTGGGCATAATCAAAATTGAGCGGCGTTTCGATCCAACCCGGCGCGACCGCATTGCACCGCACCCCATCCGGCCCATGGTCAACTGCAATGGCGCGTGTCAGCCCGTGCAGTCCCGCCTTGGAGGCGCAATACGCAGGATGCCGTGGATTAGCGCCGAGGCCTTCGATCGAGCCTATGTTGACTATCGCCCCGCCGGAATTTCGCAGGTGCGGGAGCGCATGCTTGATCAGCAGGAACGGAGCGGTCAGATTGACTTGGAGGGTCTCCTGCCAGCTTTCCAGCGACATCCCTTCGGCAGTGCCTTCCATCATCAGGCCTGCATTGTTGATCAGCACATCAAGGCGGCCGGCAGCCTGAACCACTTCTGAGACCACACCCTCAGCGGCGGAGGGCTCTGTGAAATCGGCAGAAATTGTCTCAAAGCCGTCTGTCTTGCCGCGTTGCGCGGTGAACACCTGTGCGCCCTCCTCGGCAAACGTCTGCGCAATTGCCCTGCCTATCCCGCTGCTTGCCCCCGTTACCAGGGCCACCTTTCCGTTGAACCGGTTCATCCCACCGGCTTCCCGCCGTTCACCTCAAGCAACGCGCCGCATACGTAGCGGGCTTCATCAGATGCGAGGAACAAGACGACATCCGCAATGTCTTCCGGTTGGGCGATCCGGCCGAGGGGAACGGTTGTGTCCAGCTGCTCAACGGCTGTCTGAGGATCCAGGCCGCGGACTTCAAAACCTGTGCGCAGCATGGGCGTATCCACTTCGTTCGGACACACTGCGTTAACGCGAATGCCTTGATGAGCGTGGTCGCGCCCCAGACACTGGGTGAGCGCAGCGAGCGCGGCCTTGGACATCACATAGATCGGATGGTTGGGGCCGGGATGAACGCCCCAGCAGGAAGCCGTGTTCACGATGGCACCGCCGCCTTGTTGAGCCATGAGTGGGATAGCGGCACGGCAAAGACGGAAGGGCGCTTCGACGTTGATCGCCATCGAGATCTGGTAGTCGTCGTCGGTTGCTTCGGTGATGGAGCCGCGCTTTATGACGCCGGCATTGTTGATCAGGATGTCGAGACCGCCCAGCTGCTCGTTCGCAATTCCAGGAAGCGCGTCGCAATAGCCAGCTTCAGTCAGATCACCAGGCAGCAGGATTTCGGCCCCGCAATTCTCCAGCTCCACATCGGCCGCTGCAACAATCGCTCCCTCTGCCCGCAGCCCGGCAACAATAGCCCGGCCAATGCCGCCTCCGGCTCCGGTAACGAGCCCCTTTCTGCCGGCGAGCCGCATGTCAGTGTTCTGTGTTGAGCGCGTCGACTGCGGGGATTTCCCTTTCGCGCCTGGCGATGTAGTCGAGCAATGCTTCGTCTATTGCCGGGTCGAGCTTTGGTTCCTCGTACTCGGCGAGCAACGCGCGGGCCTGCTCCAATGCACGTGTGGTGACATCCTTCGAGCCGTCCGCCGCCCACTGTTCGATGGAATTGTTGTCGAACAGCTTCGGCATGAAGAACGCGCGCTGGAAGTTTTCCAGAGTGTGCGGGTGGCCCAGATAGTGGCCGCCTGGGCCGATGTCGCTGACCGCGGCGATGGCCTCGTCAAAATCGTCCCAACGAACGCCTTCGGCCATGCGGTGCCCCATGGCGCATTGTTCCGCGTCGATCATGAACTTGGCCACGGAGCAGTGCATACCCGCCTCGTTCCACCCGGCAGAATGCCAGATGTAGTTGGCGCCCGCCATAAGGGCAGCCATCAGCGTTGTGGCACTTTCATAGCCTGCCTGGGCATCGAGAATCTTAGAGCCACCAAGGGCGTTGGAGGTCCTCCAGGGGACACCGTAATAGCGCGCCATCTGGCCGATCATGAAGTTCATCAGGCTGATTTCAGGCGTACCCGCCATGGGAGCACCGGACTGCATTGATACGGTCGACAAATAATGGCCGTAGATGGCCGGGCAGCCCTTGCGAACGACCTGCGTGTAAGCGAGCGCAGAAAGCGCTTCTGCATTGAGTTGGGCAACCGCGGGCGCGGTGGAAGCCGGCGTATTGGCACCGCCTAGCACGAAGGGCGAACACAGCACCGGCTGGTTGCGTCTGTTGAAGGCCCGCATCGCGCTCAGCATGGTCTCATCCCAGACCAGAGGCGAGTTGCCGTTGCAATTTCCGGTCACCACCGGGTGCGTTTCCATGAACTCCGCACCGAACAGGATCGCACACATGTCGAGCACGTCCTCGGCATTCCTGCCGGACGTGGTCATGCCCATGAAGGTCTTGTCGGAGTGCTTCATGGACGAATAGGTGATGCGCAGGTGCCGGTGGGCCACCACATGATCCATCGGCTCGACGATATGATGAGCCGAAGAATGAATCGCCGGCAGCATGTGCGCGAGTTTGTGGAACATGGCGAGGTCGTCCAGCGTCGGCCCGCGGCGGACATCGTCGAGATCGCGCAAATACGGAGCACCCGTCATCGGCACGAAGATCGAGTTGGGCCCGCCAAGAGCGACGTTCTTTTTCGGGTCGCGTGCGTGATAGGTGAAATCCGACGGGATCGACGAGATCAGATCGCGCACCAGACCCCGGTCGAGAAACACCCGGTCGCCGTCGAGCTTTGCGCCGGCCCGCGTCCAGTCCTCAACCGCGATATCGTCCCTGAAGATGACGCCGACATTCTCCAGGATGTCCATGGAAGCGTTGTCGATGCGCTCGACTTGCTCACTCGTCATGGGCTCGACCAGCGGCAGACTGCGCTTAAGTCCGGGGAGCATGGTTTCGCGCACGTCTTGCCGCTCGGCCCTGCGGGTGTGGCGGCCACCGCGGCGACTGCCCCTTGCTTCAATGGCGGCAGCGGTCATCCCACGCTCTCCTCCGGCGCCTTGTCGGAGATGTCAATCCAGATGGTCTTGGTCTCGGTGAACTGGTCATGGGCGTGGAGGCCGTTGTCGCGGCCGCCGAAGCCGGACTGCTTGTAGCCGCCGAACGGAGTGGTGATGTCCCCCTCACCGTAGCAATTGATGGTGACCGTACCTGCCTTAATGGCGCGGGCGGCTCGGAGCGCCTTGGAGGTGTTGGCGGTGAAGACGCTGGCGGTGAGGCCGTAGTCACTGTCGTTGGCCAGTTGCAGCGCTTCATCGAATGACGAGACTGTCAGGACGGAGAGGATTGGTCCAAAGATTTCTTCCCGGGCAAGTTTGTCGCCGGGGCTGACATTGTCGAAGACCGTCGGCTCGACGAAGCCGTCCTTCGCGCCGCCGCCGATGACCGTTGTGGCCTTGGTCTTGAGGTAGCCTTTGACCTTCTTGAAGTGCTCCTTGTCCACCAGCGCACCCAAATGATTGGCCGGATCAAGGGGATCGCCTGTTCTCCAATCACGGGCCCGGGCGACGATCCGCTCCATCAGGTCGTCCTTGACCTTGCTGTGAACGATGAGACGCGAGTTGGCCGAGCAATTCTCCCCCATGTTCCAAAACGCGGCGTTGACCACGTGGCCGGCCACCAGATCGAGGTTCTCCGCATCATCCAGCACGATGGCGGGGTTCTTGCCGCCGCACTCAAGAACGATACGCTTCAGGTTGCTGTCGGCCGAATAGCGCAGGAAACGGCGGCCGGTTTCGGTAGAGCCGGTGAAGCTGACCATGTCGACGCCCGGATGGAGGCCGAGCGGCTCGCCTGTGGACGGGCCGTCACCGGGGAGCACCTGCAGGACGCCACGCGGGAGGCCTGCTTCCATGGCGAGTTCAGCCATGCGCAGGGCCGTGAGCGACGTCTGCTCGGCTGGCTTGACGATGACCGAATTACCGGCCGCGAGAGCCGGGCCGATCTTCCAGGCCAGCATCAGCAGCGGGAAGTTCCAGGGAAGAACAGCGCCAACCACTCCTACCGGCTCGCGCACGATCATCGCCACGGCGTCCTCGCCGGCCGGTGCGGTCTGGTCATAGATCTTGTCGATCGCCTCGGCGTGCCATTTGATGGTGTTGATGCTCTCCGGCAGGTCGATGGTTTCGCAGTCGAGGATCGGTTTGCCGCTGTCCAGACACTCCATCACCGCCAGTTCGCGGCGGCTGCGGGTCATGAGCTTGCAGAGCCGGATCAGCACGTCCTTTCGGTCTGCAGGATGCAGTTTCGACCAGCGGCCCTGATCGAAGGCTTCGCGCGCCTTGGAGATGGCAAAGTCCACGTCCTGAGCGCTACAGCTGGCGATTTCGGCGATGGTTTCGCCGGTTGCCGGATTGACTGTCGGCAGGACCGGGCCTTTGCCCGCGCGGAAGCCGCCATCAATGAAAGCTGTACGGGGAAAACTAATGGTGCCGGCAAGGGCGGCGTATTCCTCTCGAGTGAGCAGATCGCTCATGGCTCAGGCCTCCTTCCCGATGGCGTCGATTGTGGCGTTCATGGTCTTCACCACCTCAGCAAGTTCGCGTTTTTCATCCTTGTTGAGAGGCTGCAGCGGTTGGCGCGGAGGACCGGCATCGATCCCCCGGAAGCTCAGACCATGCTTGATGCACTGAACGAACTTGCCGCCCTGCTCCAGTACCCTGAGCAGGGGCAGCATGGCCGACATTATGCGTCGGCCCTTGTCGAAATTGCTCTCCAGCACGCAGGCCTTGTAGAGCGCGATGTGAGCTTCGGGCGCAAAGTTGGAACCGGCGCAGACCCAAGAGCGCGCGCCCCAGGCAAAGAATTCGAGCGCCTGATCGTCCATGCCGCAGCTCAACTGGATATGGGGATAATCCCGGGCCAACATATGCAACTGGTTGGGGTCGCCGGACGATTCCTTGATGGCGCAGAAATTGGGGCTGCGGCCCAGCCGGTCGAACACTTCGGCCCCCATGTTCACACTCATGCGGCCAGGGTAGTTGTAAAGCATCACCGGCAGATTGGCCGCCCGGTCGATGGCCAGTGCGTGCAGCGCGATCTCCCGTTCGGTGGGGTAGGCGTAGGGCGGCGTCGCAATGAGCAAGGCATCAGCGCCAGCCTTCACAGCTTCCTCTGCAAAGAAGATGCTCTCGGCAGTCCGCATGGATCCGGTGCCGATGATGAGAGGCAGGCGCCCATTGATGAGTTCTTTTGCGACCGCCATCATCTCGACCCGCTCCTCCGGCGACTGGGCATAGTATTCGCCGGTCGTGCCGGCCAGAACGATACCATGCACCCCGGTGAAAATCAGATGCTCCACCACGTCTGCGAAACGACCCTTGTTGATCGAAAAGTCCTCGTTATAGGGCGTGACGATGGGGGTGTAGATGCCTTCAAACTTCATCGCGAAGGTCCTTGACTGACGCAGACGCAAGCCTTGGCTTGCTAATTGTATAACGAATGTGTACAATTATTCGCACGACGGATCAATACCAAAATGGCAACGGCTAATGAGTAAAAAAGAGCAGCTCTACAGCGACCTGAAGCGGCGAATTCTGACCATGGACCTCGAACCTGGTGCAAACCTAGACGAGACGACCCTGGGCAGAGCTTATGATCTGTCGCGAACTCCGGTGCGCGACGTGCTTCGCCAACTCGCCGGCGAAGGATATTTGAACATTGAGGAAAACCGCGGCGCCTTCGCTGCCCCGATGTCTCTCAAAACATTGCGCGACTTCTTTCAGACGGCTCCGCCGGTCTATGCTTCCATCGCGGCTTTGGCCGCGGTCAACCGCACGAGCACTCAGCTTTCAGATTTGAAGACCGCTCAACATGCGTTCCAGGCCGCCGTGAATAGCGGCGAAGCGGACCAGATGGCGTATCACAACAACCGCTTTCATCTCATCATAGGGGAAATGGCGGACAACCAGTACCTCTGGCCGAGCCTACAGCGCTTGCTCATTGATCACGCGCGGATCGGCCAAACGTTCTACCGGCCAAGCAACGAAATGATGGAACACCGGCTGAAGACGGCTTGTCTGCATCATGATCAGTTCATTGATGCGATTGAGGCCGGCGACAGAATAATGGCACAACAGCTGGCTTACGATCACTGGGAACTGTCCCGCGACAGTATCGAAATGTTCGTCCGCCCCGACCCCCTGGAGATGCAGTTGGATTTTTCCGAAGTTTCTTAACGGTGTAAGCAACTCTCTTACACACTCACACCACGAAAAGTTCTCGAGGGACATCGCAAAGCCGCTCGCCGCCAACTTCGGTTATCATGATCGGTTCGGAAATCGCAGCACCGAAGTCATCCAGCCAGACGCCCGATTGAAAGTGGAAGCACATGCCTTCCTGCAGCACGGTGTGATCGCCGGCCCGCAGGCTGGCGGTGCGCTCGCCCCAATCGGGCGGATAGTTGAGACCGATCGAATAGCCAACCCGGCTTTTCTTCTCATAGCCGTTCTTATTGAGGATGGCCTGCCAGATCGCTTCGACTTCCTCGCAGATGGCCCCCGGTTTGGCAGCTTCGATCGCACGGTCGCCACCTTCGATAATCACATCCACAAGCCTCGCCATCACATCGGGTGGAGCGCCGATGTGGGCGGTTCGTGTCATTGGAACATTGTAGTGACGGCGCGCCGCGCCGAGTTCCATGACGATCAAGCCGCTGTCCGGCAGTGGTTCCTCGGTCCAGGTCAGATGCGGCGTACTGGTCCCCTCCCCAACCTGGATGAGCGGACAGAGGCTCGCGTAGTCGCCAAACTTGTGGTCAAAGCCGGTGACCTGATCGTGGTAGACATCCGCGATCACCTCATACTGGCGCACGCCAGGTGACAGTTTGTTCAACGCATTGACCATGGTTTGCGTCATAATGCGGCCCGCCTCACGCATATAGGCGAGTTCGGCTGGAGACTTAACCAACCGCGCCCAGTTCACCAGTTCGCGATTATCGGAGATACTTGCATCAGGCAGCCCGTCGACCAGATGCAGATGCGCGCGCGCAGTGTAGTAATGGGCATCGAAATCCACCCCGATGCGTGCGCGACCCCAACCACGGCCGCGAATCAGATCACATAACTCGTCGAACGGATGCCGGGTCGCGTGATGCACCAGCGGTTCAGAAAAACCGATGATATTGTTCGCCGGCAAATCTGTCGTGATGTGGGCCGACTTGGCATCCTGTTCGCGGCCGAACCAGATGGGCGAGCCCTCTTCCTGATGCACAACAACGGCCTGGGGCGTGTAGAACGACCAGCCATCGAAACCGGTAAGCCACCCCATATTTGCCGGATCCTGGCAGACCAGCAGGTCGAATCCGGCGTCGGCCATGCGCCTGCGCACATCCAGCACGCGCCGTTCGAACTCTTCAGGCGCAAAGGCCTTTTGAAAACCCATACCTGCCTCCCGGCACAACAAACTTACTGCGACAGCCGGCCTCCGACTTTCTTGAGGAAATCCAAGCCCTGGGCCAGTTCGCCGATTTCGATGTACTCGTCGGGCTGATGGGCTCTGGTGATGCTGCCGGGACCGAAGACGACGGTTGAGAAACCGGCCCCGCTGAAGTAGCCGGCATCCGTGCCGAACGAGACGACGTCCTCACTGTTGAGACCGGTCACTTCGCTGACGAAGGCGCGGGCCTCGGTCGCATTGCTGTCGTCAAGCGGTGGCACCGGCGATTCCACAATGATCTTGATGTCAGCTGCAGGATTTACCGCTTTCATCGCGGGCAGGAGTTCTTCGGCGGCATAGGCTTTCAGCTCCTCGACCACCTTGTCCCCGTCCTCTCCAGGCATCGGGCGAAACTCCCAGTCGAAGTTGCACCAGCCTGCCGTTGCATTGCGGGCGGCACCTCCCTCGATGATGCCGACATTGGCTGTCGTGAAGGGCGGATCATAAGGCGAATTGGGATAGGGATTTGCAGCAAACCGCGCACAAATTTCCTCGATTTTCGCAATCAGCTTGCCGGCGGCGGAGATGGCGTTCACGCCTCGGAACGGATTGCTGGAATGCACCTCAAACCCTGAAATTTCCGTGCGCATTTCATAACCGCCCTTGTGGCCGGTGATGATCTTCATTTCCGTTGGCTCGCCGACAATCACAACGGACGGCCGGAACGGCTTTCCGGCCATGTGTTCCAGAAGAACAGGCATGCCGTAGCCGCCGGTTTCTTCGTCATAGGAAAATGCAATGTGGATGGGTTTTTTCAGACCTGCGCCTTTGAATCCAGGCACCGAGCCAAGCACACACGCCAAAAAGCCTTTCATGTCCACCGAGCCGCGACCGAACAACCTCTCGTCTTTGCGTGTGAGGGTAAACGGGTCGGCGCTCCAGTTCTGCCCTTCCACCGGAACCACGTCTGTATGCCCGTTCAGAACGACGCCGCCGTCGACCTCCGGTCCGATGGTGGCGAAGACATTGGCGCGTTCGCCCTCATCATCATAACTCAGGGTCGCCTCAATGCCGAGGCCTTCGAGATAGTCCTTGATATAGCCCACGATTCCGTGGGTCGGCCGCCCGGAAACACTCTCAAATCCGACGAGCCGTTCGAGGATCCCGACCGTTTCATCCAGCGCAGTAGTCAACTTTGCACCCTCACTACTGAACTTCTCACCCCAGCTCCACATCAGGACTGCGGCAGTTTTTCCATGCCTTCGTTCGCGAAGAGCCGATTGGAGCGGGCGATGGGGATCGAACCCACGACATTCAGCTTGGGAAGCTGACGCTCTACCACTGAGCTACGCCCGCCTTGCTCTGAGCTTCGCTGGTCGCACGGCAAAAGGCAAGCTGGAAACACCGGGAGAGGTGCACTAGGTTAAGAGGCACAACAGGAGAGACAGTGGAGGATCAGATGATGGCGATCATGAAGGTCATCGAGATCATGGCCGATTCCGACCGGTCATGGGAAGACGCCGCCGCAAACGGGGTCGAGCAGGCCTCACAATCGGTCAAAAACATTCGCTCCGCCTGGGTTAAGGACCAGAGCTGCGTGGTCAAAGGCAATAAAGTGCAAAGCTACCGGGTTACTCTCAAAATCACTTTTGAAGTCAAGAGCTAAGCCAGCCAGATCTACCCAGGACGGATAATCCGTTCACGGAATCCTCAAGGCCGGACACGGCAGCGACAAGCCTCTTAAGGTTGTCCTGACAAAGGCGTGAAGCGCGCATATTTGCACTTTGCGGGGGGTGCCTTTGCCATTAGGGTCCGCCGCCATGAGTGAGCAAGTTATCGACACCCGCCCGCTGCCACCGCAGCTTGGCAAGGAAAAGTTTTCCGACCCGCGCGTCACGGCCAAGGGCGAAATCCGCGCCGAAGTCGCGCTGGAACGGCTTGAAACCCTGTGGATCAACACAGGCACCCTCTGCAACATCGAATGCATCAACTGCTACATCGAATCCAGCCCGACAAACGACCGTCTCGCCTACTTCACATTAGCGGACGCGATCGATTTGTTTGACGAAATTGAGCAGCGCGGACTGGGAACCAGAGAGATCGGTTTCACCGGCGGCGAGCCGTTCATGAACCGCGACATACTGCAAATGGCGGAGACAGCATTGAAGCGCGGTTTCGACGTGCTCGTTCTGACCAATGCCATGCAACCCATGTTGAGGCCTCGTGTGAAGGACGGGCTACTGGCGCTGCACGCGAAATACGGCCCACGGCTCTCCCTCCGTGTTTCCCTGGATCACTACACACAGACATTGCATGAGATCGAGCGCGGTCCCCGATCATGGGACAAAGCGCTTGAAGGTCTGGACTGGCTCTCTGCGAACGGGTTCCAGATTGCCATTGCCGGCCGGACCTGCTGGAACGAGAATGAGGACGACGCACGGCGGGGCTATGCTGCCCTGATTGCAGACCGGAACTGGTCAATCGACGTGGCCGATCCCATGCAGCTCGTGCTGTTTCCGGAGATGGACGAAACACTGGACGTTCCCGAGATCACCACAGACTGCTGGGACATTCTCGGGGTCAGGCCGCAGAGCATGATGTGCGCCACGAGCCGCATGGCCGTGAAACGCAAGGGGGCACGCTCACCTTCCGTCCTGCCCTGTACTCTGCTGGTCTATGATGATGCCTTCGATATGGGCCCAAACCTGACGGCTGCCGCATCCGCGAACGAAGGCATGTTCGAGAATGGCAGGGTCAAGCTCAACCATCCGCACTGCGCGCGCTTTTGCGTACTGGGCGGCGGGAGTTGCACAGGAACCTGAACTGCGCGTCCGGTTGCCCCGGACCCGTTGACCATCACCGGCGCATCGCCTATCTGAGCCGCATGGCGATCCTAGATATCCTGAAGATTCCCGACCCGGTACTCAAGACGGTGGCCGACCCGGTATCCGCAGTCGACGCCGATACGCGCGCGCTGATGGATGACATGCTCGAGACCATGTATGATGCGCCGGGAATCGGCCTGGCAGCACCTCAGGTCGGCGTTCTCAAGCGTGTAATCGTGATCGACTGCGCCAAGCGGGAAGCGACCGAAGACGAACCGGAAGTCGAGCCAGATCCAATCTTCCTGGCAAATCCCGAGATCGTCTGGGTGTCTGAAGAGCTGTCGGAGTACGAGGAGGGTTGCCTTTCCATTCCCGAGGTCTTCGAGAACGTGACGAGGCCGTCGGAAGTGATCGTCAGTTTTCTCGATCGTAACGGCAACGCACAGAAAATGGCCTGCAGCGGCATTCTGGCGACCTGCGTTCAGCACGAGATCGACCACCTGAACGGTGTGCTTTTTATCGACCATATCTCGCGTCTGAAGCGCGAGCGCATCACTCGGAAATTCGCAAAGGCCAAGCGTCTGGCCACAGTGGGCTAGAGCGGGATGAAAGGCATGCGCCTGGTGTTTATGGGCACACCGGACTTTTCCGTGCCGGTGCTGCAGGCCATGGTGGACAACGGGCACGATGTGGTGTGCGCCTACAGCCAGCCGCCACGCCGTGCCGGCCGCGGCATGGCAGAGCGGAAGTCGCCGGTGCATCAGTTTGCCGAGGAGCGGGGGATCGCGATCCGCACGCCCATGAGTTTGAAAGGCCCGGAGGAACAGGCGGCGCTTTTGGAACTGGATGCCGACGCGGCCATAGTCGTCGCTTACGGCTTGCTTTTGCCAAAACCCGTTCTGGGCGCGCCCCGGCTTGGCTGTTTCAACGTCCACGCATCCCTCCTGCCCCGTTGGCGAGGCGCTGCGCCGATCCAGAGAGCCATCATGGCCGGCGATGCCGAGACAGGCATCAGCATCATGAAGATGGATGAAGGCCTTGATACTGGCGATGTCTGCCTGGAGAGGCGTCTTTCGATCGGGCCGCACATGACGGCGGCGGAGTTGCATGACGCACTCAGCGAACTGGGTGCAACTGCAATGGCAGATGCTCTCGAAGCGCTTGGCGCTGGAACCCTGATCTGCACGCCTCAATCAGAGGTGGGTGTGACCTACGCGGCAAAGATCGACAAAGCGGAAAGCCGGATCGATTTCAAGATGGCGTCCGAGGAGGTCCACAACCATATCCGCGGACTTTCTCCATTTCCTGGCGCATGGTTCGAACTGCCGGGGAAAAAACCGGAGCGCATCAAAGTTCTCCGCTCCGCGATGGCTGAAGGTGATGGCACACCAGGTACAATTCTCGATGATAAGCTGACCGTTGCCTGCGGCTCTTGCGCAATCAGGCTGCTGGAGGTTCAGCGCGCGGGCAAAGGCGCAATGGCGTCTGAGGACTTTCTCCGGGGAACCACCGTGCCCCCCGGTCAGGTGCTCGCCTGAATCCATGCCCCGCTATCGCGTCACAGTCGAATATGACGGCGGCCCGTTTTGCGGCTGGCAAATGCAGGACAACGGCCCATCGGTTCAAGCTGCGCTGACAGAAGCCATCGAGAGGCTTACCGGCGAGCAGGCCACTGTCTTTGGCGCGGGACGGACGGATGCCGGGGTGCACGCGTTGGGTCAGGTCGCGCACTTCGATCTGCAGCGCGCCTGGGAGGCGGACAAGATCCGGGACGGCCTGAACTTTCATCTCAAACCGAACCCGGTCGCTATATGCGAAGCCGCCGCCGTTGACGACGATTTCCATGCGAGATTCTCGGCGACAAGGCGCCACTACCTTTTCCGGATCATCACGCGCCGAGCTCCC
>CAJHXU010000489.1_pt1 | contig 13780 bp, 13 predicted proteins | sample 9198561 | NCBI WGS metagenome assembly CAJHXU01 (sample SAMEA7708345, study PRJEB35096) | sediment metagenome | biome: marine neritic benthic zone biome [ENVO:01000025]; feature: sediment [ENVO:00002007]; material: shallow marine sediment [ENVO:03000034] sea grass bed [ENVO_01000059] ...
AGAGCCTTCTCCCCCACGGGGAGAAGGGGCTCGTGGGGCAGACTTTGTGTCTGGCCGCTCAGCGCGCCGCTGTCAGCAGCCTGTATATTGGATCGTTCTTGCCGCGGCGGGACGCGTAGTCGGCAGCGGTGCGGCCCCATCTGTCGCGCTGCTCGCGGTCGACCTTGCGCGACAAGAGGAGTTTGACGACGTCAATGTGATCGCGGAACGCGGCCAGGATGAGCGGCGTGACCTGCTCGCCATCGATCCAGCCGGGCGTGGCGCCTGATCTGATCAGCAACTCGGCAATCTGCGTCTGCCCGTCCCGGGCGGCGAAGATCAGCGGCGTGTTGCGGTTGGCGTCGAAGCCGTCCGGATCCGCGCCGGATTTCAACAGGCGTTCGAGTTCCTCAACGCGGTTCTTCAAAACCGCATCGATGAGGGGGGTGCGATTGCGGATGATCCGGCTGAGCGGGATTATGTGCAGTCCATCGCCCCAGGTTCCGGCCAGAAGCTTGTCGCCGGATATCTGCAGATGCGCCACGGCCTTGCCCTTCAAGAGCCGCTGCCGCAACCGGCCACCGGGGGCGACCACCGCAATCCCGTTGCTCCAGGAACCGGCCAGGATAGTATCATTGTCGGGCATCAGAACCTCGGCGAACTTCTCGCCCTTGAGTGTCCTGCGCCAGGGGCCGTGTTCGGCGACGTAGAGGCCCGTATCGCCCGCTACGGCGCGGCGGTGCGAGGCGGCGGCAAATGCATTCGCCTTATCGCTGGTGAAAATCCGCTCCCACTCTCCATCGTTGAGCCGGTGTACCCCGGTCTCCGGAGAGCTGGCGTAGAGCGCGCGCCGCGCCACGCTGATCGACCAAAAAAAGTCCTTGCCGGGTCCAAGCGCCGTCCAGCTCTTTGCCTGGTCTTTGCTGGCAAAGATCCCGTGGCGTGCGGTTGCCGCGTAGATCTTGCCGCCCTTGGTCTGCAAATCGCGGATATCGGCGCTTGGAAAGCCCGCGGCCCGGGTGAAGCTGCGGCCTCCGTCTCGGGAGACATAGAGCCCATGCTTCCAGGTGCCGGCCAGCAGCAGGTCCGCCGAGACTGCGGCGACCGCCTGGACGTCCGTTGCCATGGGCGCAAGCGGGCGGTTGCCGTTCTGCGTCCGCCAGCTCCCGGCGCCGTCCCGGCTCTTGAAGACAAGGGCAGAGCCCGGCTTGCGCCCCTTCTGGCCCACCAGAATGTGCTCCGGATTGCCGGCCTCAACTGCCAATGCCCGGATAATCCGCCCCTTAAGCCGGTGATCCTGCCCGGCGGCGCGCAGCCCGGTTGCCGGAATCTGCAGAAGCAGGATGGAGAACAGGGTGAAGGCCGTCTTGATCATGCAGGCCATGATGCACGAACAGGCCGCTCTCGGCGTTCAAAAGAGCGCGAGATTAGAGGCTCTCGACAAAGCGGGTGATGTGCTGCGCCACGATCTCGCCTGCCTCCAGGAGAATGGAGTGCTTGTACTTGGGCAAAACGACCAACTCCGAGTTCGGCAGGGCGTCCGCGATCTGGCGGTTGAGGCGCGGATTGCAGCCGCCGTCGAACTCGCCGGTCAGGACCAGCGACGGTACGGTCACCTCGTGCAGCCACGGAGCCATCTCCGTCCCGGCATAGATTTCAAAGACGTTCATGAAGATGGCCGGGTCGGTATCGACCACCTGCTTCAGGCGGCGGTTCACGATATCGCGCCGCGTCTCCACGAACTCATCGGTGTACCAGCGGTCGATCAGGGTATCGAGCACTTGCGGGATCCCCTTCTCCTGCATGGCCCGCACCACGGCCCAGACCTTTGCACTGTCCTCTTCGGTGCGGAACGCTGCGGTGGAGAGGAGGCCCAGAGACAGCACCCGGTCTGCATGCGTCCGGGCATAGGCCGGACCGATCATTCCGCCCAGCGAGTGGCCGGCAAAATGCGCCTGCTCGAAGCCGCTGCGCTCCCGGACCCGCTCCAGATCGTCGACCAGTTCCTCCAGGCCGAACCCGCTGTCAGGTTTGGGGGAGGATCCGTGCCCGCGCAAATCGTAGGAGATGCAGGTGAAATGTTCCTTCAGCGCGGGGATGGCGAAGCGCCAGGTGTCCCGGGCCGCCCCAATTCCGTGAATGAGAAACAGCGGCGGGCCCGCGCCCTCGACCGAGTACTCGCAATCAATGACGTCAGGCATGCCGTTCTCTGTTCATTGGGATCAGTTCGGTTGAAAGCAATAAAATTATTCAAATTGCTTACATATTCTCCATTCACCGGTCGCGCAAAATCACTCTGCGGCCACTTTGTGACCCCGGGAAAAATGCGGCATCACCTCCTCTGCGATGCGTTGGATGCTCTCCAGCGTATCCTCCTGACTGGCGCCGAAGTTGATATTGAGCACGAACCGGTCAACCCCCGCCTCGGCGTAAGGGCCGAGTTTTTCGACCATCTCCTGAGGTGTGCAGATGAGGAGGCTTTCCTCAAGCTCTTCGAGCGTTTGCTTTCTTGGCAGCGGCCGGATCAGGCCGCCATCGACGATGTTTGGTCCGGAGTACAGATTGTCGAACCGGCTGTAGTAATCGTTCGCCGCCAGCACCTTTTCCCGCTTGTCCGTATCGTTTCCGGTCAGAAAGCCAACACGGGATAGTGTAAGCGTTAAATCTTCTTTGGCATGTTCCTGGTCGGCTTTGCCGCGGTGAAATGCCTCCACCTGATCCAGCATGAACTGATGGTTCCCGGCAAGTGGGGTGGTCTGGATGTGGAAGCCGCGCTTGGCGCTGTGGTAGATCGCCTCCGGCTGAACCGCGGCCAGCATCATGGCGGGCCCACCCTTGCGCACCGGTCGCGGCATGATCGTCATGGCGTCGAACTTGTAGTACTTGCCGTCCCAGGAAACCTCTTCCTCGTTGAGCAGGGCCATCAGCACGTTGAGGCTTTCGTCGAACTTCTCCCGGCTGTCTTCCAGCGGCACGCCAAGGCGCTCCATCTCGAACTTCCAGGCGCCGCGGCTGACGCCCAGCAGCAGCCTTCCCTCGGTAAAGATATCCGCACAGACCAGCTCGCCGGCGTAGGTGCGCATGTCGTGAATGGGAAGCACCACAACGGCCGTCATGATTTTGATGTTCGAAGTGGCGCCGGCAAGCTTCACCGCGAACTGCAGCGGGGCAGGCATCATCAGGATGTTGATCAGGTGATGCTCGGTGATGCAGACCGATTCAAACCCAAGTTTGTCGGCCAGCACCGCCTGCTCGATCATGTCCGCATAGACACGGTCGCCGCCGTAGGACTTGTCCGGATAGTAGGCAGAAAGCTGAATGCTGAAGTCCATGGCGGGCCTCCGCGTTGGCGCTCAATCAATGCGGAGAGTATGACGCATCTTGTAAAATCTTGAAATTAAATTTAATTGAGGTATTAGTTCGATAATATCAAACTAATGGATTTCCCCCCGTGAACATCGCCTCCCTGCAGACCTTCCTCGCGGTCGTCCAGGCTGGAAATCTCAACAAGGCGGCCGAGCAACTTAACGTTACGCAGTCCACAGTTACCACCCGGCTTGACGTTCTGGAGGGCACGCTCGGCCAGAAGCTGCTCATCCGGTCCCGCCGCGGCGCCGCGCTCACGCGCGCCGGCTTTGCCTTTCAGCGCCATGCGGAAGTCATGGTCCAGGAATGGGATCAGGCCCGCAAGGCGGTGGGGCTGCCGAGGGGCTATTCCGGCCTGTTCAGCTTCGCCTGCGAGCCGGACCTTTGGGAGGGCGCCGGGGAGGTCTGGCTTGAGCGCATCCGCGCGCAGCAGCCGGAACTCGCCCTGGAAGCCTGGGAAGCTGGTGCCGGCGACATCCGCCGCTGGCTCGCGAGCGGCCTGATTGATGCAGGCCTGGTTTCAGAGCCAATCAGCGGTGCCGGGTTCATCTCAAGGCAAGCGGGCGTCGACCGCCTGGTTCAGGTCGCAACGGTTGCACGCAAGGCGCAATCCTGGGATCCGGCCTACGTTTATGTCGATCTTGGGCCCCAGTTCCGCCGTCAGCACGCCCTCGCCTGGCCCGGCGAGGACACCGCCCGCATGACCTTCAGCTCCAGCCGCTGGGCGCTCGACCACCTGTTGCGCGAAGGCGGCTCGGCTTACCTGCCCTGGCGTATCGTGGAGCAACACGTCAGGGCCGGGCGGCTCTATCCGGTAGACGGAGCACACGAGCTTGTTCGCCCGCTTAGCCTTGTGTGGCGAGAAGAAAGTCTGCCCGCGCACCCCTGGCTGGAACGGGAGCTGTCGCTCGAGCAGATCGCGTCATAACTACTGGAATCCACACCAGACGCCGAAGCGGTGCAGACGACAGCGCCCGCCATGCACATTTTGATGCATCAGGGTGCGCTTCGATCGGACAGACGGCAACACAATTTCAACCCGGAAGATAATGATGGGGCTCAACATCAGGGAGGTTCTGACCTTGACGGAACGAATTGGCGCCCACATCAGCGAAATCGAAAAATGAACACAATCACATCCGAATGCAGCCAACTTCCTTCATCATATCCCGAAAGGTTTTAGTCCAGAGAAGATCAGCCAAATGCTTCAGGCAACAGTTTTCGCTTTGACGGTAATGGGATGCAGCGATCATGCCGTCAATTGCACCGACATTTCTCGGCCAACAACGACTTGGCAAAACAAGGCCGAATGCGAAGCTGCAATTCCCAAACGGCTCAACGGGCTGCTGGACGCGCCTTATCCTGTGATCACCGCCCGGTGCGAATCAAGAGGCAGCGTTGCAATACGCCGCCTGCCGGAAATGAGGGTCGATCAACAGGCGGAACGCCCGTCCGAAGTTGTCAGCGTTGAACCCGTTATCGTCATCGCTGAAGACCTCAGACCAGGAGCTGAAGCAGAACGGGAACACTCTCTGGCAGGGGCTGTCATATACCGGACCAAGAACGGTTATGCGCTCGTGCGAAAAGGCACGCTGAGAAGCTATGAGACCTTGCGCGACGGAGCCCGCACCGGCATTTCCAAACTGCGCGGCGGTGTCGAGACAGCAATCGGTGCCACTGTCGGACTTGCAAAAAAATCGGCCAACAGCCTGCGCGGCATCGTCGAGCCGCAGAACTAGTGATTCAATTCACACAGATTGATCCGGCCTTCACATTCAAACGTCATTCCCGAGCGGGAGCAAATCCAGGGAAATTTTCGCAGAACCCTGCGTTTTGGCCCTGGACAACCTCCTGAATACTCACAGCTAGGCACAGCGCTGTTCCCGCCATAGCTGCACATTCGGCAGCGACTCCCAACCGAAGGCGCGTTCCGTTGGACCGTGGGTGCGAATATGCACAAGCCGCTCTTCGGCTTCCGTCAGCGTGGGGATATGGCCAGCCGGGATCCACCACATGGCTGCTTCAATCCGCGTCGGCGCCGCGAACCACTTCGCCTTCTTGTTGTAGAACTGCTTGTGGATGGTGTTCCAGACGAACTGTTCAAGGTGCTCCGGCGTCACCCAGACGGACATGTTGATGAGCAGCCGGGGGTCGTCGGCCCCGTCCAGGCGGATGCCCGTAGCGTTGCCGCTGTCATCCTTGAGCCGCCAGACGAAGCCTTCGGAACGCTCCGCGATGGTATTCACCCGGTCCAGTCCCGCGGCAAAATCCGCCAGAAGCGCACTGTCCATATCATCAAGGGCCCGGGCGCTGTTGAGCTGGGCAAGATGTGTGTTCTCCGGCTGGATCATGCTGGCAGGCTCCTGGCTTTCGATTGAGCCAAGTTTATCTGACTACGTGTCAGCGGCACTCAGAAATTTCAGACCTCTTTCGACCAGTTCGCGCCGCGCCGGTCCATCTGCTGCGACAGCGCAAAGCGGCCGGTCGAATTCTTCAAACTCATCGTCGACCTGAACCAGCGACCCGGCATCGAGGTAGCGTTCAATCATGCCGCGCCAGCCCAGCGCAAGCCCGCGCCCGGCGGCGGCGGCTTCCAAAAGATAGACGTAGTTTTCCAGACCCGGGGCCTTTGCCTCGGGTGCCGGCAGCCCGCGGCGTGCGAACCAGTCCGCCCACGTTGCCCAGCCACGGTTTTGCTTGGTGAGTTTCAGGAAGGCAAGGCCGCTCCAGGTGTCCGGTCCATTCTGCAGGACTTCGGCGTGCTCACGGGCGAACGCGGGCGAGCAAACCGGCACCACCGCTTCATGCAGAACGACAACGCGCCGGGGCGCTGCAATGCCGTAATCCTCGTACGAGATCAGCACGTCAATCACAGGGTCCCGGGCGGTTGCCAAGGTCTCATATTCGTAGGTCATGATCCGCACCGGGCTGCCGACGGCCGCCTCCAGTGCTTCGAACCGCGGCATGAGGAACAGATGGGAGATTTCATGGGTGCAGGCGATCACCAGCTGGTCCGACCCAGTTGCACCTGCAATTTCCTCTGTTGCGTTTTGGATATGCTCCAATCCCAGAACAACGGCACGATAGAGGCTGCGCCCCTCTTCCGTCATCACCGGTTTGGCGTTGCTGCGATCGAAGAGCCGCGCACCAAATCTCTGCTCAAGGCCCGATATATGCCGGCTGACAGCCGATTGTGAGGTATTGAGTTCCCGGGCGGCCCGGCTGAAGTGGCCAAGGCGTGCCGCTGCTTCGAACGCCAGAAGCGCGCTCGTGGACGGAATCCATCGTTTGTGAAGGCTCATATCCAAGTTGATATGAGATCTCTGACCACAAAGCAATTCCGCGCAACATGTTGCGCGTGCTAGCCTGTCCTCCGTTTAGCGCGGGAGCAAAGACCGATGAAACCGGAAGGCTGGCTAGATCCATCCAAGAAACTCTTCCCCCATCAGGTGGGCTTCACGGCTCCGCCGCACGACTTCGATGCTGCGCCAACGGACTTCATGCGGATTGCGCCGGAGACCGTCGGCGTGCACGGCCGCCTTTTGCATGTGGACACCTACGCGCATGAGCTGAAGCAGCGCGCAGCGAATTTCCATCTCCTGGAGGACGTGGTTCACTGCATGTCAAACGCCGGGGCCGATGTGGTCGGCCAGGTCGGTACCAACTGGGTGCATTGCAACGGCACCACGCCGGATGACATCGGTGAGTTCTGCGACCGCCTGGAGCAGAAGTACCAGACGCCCTTCCACATGGCCGGCATGTGCCTGGTGGAGGGCCTGCGCGAACTCGGCGCAGAAAAGATCGCGCTCAATTCAGTGTATTTCTGGCCGGACTGGCGCGACGGCGTCGTGCGCTTTTTGAAGCAGGCCGGCTTCGACGTGCTCTACTATGGCAACTTCGTCGACCAGGGCCTTTATGAGACCCAGGACGAGGTCAACGAGGCCACCTGGATCTTTCCAGGTGAGCTGGCGGAAAAGTCGATGGCCTTCGTGGCGGAACAGGCGCCGGATGCTGATGCCATCGTGGTCAACGGCATGCCCAACTTCCGACGCGCCGACGGCTTGCCGCAGCGCACGCTGGCCCACGCGCCGGCGTTGGAGAGGAAGCTGGGCAAGCCCATCGTTTCCTCCGACTTTGCGCTCTACTGGCGCATCTTCAAGACGCTGGGCGTGGCGCCGGAGGGCGATCACGGCCGCCTGCTCGCCAGCCTGAAGTAAGGGTCCTCTCATGCATCCGATCTCCGTGCTCTGGGCGACGCCGCGCTCCACCTCGACAGCGTTCGAATGGATGATGCGCATGCGCGGTGACATGGCCTGTTTCCACGAACCTTTCGGGGAGGCCTGGTATCAGGGCGACGAAGCGCTCTGGCCGCGCCTGGAGCCGGGCAGCCCGCGTCAGCCGGGCCTGACCTACGCGAGCGTGCTGGCGGACCTGAAGGCGGCGGCGCAGAACAAGCCGGTGTTTTCCAAGGACATGCCGCAGTTCACGGACCATCTGTGGTCAGATGAATTCCTGAGCACATTTCAGCACTCCTTCCTCATCCGCGACCCGGCCAAGGTCCTGACGTCAGTCCACAAGAACTGGCCGCAGTTCGTCTTGAAGGAAATCGGCTTCATCGAGATGGAGGCTCTGTTCAACCGAATGAGCGACAAGCACGGCCGCGCCATGCCGGTCATCGACAGCGATGACCTGCTGGAGGACCCGCACGGTGTCGTCGAGGCCTATTGCAGGGCCATGAGCTTCGACTTCATTCCCGAGGCGCTCAGCTGGGAGCCCGGTGCGCGCGACGAGGTTCTCTGGTACGACAAGAAGGGCGTTTGGCACGAAAACCTGATGAACTCGGACGGCCTCAAGCCCCAGCCTCGCAAAGCCGGCAGCATCGCCGAGGAACCGGACTGGGTGAAACAGATCCATGAGATCTGCCAGCCGATCTACGAGTACCTGCACCGGCACCGACTGAAGGCTGCCTGACTTTAAGCATTATCCAAGCAGGTTTGTCTCAGATCCTCATGCTGAGGAGCCGCGAGTGCGGCGTCTCGAAGCATTGCGGCATGCTCCGGAGCGGGTGTCCATCTTTCGAGACGGGCCTCTGGCCCTCCTCAGTATGAGGCTCGGGGGTTGTGCTGGATGAGATCTTGGCCGCCTGGACGAGCCTACCCGCCTGTCGAGGCCGACGCCTCAACGCCCACCGGCTTGCCGACGATCGTGAACACCAGTTCGCCCGGTTTCAAAAGCCGTTTGGCGACGCGTTTCAGATCTTCCAGCGTTACCGCGTTGATCTTGCTGTTGCGTTTCTCGATGTAGTCGATCCCGAGATCATCCACCTGGATGGCCTGGAGTTGGCCGGCAATCTTCTTGGAGGTGTCAAAGCGCAGCGCATAGGAGCCGGTCATGTAGGTCTTGGCTTCCTCCAGCTCTTTGACCGTGGGGCCGTCAGTCGCCATGCGCGCGATCTCCTGCTTGATGATCTTGACCGTTTCGCCGGCGCGGGCGTTCTGCGTCGAAGCGCCGCCGACGAACAGCGCGCCGTGCTCATAGGGCGAGAGGTAGCTGTAGACCGAATAGGTCAGCCCGCGTTTCTCGCGGATCTCTTCGGTCAGGCGCGACCCGAAACCTCCGCCGCCCAGGATGAAGTTCAGGACATACGCCGGGATGAAATCCTCGTCAGTGCGCATGATGCCGATGTTGCCGAACTGAATCACCGACTGCGGAATGTTCTTGTCGATGACCTGGACACCTGCAGTCCTCTTCACATCGGCGGCCTTGAGCACCGGAAAATCAGTGGTCTGCGGCAGATCCCCAAAGACCTTGTCGAGCAGTTTGGCAAGCCCTTTGGCATCGATGTCACCGACCACCGAGACAATCAGGCCGTCCTTGCGAAACAGACGCTTGCGCAGGCTGTGGAGATCGCCTGTTGTGAGGTTGGCAACAGACTCGATCGGCCCGCGCCTCGTCCGTGCATACGGGTGGTCGCCGAACATGGTTTCGTGCCAGACCTTGCGTGCGATATCTTCGGGGTCCTGCAGGTTCGACTTGATATTCAGCACGATCTGGCCGCGGATCCGGTCCAGCGGAACCTGATCGAAGCGCGGCCTGTTGATGGCATCCGCAAGCAAGGCGACGGATTGCTCGCGGTTGCGGGTCAGCGCCTGAAAAGTTGCGTAGAACCGGTCGGCGCGCGCCCGGAAGGACATGCGCATGGAGAGCTGCTGTTGCAGCTTCTGAAACGCCTTCGACTTGCGCTCACCGGCCCCTTCGTCGAGCATGCCGGCGAGGAGATTGGTCACGCCGCGTCTGTCGGCAGGATCGGAAGCCCAGCCGCCCTTGAAGGTAAACCGCATGGTCATGAGCGGAATTGAACGATCTTCCACCAGCCAGGCCGTGATACCGCCCGGGCTCTTGACTTCACGGATCTCGACGGCTGCCGCAGGGCGCACCGCGAGCGCGGCAATGATGGTGACGCAGGCAGCTGCCGCCGCGACCCATCCTGATTTCAGGGCGGTCCGTTTCATGATTTCTTCCCGTCTGTCTGTTTGGCCTTCCCGGCCCGCTTATCGGTATGCCGTTCCGGCAGAAGGATGCCGGTCACCGAGCGCTCCATCTTCAAATACTTGCGCGCAACCTCATTCACCTGCTCGACCGTGACCGCTTCGATACGCGTGGGCCACTCGTCCACGTCCTTGACCGTCTGGCCCGTGGTGAGCGCAACGCCGTAAATGCGCGCGCGGCTGTTCTGGTTGTCCTTGAGGTAGACCGTGGCTGAGACAATCGAGTTCTTTGCGTCCTTCACCTCGTCTTCGGTGACGCCGTTCCGGACCAGGTCGGCGAGCACCGCATCAAGCGCGGCTTCGAGCTTGGTCAGTTCGCCCGGCCCGCTTCCTGCCTTGGGGCCCGCGTAGACGCCCATATCACCGGAATCGAGCGCATCGCCGGAGAACCAGCTGCCGGCATAAGAAGCGATCTTCTGCTCAACCACCAGCTTCTGGTAGAGACGCGATGTGGTGCCGGCGCCGAGAACATGGGTCAGGACATCGAGCGCCTCGGCCTCGCCGGGCTTTGCCGTCGCATAGGATGCGGTCGTGTAGACGCGGCGCATGGAAGGGGTCGGCACGCGCGGGTCCTTGAGCGTCACCCGCCGGGCGGCCTGAGGCGCCGGTTCCAGCGGACGGAGGCGCTTCTTGAGGTCCGGATTGGGCGGTATGACGCCGTAATACTTCTCCGCCAGCGGGCGCAGTTCGTCGGCCGTGATGTCTCCGGCGACAATCAGAACCGCGTTGTTCGGTGTGTAGAAGCGCTTGTAGAAGGCGAGGACGGCGTCGAGATTGAGTTCCTTGATCTCGTGCATCCAGCCGATTACCGGATCTCCGTAGGGATGGTTGACGAAAAGGGCGGCGCGAACCTGTTCCATCAGCCGGCTCGACGGGTTGTTGTCGACCCTGGACCGGCGTTCCTCGGTCACCACATCGCGCTCGGTCTTGATGTCTTTCTTGCTCAACACGAGGTTGGTCATCCGGTCCGCCTCAAGCTTCATCATCAGCTCAAGCCGGTCTTTGGAGATGCGCTGGAAATAGGCCGTGTAGTCGACGGAGGTAAACGCGTTGTCCTGACCGCCGTTGCGCCGCACGATCTTTGAGAACTCACCGGGAGCCACCGTCTTGGTGCCCTTGAACAGAAGGTGCTCGAGAAAGTGGGCCACGCCGGATTCGCCGGCCGGCTCGTCGGCTGCACCCACCCGGTACCACACCATATGGGTCACGACAGGCGCCCGGTGATCGGGGATCACCACCACTTCCATGCCATTGGAAAGTTTGAATGAATCCGCGCCTTGAGAAGCAGAGAAGGCGGGCGAAGTGGGCAAAAAGAGGAGCGAAAAGAGCAGCAGCAGAGGCGCGAAGGGCCCTGTGCCGGAAGCAAGCTTGGACATGCGTCCTACCTCAACCGTTGATGTCCGGGGAAAATGGGCATTTGCCCGCCGGATGGCAAATTAATTGTTGGTAACGCAGAAGTGTGCGCGCACCAAGGCAAAATGGCCATCCACGCCGTACACATCAGGGCGCTCAATGGGCGATATCAGTTCTCGGTGAATAGGTCGCCGAAATTGAAGATCGTACCGTAGTTCGGATTTTTGGCGCGCTGGCGTTCGAGACGGACCTTGCGCAGTTCCTTCATCAGCTGCTCATGCGATTTCTCGCTGCCGTCCGGATTGGTGCGCGAGATGCCGTGGCGCTGATAGATGTCGCCAGTTGCCTGCTGTTGGACCGGCGGTTGCCCGTAGGGCGGCTGCTGACCGTATGCCGGAGGCTGTCCATTTGCCGGCGGTTGGCCGTAAGCCGGCGGTTGGCCGTTGGCCGGTGGCTGACCATATGCAGGGGGCTGCCCGTAGCCGCCTGCCGGGGGAACGGTCGTGGTGCCGATGCCGGGCGGCTGCGCGTAGGGCTGGCTGGACGCCTGGCTGGCATAGGGATTGATCTGGCCCGAACGGCCTTCACCCGGTGCCGGAGGGCGCAATTGCAGGTCGGGCGGCACGGAAAGAGTCTGGTGCGTTCTGACGATACGCTCGTCGGGCACGCTCTTGCCTTGTCCGAGGAGATCTGTGACGCTCGAACCTCCGCAGGCCGCCAGTAGCAGACCGGCCGCGCCGATTGAGATATAGGATGCTGACTTACCCAAAGCCCAATTCCCCTTGATTGCCAGCGTGTTACGCACGCGCACTCACCTTACCGGGAGCTGGATATCTAGTTTTTCAATGCGGCGGAACCGTGGCGTGTAATTTCACGCGTTTGTGCGCTTATCTTCTGTTGTCCCACCAGCAGTCCACGAAGCATACAACAGACCGATCACTCCGGCAACGATTGCCACGTCAGCAAGGTTAAAGACATACCAGGAAATGCCGAAACCGTGGAAAAAGAAGAAGTCCGCAACGGCCCCATGGACGACGCGGTCAAGCGCATTTCCGAGCGCCCCACCGATGAGCAGGCCCAGTGAAAGGGCCGATAACCGGTCCGTTGCCTTGATGAGCCAGGCCGCGAGCATGACGGCAATGGCCAGCGAGACGACGATGAGAACCCAGCGTCCGCCCTGGCCGAGCGACGAGAACCAGCCGTAGGAGACGCCGTAGTTCCAGGCCAGCACCAGGTCCATGAACGGCGCGATGCGCACCGGCTGGCGCGCCGCGATGTCGAAAGGCCCCAGCATCCACCACTTGTGGCCCTGATCTGCGGCAAAGGTAAGGAGCGCGGCGAGTGCCCCCATCTTCACGTAGCTGGAGTGCGGCCGGGCCGCGGCCTCATCGCTCATTCGGCAGCCGCTCTGGTGCTGTCCCACTCGCGGACCGCGGCGGCGTCACGGGCGGAAAGCTCCGGATAGTCCGGGTCAGACCCCACATCCGGGCTGATCTTCCAGGAGCGGGCGCATTTCTGCCCCTCCGCCCTGGCCGGGACCACGGCGACGCCTGCGACTTCCTCCATGCGGAAGGCCTCTGCCGGGCCATCGCCGTCCTTCAGTGTTGCGGCTGATGTGATTGAAATTTCAGCCAAATCCAGGCCATCCAGCGCGGTGCGCAGGGCTTCGTCGGAAACGTAGACCTCAGGGGCCGCCTCCAGAGAGGAGCCGATGCGCTTTTCGCGCCGTTCCACTTCCAGCGCGCCGGTGACGACGCGGCGCACCTGCCGGACCTTGTCCCATTTGGCCGCCAGCGCCTCGTCCTTCCAGGCCGCCGGAACCTCCGGAAACTGGCGCAAATGCACCGAATCTTCGTCCGACGGGAAGCGCGCCAGCCAGACTTCCTCCATGGTGAACGCCATCATCGGCGCAAGCCAGGCGGTGAGGCAGTTGAAGAGCTCATCCAGCACCGTTCGGCTGGCGCGGCGGGTCGGGCTGCTCGCGGCATCGCAGTAGAGCGCATCCTTGCGGATATCGAGATACAGCGCCGAGAGCTCAACCGTGCAGAAATTGAAGAGCCGGGCGAAAATGCGTTTGTAATCAAAGTCATGATAGCCCTGGCGCACCACGCCGTCGAGCTCGGCCAGCCGGTGCAGCATGTAGCGCTCCAGCTCCGGCATCTCGGCTATTTCGACCCGTTCTGCGGTCTCAAAATGTGCCAGATTGCCCAGAAGGAATCTCATTGTGTTCCGCAGCTTCCGATATGCGTCCACATTCGTCTTGATTATTTCAGGACCGATGCGCAGGTCCTCCGCATAGTCGGAACTCATCACCCACAGGCGCAGAATGTCCGCCCCGTTCTGGTCCATCACCTGCTGCGGCGTGACGATGTTGCCAAGCGACTTGGACATCTTGTGCCCGTCCTCGGCCATGACGAAGCCATGCGTGAGAACAGCCTCGTATGGCGCGCGGCCACGCGTGCCGCAGCTTTCAATGAGGGAAGAGTGGAACCAGCCGCGGTGCTGGTCGGAGCCTTCCAGATAGAGCGAGGCCG
>CAJHXU010000606.1_pt1 | contig 13085 bp, 20 predicted proteins | sample 9198561 | NCBI WGS metagenome assembly CAJHXU01 (sample SAMEA7708345, study PRJEB35096) | sediment metagenome | biome: marine neritic benthic zone biome [ENVO:01000025]; feature: sediment [ENVO:00002007]; material: shallow marine sediment [ENVO:03000034] sea grass bed [ENVO_01000059] ...
ACAAGAAGTGTACAGCTGTTGTTGGCTTCTTTGGGTATTTCATCGCGATTTGACTGTACCAAGGATGGCTACTTTAGGCTCGTTTTGCCGATCTCGGACCTGCCACGCGTTATGCGTATTATGTCAGTACAACACAAAGTAGACCACGCATCCGCTTCGTACAAAAAGTACGGTGCGACGCATAGGGAACATGTTCCACCGTCTCTGATTCGTGATGCGTGTCAGCTCATTGTACAGCATGCAGGTTGTCTTACCTTGACTGACAGCGAGAAAGTGATGCTCTACCGTGGCCGCATTGCAAAGTCTCGTGCGTTGAAGCTGCTGAGCGCTATTCGGAACCCGAACGCAGAGGTGCGGAATTTACTAGACTTGTTGCGCCAAAGGTGGGCTAAGATTGAACGTATAAGCCCACAGGGAAAATTACCCACTATGGATTTAGAGCTACACGGTCCGGATCACTCCTATATTTGTCGTGGGTTAGTGCAGCATAACACCGCAGCAGACATCTTTAAAATTGCAGTAGTTCGTGTGGCTGACTTGTTTGAGGGCACAAAGAGTGTTATGGTGAACTTCGTTCACGACGAAATTCAAGCGTATGTTCATAAGGATGAATTGCATCTTTTGAATGAGATGAAACGTCGTATGGAGGATTTTGATTTTAAGGTACCACTTGTAGTAGACGTTGCGTGGTCTACCACAAACTGGGCAGACAAAAGAGAACTAGGATAATATGCAAACAACGAGACAAAAGGCGGTAGCAGAGCTTGTTAAGCTTGGTGCATCAGATGACACCGATGATTTGGCTAAGGTAGCGGCGCTCAACTCTGTTATTAGGGCACAAGATAAGTTTTTGGAACGGATAGATAATGCGCAGAGTGTGCAGTTTTGTAGTGCGTCATTACTCACTCTTACAGTTTTCTTTATACGCTGTACATTTGCACTAGTGCCTGCAGCGTTGCTAGCATTCGCGATTTATGTACTTTCAATTTTCTTGTCTACAGCTTTTGTACAACTAATGGTGGGATAATGTCAGACGAAAAACTTTTTGATGTGTTTATAATAGGTAAAACTCAGTTTCCAAATAGGCTAGAAGAGCATCTAGCAGTTAATCAGTCCGTTCTTTCAGAGGAGTTTGCTAACCATGCAGAATTGTTCGCATGGTACTCAACCGCTTATGAGCTAGCGGCCAGTCATGAGGCTAAACTTAAAGAAGAATTGAGTAGAGCGTATGCTCATGTGGACGCGCGCGTTCGTGAAGACGCCCGCGGAGCTGGTGTTAAAGTGACTGAAAAAGTCGTAGAAAACACCGTGGTAACGCATCCGATTTACCAAGAAGTACAGGAGGAATATTTAGAGGCAAAGAGGAATACAGGCTTGTTAAAGTCCGCTAGAGATGCTATGATTCATAGACGTGATATGTTAATACAGCTTGGCGCTAACTATCGTGCTGAAGGTGTAAGTGACATTTCACTTCGTGAACAACACTATAAAAATCATAAATAAGGTAAAATATTATGTCAGTTTTAGATAAAGTACGTGCAGCAAAAAAAGCCACTGAAGAGAGACTGAGTCGCGGAGGCGGTTCAGGTTCTAATGCTAAGTTTTGGCGTCCAGAAGCCGGTGAGAATGTAATCCGTATAATGCCTGCCTGGACCCAAGATGCCTCCTCGTTGTTTTATCAACAGTTTTGGCGCGAAGTTGCCCAGCATTGGGGTGTTAGTAAAGACCAAAAAGGTCCCATTCTGTGTCCTAAGAATACTCCCGGGCTAAAGGGTGATTGTCCTATTTGTGACTTCGTAGAAGAGCTTAAGGCTGATAAGACTAATGTTGACGGTGTTAAGATTGCGCGCAATATTCGAGCTAAGACCGCCTATCTCATGAATATTGTAGACAAGAAAGATCCAGTCTACACGGCAACGGACGTTGCAGAGTTTGCTCAGTCTAATCCGGATAAGGATTGTCCCTTTGCTGCTGGAGACTTGAAGGTACAGATTTATGCTTGTCCTATCAGTATCTTTGACAATATTCTAGGTATGGTCTCTACTACAGGTGACGACATTACTGACGCCGACTCCGGGCGTGAGATCACTATTACAAAAATTCCTCATAAGGATAAGTTCAAGACTCGCTATCAGGTCATGCCTGCGTTTAAGCCTGCGTCCGTGGCTAGTGAGTTTGGTCTTGACGAATTCAAAGTGGAAACTCTTCCAGCGCTTGAAAATGTAGGCTATCAGCTGGCTTATGACAAGCTGCTTGATCTTCTTCATGAAGGCGTTGGTGGCGATTTTGCTGGAGCACTCCCTGAGGGGAGCAGTGAAGCTGTGGGAGCATTGTCCCAGCCAGCGGTTAGCACGAGTACCTCTTCTACGACTGAAACTGGTGGTGGTTCAGTTGACCTTGAAGAGCAGATGCGCCGCGAGCTTGCCAAGAGCTGATCTTGGCACGAGAGCTACTCCCTCCTCCTTCTCACTGAGGAGGGAGTGGGCTCTCCCTTTATGTATACTGGACGATGAGGAGTAGTAGCGTGTCTGTAGGAACATCACTAGAAGATAAGAAGAAGCGGCTAAACATTACGCTAAAGAAGCTGCACAAGGAGCACGGTGCGGGTTCTGTTAATCTGTATCCGGAGATGCCTAAACTTGACGTAAAGGCGGTTTCAACAGGGTCTTTAGGACTAGATTACGCCCTCGGTGTAGGAGGTGTCGCACGTGGCAGGGTCGTTGAGATCTATGGACCTGAGTCCAGCGGTAAAACTACTCTCATGTTGCACGCTATTGCGGAGGTGCAAAAGGCTGGTGGGTTGGCTGCGTTTATTGATGCAGAACACGCTCTTGACCCCATCTATGCTGAAGCTCTGGGAGTGAACATGGAAGAGCTTGTTATCTCACAACCAGATAACGGTGAACAGGCTCTTAATATTGCTGAAGAGCTGACAGAATCAGGTACCGTTGACATTATCGTCATCGATTCGGTTGCTGCGCTTACTCCTAAGGCTGAGATCGACGGGGAAGTGGGCGACCATCACGTCGGGTTGCAGGCCCGAATGCTTAGTCAAGCGTGCCGGAAGCTCGCATCAGTGGCACATAAGACTGACACGACGTTGGTATTCATTAACCAAATCCGAATGAAGATTGGGGTAATGTTTGGTTCGCCTGAGACTACTTCAGGTGGACAGGCGCTCAAGTTTTACGCCTCCCAACGCATTGATATACGACGCATTGGGACTTTGAAGGAGAACGACCAGGCCATTGGGGTCAAGACCCGTGTCAAGGTTGTTAAAAACAAAGTTGCTCCTCCTTTCCGCCAAGCTGAGTTTGACATTTACTTTGGTAAAGGTATCAATAAGGCCGGAGAGGTTCTGGACGCGTCTATCAACTTGGGTCTGATCGAAAAAGCAGGGTCTTGGTACAAATATGACGGTACGTCTATTGCGCAAGGCCGGGATGCTGCGGTAGACTGGTTGAAGGAGAACTCAAGCATTTACGCGGCTATTGAGCATAATGTGCGTAAGAAGCTTGGGCTTACTAAGGATGAAAACTGAACTTTTACTCTTCTCGGACTTTCATGGGCACAATTTTCCTTATGCAGCAAAACGTGTGCCTATTGAAGGTCTTGAGGGTTTATACAACTCTCGTCTCCGTGATTCTGCTCAAGTTCTAGATTATATACATGCATATGGTCTAGACCACGACATAAACCACATTCTATTTGCAGGGGATCTGTACCATCGTAGGACTTCAGTTCATACTGATGTAAGAGCTGTCGTTACCCAGAAGTTGATTGATATTGCCCACGCAGGTCAAGATATGTTTAGCCTTGACCTGATGTTAGGCAACCATGACATGGGCGACAAGTTCGGGCACGTTCACTCCCTTACCGGATTAGAGTGCGTCCGAAATATCGAGGTGCGTACTGAGATGTGTGCTGTACAACGTGGCCACGTTCAAATCGTTTTTGTTCCATATACTCCAAAGTTGTCTCAAGCTAAGGAGTGGCTTAAAAGCGCCGGTGAGATCGCCTCCCAGTTCACTGGCCCTACATTGCTCCTTGGCCATTTAGGCATGAAAGGGGCGAGGGTTGGTAACGACTTTGTTTTGTTATCCGAATCAGATGTTACTGTGGAGGATGTTCCTTACGATAAGTTTGCTGCTTGTTTCTTTGGGCATTTTCATGAACATCAACAGCTCTTCCGCAATGGCTGGTTTATAGGAGCCTCGCATGAACATAACTGGGGCGACTCAGGTGGTCAGCGGGGCTTTTTGCATGTGGTAGTTGATGGCCACAAGGTTAGCTTTACAAGGGTCGAGACAGCTGCTCCTAAACATGTGGTCTTTCACGAGGACACCCCTATTGAGACGCGTTCACAAGACTTTGTGAAGATTGTCGGCTCTGAAGGCTTTGTGAAGAGTGTACAACACATGAGCGACATGGAGGTATTCACTCCCGGTGCTCACTTTGAGTATATCCAAGAAGTGGAAGACGCGGAGCTTGACTTTAAGCTAGACTCTGATAAGTTGGACCCTGGTAGTGTGATTAAAGCGTGGGTAGAGCATAAATGCCCGAAAGAGCTCAATGCTGATGAAGTATTGGCAGTTGGTTTACGTATATTAGGAAAGGTTTAAACGTGTCAGATCCTCAAAATCACTTGAATATCCTGGTTACTCAGGGACAGCGACAGGTTGTGATTAGTAGCAGCTTGACCATAACTGTAGAGCCTAGTGAAGAAATGCCTACGATGCATATTTCAGATTTTGTAGGTGCTACAGTCTTGAAAAAGCTAAAAGAACAAGAAGGCGCAACATTAAGTGCTGGAAAATACCAGCTAATGATGACTGTGGCTGTCTCCGACTTGCCTATGGAAGACGAAGACGGGTCCACAGAAGATCAGTGACATGTTGTTTAAATCTTTAGCGATTCGAAACTTCGCTTCTATAGACCATATTGACTTAAACTTGGTTAACCAAGGCTTAGTTCTTATCTTAGGGGTTAATGAAGACGCATCTCGACAAAACTCTAATGGCTCCGGAAAGAGTTTGTTGTTAGACGCGTTTACTTGGTGCTTGTGGGGCGATACCGTTCGTGGATTTTCGTCCGATGAATTGGTTCACAAGTTAGTAGGTAAGAACTGTAGTGTGTCAGTTGTTTTCGAGGAAGACGGTGTAACGTACACGTGTACTCGTTACCGAAACCAGCGCACCAATTTGGACCTAAAGATCAATGACTTAGTACTCTTGGCAGACAGTAAGGACACATCCGGAGCTACAGTTGCCGACACACAGGCACTGATTACGGATATTTTAGGACTTGACTTCGTTACTTTTTGCGCGATGATGCCTGGTGCAGGTGTGAGGGTTGCGGAACTTACGGACGCGAATATAAAGAGCCTGTTAGAGCGGCTTCTACAGACCCAGGTGTTGGGCAAAGCTCAAAAGCAAGTTAGTGAGCAAGTCCGGGAGCAAGAAAAGAAGCTAGCAGTGTTGGGATCTCAAATCGAATCTGCAAATCACCAACTTCACTCACAGCGTAAGACTATTGACACCCTGAGGGAGAATTACGAAACTTTCGATGATAAACAAAAGCAGGCATTATCACGGAAGAAAGGCCTGCTGCAAAAAGCTGCGGATGAGAAGGTCCACCTAGACTCAACGATTGCTAAGGGACAAAAGGCTACGTCTATTTATGCTGCAGCTAAGCACAAGCTTGAGGCTATTCGAGAGTCTATTAAGCAGGAACATAAGTTTGAAGAAGACTTGCAGTCACAGTTTTTTGCAGAACGGGCCGCTTTGGACACCGGTGAGCTAGACCGTTTGGTAATCGCAGAGAAACAAGGTCTTTTGCAAACTATTGATTCTATGGGAGCCACGTGCAGCAAGTGTTTACAGGCAGTACCAGACAGCTTTAAGGCGTCTACGAAAGTTGAGCTGCATCAGGAGATTAACGTACTACAAAAGCGTGTAGAGGACGCTGTAGAGGCTCGCCGTATTCTGGAGCAGTCTTTTCGTGAGTCCACTCAACCTATTACCCAGCGCGTAAAGGCGCTTACTGCAGAAGAGTCCTTGGCGAAGATTGATTTGAATAAGTCCTGGGACGTGGTACAGGCTGCTACCGACGCTTCAACGAGCAAAACGCGACTGGTTGAGAGTATCAGTATGCTGAATGCTGATATCGAGCAGCTTGAACAAGAGCAGAATCCGTTTGGCGACATGTTAACGGACGCCTTAGCCAAACAGGTGGAGTATCAAGCGCAGTTTAAAGAGATCCAGGAAAAGTATGTTACATTGCGGCACGCATTAGCTATAAACCAATTCTGGTTGAAGGGATTTTCTCCTTCCGGTTTACGCAGTTTCATGTTAGAACACATAATTCCTATCCTTAACGCTTCAGCTAAGAAGTATTCTGACTTGCTTACTGCTGGAGAGATGTCCATTACGTTTCACACTAAGCAAAAGCTTAAGTCCGGAAAGCAGACAGAGAAGTTTAATATACAAGTTTCTCAACAACACGGGGGACTATCATATCAATCTAACTCAATGGGGGAGCGAGCCCGCGCTAACCTAGTAATTGCTCTAGCGCTAGGAGAGTTAGCTTCGATGCGTGCTAATAAGCGTATTCCTTTCCGGTTCCTGGATGAGCCTTTTGAAAATGTGGACGAATCTGGCACTGAGGCGATTGTGGAACTTCTCAATCAACAAAAAGAGTTGTATGATACTGTTTTTGTTGTGACACACCAAGACCACTTCAAGCAGCTCTTTCCTAAGAAGTTAGTAGTCAAGAAGAGCAACGGATTTAGTAGGCTAGTCGATGAATAACACAGAACCAAAGATAAACGAAGACTCTCAGCTGTTTGTTAAAACAGGTACAGAAATTAAGACGTGCATTGTTGAGCGCACGCGTAAGTATCGAGAAGAGAGAAAACAGTGTTTAGATAGTGTAGCAACGTTGCTCGCTAATAAGATTGAAACTATGGGAGATGACTTCACGCCAGAAGACGTAGCGCAACGAGCCGCGGCATTGATGATGAGCCTGGAGTACCATAACTTGTTTGATGTACAGTTAAAGGGTGAGGCCATGGTAACTAAGGCTTGGTTGGAGCGTGCCAGCTGGTTAAATAAGGAGATCTTAGAGCTAAGTATTGTACACATGAACATACAACAGACAGAACTCTATCAAATAACTATGGACGACGCGAAAAGGTACGGGATTGTGGGATGAATATACTTGGTATTTCCGGACAAGCAGGCAGCGGAAAAGATACTGCCTCTGATTATTTTGTAGAGCATTATGGGTTTGTTAAAATGTCTTTGGCAGATCCCATTAAGCGCTTGAGCGCTAATGTGTTTGCCTTTAGCTATGACCAACTGTGGGGCCCTTCGGATCTTCGCAATAAGATTGACGAAAGATTTAGTCGATGCGAGATTGTGTCTAGTAGTGTTGCCTTTGGCCCTGGGTGCAGCCTTGCCCCGATTGACAGAGTGTGTGACCAAGCTTGGGCTACTGCAGCTAGAAATCTTTTAGTATATGGTCCTAAGTGGGTTGAATCGGTCCTTCCTGACGCTTCCGAGGACGATCGAGTGGAGTGTTTGCAGGGTCTGTGTACAGGGATTGCTACATTAGGCCACAAATACCCTGACCTTAGTCCTCGTGTACTCTTGCAGTACTTAGGCAGTGATTGGGGTCGTACACATCTTGGCGACGACATATGGATTGACTTACTACTTAGGGATGCCGTGCCCGTTCTAGAGGGGCATGACTATCAATGCTCCTCAGGTGTGGTGTTTCTAAAGGATCTATACACAAAGCCACGTGGTGTTGTTTGCTCCGATGTGCGTTTTTTGAATGAAATTACTAAGTTTAAGCAGAATAAGTGTAAGCTTCTTCGTGTGAATAGATCTGAAACTGACAGTAAAGCGGCGGTACTTGGGATGTCTTCTCATGTATCTGAAATGGAGCAGAAGGGCTTTACAACGGTCATGTTTGATGCTGTAATAAACAACGACAAGTCCTTAGCAGACCTGAAGTCAGCTCTGGATACAACTTTAGTAAGTTTCGGATACTAGGATGCACGAGAAGTTAGCGACATTTAAAGAGCCCATAGTAGTTTTAGATCAAGGGTTTGTACGTCTAGTAGATGTGATGGGCGACGACTCATCTGTAGTACAAGCTGCGCGGGTGTCCTACGGTAAAGGCACTAAGACTGTTAGTCAAGACCGCGGTTTGATTAGATATTTGATGCGCCACAAACACACTTCTCCGCTAGAAATGTGCGAGATAAAGCTACATGTCAAGGTTCCTATGGACTGTTGGCGGCAGTGGATTCGTCACCGCACTGCGAATGTGAACGAGTACTCTACACGCTACAGCGAGGCTATTGACGCACGCCAGGAAACTGACCCGGAGCAGTGGAGATCACAGTCTAAGAACAACAAACAAGGTTCAGGAGCTTTTCTGCCTACAGAGGTCGGGACTTTCCTTACCGACAGAGAAAGTGAGCTACATCAACTTCTTGTTGATGTGTATCAAGAGCGGCTAGATCAAGGTGTTGCTAGAGAACAGGCCCGAAAAGACCTACCTCTATCCACGTACACTGAAGCGTACTGGAAGATCGACCTACACAATTTGTTTCATTTTCTATCTCTACGCCAGCATTCTCATGCACAGAAAGAGATTAGAGAGTTTGCTGATGCTGTGGCCAGTATTGTCAAAGAGTGGGTTCCTCTGTGCTACGAGGCGTACGTTGACTACAAGCTAGGGTCTAGTAACCTGTCACGTATGGAATCTGAGTACCTGCGAGACCTGGTATCAGCGTGTAGCGCTGTAGCTCCTGAGGTATTTGCGGAACTTATGGCTAGTGATACCTTGAAAGACTACGGTTTATCTAAACGAGAAATTAGTGAATTAAGGGAAAAATTAGGATTGGTACAATGAGTGAAGAATCTTACGAGGAGACGACCGAAGAGAAAGCAATGCGCATCTATTTCTCTGAAATTATGCGTCAGTTGCTTCAGAGAGAGCGTTTTAGGCGCTTTTTTGACTGTAACTATCAAGTATCTACTGATGTGGATCCAGAGACTCAATCGTTTCGTGTAACTTTGATGGAACTGGATCCTGCGTTGGCGCAGCAGAAGCTTCAGAATATGCTGCTTAAACACGCGCATGAGAATGAGCCGTCTATCAAGATGGCAAATCAATTAGACATGCAGGCTATTGTAGGCGCCCTGAAGGATAGCAAATGACTCGGGAAGATTTTGCGTACGAGGTAGCAGGTGAAGGCTGGTACCATGTGCTAGTAGAGCTAGACCCTAAGGAGCTTGAGGACGAGGTGTTGGCAGAAATGCTGCAAGAAGCACAGATGGCGTTTGCTGCGCTACTGCAAGTGGCACCTTCTGTAGAAGACTATGATGAGTATGCTATCAGTTCTGAGGACCTTCAAGAAGTAGACGCTGAATACCTTCTGGATGACGACGACCCTGAAATCTTGGATTTAGTAGACTTGATGGACAAGACTCTCGGAGAATACTAGTGGCAGTTGAGGTCGAAATTCGGGCTTTTTATGGGCACCTTAAAACTGCAGGTGGGTATGTCTGGCACTTTCGATCTTGAAATAGGCAAGGTATACGGAGCTTGGTTAGTCCAAAAAAAGCTAAGTTACGGTCAGAAATATCAGTGCTTATGTACAGCATGTGGACAGGTTGTAAAGAATATTCGAAAATATGATATATACCACCAGAAAACACGCATGTGCAAAAAGTGCTCCGTTCAATCGACCAAATCCTCTCACGGAATGAGTGATACACCTGAGTACAACACTTGGGTGCATATGATTCAGCGGTGTCATAACCCCAATAACAAAGATTACGCTAGATATGGGGGTCGCGGTATCGAAGTATGCGACATCTGGCGTGAGAGTTTTGAATCATTTTATATGTGTGTGGGTCCCAAACCTACTCCCGAACACACTATAGAACGTTTGGACTACAACGTAAGTTACGAGCCCGGTAATGTTACTTGGGCTACTCGTACTGTGCAAAATCGTAACAAATCAGATAATCAAAAAGTCACAGTAGACGGAGTCACCAAGTCAGTTTCTCAGTGGGCTGCTGATCCTCGTTGCACAGTTAGTCATTTTACTCTTTATAAACGCATAGCTCGTGGGTGGCTGGAAGAACATGGTGCGGAGTTTACCTTGTTTTCTCCTAGTCAGGCAGGTTTAGATGTCGACTAAGCCGTACTACCACCGGTCGCAACGTATCGAGTGTGCAAAGTGCGGTTATCGTTTTTCCCCGATGGGAATGTCGCGCCATAAGGGGTCCCACAAGTGCGTAAAGTTGAGTGAGCATCGTGCTGCACGGGAGCTCGCACAGCAGGAAACTGAAAGACTACTGTCGTTAGATAAGCGCCGCGTTATAGGCCAAGTAGTCAACGCCATAACTTCTAGAAAGCTACAAGATATTACAGGTTTAGAGGAGGCGGATACGGGTTGGCATGACGCCTCCTACGAGTACAAACAGTTTTGGGTGTGGTCCTGGGTTGCGCGACTGTGGCATCTGTACCGAGTAGACCATGCTACCGACAAGTTTTATGCGAGGCTCGTGCGCATGAATGAAGCTACCGAAGACGAAAGAGAAGCTGAACTTGGTTTGATTTTGTTGAGGATTGCGGGGTCTAAGTGACTAAAGATCGTTTTTATACAAAAAGCTATTACGATAAAGACATCATCGTTCCTGTTAAAAAGGCGTTTTTAGATTTACAGTCCATGTTATATGGTCTTGGCTTTCCTGATACATATCAAAATCCAATATTTGTTGCAGGCGGGGCAATTACGTGTGCGTATCAGAAACAACTAGATAGTATTAAGGATTGGGATTTTTACTGTATTAATGATTTCGTGCGAGATAAGTATTTAACTCGGTTTAACGAACTAGGTGTAGGTCAGCACAAAAACTTAGACATTATGTGCATTACAGATTACGCTGTGTCTTTTAAAAAGCGAAATGCTCCAAGATATCCTTACTACCAAATCATCACTAAGTATACTGGCACTGGAGACGATGTAGTTTCGAAGTTTGATTTCTTCCATTGTATGGCATGGGCTACTCGGACCACTGTCAACGGTCATCCAGAGTTCGGGGAATGTGCTAAGAAGAAGATTTTACGTTGCAATACATACTATGATCGAGAGGTTAGTGGTCCAAGACTTTCAAAGTTCTTGTCTCGCGGCTATAGGTTGGAGACTGAAGAAGAGAAAGGAATCAGGCTTTTACAAAAGCTTGGTGTGGACCCAAATGGCAATGCCAATAGTTAAGCAAAGAAAAAACGGTCGCAGTAAAGGCCAGCGCGGGGAAAGAGCGGTCGCTAAGCTGTTCTCTAAATGGTGGGGCGCAGAGTTCGCGCGCACTCCCATGTCTGGAGGGTTTCACACTCCGAAGTTTCGTGAAGACTGGAATGCAGAAGGCGATTTAGTAACCCCTGATCCTGATTTTCCGTTTTCTGTAGAGTGTAAATGGCACGAAGGGTGGACCTTAGATAAACTTATCACAGCACCCAAGTGTGAGATCTGGGACTGGTGGAAGCAGACTAAAGATCAAGCGAACGAGGGTAAAATTCCATTATTAGTCTTTAAAAGAAATAACATGCCTTGGTATTATATGATACCATTGCTGGATAGTGTGAACATCGACGGTAACTATATCACGTGCACAGATCCCGACCATAAAAACGTGGCTGTGGGGCTGCTGTCCAATCTGTTTGAGACGGAGAAAGAAACGTGGCTGTGAAGGAAAAAGAAGTACCCCCCACCTTACCAAAATGTAAAAAGTGTGGTAAGGTTTTGCTCCATTGTAAGTGCGAAGATAGTGATTTGAGAAAATGAGCGTTAAAGGGAGGGTGAAGTTTTCTGCAGCAGGTCAACATCCGCTGCTAGGTGTTGTGCGGGATCTGTTTATCTCTTATGGGTTTGCACTGGTGCCTTGGGATGAGCAGCCTGATTTAGGTTTAGTAGGAGCAGAAATCGGCAAAAACGTACACCCACCCTTAACTGACCTTGAGTTATTGGCTTGGAAAACTAGGGATATTCCAACAGTTTTGTTGTCTTCAGATTCTGTATACGCTAGGTCAACAAAAGAGAGAGTTCCATACGCTGAAAAGCATGCGGCGGTTTTTTGCGACATAGGGAAACAAAAAACTTCTCACGCACTATACTCTCTTCTTGCAGAAAATATATTTTGGACCTCCAGAGAGGCTGCTACGCTAATACTTAGGCCTTTTCACATTTATGGCCCCAACACTCGTCAAGGAGTTGTTTACAAGTTCATTCAACACGCGCAGCGCCAAGTTCCTTTACCTATTTACGGGTCTGGTTACCAGGTTCGTTCTTTTCTACACGAGGAAGACTTCGCACACGCAGTAAGGCTGCTGGTTGCTAAGTTTGTACAGACTCCAGAGAATGCCGTCTACAATGTAGGGTCTTCTGAACAGATTACTATTAAGAGGCTTGCAGATACTATTTGGGGCCTAACACACGGCCCAGGTAGTACTGTTCTGTTTGAGAAAGAAGATATTTATCGTACTATGGACTTGTGCAAGGTTCCGGTCATTGATAGGCTGTATAGAGCAACTGACTGGAAGCCTGAGAGATCCTTACGACGTGGCTTACGAGAGTTACTATGCTAAGTAGTCGACAACAGCTGGCGTTAGGGTTGTTAGGATTTTCTAAAGTAAACACTCTAGGTGCGGCCGCGATGGGAATCTCTGGTAAACTTGCGGTAACTTGGATGATGCTTGCGTTTTCCGTGCTGTTGCTTGGTACGTCTGTATTTTTAGGTGTTAGCGGAAAAGGGGATTCTTGTGAAATATAGCGTGTGGTTGACTTCCGGTACCTCGCACCGCGGTATTGACCTCTACGGTCTTCCTGACGGGACATTTGAAGCTTACGCCTACGATGAAGTTGTTGATCCTAGTACTAATGGCTACAGCAGTGACCATAAAGACCCGTTGGAGGCTATGCAAGCTGCTGTAGATTGTTGGATAAAGCTGCTGGTGCCGAATGCCTAGCTTAACCATGATCTCGGACACGCATAATATGCATG
>CAJHXU010000746.1_pt1 | contig 12684 bp, 11 predicted proteins | sample 9198561 | NCBI WGS metagenome assembly CAJHXU01 (sample SAMEA7708345, study PRJEB35096) | sediment metagenome | biome: marine neritic benthic zone biome [ENVO:01000025]; feature: sediment [ENVO:00002007]; material: shallow marine sediment [ENVO:03000034] sea grass bed [ENVO_01000059] ...
CACCGGCAGATGGGGTGACATGGAGGGTGTGTGTACGCCGCCTGTAACGGCACACGTGATGATGACCGATTTTGCCATTGTTGTTAGAGCCTCATTTGTTGAACCTGGGCGGAGAGACCGCCATCCATCACCCAGAGCTGGCCGGAGGCGTAGCGCGCCTCGTCGGACGCGAGCCAGTTGACCAGATTGGCGATGTCCTCAGGTTTGCCATAGGTGCGCAGCGGATGCACGTCCCTGACGGCCTGCTGCAGCGTTTTGATATTGCCACCACTTCCGCCGGCGCCGTCTCCCTCAAAGAAGCTTTGCAGCATCGGCGTATCGACATAGCCCGGACAGATTGCATTGACCCTGATGCCTTCCGGGCCATGGTCGCAAGCCATGGCCTTCGTCAGTGCGTGCACCGCGCCCTTGGTGGCGCAATAGGCGGCAAGCCCGGGGTCGGCGATGAAACCGTCGTAGGAGCCGAAATTGATGATGCTGGCGCCGTCGGACTTCCGCAGCAGCGGCAGGGCATGCTTGGAGGTCAGGAACGTGCCGGTGACGTTGATGGCGAAGATGCGGTTCCAGGCCTCAAGTGTCGTGTTCTCGATCGTCTCCTCGATCTCGATGCCGGCGGCATTCACCAGGATGTCGAGCTTGCCCCAGTGCTTGCCGATCCGCTCCATGCCGTCGACGGCGGCGTCCTCGGAGGTCACGTCGTAGGAGACGACGCGAATACCCTCGGGCGGATCTTCCCATTTCGCCAGATCGGCGGCGATGACCTTTGCCCCTTCTTTCGCGAAGCGGGCACAGATCGCCCGGCCGATCCCCCCTGCCCCGCCGGTGACAAACGCGGTCTTGCCATCAAGCACGGGCATGGGATGCGCCCTCCGCCCCCGCAATCATCGCCCCTCTCCCTGCCGGGGAAAGGGGTAGTTGGCGCGCAACTTCAATCATCCCGCCACCGCCTCGCGATAGGCATCCAGCACGAGGCCGTGAAAATGGTGTACGGCGTGTTCGGATTTCCCAGAACCAGCCGGGTCGTGGACAATGCGGCCCTGGTCGAAGGCCGGCGTTCCCATGCCGCGCTGGACGCTCTCCACAAGGCCGATGTCTTCGACCTGCAGCACCTCGTCGAGATAGCGGATGGCTTCTTTCTCCGCCGCGTCGGCTTCAGGCGTTTCCAGGAAGAAGTCGTAGGTCTCCAGGGTCCGGTCGTGGCCAACGGGAATGATGTTGAGCACGATCATCGAGCTGCGGCCGGGATAGCGCATCAGGCAGGTCGTCGGCCATAGCCACCAGACCGCGTGCGTGCGGACCTTGGCATTGGAAACGTCGTAGGCGGAATTTTCGCCTTTACCGGCTTCGGCCATGTGGCTGGAGTAGATGCCGTGGGTGGTCACCTTGTAGGTGTCCATATCAACCAGCGAGCAGAAGTCCTTGTGCGCCGTCGGGCAGTGGTAGCATTCCAGAAAGTTGTCGACGATGTTCTTCCAGTTGGAGCTGATGTCGTAGGTCAGCCGGTGAGCAAAGGTCAGCTGGTCGATGTCCGGTGCCCAGTGCCGGATTTCCATCTCCAGATCGCCACTCTGCGTGCGCAGAGGGGCCGCCGACGGATCGAGGTTTACGAAGATGAAACCGCAGAATTCCTCAACCTGCACCTGATCGAGGCAGATGTTCTTCACCGAGAAGTCCGCCAGGTTTTCCGTCTCCGGCGCGCGGCGGAGCTGGCCTGTGAGATCATAGGTCCAGGCGTGATAGGGGCACATGATCTTGCTGGTGCGGCCCTCGCCTTTCAGGAGTTCGTGCGCCCGGTGCTTGCAAACATTGTAGAACGCCCGCAACGCCCCCTCCTGGTCGCGCACGATGCAGATTGGCTGACCTGCAATGTCGATTGTGAGAAAGGAACCGGGCTCCTTGAGTTTCTCTGTATGACAAACCCACTGCCAGGAATGCCGGAAGATGGCATCGCGCTCGATCTCCATCCACTGCGGCGAGGTGTAGGCTTCCGCCATTAGCGAGAAGGAACTGTCCGGCTTTGCCGAATAACCGCCGCTGATGCGGCTAAAATCATCAGGAGAAGGTCGGAGGGTCATGGTCGTGTTGCTTCAGGTCTTGGGTTGTGGGTATTGCATCCGGTGCACCACATCATCCCAGGAGACGTGGTTGCGAACAAACTCCGTGGACGCATCGCGGGGCGGGTTGTAGTCCCAGGACGTCAGCAATCCTGCTTCCATCGCCTGGTGAACGGCCCGCCGCTGCTTCTGTGTGGCGATCACGTCGGCGCTGATCTTGTCTGAGTCCCAGCGCTCGCGAACTTCCCCGGCAAAGGACCGGGCGATCTCTGCATGCTCCGGGTCGTCCGCCAAATTGATCCGCTCCTCAGGATCAGCCTCAAGATCGTAAAGCTGCGCAGGGTCGGTGTCGCAGTGAATATATTTCCACCTACCGCGGCGGATCATGAACAGCGGCGCAGCGGGGGCAATCTCTGCACAATACTCGCCGATCGCTTCTGTCTGGCTCTCTCGTCCTTCCGCCAGGGTGGGCCAGAGGGAAATGCCGTCAATCGGCATGCCTGGGACGTCATCACAGCCTCCAATGTCGGTGAACGTCGGCAGGATATCGACGAGCGAACACGGCTCGCTACGTTCCTGCGCCTGCACACCTGGACCGGCAACGATCAGCGGAACGCGTCCGGAGTGCTCGAAGAAATTCATCTTGTACCAGAGCCCGCGCTCGCCAAGCATGTCGCCGTGATCGGCGGTCACGAAGATCATCGTGTTGTCCAGCTGATCGGATTCCTCCAGGGCCTGGACGACCCCGCCGACCTTGGAGTCGAAATAGCTGACATTGGCGTAGTAGGCGTGGCGGGCGTTGCGGATTTCCTCTTCGGTGACGGCTGCTTCGTGGGCCTCGATCCCCGCCATAAGCCGCTTGGTATGCGGATCGGCCGCATCTGTCATGGCCGGCATGTCGATGGCGTCGTGGTCGTAAAGGTTCCACCATTCCGGCCGGGCAACGTAAGGGTCGTGCGGATGGATGAAGCTCACGACCATGCAGAAGGGCGCGATCTTCTCCATGGCGTACTCAAAGATCCGCCGCCGCGCGAAAAAGGCTGTCTCCTCGTCGTACTCGATCTGGAACGTGGTCCCGGCAACGCCGGCGGTCCGAACGGGGTCCATGTTGTGATAAAAATGGTCGATCCGCTCGTCCGGCAGTTCCCAGTCCGGCGTCCAGGCGTGGTCGGCAGGGTAGATGTCGGTCGTGAGCCGCTCCTCAAATCCGTGGAGCTGGTCGGGTCCGACAAAATGCATCTTGCCGGACAGGCAGGTGCGGTAGCCCTCGCGGCGCAGATAGTGGGCGAAGGTCGGGATGGCGGCCGGGAACTCCGAGGCGTTGTCGTAGGCAGCAATCCGCGTCACCAGCTGGCCGGACATGAAGCTGAAGCGCGACGGGGCGCAGAGCGGCGAGTTGCAATAGGCTGCGTCGAAACGGGTTCCGCGTACCGCAAGCCCGTCCATGTGCGGTGTCTTCACCAGCGGATGGCCGTAAGTGCCGGTGAATTGGGGCGCCAGCTGATCTGCCATGATCAGAACAATGTTCGGAGATTTGCGCGTCATCGCAGGGAAACCTTTCGCACGAGGTTGATCTTAAGGGCGTCTACAGCTTAAGTGCTGATCTTTTTCGCCATCAACTATGCGAAATTCGTCATATGAGCGATCAATCGCGCCAGCGACAGAGCTTCAATACCTGTACAATTGCCATGCTGCTGCTGCACGGCTTCAACAGCACGGCGGCGAACGCCTTCATCGACCCGTTCCGCGCCGCAAATTATCTGCGCGGCGAGGCGATCTACCGATGGCCGCTGCTGACTGGCGATGGCAACCCGGTAACCGCCAGCAACGGCATGACTGTCCACGCCGATGATGAGCTGAGTTCGCTGCGCGCATCGCCGCCGGATTTCTTGGTAGTCAACGCAAGCTGGCGGCCCGAGCAGTTCCAGAACCCGGGTCTGCAGAACGTTCTGCGGCGGCTGGCGCACAATGACTGCGTGCTTTGCGGGATCGACACCGGCGCCTTCGTCCTCGCCTATGCCGGGCTGCTCGATGGTTATCGGGCAGCGGTGCATTACGAGCACATCGCTGCTTTCCGCGAGCTCTTTCCCGATTGCGGCATGGGCGAAAGCCTGTTCGTGTTCGACCGGGACCGGTTGACCTGTTGCGGAGGGCTGGCAGCGGCTGACATGGCGCTGGAAATCATCCGCCTGCAGCAAGGCCTGGAACTCGCCAACGCCGCGGGCCGTTACATATTTCACGAGCGGCTCCGGCCAGGAGATGAAGGCCAGTTGCCGGAGGCCCGCGAGCCCGTTGGCTATGCGGCCCCTCTAAAACTCCGGAACGCGATTGTCGTCATGGAACGCAATCTGGAGACCCCGTTGAAGATCAGCGAGATCGCGGATCAGCTCGACCTGTCCCAGCGCCAGATGGAGCGCCTCTTCCGCACCCACACAGGCGTCTCTCCGGTCCGGTACTATCTGGACGTCCGTTTAGACCGGGCAAGGGGTCTCGTCACCCAGACCGAGTTGCCGATTGGCGAAGTGGCCGTCGCCTGCGGCTTCGGCAGTGCAGTCCAGTTCACCCGCACCTACAAACAGCGTTTCGGTGTGCCGCCCAGCCAGGATCGCATTGACGGCCGCGTACCGTTCCAGTTCCGCTCGTTCCCGAGCCATGCGGGGGTTTGATGCGCCTTGCCAGCCCCGTCACTCAGGCCAGATCAGACTGAAAGCGAACAGCGCGGCAAAGACGGCGGCACCCAGGACCAGTGTGCACTTTGCGCCTGACGCATGCAGGGCCTTGGCCGGTCCTTCGTGGGCCCCTTCGTGACGGCCTGCGGCGCTACACGAGATCTGCATCGGTCATGATTTCGACCAATGCCGGGCCGTCGACCGCCAGTGCTTCTGCAATGGCGGATTCAAGCTGTTCGGCGGCCGTCACCTTCACTCCATGGCCGCCGCACAGGCGGGCAAACGCAGCGAATGAAGGATTGTGCAGGCTGGTTTCCCAGACGGGCCATTCTCCCGCCCGTTGCTCCTTGGAAATTTTCCCCAGTTCACCGTTGTGAAGAAGAATTTGCGTGACATCCATGTTGTATTTGATCGCGGTGGCGAACTCCATCGGATACTGTCCAAAGCCGCCATCGCCGGAGACTGAGATTACTTTGCGGCCGCGCAGGTCTTCAAGGTCCCGAGTCGCTGCCCAGGCGCCCATCCCGGCGGGAAAGCCGAACCCGATAGAGCCGAGATAGCCGGACATCAGCACGCGCTGCCTGCCCTTGGTCTCAAGATAGCGGCCGAAGGAATAAGTGTTGTTTCCGACGTCGACTGCGAAGATGGCGTCGTCGGGCGCCACATCGCCCAGCGTGTCGAACACGGCGTACGAATGAAGCCCTTCACCGCGTTCTTCCTCCAAGCGGCTACGCTTTTCCTGACGCCACATCTCCCACCGGTTTGCGATTTCGACAACTTGGGCGCCGGATCCGTTTCGGGCCTCAAGACCGGCCGCAACCGCCAGACAGAACGTCCCGATATCTGCCCAGACAGGCAGCTCAACTGGATGAAACTTTCCCAGCTGCATGCGGTCGTGGTCCACCTGGATGATCGGCTTGGCCTTCTCAATCCCGGTGTGGTTGGCGAAGCTGGCGCCAAATGCGATCAAGAGATCCGCTTCATTCATGAACCAGCTGGCAATCGGTGTGCCTGACCGCCCCAGGACTCCGCCGGCATTGGGATGACTGTCGGCGATCAGGCCTTTCGCCTTGAACGTGGTGACGACCGGCGCCCCAAGTTTTTCTGCGAACCTGATGATTTCCTCGCGCGCATCGAAGGCGCCAAATCCTGCAATGACGAGCGGCCGCTGAGCGGCGTTGATCCGTGCGGTTGCTGCATCGATGTCCGTCTGCGATGGCGCAATATCGTGCCTGCTCACCCGGCCGCCGGGCGCACCGGCTGCGCTGTCGGAGGGCAATGTTTGAACATCATCGGGAAAGATCAGATGCGCGACATCCTGGTTGACGATGGCGTTCTTGCAGGCCAATGAGGCAAGTTCGGCGTGGTTGGAGGAATTGAGCACAGGCTGCGAGAACCTCGCCACCGGTTGGAAGGCAGCTTTCAGATCGATGTCCTGGAAAGCGCCGGGCCCGAAGACCTGGGTCTGAACCTGGCCTGTCAAAGCAAGCACCGGCGCCCGGTCGACCTTAGCATCCCACATGCCTGTCATAAGATTTGTGGCGCCCGGTCCTGCAATGGTCAGACACGCGGCGGGTTTGCTTGTGAGCTTCCCGTAGGCTGACGCGGCAAACGCGGCCGCTCCTTCATGCCTGATGCCATAGTATTTGAGACGTTCGTCGGCGACAGCCAGGCGGATGGCGTCGGCCAGACCGAGGTTTGAATGGCCCACCATTCCAAATACGGACTGAACACCCCAATTGACCATGGTGTCCACCATGACGTCGGTCACCGTCTTGGTGCGCTCCGGCTCAGCCTCAAGTCCGACGAAAATCTCGCCATCGCGGATCTCCAACGGGAACGTCTTCTGGCCGGCATCTTCATGGCCACCCGGCGGCCTTCCTGTCAGCGGGTCGAAGTCCCAGCCGTGCCAGGGGCAGCGCAGCCAGCATTTCCCGTCCGATCCAGTTTCGATCGAGCCTTCGCCCAATGGTCCGCGTTGGTGGGGACAGTGGTTATCCATGGCCGTCCACTGGCCATCAAAGTGCACGAGACAAATCGAAGTTGTTCTGGCCGTAACAGTCTTGACGCGGCCTTCGGGAAGATCGTCAACGTGACCAACAGAAATCCACTCAAGCTTATCGTCACTCATCGCTGTTCTCCCTCAGGCTAGTCCGCCGAACGCAACGCCCGACAACTCTGCCATCTCTTTCTTCCAGGTCGTTAAATCATCGTGCGAGAATTTCGACAGGTGGTCGTGGCCGCAGGCCCGTGCCATCACCTGCATCAGCTCAACGGAGGCCTCAAAGAAGTTGGTGAGCTGACGGGCAGATTTCTCGATCACCAGCCGGCTGACGAGATGAGGCTTCTGGGTTGCAATCCCGACCGGACAATTGTTGGTGTGGCAGGCCCGCATGGCGATGCAACCGATCGCCTGCATTGCAGAATTGGAGACGGCAACGGCGTCTGCGCCCAGTGCAAGGGCCTTGATGAAATCAGCCGGTTTACGCAGGCCACCGGTAATGACCAGGGTAACATCCCTGCGATCCGACCGGTCCAGATGCCGGCGTGCCCGGGCCAGGGCCGGGATCGTCGGCACGGAGATGTTGTCACGGAAGATGATTGGCACCGCGCCGGTGCCGCCGCCTCGGCCGTCGAGAATGATGTAGTCCACACCTACCTCCAGGGCGGCATCGATGTCCTTTTCAATATGCTGGGCCGATAACTTGTAGCCGATCGGGATGCCGCCGGTCCGGTCGCGCACCTCATCGGCAAATTCCTTGATCTGTCCGACATCGGTCCAGTCGGGAAACCGAGCCGGTGATATCGCCGGTTCTCCCTCGCCAAGCCCTCGAACTTCGGCAATCTTTCCCTTGACCTTGGTTCCGGGCAGGTGCCCGCCGGTTCCGGTCTTAGCACCCTGGCCGCCCTTGAAATGGAACGCTTGAACCTTGTCCAGCTTGTCCCAGCTGAAGCCAAAGCGCGCTGAGGCAAGTTCGTAGAAGTAGCGGGAATTCTCCGACTGTTCTTCCGGCAGCATGCCGCCTTCGCCTGAGCAAATTCCGGTCCCCGCAAGCTCGGCGCCCCTCGCCAGGGCCGCCTTTGCCGGTTCCGACAAAGCGCCAAAGCTCATGTCAGAAACGAACAGCGGGATGTCGAGCTTCAGGGGCTTTTGTGCATTCGGGCCGATGACAACATCGGTATCCACCCGATCGTCATCCAACAGGGGCGGACGGTGAAGTTGCGCTGTAAGAAGCTGGATATCATCCCAGGTGGGAAGCTGGTCACGCGGAACGCCCATGGCCTCCACCTGGCCGTGATGTCCGGTCTTGGTGAGGCCCTCGCGAGCGTATTTCTGGATCAGGCCATTGTAGGGTTCCTCCGCCGTACCATGGCCGGCGTCCGAATAGAGCCCGAGATAGGCGTCGCGATTGTATGGCTGCGGATTCTCTTTGGCCCAGTCATTGATCTCGTCTGCGTCGACGAGGATCTCGCCATCCTCTATCCATGAGGCGAACCTCGGCAGCGCCTCAGAATTGTTGTACTCGGACACGCCGCTGTCGATCCGGTAATCCCAGTAGTGGACGCCGCAGACGAGATTGTCGCCACTGACAAAGCCGTCGGCCATCAGGGCGCCGCGGTGCAGGCAGCGGCCATAGAACACCGACGCGGCGTCGTCGAAACGGACGACGACCAGGTCAACCTCGCCGACCAGCGCATAGTGCGGCTTGCGGTCCTCTAGCTCATCAAATTTGGCAATAGACACCTTCTTCATGGAACACTCCGGTTTCTTTCAAGAACGGTTTCAGGATTTGATTGTACGTAAAGGTTTCGCCGAGCCGGAAATTGGCTCGGTTTCAGCGCAGTCGCCCATCGCCTTCACTTTTGCCGCATACCATTTGGCGCCGGGATTGGCAGTCACGCCGTGCAACAGCGCACTGATCCAGACCGCGTTCACCGCCAACATCAGCACCGGCTCGGCGAGCTTGTGATCAATCTTGTGAACTACGAGCAACGCAAACAGGGCGGTTGCCAGGCCCCGTGGGCCGAACCAACCGAAGAATGCCCGGGTGAGATTGGAAGCATCCGTGCCGATCAGCGACAACCAGATGGCCAGGGGGCGGACAACGAACAGGCTCAGAAGAACCACCGTCAGGACAGGCCAGCTTAGATGGACCAGGGCTTGCGGAACCAACGCAAGGCCAAGCAGGAAGAACGCACCCCAGGTCAGGAGTAACCCTTCGCTTTCGGTGAACTCGTAAACGAACTTGCACTGGCCCTGGACGACATTCCCGAAACAGAGACCGGCCACGAACGCCGAGATGAAGCCGTTGCCGCCAATCTGCGTCGCGGCCAGGTAACTCAAGCCGGCAAGCGCAATGGCGCCAACGCCTTCAAACGCCTCGGATGTCAAGTCTTGGCGCTTGGCGCGCAGGAGAAATATCCCCCCGAGTGTGCCGATTGCCGCGCCGGCGGCTGGTCCGAGGATCAACTGCTTGGCGCCAAACAGGAGCCAGTTTGTCTTGTCTGCGTCCATCATCTCGGCGCTGAGACTGGCAAACAGCAGCACCAGAGGCAGAGCCAGTCCATCATTGAGCCCGCTTTCAACGGTAAGCGCGCGACGGGTGCGCTCAGGCACCACGGGATTGGTCACCACCGCCTGCCCGAGGGCGGCGTCCGTCGGCGCGAGAATGGCGGCGACAAGGGCTGCTGCAACGAGCGGCCAGGCCGGCAGGGCGAACCAGGTGACCAGCGTGCCCAAGGCGATGGCCAGAGGCAGCCCGACCAGCAGCATACGAACTGGCCAGATGTGACGCTTCCGCAATGCCTTGAAATCTGTCTGAGCCGCGTCCAGAAACAATAGCAGGATGAGCGCCACTTCCGCCACAACGTGGAGGGCTGCTGCGGCCTGTGATTGTGCCAACAGGTCGGTTTGCGACAGCAAAAAGCCGCATCCTATGAATGCCATCGGTGGCGTCACGACCGTCCTCGACAGCCGTTTCGCGATCATCGCGAAGCCAACCGCAAAAATCGCCAACATTAACAGTCCGCTATTCATCAGGCACCGCTTTGGTCTCACACTCTGCAATTGTCAGATGCGCTCGGCAGAGAATTGGTTACACTTATTTGGAGCAGCGACATACGTGCAGAGTGGATTTGCCCCGCGGGCAAGTACTTGCCGATCGATGAGACCGTGATGTGACCAAGGGCAATGAAGCACCAGAAGAGCGATCCGATGAGTGCCGTGAGTTGCACGCCCTGCGCTCTGCCGAACGCGCGGCGACGGAGCGTTTTGTGCGCAAACATGCTGGCTGGATGAGTGCCGTTGCGCGGCGAATCCTCGGCGATACCGGCCATGCGGAGGACGCGGTTCAAAACGCTTTTGCGAGTGTTTTCAAAGGCCTGAGCCAATTTGATGGCCAATCGGCCATCAAAACCTGGATGCATCGTATTGTTGTGAATGAAGCCTTGATGGTGTTGCGCCAGCAACGACGCACGACGTCCGGCACTATCGACACGTTGATGCCGGTGTTTGACGAGAACGGTTGCCGTATCCAAGATGTCCGGACCACGGTTGAGACGCCCCAAACTCTCATGGAAAGAGCACAAACAAAGGCGCTTGTCGCTGAACGCATTGGCCTTCTGCCGGAACAGTACCGTATCGTTTTGACGCTCCGTGACATCGAAGAACTGTCAACATCTGAAGTTGCTGAGATGCTGGAGTTGAGCGAAGCGAATGTCAAAGTCAGGCTGCACCGGGCGCGGGCGGCCCTCAAGAAACTTCTGGAGCCGTTGTTTGAGGGGCAGGAAATATGATGGGCATCAGCAAACCGGTCATGCGGCGCATTCACGGCACCATGTTCAAACTGCCGCTTATGATCACCTGCGAGGCGTTCGAGGATTTCATCCTGGCTTATCTGGATGACGAACTGACGGCGCGCCAGAAATTCGTCTTTGAACTGCATCTGAAGGTTTGCCGGGAATGCCGAGACTATCTGCAAGCATACCTGGCGTCTTTGGAATTGGTAAAGTCAGCAGGATCGATCCAAGATTTAGCTTTGCCAGATGAAGTTCCAGATGACTTGGTGAAAGCAGTGCTTGATGCCCGCGACGCCTGAGCGCCCACGCCTGAACGCAGTAAATTTGCACCACCCGCCTTTGGCGTCACCGGGCCAGGCGCCGTCTCGCAAGCTTGTACATAGAACCCCGCGCGCCAAAGTTCATGGTCAGTACGTGGCTCTGCCGCCTGACAGGTCAAACACTGCACCTGTACTGAACGTGCATGCAGAGGAGCTGAGCCACATCACCATCTCCGCCGCCTCTTCAACGGTGCCAAGGCGGTTCATGGGCGATTTATCGATCATGACTTGCACGAACTCGGGCGTCATTTGATCGAGGATTGCTGTTTTGATGGCTGCAGGAGCAATGCAGTTGACCCGGATATCGGTCGCAGCGAGTTCCTTGGCCAAGGATTTCGTGAGCCCAATGACACCGGCCTTCGCTGCACTGTAGGCCGAGGCGTTCGGTGTGCCTTCCTTTCCGGCAAGAGAGGCCATGTTGATGATGCGGCCGAAACCTGCATGCTGCATCACCGGCACAACGGCGTGGCAAAGCCGGAACGTACCGGTCAGGTTGACGTCAATGATCCGTTGCCACTCCGCCGGATCGTAGGCGGTCACCGGGACCGTGGACCCGGCGAAACCTGCATTGTGCGACAGGAAGTCGATCCCGCCGCACTTTCCCGTGGTATCGGCAACAGCGTTGTTGATTTGCACCAGTTCGGCGATGTCGACTGAGCAGAAGTGGTGCGGAAAGTCCAGGTCCTGCGGCGGATGGAGATCCCAGATCGATACGCGCGCTCCGGCCGCGTGGTAGTGGCGGGCAATCTGCGCGCCAATTCCGTTCGCGCCGCCCGTGACGACAGCGACGCGACCCGAGAAATCATAAGTCACATTACCCATGATGGTTCAGCAGATGACGTTCTTGACTTGGCAAGCACCAAGGTCGACCGCCTTTTGCCCCAGCCTACCCGATAATCCCGTTCAACGTCCCGCTCGGCCGCATGGCCGCGTCGCGTTTTTCGGGGTCCGGCTTGTAGTATCCGCCAAGATCGACAGGGGCGCCCTGTGCGGCCGCCAGTTCTTCGAGGATCTGTTCCTCGTGCGCCAGAAGCGCCTTGCCGATGTGGGCGAAGTGCTCGCGGAGCTCGTGGTCGTTCTCCTGGGCGGCCAGTTCACGGGCCCAGTACAGGGCGAGGTAGAAGTGGCTGCCGCGGTTGTCGAGTTCGCCGACCTTGCGGCTCGGGCTCTTTCCGGTGTCCAGGAGCCGCTCGGTGGCCGCATCGAGGGTGTCGGCCAGGATCTGCGCTTTCTTGTTGCCCGTGACCTGGGCCAGGTGTTCCAGCGAAGCGCCGAGGGCGCAGAACTCGCCGAGCGAATCCCAGCGCAGGTGGCCTTCCTCAACGAGCTGTTCGACATGCTTGGGCGCCGAGCCGCCGGCACCCGTTTCGAACAGGCCGCCGCCATTCATCAACGGCACGATCGAGAGCATCTTGGCGCTGGTGCCAACCTCCAGGATTGGGAAGAGGTCGGTGAGATAATCACGCAACACGTTGCCGGTGACGGAGATCGTGTCCTCGCCCCGCTTCATCCGCTCCAGCGAGAACAGTGCCGCATCCTTCGGAGCGAGAATGCGCAGATCGAGACCTTCCGTATCGTGCTCCTTCAGATAGGCTTCGACTTTTCTGATGAGCTCACTGTCGTGGGCGCGCTCAGAATCCAGCCAGAAAATGGCGGCTGACCCCGTCGCCCGGGCGCGGGTCACCGCCAGCTTCACCCAGTCGCGGATCGGCAAATCCCGCGTCTGGCACATCCGCCAGATGTCGCCCTTTCCAACGGCATGCTCCAGCAGTGTGTTTCCGTCCGCGTCGACGACCCGAACGGCGCCGGCCGATTCGATTTCAAAGGTCTTGTCGTGCGAGC
>CAJHXU010000128.1_pt1 | contig 12482 bp, 9 predicted proteins | sample 9198561 | NCBI WGS metagenome assembly CAJHXU01 (sample SAMEA7708345, study PRJEB35096) | sediment metagenome | biome: marine neritic benthic zone biome [ENVO:01000025]; feature: sediment [ENVO:00002007]; material: shallow marine sediment [ENVO:03000034] sea grass bed [ENVO_01000059] ...
CCCGCCGACTGGGGATGGGTGTCGGGCAGGAGGCCCTTGGCCATGCTCATCGGCAGGTAGGGGAAGCCGCTTTTCTCCACCAGCGCCCGGATCTCCTCGTCGGCCTGGGCGTAGGCGGCGCCCTTGCCGAGGATGATCAGCGGCTTCTTGGCGCTCTTCAGGACCTCGAGCGCCCGCTCGACCGCCTCCGGCGCCGGCAGCTGGCGCGGTGCCGGGTCGATGACCTTGACCAGGGACTTGCGGCCGGCCTCCGCCTCCATGACCTGGCCCAACAGCTTGGCCGGCAGGTCGAGGTAGACGCCGCCCGGACGGCCGGAAAGGGCGGAGCGGATGGCTCGTGCGATGCCGATGCCGATGTCCTCGGCATGGAGCACCCGGTAGGCCGCCTTGCAGAGCGGCTTGGCGATGGCCAGCTGGTCCATCTCCTCGTAGTCGCCCTGCTGCAGATCGACGATCTCGCGCTCGGAGGAGCCGCTGATCAGGATCATCGGAAAGCAGTTGGTCGTGGCGTGGGCCAGCGCCGTCAGGCCGTTGAGGAAACCGGGCGCCGACACGGTCATGCAGACGCCGGGCTTCTTGGTCAGGAAGCCGGCGATGGCGGCCGCATAGCCGGCATGCTGTTCGTGCCGGAAGGAAAGCACCCGCAGGCCTTCGGCCTGCATATAGCGGCCCAGGTCGGTGATCGGGATGCCGGGCACGTTGTAGATCGTCTCAATGCCGTTGAGCTTCAGCGCGTCGATAACCAGATGGAAGCCGTCGGTCAGCGACTCCGATTTCTCCGTGGTGGCGTCAAGGCTCTGTGCCGTTGCTGACATGTCTTGTCTACTCCCGAAATCCTTGCTTGCAGCTTTGTGGGCTGCGCGTTTTGGCGTTCCCTGTGGTCGCGGCCTTCTTCCGGCGCGCCTCAGTCCAGATAGTCCACGTTCTCTTCGATGTGCTTGGCGAGGTTCATGGTGTGCTCGCGCGACAGGCGCTCGGCCAGCTCGGCGTCGCGCGCCTCGAGGGCCTCGATGATGTGCACGTGGTCGATGATCGAGCGCTTGGCGCGGTCCTTCTCGCCGATGGTCCGGGCCCGGATGCCCTTCATGTGCAGGAACAGGCCGTCGGCCATCTGCTTGAGCAGGCTGCAGCCGCTCATCTCAAGGATCGCCTGGTGAAACTCGATGTTGCGGTCCGAGTATTCGTCCATGCGGGCCTGTACCTGGCCGTTCTCGAAGGTCGCGAAGAGCTTGCGCAGCGAGGCGATCTTGTCGTTGCTGGCGGTCTCCGTGATCAGCCGCGTGGCCATGCCTTCCAGCGCCGCCCAGACCGTGATCATTTCCAGGATCTCGGCCTTGGTCTTGCGCACGATGAAGACGCCGCGCCGCGGGATCACCGTGACCAGGCCTTCCTGCTCCAGGCGGGCGAGGGCCTCGCGGATCGGGGTCCGGCTGATGCCCAGCTGTTCGGAAAGCTGCCGCTCGTCGAGCTTGAGCTCGGCGTCGTCCGCATAGATGTTCATCGAGGTGATGCCTTCCTTGAGCACGTCATAGATGTGCTCCTTCAGGCTGAACCTCGCCTCGATGGGCTGTACCACAAGCTGTCGCGGCATCATCGACACTTGCCCCTTGGGAACGGCGATCGGGGCGCCACCGAGGCGCCGTCGGGCCGTTCGGGAGCCCTCCCGTTGTTTCTGGTATACCATAGCCCAGGAACCACGGATCGGCAACCTGAATCCCCCGGCATCGAATGCGGGCCGATGCGGGCCGGCTTTGTGGGGCCCTGCCGGGCCGAGGCCGCCGGTCCTCGGGCGCGGCGGCGTTGGGAGGGGGTCAGAGCGCCTTGGCGGCGACCTTCAGCACGGTTTCGACGGTGTTCAGAAAGGCGCTTATGGCCTTGAAAGACTTGGCAATGGTGTCGAAACGGTGCCGGGCGTCCCTGCAGGCCAGGATGCCGGACGAGAGCGCGGCCTCGTTGGCCTGCAGGTCGGTCGCGATCTTGGACAGCTTGGCATTGGTCAGGTCGCGCAGGCGGTCCAGGACCCTTGCGTGCAGCGCCGCGAACTCCTGGCGCCGCTGTTGCGTGGCCCTTTCCAGGCGCAGCTCCCACTTGAGCTTGGCGAGGTCGTTGCGCAACTGAATCAGCTCCGTCAGGCTCCGAGCATAGAGATCTTCCGCGCTGATCTGCGGAACCTCGGTCCCGCTCGCACCGTTCGTCATGTTGGGTCTCCCGGGTTCAGGGGCCGTTCGCGGCGGCGAGGTTGCTCACCAGCTCTTTGACGGCCTGAAGGTCTGCGATGATCACCGCCAGAAGCGGCCCGCTGGGCCGGCCTGCGGCGAAGGCCTCCCAGGCCGAGCGCAGGTTGCGCGCCGCATCCTCGGCGCGGCCGACCGCCTCGATGTTGACGTTGCGCAGCAGGTAGTCCGCGCGACCCTTCCACCAATCGCTCGGGAGCGTCTTGGACAGGTCGATGAAGTTCCGATCCATTCGGTTCTTGACCGTCCTGATCAGCACGAATTCGCGGTCGCCCAACATGCGTTGCCCGATGACCTTGAGGGCTGCTTCCTGGCGGGCGATCTCCCGGTTTATCACGTCGCCGCGCTGCGCCAGCTCTTCCTTGAGGGCAGAGGCCTTTGCGAAGTCGACGGTAAAGCTGGCGAGGGGGGCCACGACGTCGCCCAGTTCCACGGAGGCTGCGCCCAGCGTCCCGGACAAGAACGCCTTGTTGGTCATGTCGATGTCGAGCTTCGACAGGTCTGCTACGGCCTGCTGCGCGGCGCCGGGTATCTCGGCGCCGGTCTCTTCCGAGGCCAGCGACTTCAGGGCCAGGAAATAGCTCTTCAGCAGCCTGGCGTGTCGCTTGAGGTCGCGGACGATCTGCGCCGCTTCGGCCAGGCCCTCGTCGCTCTTCTCCAGCTGTTGCAGCAGCTCTGCTCTGGCTCCCTGGGCCGGCTGGCCGGCTTTCAGATCGCGCTGGCGTGCGAGCCCGAGAGAGTCGGCCTGGACGGCCTGCAGGAAGAAGGCGTCATAGAGCGGCGGCAGGGTGTCGGCAAAGGCGATCCCGGCATCGGCCAAGTCACCGGCCTGCGAGATCCTGCGCTCGGGCGAAGCGCAGGCTCCGAGACTCAGGATGAGAAGGGCCATGACCAGGCGGTTGGCCAGGGCATGCCTCGGGTGGCTGTTCATGCGGCAGATCTCTCCCCTGTGAATTCAAAGCCAGGCGGCCGGCTCTCGAAAGGCCCATACGAATCCAGCGCCGAAACGGGAACCTTATCCTCCCGTCCCGCCGCCCGACAGTCCGCTTTTGATGCAATTCATTTCGCAGTCTCGGGCAACCGCCTGTGGCAAATGCCACCGGAGCGGTCGACGTCCAGGGGCATTGCGACCCCCGCTGCGCGTTGTCATCTACCCGCAACAGATCTCTGATAGTGGACAGCCGGTGACAGATTTCGATGGAGACCGGCTTGGCCAAAACAGGATTTGACCGTCTGCAGAAGAAATCGACTTGGCCCTGGGGAAGGACAATCCTGTTGCAAGCCTTGCAAAAGACCACATAATTCACGGGAAAATAAAGAAAAGCGAGGGAGGATCCGCAAATGAAGAAATTCTACTTGGCCGCGGTGACGGCCGTGGCTCTTGCTGCGCCCGCGCAGGCGGCCGATTGTCCGCCGGTGACCGTCGCAGATCCGATGGGCGTCGCCGCCGGCGCCTTTCCGCAGCAGTACGAGCTGGCGGAGTTTCAGTCGGCTGCCGGCTGCACCCTGGCCTTCAAGGAAAACCCGGCGATCGGGGATCTGAACGGCCGGATTCAAGGCAACCCGTCGCTGCCGCCCGTGGCAGAGCGCCTGCCGGAGGAGCCCCTGGTGGTCACGCCCTATGACGAGATCGGGCGCTATGGCGGTGTGTTTGACGCGCTGTCGAACGCAACCGAAGCAGGCACTTCGGACCTTTTGTCGACCCGACACGTCAACCTGGTGCGGTTTTCGGACGACCTGAAGACGATCGTCCCGAACGTTGCCAAGGGGTGGGAGTGGAACGACGACTTCACCCAGCTCACCTTCTTTCTGCGCAAGGGCCACAAGTGGTCGGACGGCGCGCCCTTCACTGCCGAGGACGTGAAGTTCTGGTACGACGACCTGAACTTCGACACCAACGTGATCGAGAAGGCCAAGGACTTTCTGTTGGTCGGGGGCGTGCGGATGACGGTAGAGGTCATCGACCCGCAGACCGTGCGCTTCAATCTGCCATCGCCGAAGCCGGGCCTGCTTGCGCACTTTGCGACTTCCTACGCCCAGGGCTTCCAGCCGAAGCACTTCCTCGGCCAGTACCATCCGGACATCAATCCGGATGCCGACAAGCTTGCACAGGAAGCCGGGTTTGAGAACGGGCTTGCCGTCATTGCGGCCTATTTCGGAAATTCGGACTGGACAGACACGCCCACGCCGAAGCTGAACAACCCGGACAAGGTGGATAAGCTGCCGAAAGACGTGATGCCGTCGCTGGAAAGCTATATCACGATCAACGACACGACCGAGGGTCGGCACTATGTTGCCAATCCCTATTTCTTCATGGTCGACACCCAGGGCAACCAGCTGCCGTATATCAACGAGCAGGACGAGATCTACGCCAACGACAACGAGGTTCGGATCCTGAAACTGGTCAACGGTGAAGCGGACTACAAGTCCCAGTCGCTGCAGCTTCCGTCGGCTCCGATCCTTCTGGAAAACCAGGAAAAGGGTGACTACACGATCCATCTGAAACCGGAAATCACCCTGCCGAACTTCTCGTTCAATGTGACATCGGCGGATCTGGAAAAACGCAAGGTCTTCGGTGACCTGCGCTTCCGCAAGGCCATGTCGGTCGCGATCAACCGCGATGAAGTCAATGAAGTTGCCTTCTTCGACATGGGAACGCCGAAACAGTATATCGGCTTCTCGCCAACGCCGGGCTTTGTCGATTCGAAGTGGGAAACCCATATGACCCAGTTCGATCCGGAAATGGCCAAGAAACTTCTTGACGAGATCGGCATGAAGGATACGAACGGCGACGGCTTCCGTGAACTTCCGAACGGTGAAGCGCTGGTGATCAACCTGCAATTCTCAACCCAGGGCATGCCGGGGCAACTCGTGGAGCTCGTCGGCCAGCATTGGGCCGATGTCGGCATCCAGACGACCGTCAAGGAAGTTACGCCGGACGAATATCGTTCTGCTCAATCGTCGAACCAGCTTGATGTCGGCATGTGGCGCAAGAGCCAACCTCTTGGCATCGTCATGGGCAACAACGAGCTCTGGGTGCCGCCATTTGAGAACTATTTCGGTCACCGCACCGGCATGTTGTGGGCCGAATGGGTCGATTCGGGCGGGTCGAAAGGTGTTGAGCCGCCAGACTACGTCAAACAGTTGATCGAGGACATCAACGCCTTCCAGTCCACGACACCAGGCACGAAGGAGGCCGATGAGCTGGGCGCGCGCATGGTTCAGAACATGACGGAAAACCTGCTCTTCATCGGAACAGTGCAGGCGCCTGCGCCGATCTACCATCGCAATGCGCTGAAGAACTTCACCGAGTTCAAGACGCATTCCTATGAGTACTACCGGACATTTCCTTATCGTCCGCAGCAATGGTATTTCGACGAATAAGCTCTTGGAAATGCATTGAAAGTTTGCGGGCCGGGCGAAATTCAATTGCCCGGCCCGTTTTTCTTGACGGAACGCGTTTCCATTTGCTTCACTAGTTTTCGGGGAATGAGGAGAACGGGGCACCACGTATGGCGTTCTTGCAATTTGCGCTGACCAGAGCGGCAATGGCGCTTGTTACGCTGCTTCTCGTATCTCTTATCGTCTTTACGCTGATGGAACTGGTGCCTGGCACCTGTGCTGAACGTTATCTGGCGTTCAAGAACACACAGGGTCAGCAAATTTCCATTGAAGATATCAAGGCGGAGGAAAAACGTCTGGGCCTGGACCGGCCGTTCCTTATCCGCTGGGGCAGCTGGGTCGGCAGCGTCTTTTTCCGCGGTGAGTTCGGCGACAGCTGTATCCTGAGGCTCAACATCAATGATCTCCTCGGCGACAAGTTCTGGATATCACTCGCCATATGTCTGAGCTCGCTCCTGCTTGCCTATCTTATTGCCATACCAGTCGGGATCATATCAGCGGCGTCGAAGAGTGCCTGGCTGAACGGCACCTTGCGTTTCATCTCCTATCTCGGCCTTGCCATGCCGAATTTCTTGCTGGCGCTGATGATCATGCTGTTTTCCACAATCGTATTCGGCGACAGTCTGACCGGGTTGTTCTCCAAGGAATATCGCGACGCGCCATGGTCGTTCGATAAATTGATGGACTTCCTGTCCCGCGCCTGGCTTCCGGTCTTCATCCTCGGCTGGTCGGCAACGGCCTTTGCGCTGCAAACCGTGCGCGCCCTGATGCTGGACGAAACAGGCAAGCTTTATGTCACCGCCGCGCGTGCCCGTGGCCTTTACGGGCGCAGGCTCCTTTGGCGATATCCCGCCAAACATGCCCTGGGCCCGATTGTCAATTCGCTCGGATTTGACCTCAACCGCGTCTTCAACGAACTGCCGATCGTGGCCGTTATCCTGACGTTGACCGAGACCGGAGCGCTGCTTCTGGAAGCACTGGCGCGTTCCAATGACCAGCAGTTGGCGGGGGCCATAATCTTCCTGCTGACCGCATCAATCGTGGCACTCAACTTCGTAACCGACCTTGCCCTGGCGATAATCGATCCCCGCGTCCGCCATTCGGTGATGGGAGGGTGAGCTGATGACAGACACTGCACAAGACGTTCCGACCCCGACCGCCAAGGCCGATATTGCCGATCAGAAACTCAAGGAAGCCTATTTCACAGCGTCCCAGTCCCAGCTGATCTGGGCCCGGTTCAAGAAGAACCGGTCGGCAATGATTGCCGCGACTGTCCTTGTCGTCATGATCCTGATGGGCCTGTTCGCTCCGTTTCTTTCGCCCTATGACCCGACGATCAAGGGCCGCGACAAATCCTACCTCTATGGCGCGCCGCAAATCCCCAAATTCTGCGACGACAACGGCTGTTCCTGGCGACCATTTACGTACGGCGTTGACCGCAAGCGTTCGCCCAAGACCCTGCGCTGGGTTACCGAAATCAACGAGGACAAGCGCAATTACGTCCACTTCTTCGTCGAGGGCTGGGAGTACACGTATTTCGGTTATCGCATCAATCTGCCTGGTAAGGCTCTCGATTTCCAATTACCGAGCCTGACCTTCAACACCCATCTCTTCGGCGTCGAAGAAGGCGGCATTCATCTGTTCGGCACCGACAAGTCCGGCAAGGACATATTTTCGCGAACGTTGCACGCCATTTATACATCGCTGGCAGTTGGTACTCTGGGGGTCTTCATCGCCTTTGTCCTGGCGCTGATCATCGGCGGCATTTCGGGATATTTCGGCGGCATACTCGACGGGCTCATACAGATGCTCACCGATGCCGTGCGGACCGTCCCCGCGATTCCATTATTCATGGCGTTTGCCGCTTTCGTGCCCGACACATGGTCGGCGGAAATGCGATTCTTCTTCATTTCAATCATTCTCGGCCTGATCGGCTGGCCGACGCTGGCACGGCGCGTGCGGACGCATCTCTTGACGGAGCGCAATCAGGAATATGTGCTGGCTGCGCAATTATGCGGTGCGCCGCCGGGCCACATCATCCGTCGGCATCTGCTACCGAGTTTTACCTCCTATATCATTGTCGATCTGGTGATTTCCTTTCCGTACATGGTCCTGTCGGAAACGGCCTTGAGCTTTATCGGCCTCGGCCTGAAGGATCCGGTCAACTCCCTGGGTGTCATGCTGCAGAATGTCACCAGCGCCGATGTCCTCCTGAACTATCAGTGGCATTTCATCCCGGTGATCTTCTTCATCGCCCTGGTGATGGCGTTCGTGTTTGTGGGCGACGGTCTGAGAGACGCCGCTGATCCCTATTCGAGTTCCAAGAAATGACGCCGCCGCTTGTCCTGGTCGAGAACCTGACCGTCCGATTCAAAACCGACGAAGGTCTGGTCACCGCCGTCGACGGGGTTTCGTTTGAGATCGCACCGGGGGAGGTGCTTGGCCTTGTCGGTGAGAGCGGTTCCGGCAAATCGGTAACCGCGAAATCACTGATGCTGCTCAACGCCGGCAACACGGTCTATGACCCGGCCAGCCGAATGGTCTTCAACGATGGCGGTGAACAACCGATCGATATCCTGTCATTGAAGCGGCCGAAGGATCGGATGGTGATCCGTGGCGGCGGGATCTCGATGATCTTCCAGGAACCGATGGCAAGCTTCGCGCCGGCGATCACGATCGGCAACCAGATGGTTGAGCAGTTGCTGCTCCATTCCTCAATGTCCAAGGCGCAGGCCAAGGACATTTCCGTGGAGATGCTGGCGCGTGTCGGTATTCCCGATCCGGCGCGGCGGTTCAGCCAGTATGCCTTCGAGTTTTCCGGCGGCATGCGGCAACGGGCCATGATTGCCATGGCGCTTTCCACCAAACCGAAACTCCTGATTGCCGACGAACCGACGACAGCACTTGACGTGACGATCCAGGCCCAGGTGATCGACTTGATGAAGGACCTGGTGGACGAGTTTCATATGGGGATCCTGTTCATCACCCACGATCTCGGCGTCATTGCGCAGACGGCGGACCGGGTTGCCGTCATGTATCTCGGCAAGATCGTCGAGACAGGAACGGTGCGGCAGGTCATCAAGTCGCCGGCGCATCCCTATACGCAAGGGCTCCTCAATGCCCTGCCTAATCTGGAAGATCTCGAAGCGCCGTTGACGCCGGTTCCCGGAGATATTCCCAGCCCGCTTGAGCGTCCCTCCGGCTGTGTGTTCCATACCCGCTGCCCGAAGGTGATCGCCGGGCGGTGCGAAGCCGCGGTGCCGGGCATGGTCGCCGTGGAGGAGACCCACAACGCGGCCTGTTATGTGACCGCCGATCTCATGGGAGCCACGGCATGAGCGATATGCCGGCAGACAATTCGGTCATTTCCGCGCGCGATCTGGCCGTACATTTTCCGCTCGGGCGAAAGCTCTTCGGCACCCCGCCCGTGGTGCGTGCTGTGGAGGGCGTCAATCTGGATATACCGCGCGGCTCGTTTTTCGGCCTTGTCGGTGAAAGCGGATCCGGCAAGACGACGCTCGGGCGAGCCCTGCTGCGCGCCGTTCCGGTGAGCCGCGGACATGTCAAATATGATGACGGCGATGTGCAGTACGACCTTGCTGAACTCACCAAGCCACAATTGAAGGATTATCGGAAAAGAGCGCAACTGATCTTTCAGGATCCCTACGCCGCGCTCAGCCCACGGATGACCGTGCGCGATATCATCGCCGAACCATTGGAGGTGATGGGGCTGACATCCTCGCGCGAGGAAACCGACGAGCACGTTCGGGAAATCGCTGCCAAATGCCGGCTGAACCTGGAACACCTCAGGCGTTTTCCCCATGCCTTTTCCGGCGGCCAGCGGCAGCGGATCTCGATTGCCAGGGCCCTGGTCTGTAATCCACGCTTCATCGTCGCAGATGAAAGTGTCGCTGCGCTCGATGTCTCGATCCAGGCCGATGTGCTCAATCTCCTGCGTTCGCTGCAGGCGGAATTTGGCCTGACCTTCATGTTCATCAGCCACGATCTCAGCGTTGTGGCCCACACCTGCGACCATGTTGCAGTGATGTATCTCGGCAGGCTGGTGGAATCCGGACCGACGCGTGAACTGTTCGCCAATCCGCGTCACCCATACACCCGCGCATTGTTGTCGGCGATTCCCTCCCTTGATCCCGACCATGAAAGCAAGGCGCAGAAGCTGGAAGGCGAGATTCCAAGCCCAGCGAATCCACCACCTGGCTGCAAGTTCCAGACCCGCTGTCCCTTCGCCACTGATTTCTGCAGGAGCGAAGAGCCGCCGCTTGATCATATCGGCAACGAGCACGAGGTTGCCTGCCACTATTGGAAGGAAGTCGGCGAGAAAGAAGTCGCTTGAGTCTTTAGAAAACGTCCGTCGCGACCAGTTCCATCCTCCTATTCGCCAAGCATCGCGCCGTCTTTCGTCAACATCATGCGCGTGCGCGTATGTTCAGCGTGGCGCATCCGATGGTCCAGCATCCTGCGCGACAGGCGTAGGAGTTCGCCCTGCATGGCCGGATCGCCTGCGCGATCCCGACGCTCTTCCGGATCGTCTTCAAGATCAAAGAGAAGCGGCGGAAGACCGCCATTGAAATGAACCAGCTTGAAACGGTTTTCGCGAAGAACGGCGAAGTTGCAGTCCGGCGCTTGCAAGCCCAACCGGCGTTGAAACCGGGTCGGCTCGAGCGGATCAGCCATATCCAGTTCGAAGAATATATGGTCGCGCCAGTCATCCGGCTCCGGGCCATCAAGGAACGGTAGGAGCGATCGCCCGTTGAAACCGGGTGGCGGCTCAAGACCGAGCCAGTCCAGAATAGTCGGCGCCACGTCAATGCTCTCGGTAAAATGGTCAGTGAGCGTTCCCGCCGATCCGCGTCGCTGCGGATCGCGGATGATCAGGGGAATGCAATGTGCCCCCTCGAACGGGCATCCCTTTCCCCAAAGATGATGATCGCCCAACATCTCACCGTGGTCTGATGTCACGACGATGAACGTCTCGTCCATCTGGCCGGATTGTTCCAGATAATCGAGCAACCGGCCGAGGTGAAAATCCGCTTCGCGGATCAGGCCGAAATAAACTGCGCGAAGGGCCTGAGTCTTTTCGTCGTCTATCGTCTCGGTCCGGCCGTCGAAACCGGTATAAAGATCGCTTTGATTGATGCCGCTGAAAAACGCATCGTAAAACGGGTGGCGTTCACAAAGAACGTCAACGCCATCCCGCCCAACCGGCGTGGGGATTGTTTCAGGGTCAAACAACGAATTGTATGGCGTCGGGGCAACAAGCGGCGGATGCGGCCGGATATAGCAGACATGGGCAAACCAGTCGGTGGTTTCTCGCACCGAAAGCGCGCTGATCACCTTGTCGGTAAGGAATGCCGTGTCACTGTCTTCCGCGCTGTAAAGCGCAGGGCCGACAATATCAGCCTGCGGGCCGCCTCCGGAAACATCGGCGCGGTAGAGGGCATTATAATCATCCTGTTCGACAGGAACGTCATAGCCCTTGGATTTCAGGTCTGCCAGCCAGTCATCAGTGACCTGGGAGCGGATGCGGACCATTTCGGCAAAACCGGGCATCACGCCTTCATATTGCTTCAAATCCGGATCATTCGGATCCCGGCTGCTCGGATCCGCAGACGTATCGGAGTAACCGAAAAGCAGCGGTTCATAGCCGGCCCTGCGCGCCTCTCGTCCGAGGTTCGTGATATGCGAAGCCAGGGGCGCACCGTTTCGAACGGACCGGTGGTTCATCGCGTAAAGTCCGGTTAGCAGGCTGGTGCGCGCAGGACCGCAAGGCGCCGTCACCGTATTATGGCGGGTGAACGTAACCGATTGATCCATCAAGCGGCCAAAGTTCTTCAAGTCCAGAAGGCCTGCCAGTGTTCCGTATATGCAGTCGGCGCGCAGCTGATCGAAGACAATGAACAGGATCTTTCCGGCCATGCCGCCCCTTCCTATGTCCGGTTGTGGCTGGTGCTCATCTAGATCGACAATGGGCCGGACGGCAATCGATTTGTGCGGGCCGGAAGGGGCCGGGAGGATCAGTCCGCCGGCCAGGGCAGCGAATAGGTCTTGACGTTGGTGTAACTCTTCATCGCTTCGATCACGCCCTCCTTGTATCCCAGGCCGGAATCCTTGATGCCGCCGAACGGCGACATTTCGATGCGATATCCCGGGACCTCCCATATGTTGACCGTGCCCACGTTCAACCCGTTGACGTAGGCCGTGATGCGATCCAGGCGGTTGGTGCAAACGCCCGAGGAAAGGCCGAATGCCGTTCCGTTGGAAATCCGCATCACGTCGTCGTCGGCATCAGGCACGCGGACAATCGGCACAACCGGCCCGAAGGTCTCCTCGTGCACCAGTTCGCTCTCCGGATCGACGCGATCAACGACGATCGGCGGCAGCAACGCACCTTCGCGGCCTGGGTGATAGAGGATCTCCGCACCCTCGTCTGCAGCGGCGTGAACGCGATTCTCAAACAGGGCGGCGGCCTGTTCGTGAACAACGGTGCCGAGATCGGTTTCCGGATCCATCGGATCGCCGAACGTCAAGGCCTTGGCCCGCTCAAGGACCATCGGCACAAAGGCGTCCGCCACACCGTCCTGGCAGAGGATCCGCTTGACCGCCGTGCACCGCTGACCGGAGTTCTTGGTGGCGCCGGCGACGGCGAGGTGGACGGCTCGGGCGAGGGCGTCTTCGTCCAGATCGTTGCAAACGATCAGCGGGTCGTTGCCGCCAAGTTCAAGCACGGTACGCCGATAACCTGCCATCTCGGAGATCAGCTTGCCGAAGGGAACGCTGCCGGTAAAGGTTACCAGCTCGATATGCTCGTTCGTGACCATCTCCGCG
>CAJHXU010000326.1_pt1 | contig 12185 bp, 10 predicted proteins | sample 9198561 | NCBI WGS metagenome assembly CAJHXU01 (sample SAMEA7708345, study PRJEB35096) | sediment metagenome | biome: marine neritic benthic zone biome [ENVO:01000025]; feature: sediment [ENVO:00002007]; material: shallow marine sediment [ENVO:03000034] sea grass bed [ENVO_01000059] ...
CGAGGGCAAGCGTTTTGTTGATGAAGGCGCAGACTTCCGCAACTATACCTACGCCAAGTACGGTCGGGTGATCCTCGAACAGCCAGGCCAGTTTGCCTGGCAGATCTTCGACCAGAAGGTGACGCATCTGTTGCGCGACGAGTACCGCATTCGGCAGGTCACGAAGGTGACCGGCAACACGCTGGAGGAGCTGTACACCAAGCTTGAAGGCGTGGATCCCACCGCCGCCGCGGAAACACTGGCCGAATACAATGCCTCTGTCGATCAAGAGACACCTTTCAATCCGAACGTGAAAGACGGGCGCGGCGCACACTCGAATGGTGTTCGCAAATCCAATTGGGCGAACGTCGTCGATGAGCCGCCGTTTGAAGCCTACGCCGTGACCTGCGGTATAACTTTCACATTTGGAGGCCTGAGGGTGGACACCGATGCCAAGGTTCTTGACACTGATCTTGAGCCGATTGACGGCCTCTTCGCCGCCGGCGAACTGGTCGGCGGCATTTTTTACTTTAACTATCCCGGCGGCACCGGCCTGATGTCGGGCGCGGTGTTCGGCAAGATCGCCGGAGCTTCCGCCGCCAAAGCCGCCGCCAAGCGTGCCGTAAGCCGTAAGAGCGCTGCCGAGTAACCCATAAAGGACGAGACCATTGAGTTCACGACTTGCAGAAGTTGAAAGCAAGGCAGGCCCCCTGCCCTCAAAGATGTATCTTGCCGGCAATCACGTTGATGCTCTGGACGGCGAGCGGTTCGACAGCATCGATCCCGGCACCGGCGCAGCGATCGGGAGCGTGCCCTCAGGACAGCGCGCCGACATCGACAATGCCGTGGAAAACTCCAAAGCCGCGCTAAATGGGCCCTGGGCCAAGCTTACGCCCCGCGCTCGTGGTCAGCTTCTCTGGAAGATCGGTGAGGCGATCCGCGCGCAGGCCGACAGGTTCGCGCTGGTGGAAACGCTGGACCAGGGCAAGCCCTACATGGAAGCATCGGCGACCATCCAGCGCACCGCTGATTACTTTTGTTACTATGCAGGTATGGCCGACAAGCTGCAGGGGGAAACCATCCCCCTTGGCGACAACAAGACCTGTTTCACGATCCTCGAACCGATTGGCGTCACCGGCCACATCGTACCCTGGAACGTGCCCGTGTCCATGGTGGCACGCGGGGTTGCTCCGGCTCTGGCCTGTGGGAATGTCGCCATCGTCAAGCCCGCCGAAGATACACCCCTCACTGCGATTATGCTGGCGGAGCTGATGGTTGAATGCGGCTTGCCCGCCGGCGTCTGCAACGTCGTGACAGGATATGGCGAGACCGCCGGCGCGGCCTTAGCGGAGCATCCGGACGTGGGGCACGTGACATTCACAGGCTCCGTCTCCACCGGCAAGAGCGTTATGACGGCGGCTGCGAAGCACCTCGCGTCGGTCACTCTGGAACTCGGCGGGAAGTCGCCGCATCTCATTCTGAAAGATGCAAATCTGGACAAGGTCGTGCCGGATGCGCTCAACGCCGTCTATCGCAATGCGGGTCAGATCTGCTCGGCAGGCACACGACTGCTTGTGGAAGAGCCGGTTCGAGAGGAACTGACGGAACGTCTCGTGGAGAGCTCCAGAAAGATGGTGCTTGGCCACGGCCTGGATAATCCGGACATGGGTCCGCTCGTGTCAAACAGGCAACTGCAGACGGTGACCGGCTACACACAGCGAGCCCGGGAACGCGGCATTGATTTTCCTTGCGGTGGTAACCCTGCTGTCGTCGAGGGCTGCGAAGGCGGATTCTTCTTCGAACCGACGATCGCAGCCAACGTGCCGGCCGATGATGAGCTGGCGATGGAAGAGGTGTTCGGACCGGTGCTCGCGATCATGTCCGTGGAGGACGTCGACCAGGCCATCGAGATTGCCAACAGCACGGCCTACGGCCTCGCGGCCGGCGTCCATACCCGCGACATCGCGGCGGCAATGAAATACGCCCGCTCTGTGGAGGCCGGCCAGGTTTTCATCAACGGCTATCACGGCGCTGGGGACACTGTGCCCTTTGGCGGCTTTAAGCAGAGCGGCATCGGACGCGAGAAAGGGCTCGCGGCGCTGGCAAATTACTGCGAGACCAAAGCCATTACCGTGACCGGCTGAAAGTAATGGCTGACGCGCAATGACTGCATCCCCTCAAGAGCGTCTCTACCAGATCGTCGAGGATGGCGTCTGTATCGGCTGCGGGCTTTGCGAAGCTGTGGCCGGGCGAAGAATGGTGAGGGCTGTCAAAGTTACAAGCGGGCACATCCGCCCTGTTGCCTCAGAAGCGCTCGATCATGAGGCAGTCGACCGGATCTACGATGTCTGCCCCGGCACCCGTGTCGACGGACTGCCCAAACGGCTGATCGACGAGAACACCGAAACCGACCATGTCTGGGGGAGCTATCAGCGCATTGTGCTGGCGCATGCGGGCGATCCCGAGGTACGCTTCGAAGGCTCGACGGGCGGCGTGTTGACCGCACTCGGCATCTATCTTCTGGAGACCGGGCGAGCTGATTTCATCTTCCACACAAAGACCTCATCAACTGATCCCACATTCGGCGAAAGTACGCTCAGCTTCACGCGGGGAGATGTCTGGGACGCTGCCGGGTCCCGCTACGGTCCGACGGCCACGCTGGTCGATATCAATGCGGTCCTGGATCGCGGGCAGCCCTTCGCCTTCATTGGCAAGCCATGTGATATCGGCGCTCTCAGGAACTATGCGCGGCACGATGAGCGCGTGGACAAGCTCGTGAAGTACTGGCTGACACTGGTCTGTGGCGGATACATGCCTCCTGAGGAAATGAACGATTTTCTCAAAGACAATGGCATCGCTGCGGAAGACCTGGTGCGCTTCCGCTATCGTGGCCGCGGTTGTCCTGGCCCTACGACGTTCGAGACCCGGCAGGGCGACGTGACAAACCTGCGCTACACGGATTTCTGGGGCGAGGACGAGAGCGGCTGGTCTCTGCCTTTCCGCTGCAAGATCTGCCCCGATGGAATTGGCGAGAGCGCAGACATTGCCGCTTCGGACACCTGGCCCGGCGGGTCGCCTGATCCCAAGACTGAAGACCAGGACATGGGAGCAAACGCCATCATCGCGCGGACAGCCGCCGGTAAGGAACTGATCGAGGCTGCGATCAAAGATGGCGCGTTGGGAATAGAGGGCCACGACCTGACTCCGAGCGACATGACGGACATTCAGCCACATCAGATGAAAAAGAAATACGCTGTCTGGGCGCGATTCCAAGGGCTTGAAGCGGAGGGCTGCGTCCATCCCCAAACCAATCGACTGCGTCTGAAAGAGCTGGCCGACGAGATGGATGACGCGTTCAACAACACGCAAACGGCGGGCACGCGCAAGCGCGTCCAGGATGGTAAGACCTCGGAACCAACGCCCGTGGAGGCCAGCTAGACCATGGACCATCCGGGCGTAGAGTTCACTTATCTTTCCAGTGCCGACATTGATGCGCTGGAGTTCTCAGACGCCGAGATCCTCGAGGCTATCGACGATCAGATCATCGAACAGGGTCAAGGCAAGACGGTCATCGAGCCGCGCATGCATTTGCGCCCCAAGAATGTCGACGGCCACTTCAATGTATTGCGCGGAGCGATCGGCGAATTTGCCGGTGTGAAAGTCGTTGGCGACTATGTGCACAACTACAAGCAAGGCCTGCCTTCCGAGATGGCCTTCGTGATGCTGTTCGATCCACAGACCGGCATGCCCAAGGCAATTCTCGACGGAACTGCGATCACCGACATGCGTACCGGCGCACTGACGGCGCTGGGCGGGAAGTACCTTGCCCGGAAGAATTCCAGGATTCTCGGCAATATCGGAGCGCGTGGGTCGTCCTACTGGAATGTCCGCCTGCTGGATCACCTGTTTGATTTCGACGAGATCCGCGTGCATTCGCGCCGGCCTGAAAGCAGGAATGCGTTCGGCGAACGCCTGAGCAGAGATCTCGGCAAGACCGTCACCGTCACGACCAACTGGCAGGACTGCCTGGAAGGTGCCGACATCATGGTGGAGGCCAGCCGCCTGCTGCAGCCTGAACCGCTGTTCAAGACAAACTGGATCAAGAAGGGCGCATTGGTGATCCCTTACGGCACCATGAGCACGGTGGAATTCAACATCACCGACATCATGGACAAGATCGTGATGGACGACTGGGGTCAGGCCTCGGCCGGCCCGTTCGGTTGTCTGCGCCGCCACGTAGATGAAGGCAAGCTAACGGAAGAGATCCTGCATGCGGAAATCGGGCAAATTGCAGCCGGGCTCAAACCGGGTCGCGAAACCGACGACGAGACCATCCTATTCTGGCACCGGGGATTGTCCCTCTCAGACATCGCTCTGGGAGCGGCCATGCTGAAGAAGGCGCAGACACGCGGCATCGGCCGGCAATTGCCGTTATGAACAAGCCCGATTCTCCACTTTCTCTTCTTGCAGACACACCGGATGATCCTGCTGTGCGGGAAATGTTCGAGGAAGTCCGCACGCGCTGGCCTGCCGTCCCCAATCTCTACAAGACGCTGGGTCATTCCCCTGAGATGCTGCGCGCCTGGCTTGATCTTGCCTGGCCGCTCCGGCTCAACACGACAACCCCGAGGCGTCTCCGAGAGTTGATGATCCTGCAAGGCGCGCAGGTTTCCAAAACCGGATATGAGTGGGCGCACCACGTCCCGCTCGCCCTGGAGGCCGGCGTAACACAAGATGAGATCGAAGCGCTTTATGCCGGGCAAACTCCACACACCGTCAGCGAACCCGAACGGGCTGCTCTTCAGTTAGCCAAAGAGGTGACGCGCGGACCGGGCGCTTCGCCCGAGTGCATGTCAACGCTGCAACAGCACTTTTCCAACGCCGAGATCATTGAACTGACGCTCACGGCAAGTTTCTATGTCTGCGTCGGGCGGTTGCTTACCTCGCTCGGTGTTCCGCTTGAAGAAAAATACGAAGAGCCCTGGCCGGGCGAATAGTAGGAGGTCACACATATGCCGGACACGCCTGGCGCAATGATTGTCACCGCCCAGCCGGAAGCCTCCGAAGCGGGCGCCCGCGTACTGATGCGGGGAGGAAATGCTGTTGATGCCGCCATGGCGGCCGCCCTCGTGCAGGGCGTCGTCGATCCGCAGATGTGCGGGATCGCGGGCTTTGGAACGTGCCAGGTCTACGACCCGAACCGCGGCACCCACGAATGCATCGACTTCCACGGCAAGACGCCGCTCGGGGCAACGCCTGACATGTGGCTCGATCTGTTGGAGGGCGAGGCCCGGGATGGTTTCGGCTTCATCCTCAAGGGCAATGTCAACGATCTCGGCTATCAGGCTATCACTACGCCGGGCTCGCTGCTCGCCTATCACGATGTCGCCCGGGACTATGGCAGCTGGGAGTGGGCGGATATCTGCGCGCCGGCCGTGGCGCAGGCAGAAGCGGGATTCTATGTGCGCCCGCATGTGAACTACTGGTGGACGCAGGGCGCCGAAATGGGCCGGGTCCAGGTTTCCGAGCGGCTTGCCTGCTCCAGGACCGGCCGCGAGTCTTATTTTGGTGCGGACGGCAATCCTAAACGCATTGGTGAACACATCGCCAATCCCGACCTTGCACGTAGCCTCGCTCTCATTGCAAAGGATGGCGCAGATGTCTTCTATCACGGCGAGATTGCCGAGAAGATCGATGCCGACATGCGCGCCAATGGGGGCCTTCTGCGCAAGGAAGACCTGGAGAAGTACGCTCTGACGCGCACCGAACCGTTGCGCGGGACCTATCGCGACTTCTCCATTACCACCTGTCATCCCCCGGGCGGTGGCATGATGCTGGTCGAAATGCTCAACATCCTGGAGAATTTTGACTTGAGCGGAATGGGCCACAATTCGACGGAGTACATTCGGACGGTTTGCGAGGCCATGAAGGCAGCGACCGCCGACAAGGATGCCCATGTGGGCGACCCTGCCTTTGTCTCCATTCCCGATCACCTGACCGACAAGGCTTATGCCGCAGGTTTGGCGGAGCGTATCAAGTCCGGCGAGAAGATGACCGTCACCCGGCTCGGCCGGCCAGAGCCCAAGGATACCACCCATGTGGCGGTGGTCGATAAGGACGGCATGTGCGTGACCATGACCCATTCGCTCGGCATGCCGTCAGGTGTCATCAGCGACGGGCTGGGCTTTATGTATAACGGCTGCATGGCGGTATTCGACCCGCGGCCGGGCAACGTCGGTTCAATTGCACCTGGCAAGAGCCGGTTCAGCTCTGTGTGCCCGACCATCGCCTTCAAGAACGATCAGCCACTCTACGTGGTCGGTGCGCCCGGTGGCACTCAGATTGCGATGGGCGTGTTGCACGCGCTGCTTAACGTCATGGACTTCGATATGACGGCGTCCGATGCGGTGTCAGTACCGCGGTTCTCATCGACCTCGAATGCCATAGACATCACCAACCGCATTCCGGGCTACCTCGTCGAGCCCCTCGAGGCAGACGGCTACGAAGTCATCCGCTCGGCCCTCACCTTCGGCATCGCCGCCGTCCACGGCATCCGTATCGACGATGGCGTGCTCACCGGAGGCGCCGACCCGGGGCATGATGGAGTTGCTCTCGGGGTCTAGAGCAACACTCGCGACGGAACCGGACCGATTTCCGCTCCCTGTCGGCCCGTGATCATTTGAACCTCAGGAATCCGGTCTTTTTTCGCCCTGAACTGTCCGGGACCGGTCCAGCGCCATCCCGTGCCGTCCAGATTTCGTCCAGCGCCGTCCAGAAGTGTCCTGGACACCCGCCGGAGCACGGGAGAGGCGGCGGATTTTGCTCTAGAGCCTCGGGCTCAGCCGGGCGTGCCGGTTGATGTCCTTGTAGAGCAGATAGCGGAAAGGGCCAGGGCCGCCGGCATAACAGGCCTGCGGGCAGAAAGCGCGGAGCCACATGAAGTCCCCCGCCTCCACCTCGACCCAGTCCTGATTGAGCTGATAGACGCCCTTGCCCTCCAGGACATACAGGCCGTGTTCCATCACATGGGTTTCCAGGAAGGGGATCACTGCCCCCGGCTCCAGCGTCACGATGGTCACCGCCATGTCGTGGCGCATGTCGGCAGGGTCGATGAACATGGTGGTGGCCCACTTGCCGTCGGTGCCGGGCATCGGAGTTGGGGCAACGTCCTTGTCGTTGAGAACGACGGCATCCGGAGACCCCAGCCCCTCGACGGCCTCATAAGCCTTCCGGATCCAATGAAAGCGGGCATGGGCCGGCGCTGTGTTGTTGGCAGTCCACTCGGTCGCAGGCGGGATGTAGGCATAGCCGCCTTCGGTGAGGGTGTGTTCCCGGCCTGAGATCGTGACGCTCAGACTGCCCTCAACCACGAACAGCACGGTCTCCGCGTTCGGGTCCGGCTCTGGCTGTTCGCTGCCGCCGCCAGGTGCAACTTCCATGATGTATTGCGAGAAGGTTTCGGCGAACCCTGACAGGGGTCGCGACAGAACCCAGAGCCGCGTCCCCTCCCAGAAGGGCAGCCGGGACGTCACGATATCCTGCATCACCCCTTTCGGGATGACGGCGTAGGCATCGGTAAACACCGCCCGTCCGGTCAGCAGCTGGCTCTGGGGCGGGTGTCCGCCGGTAGGGGCATAGTAGGTACGGTCAGTCATCAGTCTTTCCTGGGTCAGACGGGAGTTTGTGCACACTCAGCGATCACCAGCAATCCCCCGTCTGTCCAGCAATAGGCACGACCCGCAATCTGCATGTGACCTCGAACGTCCGGGTTACACCGACATCCGATGCGGTGGCCCGAGGCACAAGCTATACCTCGTTCCGCTTCCATCTGGTTGCCGGCAGTATGGAAGACGAAGGCGCCATTACGGGACTTGCAGAGCACCGGGATCTCTATCGCCTGGCGCCGGACGGCTGCAAGATTGCCCGGCGGGTCACCACCTTCCGCATCATCAACCTGGTTCCGGCTATCACCAGGCCGAACCCGGAGTGACCATCCTGACACCGCCAGGGGCGCCTGGCTTATGCCAGCTGGATATCTACCGGGACGGCCCGGCTCAGCGTATGACCGACCGGCGACGTGCCGGTCACCTTGTCATGCAGGGCCTGAAGAGCTTCCGGCGAAGCATCGCTGTCGAGCTTCACCTTGACGGCAATGTTGCCGAAGCCGGCATTGCCGTCTTTCAGACCCAGGAACGTGTGCAGATCAAGATCGCCTTCAACATCGATAGTCAAGTCGTTGATGGTTATGCCGGCAACCGTTGCGTTGGCCGCATATCCGACCGCAAGGCAGTTACCCAGCGCGCCTAGAACCTGTTCGACCGGGTTGGGACCGGTGTTGGTACCACCGAGCTGGTCGGGTTCGTCCGATTTCGCCGGGCCGAACTCCCTGATCCTGGCTTCGGACTTGAACCCGCCCTGCCACTTGACCTCCGCATGCCATTTGGTGGCGGCGATATCGGGTTCCTGTTGAACTTTTTCGACGAGGCTGGCGACGCTGCCAATATCGACATCATTCAGATTCGTACTCACACTGGTGGACATGTGCTGGCTCCATTATCTGGTTGCAGGTCGCACAGTATGCGCGACCTCAGATGGATCACCAAGCTTCCGGGGTTGTGGCTTTCACCTGGAAGCCGGCAGGGTTTCCTCCACCAGCCTGGCCCAGTAACTCGCGCCAATCGGCAGGATCTCGTCGTTGAAGTCGAAATGCGGGCTGTGGAGATTGGCACTCTCCTCGCCGGCGCCGAGCCAGATATAGCTGCCAGGCTTCTGCTGCAGCATGAAGGCGAAATCTTCCGAACCCATAACCGGGGTCACGTCGGTATCGACATTCGCAGCACCGACCAGACCGTTGGCGATGTGCTCCGCCTGCACGGTGGCATCAGCCTCGTTGACCGTCGGCGGATAGCGGCGCTCATAGCGCACATCCGCCTCTGCTCCATGGGCGGCGGCGACGCTCTTGGCGATGCGCCTTATGTGGGCTTCCGCCATGTCCTGCACGTCCGGCTTGAAGCTACGCACTGTGCCCTTGAGTTCCACTTCCTGCGGAACGACGTTGTAGGCGTCGCCGCCATGAACCTGGGTGGTGCTGACCACGACAGATTCCAGAGGATCGACGTTGCGGCTGGCAATGGTCTGAAGATTGGTGATGATGTGAGCGGCGATCAGCACCGGATCGATGCCCTCATGCGGCATGGCGCCGTGCGAGCCCTTGCCGGTCACCATGATCTCGAAGATATCGTACGATGCCATGATCGGGCCGGTGCGCATACCGATCTTGCCAACCGGAACGCCCGGCCAATTGTGCATGCCGTAGACCTGCTCCATCGGATACTTGTCGAACAAGCCTTCTTCGACCATGACCCGGCCTCCGCCCTCGTTTTCTTCGGCCGGCTGAAAAATCATGTAGGCGGTGCCGGAGAAGTCCCGGGTCTGGGCCAGATACTTTGCAGCGCCCAGGAGCATGGTCGTGTGGCCGTCATGGCCGCAGGCGTGCATCTTGCCGGGAATCTTCGAGGCATAGGGCTTGTTGGTTTGCTCGTAGATGTCGAGCGCATCCATGTCAGCGCGCAGACCAATGGCGCCGCCGCCAGGGTTCTTGCCCTCGATGATGCCGACCACACCGGTGCCTGCCAGACCCCGCTCGACCTTGATGCCGAAGCTCTCCAGCTTCTCGGCTACGAAGTTCGAGGTATTGACCTCTTCGAATGCCGTTTCCGGTTGTTCGTGCAACGTCCGGCGCCATTCTGTCATTTCGTCATGGGTGGCGGCAATCTTGTCGTGAATATCCATCGATGCATCTCCCGGATATCGAAAGGGGCTCAGGCGAGTTTGGCGAATTCCGTTTCGCGGCCGGGCGCCGCCGCAAGCAGGGCTTCGGTGTAACTGTGGCCAGGTGAAGCGTAGACCTGGGCCGTCAGACCCTGCTCCACCACCACGCCGTGCTGCATGACCATGATGCGGTCGCAGACTTGAGCGGCAACGCGCAGGTCGTGGGTAATAAAAAGCATGGCGAGATCGAAGCGCTTGCGAACATCGTCCAGTAGTTCCAGAACTTGCGCCTGGACGGAGACGTCCAGCGCGGACACGGCTTCATCTGCGATCAGCACCTTCGGCTCCATGGCGAGTGCGCGGGCAATGCAGATGCGTTGGCGCTGACCGCCCGAGAACTGATGCGGGAAGCGATCCAGAGATTCAGGGGCAAGGCCGACAACGCGCATGAGCTCTCGTGCGCGCTCGAGAGCTTCGCTGTGAGACAGTCCGAAATTCATCGGCCCCTCGACAATCGACTGGCCGACCGTGCGGCGCGGGTTGAGCGAACGGTAGGGGTCCTGGAACACGATCTGCACATCCCGCCGATAGGGCCGCAACGCGTTCTCCGCCAGCCCGGCAATGTTCTGCCCGGAGATCAGAATCTCCCCGCCCGTCGGATCTATGAGCCGGACAATGCAGCGCGCGACAGTTGACTTGCCGGACCCGGATTCGCCGACGACGCCGAGCGTCTCGCCACGATGAATGACCAGCTCGACATTCTGGGCAGCTTTGACCTGACGGCCCTTCTTGAAGAACCCGCCGTCACCATAGGTCTTGGCGAGATTGTGCACCTGCAGCGCGGTCTCGCGCACCTTCGGCTCAGGTCGATTTGGCGGCACGAGGCTCGGCACCGAGGCAATCAGCATCTTGGTGTAAGCCTCTTGCGGTGAGCCGATGATCTGGGCGGACGGCCCCTGCTCCACCACCAGACCGTGCTGCATGACCACCACGTGATCGGCAATCTCGGCCACGACGCCGAAATCGTGGGTGATGAACATCACACCCATGCCGTGGCGTCTTTGGATGTCCTTCATCAGCTCCAGGATCTGGGCCTGGGTGGTGACGTCCAGCGCCGTAGTTGGTTCATCGGCAATCAAAAGGCCCGGTTCGAGAGCGAGCGCCATCGCGATCATGATGCGCTGGCGCTGGCCGCCGGAGAGCTGGTGCGGATAGGTGTCGAACAGCTTTCGAGGGTCCGGCAGGTTGACATCCTGCATGACCTCCAGAACGCGGGCCTTGCGCTTGTCGGCGGAGAGGTTGGTATGAATCTCCAACATCTCTGAAATCTGGTCGCCGACTTTCATCACCGGATTGAGCGCGGTCATGGGCTCCTGAAAGATCATGGCCATGCGCTCGCCGCGTAGCTCGCGCAGTTCGGCTTCCGACTTCTTCAGCAGGTCCTCACCGTTGAGAATGGCTTCGCCGGCAACTGGCTTCAGATCCTTGCGCGGGATCAGCCCCATCACAGTGTGGGCGGTTACAGACTTGCCTGAGCCCGATTCCCCGACGACGCAGACAATCTCGCCGCTGCCAACGGTGAAGGAGATGTGCTGGATGGCGAACTCGCGGTCGGCATCCTCCGGCAGGCGGACGGTCAGTCCCTTGATCTCAAGAACCGCTTTTGGGCGCGCTGCTGCCATGGCTTACATCTTTCTCGCAATGCGCGGGTCGAGCGTGTCACGCAGGCCGTCACCGAGAATGTTAACCGCAAGCACCGTTATGGACAGCGCGACCCCGGGGAAGAAGATGATCCATGGGCTGAGCTGGAAGTAGGTCCGGCCCTCGGCCATGATGTTGCCCCAGCTCGGGATCTCAGGCGGGATACCGGCACCAAGAAAACCGAGAATGGACTCGGTGATCATCGCCGAACCGCAGATGTAGGTGGCTTGCACGATCATGGGTGCAATGGTGTTTGGCAGGATGTGGCGCGAAAGGATTAGCGGCAGTTTTGTGCCGGCGGCAATGGCCGCTTCGACGTAGGGCTCTTCACGCACCGTCAACACCACAGAGCGCACAAGGCGCACTACACGGGGCACCTCGGGGATCACGATTGCAATTACCACAGTCGTGAGTGTCGCGCCGGACAGGGAAATCAGAGCGATGGCCAGCAGTATGGCCGGGATCGACATAAGCCCATCCATGATCCGCATGATGATGGCGTCAAGGACCCGGACATAGCCGGAGATCATGCCGATCACCAGGCCGACACCGACCGCAATAACAGACACCGCAAGACCGACAACAAGCGAAACCCGTGCACCATAGATCACCCTGGCCAGGGTATCGCGGCCGAGATAATCCGTGCCGAACAAAAAGTCAGCCTGTGGCACCTTTAGCCGGTTAATCGGATTGATGAAGGTGGGATCACCGGTAAACAGCGGACCCAGTATCGC
>CAJHXU010000150.1_pt1 | contig 12043 bp, 10 predicted proteins | sample 9198561 | NCBI WGS metagenome assembly CAJHXU01 (sample SAMEA7708345, study PRJEB35096) | sediment metagenome | biome: marine neritic benthic zone biome [ENVO:01000025]; feature: sediment [ENVO:00002007]; material: shallow marine sediment [ENVO:03000034] sea grass bed [ENVO_01000059] ...
CCCTTGCCCGGCCACACGCCGGGGTCCATCGGCGCTCTCATCGGCCTGGAGCGGGATGGTGAGTTCCTCCTGGCCTCAGATGCCATCAGTTTGCGTGAGAGCTTCGACCGGGACATAGCGCCTTTGAACACCTGGGATCAGGGACCGTTGTTTGAGTCCTATGCCGAAGTCCGAAAGATCGAGAACGGCGGGGCAACGGTCATCTGCGGGCACGACATGGACCAGTGGAAGCAGCTCAAGCACGGGGCGAATGCCTATGAGTGAGCCGCCTGCCTTCGTCCGGCCGAAGATCATCGGCACGCCGGTTCCCCGCGTAGAAGACCCGCGTCTGCTCACCGGCTACGGCAAGTTTACAGACGACCGGAAGCTTCCAGGACAGCTCCACGTCGCAATTCGCCGAAGCGACCACGCACATGCGCGCATTCTGAGTGTGGACAAGAAAACGGCGGAAGCCATGCCGGGCGTCGCCGGTGTCTACACGGCGAAAGACCTCGAGGGCTCGATACGGCCGGCACATGCAACCTCCCGCATGAAGAACTATCACAGCACGGCGATCCTGCCGCTGGCGAGGGACAAGGTACGGTTTGCCGGCGAGGCGGTTGTCGCTGTGGTTGCGGAAAACCGCTACCTTGCCGAAGATGCCGCAGCTTCGGTCGAGATCGACTACGAGCCATTGCCGCACCTGGCCGATGCGGGCTCGGCTGCCGAGCCCGATGCTCCCAAACTTCACGACGACATCCCTGGCAATGTGCTTGTCGCACGCGAGTTCGGCATGGGCGATGTCGAAGCGGGGTTTGCCTCTGCCGCCGTTGCCGTGAAGGAACGCTTCCGCTTTCATCGTAAATCACCGGTTGCCATGGAGAATCGCTGCTATCTTGCCGACTTCGATAGGGGCAGCAGAGCACTGACACTGTTTAGCTCCACCCAGGTCCCCGGCATCGTCCGGGACTGCCTTGTCGATGTCCTGGACATGCCGGGCTCCAAGATCCGGGTCGTGGCATCCGACGTGGGCGGGGGCTTTGGCGGCAAGGCCTCCCTCAATCCCGAAGAGATCCTGGTTTGCGCGCTTTCCAGGAAGTTCGGCGTGCCGGTGAAATGGACCGCCGACCGCATGGAGGATCTGCTCGCCACGAGTCAGGCGTTCGATGAACTGATCGATGCAGAGCTTGCGGTTGATGCGGACGGGAACTTCATCGCACTGAGAGCCGATATTCTTGGCGATGTTGGCGCCTACTCGATTTATCCTTGGACCGCTGCCCTTGAGCCGATGCAGGTGGCGGGTTTCCTGCCCGGTCCATACAGGATCCCGAACTTTTACGCCTCTGTCCGGGCGGTCGCCACGAACAAGGCGCCCACAGGCCCCTATCGCGGTGTGGGCCGGCCGATTTCCACGTTTGTGCTGGAGCGGCTCGTTGACATGGCGGCACTGAAACAGGGAACAGATCCTGCAGACCTGCGGCGCCGCAATTTCGTCAGGGAGGATGAGTTCCCGCACAAAATCGGCTCCGGTATCGTCTGGGACCAATCCGGCTTTACCGAATGCCTCGAACAGGCGGTTGACGGGATCGGCTATGAGGCATTACGGGCCAAGCAAAGCCAGGCCAGAGCGGAAGGCCGGTGGTACGGCATCGGGATCGCTTCCTACGCGGAGCTGACGGGGATCGGTTCGCGCCTCTCCGCTGCACCCGGTATGCCGATCAATACCGGCACGGAATCGGCTACCATCAAAGTCGACTCCTCCGGCGCCGTGACCGGATACTTCGGCATTGCCTCGCACGGGCAAGGCCTTGAGACCACACTGGCACAGGTCGTCGCAGAAGAAATGGGCGTTCGCATCGAGGATGTGGAGATTGTTCAGGGCGACACCTCGGCCGTGGCGCACTCAACCGGCACATATGCCAGCCGCAGCGCCGTTATTGCCGGCGGGGCGGCAACGCTGACCGCAAAGTCCGTTCGCACAAAGATCATCGAAGCGGCGTCTCATCTGCTTGAGGCTGACATCAAGGACATCAATTTCGACGCCAGCCTGATTTCCGTCCGCGGAACCAACAAAACCATGAGCCTGCGCGAGCTTGCGCACGCCGTTTATTCTGAAATGGTCAGCTTGCCTCGTTACGCGTGCGTTTCCCTCGATCTGCAGGCGAGCGAGTATTACCTTCCCTGGTTCGGGACGACCACATCAGCGACTCACATCGCAGCGGTCGAAATCGATCCCGAAACCTATCAAGCGAACATTGAACGCCTGGTGGTCGCTGAGGATTGTGGCCGCCTCATCAATCCGCTCATCGTTGACGGTCAGGTCCATGGTGGTGTGGCCCAGGGTGTGGGCGCGGCCCTATACGAGGAGGTCATTCACGATGAAAACGGCCAGAGTGTTACGGCCAGTCTCGTGGACTATGCAGTGCCGACCGCAGCCGAGATCCCCGAGATGGAGGTGCTCCACATCGAAAGCGAATCGCCATCCACCCTTGGCGGTTATCGCGGTATGGGCGAAGGCGGGACCATCGGTGCCCCGGCGGCCATTGCTAACGCGATAAGTGATGCGCTTAGCCCGCTCGGCATCGGCATCACCGAATTGCCGGCAACGCCGGAGCGCCTGTTCCGGCTGGTGAATGAGGCCCGCAAACAGCAACAGGCGGAGTAGACGAGATGGAATTGAACCTTGAAGGCAAAGTGGCCTTGGTCACGGGGGGCGGGCGCGATGTCGGCGGTGATATTTGCAAGCTTCTGGCGGCGGAGGGCGCGAAGGTCGCGGTCAACTATAACCACTCGGCAGAAGAGGCGGAAAGTGTGGTCGAAGCCGTTGCATCCGGCGGCGGCGAAGCAAGGGCCTATCGGTGCGACATCTCCGGGTACGATCCGGTCAATGCCATGGTGGAGGACATTGTCGCCGACTTCGGTCGCATCGACATTCTGGTGAACAACGCCGGCTACGTGAAGTATCAGCGCTTTGTGGAGTCCGGCCCGGAGGACTGGAAACCGCAGATCGATGTCAGCCTCTACGGCGCACTCAATTGCTGCCGGGCGGTGGCACCGTACATGATCGAGCAGAAGGGCGGCCGCATCATCAGCCTTGTCGGCGACAGCTCGCGCATCGGAGAGGCCAACCTCGCACTCGCGGCCGCCACCCGCGCCGGCACCATGGCGCTCGGCAAATCGCTCGCCAAGGAGTTCGGCTGCGCCAATATCACGGTCAACACCGTCTCCCTCGGGCTTGTTCAGACCTCACATTCGCACCCGGATTTCCTGACCAAAAACATGGAAAAGATCGTCCGCGCCTATCCGCTCCGCCGCATTGGGGAGCCGGAAGACGTCGCGCCGATGATAGTCTTCCTCGCCTCCGATGCTGCCTCCTGGATAACCGGCCAGGTCATCAGTGTTAACGGCGGGTTCTGTATGGTTTAATCCAAAGCGCAGGCTTGGCGCGCGGCGCTGAGTGCCGCGCCTGGGGTACCTGAAGCATCGATTATCTCCCAGCCGATTGCTCCGGTTTCATAACCAAGTTGCAGGTCGACGACCTCGGCGGTCGCATCGGAGGCATCGCCCGTGCGGGCGTCCACCCGCTTCTTCAGGATCGACTTCGGTGCCGAGAGCCAGAGACCGGCAAATGGGATTCCGAAAGATCGCGCGGTTCTCTCCATGACCTCCCTCTCCACGGCCTGTGCGAAGACCGCATCTGCGATCACCGCATGACCGGCACGAAGGGCGGCCTCGGTCTTTTTGACCATTTGTTCATAGACCCGCTCACTGGATGCGGCGGTATAGCAATCGGGCGGCAGGCGTTCGGTTTCGTCCGCCCCAAATAAAAGCTTCCTCTCCAGATCGCTGCGGATGTGCACGGCGCCGGGAACGCCCCCGAATTCTGGTGCCAGGCCGGCGGCCAGGGTAGATTTCCCGGTGCCTGAAAATCCGCCAACTGCGACAAGCCGGGCATCGGGGGGAGAGAACAGATCGATTGCGTCGCGCAGATAACGCTTCGCCTCGCCCTCGAGTTTCGGATTCGCCTGCTCGTTCTGCTGGGCACGCTGCGCGGAAACCATCGCCCGGATGGCGGCACGCAGTCCCAGGAAGAGCGGGAGAGCTTGCAGGCCGGCGAAATGGTCCACACTCCCCATATGAAATAGGTAGCGGTTGAGCAGCAGATTGGCCTCAGGCTTCAGGCCACGGTGCCAGAGGTCCATGAGCAGGAAGGCGAGTTCGTAGAGAATGTCCGTCGTGGCAAGTTCCTCGTCGAACTCAAGAGCATCGAACATGACCGGCCGGCCATTCTGGAGAACGATGTTGGCAAGGTGCAGGTCGCCGTGGACGCGGCGGACATATCCGGCCTCGGCCCGCACATCCAAGAGCCCGCCGCAGCGGGTTAACCGCTGACGGGCAATCTGGCTGAAGCGCTGAGCGTTTTCATCGGAGAGCACTGCCGTCAATCCCGAGAAATTGGCCTCCAGCTCCTCAACGATCGCCTCAATGCGCCTTGCGCCATCTTGTTGTGCGCCGGGCGGCAAACTGTTGTGAAACTCCCCAATCGTTTCAGCAAGAGCCTTGATCACCGGCGGCGTGATGCCCCTGGTTGCAGCCTGTGCGGACAGCAAGTCCGCCTGATCGAAGCGAGCCATGTGCACAGCCCACTCAACGGGCTTGCCTGCGCCGTCAATCGCCAGTTCGCCTGTCTCTTCCTGTGTGATGGGCACCACCGCCAGGTAGAGATCCGGTGCGAACCGTTTATTCAGTGCAAATTCGTGCTCGCAGATCCGGCGGCGCTTCTCCAGGGTAGAGAAGTCCATGTAGTCAAACGCCACGTTCCGCTTGATCTTGTAGGCGTTTTCTCCGGCGAGAAATACGATGGCGCCGTGCGTGTCGAACCGATCGACCAATTGAACATCCGGTCCATGAGACGCCGGGTTCTCCATGAACGCGAGGACGTCTTCCTGGCACACCATCATCGCCGTACGACCCTCTCGTTTTCCACACGGACTTGTTAAGGAACCAATCCGTACCGGGCGTTGACCTGCATCAAGGAGGAAGACCGCCGCTTCGCTACACTGGATTTCAGATAACAAACGGAGTGCAATGCGAAAAATGCCGATCTCCAGCCTGTCATCCCGAGGAATTGCGCTGCTCCTCAGTTTCGGCGCTACGGTTCTGCTGCCGCTCGCCGGCCAGGCCGAGGAACTCTCCCCGGCACAAAAAGGAGCAGAGTTGGCCACGCAGCAGTGCGCCCGCTGCCATGCGGTCCAGAGGACGGGAGACAGCCCGATGGCGGAGGCACCTCCGTTCCGGACATTCGCCTCAAAGTGGCCACTGGAAAGCCTCGAGGAGGCTTTCGCGGAAGGGATCGTTGTTGGTCATCCGGCCATGCCGGAGTTCGTGTTTGAACCAGAGGAAATCCGGAACCTGCTGTCTCACATGGATGCAATTTCCCGCTGATGGATGCGATTTCCCGCTTAGCCGTTTCAGGGACTGAACAGACCTCCAGCAAGCACGAACAAGCAACTGGCGCATCCGAGGACCGGAACGAGCAGCGGCACCTTGAAGGCCCCGTCAGGTGGCGGGGTCTTTCGCCATTTCAAGAGCACGAGCGAGGCGTTCACAAAAACGAAGATCGCGAGCACGATCAGTGACGTCACCTCCGCCAAATCGCGCAGGGGGAAAAACAACGCAAGCGAGAGGATGAGCGCCCCCACAAGCCCCGTGGCGAGGAGCGGAGTTCTGGTCAATGGATTGATTCTCGCCAACAACTGGGGCGCGTTGCCCTGGTTGGCGAGCCCGTACAGCACACGGGAGGCCATGACGATCTGCACGATCACGCCGTTCAGGGTGGCTACGATCGCAATTGCGCTAATGGCGGCAGGTGACAGACCGGTGATCTCGGTGAAGACGTAGCTGAGGGGAGCCTTCGATTCGGCCAGTGCCGGCAGGGGAACGGACAAGACAGCAACCGACACCACCAGAATGTAGATGACCGTCGAAATGACCAGGGTGAGGAAAATAGCCCAGGGCAGGGTCCGCCGCGGCTCCTTGACTTCCTCGGCCAGGTTAACGATGTCCTCAAAACCAACGAACGCGAAGAAGGCAAGCAGTCCTGCTCCGTAGACCGCGAACCACGGCGCGGCCTCAGTGAAGGGCGGCACGATCTCGCTCATTCGCATGACAAGCAGCGGGTCGGCATAGAGGCCCGCCACGATGATGGCCAGCAGACCGCCGACCTCAACGATGGTGAAGAGCGCAGCGAAACTCACCGATTCCATGATGCCCCAGGCTGCAACCCCGGCCATCAGCAACACGATGGCCGCAACCAGAACCTTGTCTGGAAGCGGAACAAACTCGGACACATAACCGGCAGCGCCGATCGAAATGGCCGAACTGGACACGGTTGCAGAGGCAATCACCATCAATCCGATGATTAGAGCCAGACGTTTGGAGCCAAATCCCGCCTGCACGTAGGCGGCCTCTCCGGCACTCAGCGGATAGCGGCAGGAGAGCTCCGCGAAGGACGCCGCGCTGAGCGCAACGACAGTGGCAGCGAGCAGAAACGATAATGGCGCGTAGAGCCCCGCAGCGCTGACGGTGACGCCGATGAGGACGTAGATCCCGGCACCGACGGTTACGCCAACACCATACAGGACAACGAGAGGCAGGCTCAGAACCCGCCTGAGTCCTGCCCGTTCCGGCAGCCCGCCCGCCGCCTCGGTTGGATGCATATCCAGCATGTCCGCAGCACTACAGCTGTTGGTTGAACGGGGCGTTGACCTGGGTCAACCGGTGGCGGAGAGTTTCTCCCGCGCCTTGGCGCGAAGGCGCTCCGAAGCCGATTTGAGCTGACCGCAGGCGGCCATGATGTCCCGGCCGCGCGGGGTGCGCACGGGGCTGGAATAGCCGGCACGGTTCACGATCTCTGCAAAGACTTCGATGGTTTCCCAGTCCGAGCACTCATGCGGAGAGCCCGGCCAGGGATTATAGGGGATGAGGTTCACCTTGGCCGGAATGCCTTTCAGGAGCTGCACCAGTTCCTTGGCATGTTCGGGCCGGTCGTTCACGTCTTTGAGCATCACGTACTCGAACGTGATCCGCCTTGCGTTCGAAAGACCTGGATATGCACGGCAGGCCGCAAGCAGCTCTTCGATCGGGTACTTTTTGTTGAGGGGCACCAATTTGTCGCGGATCTCATTGCGGGTGGCGTGGAGAGAGATCGCCAGCATGACACCAATCTCTGTACCGCAGCGCTCGATCATCGGGACGACGCCGGAGGTCGAAAGCGTGATTCGCCTCTTGGAAAGCGACAGGCCTTCGTTGTCGCTGATGATTTCCATCGCCGCTTTCACATGATCGAAATTGTATAGCGGCTCCCCCATACCCATGAGCACCATATTGGTGACATAGCGCCCGCTCTCAGGCGCATGCGGATTGGCGGCAAGCGGTTCGGGCCACTCGCCGAGCCTGTCGCGTGCAATTAGCAACTGCTGGACGATCTCTTCTGACGTCAGGTTGCGCACCAGTGTTTGCGTACCCGTGTGGCAGAACGAACAGGTGAGCGTGCAGCCGACCTGGCTTGAGACACATAGCGTGCCGCGATTCTCTTCGGGAATGTATACGGTTTCAACTTCGTGGCGGGCACCCCATTGGTCGGGCGCCAGTCTGATCAACCATTTGCGGGTACCATCGACGGAAATCTGTTCCGTGACGATCTCGGAGCGTTCAAGTGAGAAGCATTCGGCGAGCCTCGCGCGCAGGTCCTTTGAGACATTGCTCATGTCCGCAAAGTCGGTCACTCCGCGATTGTAGATCCAGCGCCAGATCTGGCTCGCCCTCATGCGCACCTGACTATCCGGAATACCGAACTCGGCGAGCGTCTCGGCAAGACCGGTCCGAGTCAGTCCGACGAGAGGCTGCCGCAGAGTGCCGGTCTCAGCCGGCGTCGCTCCAACGAGGGCAGGCGCGTTTGAATTGCCGCGGGCAATGTCGAGGCTTGTCGCCATGTTTCCCGTACCGGAATGATAGCCAAGCCCTCTTATCCCAGATCGTCCGGATTAGGGCAAATCGGATGCTACTTGCAGGTATCCGTGATCGACTTCATGGCGGCGGTCACACCTTCTAGCGAATAAGTGTCGATGGTCGTTGTGCCGCGGGACGACAAGCCCTGCACAACCATCTTGCTGCCCTTCTTCATGGCGAGCACGGCCTGACGGTCTTTCGTGCTTGTATCGAGCCAAGCCCCGTCCTTGTCGGTAATCATGATGAATTTCGCGCCGTCAATGCGAAGCTCAGCGGTGCTCTTCTTCTTGAAGTAATATCCAATGATCGTGTTGACCATGCTCTTATGCGTGACCAGAAAATGTACCGGATCACGGCGGACGTTCTTGGGCTCGGTATCCATGGGCTTGGACGCGATGTAGCACTCAGAGCCCTTGTTGCCCTTGAGCTCGTACGCCGTCCATTTACCAAAGGTTCCCAGCACCTTGGGTTCCTGGGCATGTGCTGTTCCGGCCAGAAGGCCGAGCAAGATTATGCTGCTGATGGCTGTCGTTTTCATGGCAATCCGGTATCTCATTCGAAGGTGTTCAGCTTGCATTCGTTTGACCGCTGCGAACTCAGACCTGCAAGCCCCCCAACCGATCCTCAGGATCAGGGCCCGGGCCGATATTGCTCAGGGATCCCGCCCGATCCCTGTTCAGTGTTCCTGTCGCCCGTTCTGGGCGAAAGTTTGGCATTTCATTAACCATGTGCTCACAGATGGTCAACAAGTGGTTAATCCGGCTGACTTTTCACGCTTAAAAGTGCCTGCACCCGCTATTTCCTGCGCTGTTTCGGACCCCCTCGGACATGCGGTTGGGGCAGCTCGGGCAATTGGCCGGGCATCGTCGGCCGCGGCGGGAATCGCCCCAGACTGGACATCCGATCATACATGACAATCGCTCCGGCAGTAGCAACGTTGATACAAAAAGACGTTGGGATCTTTATCGATTGCGAACAAAGCGCGAGCATAGCGGGCGACAAAGCGCCCCGTTCCGGCCCGAAGACATAGGCTGCCTTCGGCGGATGACGGAAGCTCGGGAGATCGACCGCCTCATCCAACAGTTCCACACCCACCAGGGTACAATCCTCCGGCAAAGCCATCTCTTCAATGGACGGCCAACGGTAAAATGGCAGTTGTGTATGGGTCTTCGAGGTGTCGGACGGTGCGCGGCCGGCCCTGGCGTCTGCGGCGACGGTGAAGACGAAGCTTGCTCCGAAGGCGTGCGCCGAGCGGACCAGATTGCCAACGTTCATAGACTTGGAAATGCCCTCCACGCCGATTGCGAAATAGCCCCGCATGCCTCTGAAGCGCTCCGTGCTCTTAGGTCCCGTCTTGCATAGGCGTGTTCGCGGTCCAGGATCAAGAACGCAGGATTGCGCGGACCCTGCAAGTACAGTAGGCCATGCGCAAAGAACCGAGCGCTTCAGGGAACGGATAACAATGAAAGCCATCATCAGCACCCAGATTGGGGGCCCCGAAACACTGGAACTTGTCGATCTCGACGAACCGTCAGCCGGTGCGGGCGAAGTGGTGATCGATATCGATTCGGCCGCCCTGAACTTTTTCGACACCCTCATCATTGAGGACAAGTACCAGTTCAAGCCGGACCGGCCCTTTTCTCCGGGCGCTGAACTCGCCGGAACAGTTGGCAGCATCGGGGCGGGAGTGACCGGGTTCGAGCCCGGCAACCGGGTCATGGCGTATTCAGGTTGGGATGCCTGCCGCGAGAAGATTGCCCTTTCCGCCGATCGCGTCATCCCGATCCCGGATGACATCAGCTTCGAGGCAGCGGCAGGTTTGACCGTAACGTATGGCACTACGATCCATGCGCTGCGTGATCGCGCCAGTCTGAAACCCGGTGAAACCCTCGCCGTGCTCGGTGCCGCGGGCGGCGTCGGTCAGGCGGCAGTGGAGATCGGCAAGGCCATGGGCGCGAGGGTCATCGCCTGTGCCTCCTCCGAAGACAAACTGGCGTTTTGCCGGCAGCTGGGAGCCGATGAGACAATCAACTATTCCAAAGTCAGTCTGAAGGATGCGTTGAAGGAAGTCTCAGGCGGCAAGGGCGTGGATGTGGTCTACGACCCGGTCGGTGGCGATCTTGCTGAACAAGCCGTGCGCGGGACAGGCTGGGACGGCCGCTTCCTGGTTATTGGTTTCGCAAGTGGAACGATCCCTAAGATTCCGCTCAATCTGGCCCTTTTGAAGGGCTGTTCATTGGTTGGTGTCTTCTGGGGTTCATTCCTGCAGCGGACGCCGGAGCATCACGCCACAAACATGGCATTGATCCTGAACTGGGTGAACGAGGGTAAAATCAGGCCCCACATCGACAGCACCTATACGCTGGCCGACACGCCTCAGGCCCTCAAGGCGCTGGCGGAGCGCAAGGTCATGGGCAAAGTGATTGTAAAGCCCTGAGGTCAGACGTGGCGGCGCAGCCGGGCTGCAAAAAAACCATCCATCCCAGCTTCCCCGTTCGCTACCATTGACGGCACTGTCCGGAGATCTCCGTCAGGTGTCATCGCTTCGGGTGAAACGACCAGTTCATCTGAGGAGATAGGTTGGCGCTGATAGTCCTTTCTGTTTTTCAGGAATTTCTGAATTTGCCTTTCGCCCTCATCTGGTTGCAGGGAGCACACACAATAGATTAGCGCTCCGCCGGGAATCACCAGCTCGGCCGCCCTGCTCAGCAACCTCTCCTGGAGGTCAGATAGTTTCCGGATATCACCCTTGACCTTAAGATGAGGGATATCGGGATGGCGGCGAATGGTTCCGGTCGCGCTGCAGGGTGCATCCAAAAGCACACCGTCAGACTTATGCGTTTCATCCAGGGCCATGACATCCGAATGCACGATATCGGCTTTTAAGTTGAGCCGCGCAAGATTCTGTCGCAGCCGGACGATGCGCGCTTGGGACACATCGACCGCGGTGACCTCTGCGCCTGCCGCAGCGAGTTGTGCGGTCTTGCCGCCGGGCGCCGCACAAAGATCAAGAATCTTTCGGCCCCTCACATCGCCAAGCAGAAGAGCCGGCAGTGTGGCGGCGAAATCCTGGACCCACCACGTTCCGTCCTCATACCCGTCCAGATTTTCAATCCGGCCCGCCCCGGACAAGCGAACTGTACTTGCCCCAATGTGCTTTCCGCCCAGCCGTTCAGCCCAGCCCGCCGGATTCTCGGCAACGGTCAGATCAAGCGGTGGTTCGGCCAGATGCGCCGCGGCTATCGACTTCGCCCCTGGCCCGCCGTAGGCCTTGGTCCAGCTCTCGTAGAGCCAGCCGGGAGTGTTCAGGCGTTCCGCATTCTGGTCGTCCAAAGTTGCAGGGCCTGCTTCGGCGACCCGGTGCAGTACGGCGTTCACATACCCGGTCAGCTTTCTGCCCCCGCGCCGATCATAGCTGACCGTGCGCACGGCAAGATCGATGGCAGCATGTGGCGGCACGCGCAGAAACAGGATCTGCGCAGCACCCGAGAGCAGTGCCTCATAGGCGATTCCCGAGCGCTTCCGGTTTAGCGCTGTGTTCGAAAATCTCGCGATCAGATCGTCGATCTGTCCCTTTCGTCTCAGCGCCGTCGATACGATGGCACGCACAAGCGCCCGGTCCTTCTGCGTAAGACCGGTCATCAAGCCGCTTTCGGCGGACTGGGACAAGGTCAAGTCCAACGGCCGCTTCTCGGTCAGCACGCGCCGGAGAATCTCGGCGACGGCCTTTCTCGCGGGCAAACCGACCTGCGACGCCCGCTGCGTCTTCTCACGGGAGGATGACGGCACGTTCCAGATTATCCCCAGGGACCGCTGCCGCGATCTGGCGGCTCCGACATTCCTCCCCACGGACCCTGCTGCCGGCGACCGGAAGTGTCATCGAAGCCCGTTGCCGGCGCCGTTGCGGGTGCGGAAGCACCCCAGCCCTGCAGCGACGGTGAGTTGCCCCATTCGCTGGCAAAGCGCATGAGTTCGGAGATCCGGTTTTTCGGATTGGGGTGAGTCGAGAACAAATTGTCCATCCGCGCACCGGACAGCGGGTTGATGATGAACA
>CAJHXU010000596.1_pt1 | contig 11988 bp, 13 predicted proteins | sample 9198561 | NCBI WGS metagenome assembly CAJHXU01 (sample SAMEA7708345, study PRJEB35096) | sediment metagenome | biome: marine neritic benthic zone biome [ENVO:01000025]; feature: sediment [ENVO:00002007]; material: shallow marine sediment [ENVO:03000034] sea grass bed [ENVO_01000059] ...
AAACGCCGATCATCGCTCTGACGCCAATGCCCGCGACGGGCCGCAAGCTTGCGCTCGTCTGGGGGGTTCATTGCGTCCTGACCGCCGACGCGCGCGATCAGGACGATATGGTGAACCGTGCGGCGCGGATTGCGCTGGAGGAAGATATCGCAAGCGCCAACGAGCGGATTGCCATCATGGCAGGCCTGCCGCTGGGAACGCCAGGAGCAACGAACATGCTCCGGATTGCTCACGTGCGCAGTGAGTGAGTATCGGAGCTGGCCAGATCAGCTGTTTCGCTGTTGGACGAAGTTCTTGCTCACAAAACTGACAACGGGTTCACCGTTTTGATTGCGGCCTCCGCAATCTGATGTGACGAGGCCCCATTCCGGCCGCGATGCAAGCAGGCGCTTCGCCGTGATGCTCTGATGAAACCTGATCTCGTCGCCGACATAAACCGGCCGCATCCACTTCAATTGCTCAATGCCCGGTGAAACTCCGATTTGCGGCAGGTCCTCGCCCGCGGCCTCAGCTTGACGGCGGATATGCATGTTGTGGTCAACGTAAAACCGCATCCAGACCGAAGCGGTCTGCCAGCCGCTGGCGCACAGCGCACCGAAATGGCTGTTTTTTGCAGTTTCCTCGTCCATGTGGAACGGTTGGGGATCGTATTTGCGGGCGAAGTCCTTGATACTCTCCGCGCCGAAGACGCGTGAGCCGAATTCGATCTCTTCGCCGACCTGAATGTCTTCAAAGAATCGCGACAGAACCGACATGTTCAGGCGGTCTCCAGGGAGCTTCTCGTTTGAACGAGATTGGGCCCAACCGTCACGCTTTTCACCTCACCGCTCTGATCGAAGATTTCCCATTTGAACTGGATGATCCCCATCTCGGGCCGACTGTTCGAAACTCGTTTCTCAAGAGTGGTTCGCTTCACTGTGAGAACATCGCCCGGGCGTACCGGCGCCAGCCACTTGATCTCTTCGAGCCCAAAGGACCCCATGGAAGCTGTCCTGTAGAGGATGCCGTCATAGATCATTCGCATCTGCATGGAGCATACATGCCAGCCGGATGCGATCAGTTCCCCCATGGCCGTTTCAGCCGCCTCCGCTTCGCCCGTGTGAAAGGGCAATGGATCGTACTCGGTTCCGAACTCCTTGATCTCCTGGGCAGTCACTTCGTAACCGCCAAATTCGATCGCCTCTCCAATCGGAAAGTCTTCATAGTAGAGCAGATCAGGATCGGCTTTGCCCATCGTTCATCACACGTTGAACTTGAAGAGCAGAACGTCGCCATCCTTGACGATGTAGTCCTTACCCTCGTCACGGGCCTTGCCGGCCTCCTTTGCGCCGGCTTCCCCTCCCAAGGAAACGTAGTCGTCATAGGCGATGGTTTGAGCGCGAATGAACCCCCGCTCGAAATCTGTGTGGATGACCCCAGCGGCTTTAGGTGCACGGGTGCCTTCGGCAACAGTCCAAGCCCGTGTCTCCTTCGGACCAGCCGTGAAGTATGTGATCAGGCCCAGCAGGTTGTATCCGGCCTGGATGAGCCGGCTCAGCCCCGGTTCCTGCAGCCCGAGGTCGGCGAGATATTCCCGCTGGTCCGCCTCATCGAGTTGCGCCAGCTCTGCTTCAATCGATGCGGAGATCACGACGACACCAGCCCCCTCCTCCGCGGCTTTTGCTTTCACCCGCTCCGTATGCTCGTTGCCGCTCACGCTTTCGTGCTCCGCTACGTTGCACACGTAAAGAACGGGCTTGGTGGTCAGAAGATTGAGGGCTTTCCAAGCGGGCCGTTCTTCCGCATCGATTTTTGCCAGCCGCGCCGGCTTGCCATCCCGCAAGAGTGTGGCCGCCTTTTCAATCAGCAGAATCGCCTGTTTGGCTTCCTTCTCGCCGCTGCGGGCCTTCTTTTCTAGCGGCTCGGCGCGTTTCTCAAGGCTCTCCAGATCCGCGAGCATCAGCTCCGTCTCCACGACCTCGGCATCGCGCACCGGATCGACCCCGCCCTCGACATGGGTGACATCGTCATCCTCAAAGCAACGCAAGACGTGGGCGATGGCGTCAACTTCGCGGATATTGGCAAGAAACTGGTTGCCCAGCCCTTCACCCTTCGATGCGCCCCGGACCAGTCCGGCGATGTCTACGAACGTCAATCTCGTGGCAATGACCTCTTTTGATCGTGCGATCCCGCATATGTCTTGCAGGCGGCTGTCCGGGACGGGCACTTCACCCACATTCGGTTCAATGGTGCAAAACGGGTAGTTGGCTGCCTGTGCCGAGGCCGTCCGCGTCAACGCATTGAACAGCGTCGATTTGCCGACATTGGGAAGTCCGACAATTCCGCATTTGAATCCCATGGTTTCTCTCGTTCTTCGTGCGCTAGTCGCCAAAGATTTTCTTCAATGCTGCAGCCATCGGCCCGGCTGTCTGATCCCTCTCCGGCTTCGCTGCCGCTGCCGAACTCTCGGAATCGGAGGGCCCGGGCTCTTCGTCTTTCTTTGCCGGTTCCGGGTTTACTGAAAGATGGACCTTGTTCTGAAAGCTGCCCGTGCTGCCCTCCGCTAGCAATGCTGCGTTGTCGGCGACACCTTGCAGCATGAGCTCAAGCCAATCCTGATCGTCCTTGGAAAAGTCCTTCAGAACGTGGGAGAGCACCTTCGCTTTGCTGCCGGGGTGCCCGATGCCCATTCGCACGCGCTGAAACTCTTTCCCCAGCTGCGACGCGATCGATCTCAGCCCATTGTGGCCGGCAACGCCGCCGCCCAGCTTGCATCTAAGTTTGCCGGCCGCCAGATCAAGCTCATCGTGAAAGACATAAATTTCTTCCGGCGGAATTTTGTAGAAGCGCGCCACTTCCCCGACAGAACGACCAGATTCGTTCATGTAGGTCTGGGGCTTGAGGAGAAGGACCTTCTCGCTTCCCAGCCGGCCTTCGGAAATCTCTCCCTGAAACCGTTGCCGCCATGGTGAGAAGTCATGGCGGCGGGCAATTTCGTCCACCGCCATGAATCCGATGTTGTGCCGGTTGCGCGCATATTTGCTGCCCGGGTTCCCAAGGCCTGCAAATACGATCATAGCGCGCTCCTCGGAGCTCAGAACGGATTGGCGGCTTACTCGCCGCCGTCTCCTTCACCGTCGCTTTCAGCTTCACCTTCAGTTTCGATGCCTTCTTCGCCTTCAAGCAACTCGAACTCTTCTTCGTCTTCCTCGCTGGGTTCGACTTCTTCAGCCACCGGCGCCGCTATCGTTGCAATGGTGAAGTCGCGGTCTGTGATGGTCGGCTCTACACCTTCCGGCAGCGAAATATCAGAAATATGGATACTGTCGCCAATGTCGAGACCCGTCAGGTCCGCATCAAGGCCGTCCGGAATATCTTCGGCCGGACAGGACAACTCTACCTGATAGCGCACAACGTTAAGAACGCCACCGCGCACCAGGCCCGGGGACTCCTCCTCGTTCAGGAAGTTGACCAGAACTTCAACGTTAACGCGAGCGTCCTTGCCTAGCCGCAGGAAGTCAACGTGCATGATGAAATCGCGAACGGGATCGAACTGCACATCTTTCGGAATTGTGCGAAACTTCTCGCCGTTTACGTCAACATCCACGAGGGAGGACAAGAATGTGCCCGTGTTCACCTGGACAACGACGTCCTTGTAGGTGAGGGAAACTGCAATGGGGTCTTGTTTGTCGCCGTAGATTACGGCGGGTATTCGTCCGGCCTTGCGAACTGCCCGGCTGGCCCCCTTGCCAATCCGGTCGCGAGGTTCGGCCGTCAACATGACGTTGTCTGCCATTTACCTGCTCCTTGGGGTATCGAGAATTCGTCCGGTGCCTCCTCCAGGGGGGAACAGCCAGCCAGACCCGCGGGCTTATACAGTCACTGATGCTGCTCTGCAACAAATTCTGCACATGCAGTGCGGTGAAGGTTACCCCGGATTAAGCAAAATTCATTTGCGAATTGAACTCCGGCTGGCCATGTAGACCGTATCAGGGTCTGGCGACACGATTGCTGAACAAGAAGGCGATGAGTTCCATGGATTTCCGCGCATTTTCTGCACCAGTCAGAGCCGCAGCCGAGCAGGCTTCCGGTGAACAAGACAAACTTGGCCATCTGCCGGAATGGAATCTAGGGGATCTGTACCCCGCACCGGACAGCGATGAGTACAAGCGCGACATGGAGCAGGTGGAAGCGGACGTCAAAGCTTTCTCCGCAGAGTACAAAGGAAAGCTCTCCTCCTTGGCTGCGAACGATCCGATGACGCTTGCCAAAGCCATTGCCCGTTTTGAGGAGATGCAGGACACGTTCGGACGTCTCGGCGCCTATGCCATGCTGCGATATGCTGGGAATAACGCAGATCCGGAGCGCGCAAAGTTCTTTGGCGATACCCGCGAAGCACTTACGCGGATTTCCACCGAGCTTCTGTTTTTCAGTCTGGAGTTGAACCGGATCGAAGATGACCTGCTGGAAGCTGCGCTAAAGGAACCAAAACTGGCTCACTACAGGCCCTGGTTGGAGGAGTTGCGTCTTGAGCGACCCTACCAGCTTGAAGACCGAATTGAGGAACTCTTCCACGAAAAGTCAATGACCGGCTCTGGCGCCTGGAACCGGCTGTTCGATGAGACCATGGCTGCATTGAAGTTCGAGGTGGAGGGCGAAGAGCTATCCCTTGAGCCTGCGCTGAATTTGCTGGTTTCGCCGGATGGCGAGATGCGGAAAAGCGCCGCCAAGGCGATCGCAAGAACCCTCAAGGACAACGAACGGACGTTCACTCTAATTTCCAACACGCTGGCGAAGGATAAAGAGATTTCCGACCGTTGGCGCGGCTTTGAGGATGTCGCGGATTCGCGCCATCTTGCCAACCGGGTCGAGCGAGATGTCGTTAATGCGCTGGTGGACGCAGTGCAAACTGCTCATCCTAAACTGTCCCACCGATACTATGCGCTGAAGGCGAAGTGGCTTGGCAGCGAAACCATGCCCTATTGGGACCGCAACGCGCCTCTGCCAGACTCAGATACGTCGATCATTGAATGGCCCAAGGCGCAGAAGATCGTCTTGGATGCCTATAGCGGTTTTGCCCCGCAAATGGCTGATATCGCTAAGGCTTTCTTCGATAAGAACTGGATTGATGCACCGGTGCGCGACGGCAAGATGTCCGGTGCGTTTTCGCATCCGACTGTTCCGTCAGCCCACCCGTATGTGATGTTGAACTACCAGGGAAAAACCCGCGATGTGATGACGCTCGCCCACGAACTGGGGCATGGCGTGCATCAGGTCCTGGCTGCGGGGCAGGGTGCGCTAATGGCCGACACGCCTCTGACGCTCGCGGAAACCGCAAGCGTGTTTGGCGAGATGCTGACCTTCCGTTCATTGCTCTCGGAGGTGCCGGATACCAACCGGCGCCGCGAGATGATCGCCGCCAAGGTGGAGGACATGATCAACACGGTCGTCCGGCAGATCGCCTTCTACTCCTTCGAGCGGAAAGTCCACATACGTCGCCGCGAAGGTGAGCTGACGGCGGAGGATCTGGGCGAGATCTGGATGAGTGTGCAGGGCGACAGCCTTGGCCCGGCGATCACCTTCGATGACGATTACAGCACGTTCTGGTGCTACATCCCGCACTTCATCCACTCTCCCTTCTATGTCTACGCCTATGCGTTCGGCGACTGCCTGGTGAACTCGCTTTATGCGGTCTACGAGGACGCAGATGAGGGCTTTGCCGAGAAGTATTTCGACATGCTTCGCGCCGGAGGCTCCAAACACCACTCGGAACTGCTCGCGCCCTTCGGACTGAATGCGGCCGATCCGGAATTCTGGCACAAAGGGCTCGGTATGATCGAGCGCTTCATCGATGAACTTGAAGCGATGGAAGGTCAATGAGTGCTCAAAAAGAGATCATCCGCAACTTCTACGAGCGGATGTGGAATCAGCTCGACAAGAGCCTCGTGCATGAATTGATGCTCGAGGACGTCACGTATCGAACTCTTATTGGCGATATCGTAAGCGGACGAGACAGTTACGCCGCGTATATGGACAAGGTTGCGGGGCCGTTCTCGGATTTTCGCGCCGAGATTCTTGACCTGATCGAAGAAGATGATCGGGTGGCGGTCAAACTGCGCTTTGCAGCCAAGCATGCCGGCGATTTCTTGGGCTATGCACCAACCGGCAAGAAGCTTTCCTGGGAAGGCAGTACGCACTTCACGTTCCGGCACGGCAAGATCGCCGACATCTGGGTTCTGGGAGACATCTTTGCCCTTGAACAATCTTTGAAGGCTTAGCGTCAAGGTCCATGGATCGGCGAAACCCAGGTTCTGAGGGACCAAGCAACGATCCTGAGCGCAATCGGCTGTCTGGCCGCGTGAAGCGATACGCCCGTGTTGGAACGGATGTCGGCGGCGTAGCCGCCAGGCTTGCGGGCCAGCGGATGTTCGGTGGTGGAGACCGGGAGAACAACGCGCGGGCTCTGAAGGAAGCGTTGGGTGGCCTTAAGGGCCCGCTGATGAAGGTGGCCCAGCTGATGGCCACAATCCCGGACGCATTGCCGCCGGAATATGCTGCGGAACTGAAACAGCTGCAGTCGCACGCTCCGGCCATGGGCTGGCCTTTTGTACGTCGCCGGATGGCGGCGGAGCTCGGGACGGACTGGCAATCGAGATTTTCCTCGTTCGACCGATCGGCAGCCGCAGCTGCATCTCTCGGTCAAGTTCACCGGGCGCTGAGCGTCGAAGGCGATGTGCTCGCCTGCAAACTGCAGTATCCAGACATGCAGTCGGCGGTGGAAGCCGATCTCAGTCAGCTCAAGATTCTGTTTTCGATCCACAAGCGAATGGATCCTGCGATCGACACCAGTCTGATGGCTGAAGAGATCGGCGCCCGGTTGAGGGAGGAACTGGACTACGACCGTGAGGCCCGCCACGCGCTGCTCTACGCCGACATGCTCTCAGACCACCAGACGATTATCATCCCGAAAATCTACGAAGATCTCTCAACACCAAGACTGCTCACTATGGGCTGGCTCGAGGGTCGCCCGCTCCTTGAGTTCAAGGAGCATGTTCTGGAAGAGCGCAACCTCCTCGCCACGCACATGTTCAATGCCTGGTGGCTCCCCTTCTGCAGGCATGGGGTCATCCACGGAGATCCGCATCTTGGAAACTACTCGGCAGCGATAGGGGAGGGTGGCCGCCCGGTTGGGCTGAACCTTCTGGACTACGGCTGTATCCGAATATTCCCGACGAGTTTCGTTCAGGGGGTTGTCGATCTTTATCAAGGACTGCGCTCAGACGCTGAAGCGCGCGTGGTGCACGCATACGAAGTCTGGGGTTTCAAAGGCTTGTCGAAGGAGCTGATTGAGATTTTGAACATCTGGGCGCGCTTCATTTACGGCCCGCTCATGGAAGACCGGGTCCGCAAGTTGGCGGACGGTGTTCCGGCGGCCGAATATGGTCGCAGGGAGGCGTTCAGGGTTCACCAGCAGCTCAAGGAGAAGGGCCCCATCACTATCCCTCGTGAGTTTGTCTTCATGGACCGGGCAGCAATCGGTCTTGGCGGGGTCTTCATCCATTTGCGTTCGGAATTGAACTACTACCGACTGTTCAACGAAGCTATCGACAGTTTTTCGCTGGACAAGGTTGCTGGCCGGCAAGCGCAGGCGATGGCGAAGGTCGGTCTGACGTTGCCCGCGGGTCAGGCGCACCGTGTAACCTAATGCCGCATCGGCACATCTGCTGCGCAAACGCTCTTGCAAGCGCCGTTCACCGCCGCTAATCCTCAACCGTACTGCAAATGAGGGGTTTAAGCATGGCCGAGAGCAGCTCTGAAGTCCAAAGCTACGAAGATCACAAAGCCACCTATGACGGCTTTATTTCCGGCTGCATTTCAATCACCCTGGGGTCTTTTTTTATCCTCGTGGCATTGGTCGTTTGCGGGTTTTCCACGGCTCACTACGTCGTCAATCTGATTGTCGGACTGGGCGGCATGTTCCTGGGATTTATCTTCCTGGCCGTGGAAGCGAAAGCTGGATCCAATTATCTGACCTCGCTTATTCTCTGGATCGTGTTCGCCGTGATTGCCGTCTTTATGGTGACATAAAGCGCGCTGCCTCCTCCGTTATTCAATACTGAATCTTTACGGCGATTGATTTAGTCTGGCCGTATGATGAAGTTCGTCTATTCGGCGGCGATCGCGTATCTCGGCCTCGTCCTCGCGCTGTACGTGTTCCAGCGCAAACTCCAGTATCACCCCTTCAAGGATCAGATCGCTCCCACCTTCTACAACTTGACCGAAGTTCACCAGGTATCGTTCGACACCAAGGATGGAGAAAGCATTCAGGCTTGGTACGGTCCCTCGAAAGGCGGAAGGCCCACGGTTCTCTATTTTCACGGCAATGCCGAAGCGATCCAGCATCGCTGGGAGCGGGTCAAGCTGTTTATCGATCATGGCTACGGCATTTTGATTGTTAGCTGGCGCGGCTATGCGGGCAGCACCGGCACACCGACCGAAACGGGCCTCAAGCTCGATGCCACGGCCGCGCTTCGCTTTCTTGAGCTCAAAGGAATTGAGCCGGACAACCTGATCTATTTTGGCGAGTCGCTCGGATCGGGCGTTGCAGTGCCTCTGGCAGTGCAAAAGCCGCCCGCCGCAATCGTTCTAGACTCGCCCTTCACCTCTGCTGCCGATGTCGGACAACACACCTACTGGTTCGTGCCGACCGCTCTTCTTATGAGCGACAAGTTCGACAATATGGCCCACGCGGGCAGTGTTGTGTCACCGGTTTTTGTTTTTCACGGTGACGCCGACACGATCGTGCCGCAGAAATTTGGTATCGCTCTTTTTGAAGCGTTCAAAATACCCAAGGAGTTTGTAAGTCTGCCGGGGGTTGGCCACGTGGAACCTTTGACACCTGACACGTGGCAACGGATGAACGCGTTTCTCGAAAAGCATGCGGTTCGCAGTTGGTGATGGCGTTGCCTTAACCCAAGTTCCAAAATTGGGGTTGCCATACGGGGCTGCCATCGGGCACAGATACTGTGTGGTGGATAGAGGAATCCACCACCTGGGGTCGCATTTACCGGGAGTTCTGGGCTTGCGATAGGCGAATGGGGATTGATCGTGGACACTGCCAACCATGGCGGCTCTCGCGAACACGTGTCTGGCAGTTTGCCGGGGGTGATGTTCGAGATGTTGCGCTCGTTCACGACTGTCGCCAGCACGCTTAACTTATCCCATGCGGTCGCCATTCTCGGCAGCACACGGCAGACCGTTCGCCGCCATATCCAGCAACTGGAGGAAATGCGCGGCGAGCCGCTCTTCGAGGTGCATGATCGTCAATACGTCCTCACTGGAGCCGGCGAGCGATCTGTCCGTGAAGCCGAGAGAATTCTCGGCAGCACAAGGTCCTGGATAGCCGGCCACAAGGACACTGTCGGAGGCCTGGCGCGTGTGCTTTACGAGCCGGAAACGGGGCGGCCGTTCTATGCCCAGCAACACCCGATCATTCAGGCCTGGCATTCCAGTCCGCCTCTCATTCGGGAAGGCTTGCGATCCTGGGTGCAATCGCAAGGGCAAATTGAACACGAGGCGATGGACCGTGTGAGCCCCTATCTGATCGTCTATAGAAAGTTCAAAGACAATTGGCTTTGCGTCAGAATTGGCGAGAAATCCAACTACGCGACATGGCTTGGCTGGCGTTGGGCCCGTAGTGCGATTGGAAGCCCGCTGCAGGAAGACAGCATGCGGTCGCCTTCAGATCAGTTTGTCACGGAAGCATACGAAAGTGCACTGCAGGGCGGCACGGTGCGGCTTGACCATGTAGCGACGTTTGTTCCCAAGACCGACCACGGACCGCCGGAACCAATCAGCTACCAGCGCCTGCTGATGGGCTGCAAGTTTCCGGATGACCAGCCGGCTCTCGTGGCCGCGATCGCAAGGACGCAGGACATTCAGATCGATGGAGTGGATGCTGCAAAGTTGCCCATGACCAATGATGATGATCTGATGGACTTCGATTTGCCCGTCACTGGTGCAGAAACTTAAACATTTCCCGGCTAAACGACGCGATAAGACCCAGAAAGGCTTAACGCCCCTCAGCTACTTCACCCGGTACTCGCTCGACAACGTGGGCGCTCCGTCGGTTACAATCTTCTCCTGTTCAAGAAGATGCTCAATATGGGCGAAAGTCGACATTGCGGCGGCAGGGTGAAGTCTCGGGTCGACCTCGGCATAGACCGCCGCAACGATATTCTGGATTGTTGCGTCACCTTTTCGTATCCGGTGCAAAACAGCCTCTTCCCGCATGCGGCGATGCGTAATGAATCCACGCACGAAGTTGCGGGGATTCCTCTTGGGCGGCCCATGCGTGGGCCAATAGATCTCATCCTCGCGCCACAGAACTGTTTCCAGGGAGGAGAAGTAGTCCGACATGTTGCCGTCCGGTGGTGCGATCACACTCGTCGACCACGCCATAACGTGATCGCCGGAGAACAAGGCCTTCTCTTCTCTCAAAGCAAAGGCCATGTGATTGGACGTATGACCAGGCGTGAAGACAGCCTCAAGCGTCCACCCTCTGCCTTCGATGACATCTCCGTGGGCGACCGCGACGTCAGGAATGAAGTCCAAATCTCCGCTGGCGTCGAGCCGGACATCTCCGCTTTCCAATTGTCTGGATCGACCGGCCCCGTGAGACCCATAAGCATAGGTCTTGGCACCCGTTTCGTCTTTGAGACGGGCCGCAAGGGGTGAATGATCCATATGGGTGTGAGTGACGATGATGTGACTGACGGTTTTCCCTTCGAGATCGCCCATCAGCGCTTGGTAGTGCGCTTCGTCCAGTGGGCCAGGATCGATAACGGCAACTTCTCTCGCCCCGAGGATGTACGTACCCGTACCTGTGAACGTGAAGGGTCCGGGATTGTTGCAAACGATCCGGCGGACGAGTGGCGACACCTGATCCGCCGTTCCGTGGGTAAACTCAAACTCGCGTTCAAACGCTAAACCGCTCATGTGGAACTCCGTTTGGCACAAAACAGATACACGACCAAAGAGTCCTTGTCGCCGTCCTCTCGCCCACCTATACGTCGACGCAAAGGAACCAACCTCAAGCCGGAGAGGGAAGAATGAATTTGCTCGCGACACATCCGCCGATCTCTGCTGCCATCTGGCCAGAGAGCACGTTGATCAGAAACATCGTGCTGGCACTGGCGGGCTCAGTTTTGCTGGCGATATCGGCAAAAGTTCAGGTGCAGCTGGCGCCTCTGTCACTCTTCCCTGTGCCGCTCACAATGCAGACCTTCGTGGTGCTGGGGCTTGGCGCTGCCTATGGCTGGCGGTTGGCCGGCGCAACTATCCTGCTTTACCTCTCCGAGGGTGCACTGGGTCTTCCCGTTTTTGCGAAAGGCGGAGGCATGGCGTATCTCGTCGGGCCGACAGCCGGTTACCTGTTTGGCTTCCTTGTCGCCGCCGTCGCTGTGGGATGGCTTGCCGAGCGGGGCATGGACCGCAGTCCGGCCAAGATGTTTCCGGCGATGCTGTTCGGCAACTTCCTCATCTACATTCCAGGCCTGATCTGGCTGGCTGGCTTTATCGGCATGGAGAAGGCTGTGTTGGCAGGGCTGCAGCCATTCATTTTCGGGGATCTGCTCAAGTGTGCACTGGCGGCGATTGTCTTCCCGGTTGCCTGGAAACTCGTTATGAAAAAGCGGAATGAGGAGGGGTAGTGCCCGACCTCGATCTGGAGTTCATCCGAAGCCAGTTCCCCGCATTTTCCGAAGCCTCGCTGCAAGGCCAGCTGTTTTTTGAAAATGCAGGTGGTTCCTACGCCTGTGGTCAGGTGATCGATCGACTGACGCGCTACTACCGCGAGACCAAGGTCCAGCCGTATTGGACCTTTGAGGCCTCTGCGCGGGCAGGGCAGGAGATGGACAGCGCCTATATGCGGCTGGCGGGACTGATGAATCTGCAGCCTGAGGAAGTCCTCCTCGGCCCCTCAACCAGTCAGAACACCTACGTGCTGGC
>CAJHXU010000111.1_pt1 | contig 11909 bp, 9 predicted proteins | sample 9198561 | NCBI WGS metagenome assembly CAJHXU01 (sample SAMEA7708345, study PRJEB35096) | sediment metagenome | biome: marine neritic benthic zone biome [ENVO:01000025]; feature: sediment [ENVO:00002007]; material: shallow marine sediment [ENVO:03000034] sea grass bed [ENVO_01000059] ...
CTTGCGCGTATCAAGGCCGTCCTGCGCCGGACCGCAGGCCAGCCGAGCGGGGGCAAGAAGGACAGCGCAAGCGGAAGTCAGGATACCGTAGGGTTTGGCGACTGCGTTCTGGACCTTGATCAGCACAAGCTTTTTGGTCCCGACGGCGAAGAAGTCGCGATTACGGCGATGGAGTTTAATCTGCTGAAGGTGTTCTCCGAGCATGCCGGACGGGTTCTGAACCGCGATCAGCTGCTTGAAATGGCGCACGACCGCGATTGGGACCCCTTTGACCGCAGTATCGACATTCGCATATCGCGATTGCGCAAGAAGATTGAGGCCGATCCGTCCAAGCCTCAGATTATCAAGACCGTGCGCGGCGTGGGGTACATCTTTTCACCTTCTTGAATCACCTGTCTTCAGTGTCTGGTGCACCGCAACATAGTTTGCTAAAAGCCAGCGCGCCTCTCATATGAGTTGATGGGGCTGACCTGTATAATGAGTGACAAACCCTCGATAATCCTGCCGAGCGAAACCTGGGCGCGCGAGTTCGACGCCAAGCTTCTGCTCGCCTGCTGCCTGGCCGAGCGCGGCTATCCCGTCTATGTCGGCTGCAAGAACACAATCCACCTGAACATCACCAAGTTTCCCGCAAGCCTCTACGTTGCGAAGGACTTTCGCGTCTCCAGCGATACGATGTTCTACATACTGGAGAAACTCGGCCATAGAATCGTCGCGTGGGACGAGGAAGCGACGCTCCCGTTTGACGCCGACGAGTACCACGCCATCAGGATATCCCCGGCTGCGTTTTCCAAGGTATCGGCGTTCTTCGCCTGGGGTGAGGTCAACAAGGAGACGATTGAGAGTGCGCCCTATCCGCTGCCCGGGCCGGTTCATCTCACCGGAAACCCGCGGCGTGACATGTCGCGGCCGGAAATCAGGGAGTATTTTCGGGCCGATGCAGACGCACTGCGTGAGCGCTTTGGCCGGTTCATTCTCATCAATTCCAACTTCGGAAAGCTGAACCACTTCACGCGGGCTGAGGTTGTTCTGCCTGGCCAGGAGGACCCTGCGCTGAGGGGGCGCCCCAACTCGCCGAAATTCGAAAAGAAGGGCGAGCTGAAATACGAACTGTATCAGCACTTCCTGCAGCTGGTGCCAAAACTGGCTGCCGAATTCGCGGACCTGAAGATCGTCATCCGGCCGCATCCCTCAGAAAGTCACGAATCCTGGCGGGAAGCTGCCGGAGGCGCCCCCAATGTCGACATTCTCTACGAAGGGCATGTTTATCCCTGGCTCATGGCGTCGGAGGTCATGATCCATTCCGGATGCACGACGGGTATGGAAGGATACATGCTGGAACGGCCGGTGATTTCGTACATGCCGGTCAGCTCAGAGCAGAGTGAAGATAATCTGCCCAATCGCCTCAGTCACCGTGTCTACACCTACGACGATCTGATCGACGCGACAAAGGCGTACCTGTCCGGCAAGCGCCAGGCAAAACTGACGGCTGCGCTCGACGAACTGGTTGAGCCCTATATCCTGTGCCAGGAAGACCGGACGGCAAGCGACGAGATTGCCGACCTGCTCGACCACGACCTTTCAGCCAGACCGGTGAATGGGGGCGCTTTGCTCGACCGGTTGATCGGTTGGGGATCGGCCCAGGGACGGTTGATCAAGAAGCGCATCGATCAAGCCAATCCGCAGCACAAGAGCAACCTTGCTTTTGACTACCATCGCTTTCCCGTCATTCCACTGAGCAAGGTAAGCGGCGGGGTTGACCGTTTCCGCAATCTGCTCGGCCGGTTCGACAACGTGCGGGCAACTGAACTCCGTCAGAACGTCTTTCTGATCTCACCCTAGCGTGGCTGGCAGGTAAATCCATCAACCCCGCGCGGCGTTTTCAGGCGCGCATCAGATAATTCGTGGAAACCAATCTATGTTCATCGTCTCTGAAATCTCCCCCCAATTCGGCAACGACCTCGATGTCGCCGAACAGATGATCCTTGAGTCAAAGATGGCCGGCGCCAATGCCGCCAAGCTTCAGCTCTACCCGGCGGAGATGTTTTCGCCGGAGCCCGTCGATCCCTACGTCAAGTCGCGGGAGCTGTCGTTCGACGATTTCAAGCGCCTGAAAGACTACGGCGACAGCATCAATCTGCCCGTGTTCGCGACGGCCTTCGATGACGAGAGGCTCGCCTGGTGTCTTGACGTTGACCAGGCCTACTACAAGATCGCCGCCCGGCAGCATCGCGAGAACCCGGACCTGGTCGACAAGATCACCTCCATGGGAAAGACGGTCTTCGTCTCCATCCCTCACGATTATGACATGAGCCTGGTCGAACCGCGTGAGGGCTGCATCTACCTCTACTGCATTGTCCAGTATCCAACGCTGCTGGAGGACGTTTCGGTTCCGACGTTTCACGACACCATATTCGACGGCATCAGCGATCACTCCATCGGCATTGCGGCAGCCCTGATCGCCTCAGCGCGCGGCGCGAAATATCTGGAGAAGCACTACACCATCAATTATGCTTGGCAGCGCTCCAACGAGAAGGCCCATGTCGGGGCCATGACGATGGAGGACCTGCGGGCGATCAAACGCATATCGTCCGACATGGAACGCATTCTGGCAGACTGAGTTTGCGCAACAAGAGGGCTGGCCGACCGATGTCCGGAACTGCAAGAGCTCTGTTGAAAAAACCGTTCGCAGATCCCATTCAGATGCAGCAATCGCTGCGGCAGGTCGGGATCCCCCGGGCCCTGCGCGACCGCATCGTGGTCGGCACGAAGAAACTGCTGGCGCCCGGAGAAGCGGACGCTCGCCGATCAGCGGCGGGCGAATTGCAGCCCCCTGCATTTCTGGACCTTGATCAGTTCAGGCAGAAGGGTTCTTATCTCGTGCCTCCCGGCGGTCTCACCGGGGCGCCGGCCGCATCCGAGGCGCTGCGAGCGGAATGCGAGCGCCTGCGTGCAGGTGGCCAGATGGTAAAGCCGGACGAGCACCGGAAAGCCGATTTTCTGGTCCAGTTGCTGGGCAACGGGGATTTGCTCAAACTTCCCGAAGCGCGCGCCTTTGCCCTCAGCGAGGAACTCATCGCACTGACAGCCTGTTATTTCGGGGAAGTGCCCGTGATCTCCCGCGCCGATCTGTGGTGGTCTCCGCCCAACGAGAGCAAGGCGGAAAGCCAACTCTACCATTACGACGGCGAAGACAAGTCGCAGCTCAAGGTCATCCTGCTCGTGAACGACGTGGATATGGACACCGGGCCCTTCACCTTTGTGGATGCGATAGCTTCTGGAAAGGTCGGTACGACGCGCCGGCATTCCGCCCGCCTCGATGACGAGAGCGTTGAGGCCGTTGCGGGAAAACCGGCAGTAACTGCCCTGACGGGATCAGCCGGATCGGTCGGTATCGTCGATACCTCGCGCTGCCTGCACTATGGCAGCCGGGGAAACTCGAAAGAGCGCCTGCTTCTGATGCTCCAGTTCACCCGGTTCCTGGCGCCCAAGGCAAGCTTGCCCAATTGGGGCAATCTGCTGCCAGAGACCGCTCTTGCCGGACTGAGCAAGTATCAGCGAGCCGTCCTCGGCCTGGCCTGAGCCGCGGAATCAACTCAGCTGGCTTCCAGCAGCTCTTCGGCAGATTCCAGGTTGACCGAGACGAGCTGGGACACGCCCTTTTCGATCATCGTCACTCCGAACAGGCGGTTCATTCGCGACATGGTCAGCGGATGGTGCGTGATCACCAGGAAGCGCGTTTCGGATTTGCGGCTCATATCGTCCAGCAGCGTGCAGAACCGCTCCACGTTGGCATCATCCAGCGGAGCGTCGACCTCGTCGAGCACACAGATTGGCGACGGGTTGGTCAGGAACACCGCGAAGATCAGGGCCGTCGCCGTGAGCGCCTGCTCACCACCTGAGAGGAGCGACATGACCTGCGTCCGCTTGCCCGGAGGCCTGGCGAAGATTTCCAGGCCCGCCTCCAGCGGATCTTCGCTCTCGGTCAGCCGCAGTTCCGCCTGCCCGCCCCCGAAGAGCGTGGTGAACAGCGAGATGAAGTTCTGATTGACCGTGTCAAAGGCGCCGAGAAGACGCTGGCGGGCCTCGCGGTTCAAACTGCCGATGGCGCTGCGCAGCTTGTTGATGGCGCTGATGACGTCTTCGCGTTCCGAGACGATTTCCGTGATCTGGCTCTCAACCTCTTCTGCCTCTTCCTCGGCGCGGAGGTTTACCCCGCCAAGGCGCTCGCGTTCGGCTTTCAGTTTCTCCAGCTTGCTTTCCAGGCGTTCGATATCCGGGATTTGCGATGGGTCGGAGAAACCCGCAGCCTCAAGCGCTTCGTCAGGGGCGCAGCGCAGTGTGTCGGACAGGCGCTGGGTGACTTCGGCCAGCCGGTCGTTCTGCGCCTCCAGCCGCGCCTCCAACCGTGCATGTCCTTCACGCGTCTCTGACAGGGCGGCCTGAGCCTCGCGTTCCAAGCCCATGAGTTCATTGAACTCAGATTCTGCGGCCACCAACACGTCCCCCGCTTCCTTGCGTTCAGCCTCCGCATCGGAGAGTGCACTCAGGAGCTTCTTGCGCCGCTCTTCCCATTCAGACGGCTGGTCCGCCAGCTCGCCCAGCTCCTTCTTCGCCACTTCAGCGCGGGATGTGAGAGTCTCGATTTGCGCTTCCGCCTTGGCAACCCGTCCCGCCCAGGCACGCCGTTCATCCTCGATGGCCCTCAGGCGTCCGGCACGCGCCTGTGCTTCGCGTTCCAGACCATCGTGCGCCGCGCGAGCTTCGGCATAGGCGTTCCTGTCGGCGAGCGCCGCCTCTTGGAGGCTTGATATTCTGGCTTCGATCTCGTCCGAGGCGCCGAGACCTTGAAGTTCTGTTGTTGCAGCCTCCAGAGATGTCCTGGTTTCGCCGATCGACGTCTCAATGCGGCGATGGGCCTCCTCCAGCGCGACGGTTTTGGCGTTCTCGTCTGCAATTCTGCGCTCTTCAGCCGCGACCTGAACTCGCGACCGCTCGAGCGCCGCCGCCAGTTGTTTCAGTTCTGCGCGGACGCCCCGCTCGCTCTCAGTTGCAGCTGTCAAGCTCTCGCGGATCGCCTGATAGGACGCGCGTGCCTCATCGGCCTGGCGCGAAGCGGAGGCGGCATCTTCCTGAAGTTGGCCGAGCCGGTTGCGTTCTTCCAGGCGCTTGGCAGCCATGGTCGGGGCTTCCGCCGCCGCGGTATAGCCATCCCAGCGCCAGAGATCCCCCTCCAGCGAAACCAGACGCTGGCCCGGCAGCAGCTCTCGCTGAAGCCGTTTGCCATCTGCGGCAGGGATCACGCCGATATGAGAGAGACGCCGCCTCAGTGAGGCGGGGCCTTCCACGTGCTCGGCAAGCGCAGTCACTCCCGCCGGCAATGACACACCGGTTTGGAGCGGGGGCAACTCATCCCAATGGACCGGAGCAGCCACATCAGCCGCGGCATCAAGATCTTCACCAAGTGCCGCCCCAAGCGCCTTCTCAAAACCGGAGGCAACCTTGATGGCGTCGATCAGGGGCGGCCAAAGCTCTCCATCCGCTACATTCAGAACTTTCGTAAGAGTTCGAACTTCGGTCGAAAGGCTGTCAGCGCGGCGGCGGACTTCGTCATATGCCGAGCGGGATGACATCTCCTCCTCGCGGAGCTTGCGGACCGTTGTCTCCGATTGCTCCACGGCCAACGACGCTGCACCATGATCCTGGGTCAATTTTTCAAGTTCATTTGACAGCTCGGCATGGCGGGAGGCCGATCCATCGCTCGAATGAGCGGCTGAGATCTTCCCGCCGACATCGGACAACTCTCGCTGCAGGCTTTCCAGACGCCGGGAGGTCTCCTCGACCGCCTTTTCAAGCGAGCCGCGCCTGGCCCGGAACTCAGACAGCTCGCGATTGGCCTCATCGTAGCTTGACTGGGAGCTCGCGACCTTCGCAGTGGCAGCCTGCATGTCCTTCGCCGCACCGGCCCGGGTCTCCGCGTCAGCTGCATCCGCTTTCTGCAACTCGGCCTGCTCCGTATCGAGACGGCCGCGGATATTATCGGTTTCCCCAAGCAGTTCCTTTTCGCGCGCAATGTCCTCGCCGACCTGGTCCAGCCGGTTCTGAAGCTCGTGCCGGCGTTCGTTGGCACGGCGTTCTTCAGCATCGAGATTATCGCGCTCGACCGTCAGCCGCTGCAGCACCGCGGCCCGCACCGTTTCCTGCTCACGGAGCGCGGGAAGCTTTTCTGAGGCCGCAAGCTGCGCGCGATTAGCCTCTGAAGCCAGCACGGTCTGTTGCGCCAGGATGCGTACGGTTTCATCGAATTCCTGCTTGGCGGTCGCAACGGCATCGGAGGCATCACGCCAGAGGCTGTAGAGCTGGGCTGATTCCAGCTTGCGGATTTCACCGGACAGATTGCGGTACCGCTTCGCCTGGCGCGCCTGACGCTTGAGGGCCGCAAGCTGCTGCTCGAGTTGCCCGACGACATCATCAAGGCGGGTCAGATTGGTTTCCGCCCCGTTCAGCTTGAGCTCTGCTTCGTGGCGCCGGGTGTGGAGACCCGTGATCCCCGCCGCTTCTTCAAGAATGCGGCGTCTGTTCTGGGGTTTGGCAGCGATAATCTCGTTGATCTGCCCCTGGCGCACCAGGGCCGGGGAGCGGGACCCGGTCGAGGCATCGGCGAAAAGCAGCTGGACGTCTCTTGCCCGGGCATCCTTGCCGTTGATCCGGTAGGCGGAGCCAGCTTCGCGCTCAATACGGCGCGAAACTTCCAACTCGTCATTGTCGTTGAAGCCGGGAGGCGCTTTGCGGCTTGAATTGTCGAGATAGACGGTCACATCCGCCATATTGCGCGGCGGGCGATTGGCAGAGCCGTTGAAGATAACGTCTTCCATGCCCGACGCCCGCATGGACTTGTAGGAGCTTTCGCCCATAACCCAGCGCAGACCCTCGAGCAGGTTTGATTTGCCCGCGCCGTTGGGCCCGACCACCCCTGTGAGGCCGGGTTCGATCAATAACTCGCTCGGCTCCACGAACGACTTGAAGCCGGACAGGCGTAAACGCGTAAACTTCATCAATGTGGCCCCAGAGGCGTCCCTGACCGCAAATTATGCCGGGCGGCGACTGATTCGTGCAAAGCTGCAAACGCAATTTCCACGCCTATCGCCACGCCGTGGACCGATGCGGCTAGTTGGTCAGGTGCGGTTTTATCATGGCCTCGAACTGAGCCATGTTGTTGTTGCCTTTCATCAAAACGCCATTAACGAAGAACGACGGCGTCGAGGCAACGCCGATCTCCATACCGGCGTCACGGACAGCAATTATGCCCTTGGCAACGTCCTCGTTCTTAAGGCACTCCTCAAAGGACTTTTCGGTGAAGCCGGCAAGCCTGGCAATGTTGAACAGTTCGCCGCGCACATCGGCGCCCTGAGAAGCCCATTTCTGCTGTTGTTCGAAGAGAATTTCGACAATCGGGAAGTACTTCTCTTTCGGTGCACAGCGCGCGAGCATAAAGGCGGCCAGGGACGCGTTGTCGAACGGAAACTCCCGGAACAGGAAACGGACCTTCCCGGTATCAATGTATTTCTTCTTGAGCTCCTTATAGGTGCCCTTGTGGAAGTTTGCGCAATGCGGGCAGGTCGCTGAGGCGTATTCAATGACCGTCACTGGCGCCTTTTCGTCGCCCAGCGCCATCTCGCCCAGGGGGCCCGGCTTCATCAGCTTGTCTTCGTCGACGCTCTGCGCCCAGGCCGGACCGGCTGCGGCGCTGATCGCTGTCGCGCCCGAGGCGGCAAGAAAAATTCGGCGGGTGGTTTTCATGGTGATTTCCTGATTTTTGATGAAACGGGTCCCGGGGTGGTGCCCTTCAGCGACGGCTCTTGCGTTTTTCGGCTCGCGACAGGACTCCGCGCCCAAGACGGACGAGGGAGGCGTGGAGATCTTCTTCTTCGAGACACTCAAGCTTGGTTTCCAACTCCGTTTGCCTCTGTGGCGAAAGCTCAGGCGCGGCGCGCCCTTCGCGGCGGCCGGCCTGATCGGGAATGCGGCCCTGCACCACCTTGATTTCAGTGACGGCCTGATAGCCGTAAAATGTGTTGAGGCGTTCGATGATCCTCGGCGTGTCATGCTGGAGTTCAATTGCGGCAGGTCCTTCCACGGTCACGGTCAGTGTTCCTCCTAACCGCCGGCGCTCATCCTTGATGCGCTCCTGCCCCTGCGGCCAGCGCAGGCGCGTTGGATGACAGACGTCTGCCAGTTCGGGTCCGACAATCGTCTCCCAGTGCGTCAAAATCTGGGCATAAGCAAAGCCGTGTGCCGCAAAGACACCACGGGTAAGTTTGTCCACATGTTTGCCGATGGCCGTTGCCATAAACGTTCCTTAGCGCGTACCGGTCCCGTTCAATATAACCAAGCTGAAGCTGATCTCCAAAAACAAGACGGTGATCGCCGTGTCAACGTGTTCGCAATTCGCGGAAAACCTGCTCGCCTGGTACGACCGCCACCACCGCCGATTGCCGTGGCGCGTACCGCCCGGCGGAGGCGTATCCGATCCCTATCACATCTGGCTCTCAGAGATCATGCTCCAGCAGACAACGGTTGCTGCAGTCAAAGACTATTTCCTCAAGTTCACGCGTACCTGGCCGGATGTGCATGCCCTGGCGGACGCGGATCTGGAAGATGTGCTCAAGGCCTGGGCGGGGCTTGGCTACTATGCACGGGCCCGGAACCTCCATAAATGCGCGCAGGTGGTGTCGCAGGACCACTACGGGCAGTTTCCGAGGACTGCACAAGAGCTGCAGCAACTGCCCGGTATCGGGCCCTACACTTCGGCGGCGATTGCGTCGATCGCCTTCGGCGAGCCGGTCGCGGCGGTGGACGGCAATGTGGAGCGCGTGCTGGCCCGCTACTATGCCCTGCAGACGCCACTCCCAGGCCTCAAGCTGGAGGTGAAGGCCCGCGCCCAGGCGCTCGTGCCGGGCGAGCGAAGCGGCGACTTTGCGCAAGCCTTGATGGATCTGGGCGCAACGGTCTGTGCACCGCGCAAGGCAAATTGCCTGATCTGCCCGTGGCACGATGGTTGTGAAGGAAGAAAGCAGGGAATCGCAGAGACACTTCCCAGAAAAGCTCCGAAAAAAGCCAGACCGACGCGCCACGGTGTGTGTTTCTGGGTGGAACGCGAAGATGGGGCGATACTGCTTCGCCGCCGCGCTGAACGGGGCCTGCTTGGCGGAATGACAGAGGTGCCCTCGACCGAGTGGTCCGAAAGCGGACCTGCGGCGCCTGATCGCGAAGCTCCGGTGAGCGGACGGTGGGACCAGTTGAAGCGCGGTGTCTCGCACACATTCACCCACTTTCATCTGGAACTCACCATCTGGAGGCTGAACGGAATCGGCAGAGAAGCGAAAGCCGATGGCGATTATCGCTGGGTGCGCAAAGCCGACCTGCCGGCAGAAGCCCTGCCGAGCGTCATGCGGAAGGTCGTGGCAGTGGTCTTGGGCGAAGCCTGATCAGCCGAACTTGCCGTCTCCGTCCGGATCGAGCAGCCGGTGCATGTGGACGATGAAGTAGCGCATGTGGGCGTTGTCCACGGTTTCCTGCGCCTTGGCGCGCCAGGCGTCATAGGCGGTTGCGTAGTTTGGAAATATGCCGACGATGTCGAGGGCATCCAGATCGGTGAACTCCGTCCCCTCCAGGCTGTCGAGCTCTCCTCCGAACACCAGGTGCAGAAGTTGCTTCGGATTCTCTTCGGCCGCGCTCATCGCCGGTCTCCTTCAATCGTCATAGGTCCACCCGGAGGTGTGCTCCAACAGGCAGGTATGCAAATCCTGGCCTGCGCCGACAACGCCCCGGTGACGGGTTTCTGCCTTATTGTAGTGCATCGGCCGGCCGGTGAGGCCGGTAACCGTCCCGCCGGCCTCACGCACAATCAGATCGGCAGCCGCAAGATCCCAGTCCGATTTGTTCGAGATCACGATGGTACCGTCAGCCTCGCCGGTGGCGACACGGCACAGGCGCAAGGCCATGGAGTTCCACATGGCGAGCGAGATCTGCGGCCAGGGCTTTGCCCATTTTCTGGAATCCACGATGCTTTGATGCATTACCAATGTGCAGCCGCTCACATCGCCGCGGCGGGCGATCTTCAGACTTTCGCCGTTCAATTTGGCGCCGCCCGCACGGATCGCCTCGAAGGTTTCTCCGGTTGAAGGATTGGCGATGATCCCGATAACCGGCTCGCCATCCTCCACCAGCGCTGCGGAAATGCACCACTGATCGTTGCCACGGACAAAGCCGCGCGTGCCATCGATCGGGTCGACAATCCACACACGGCGGCGCTCCAGGCGGGCCGCATCGTCCTTGGTTTCCTCAGACAGCCAGCCATAAAGAGGGCGCGCTGCGGTCAGCCGCTCCTCCAGCTCGCGATTGACCGCAAGGTCCGCCTCGGTGATCGGCGTCTTGTCGGACTTGTTCCAGGATTTGACGCCGCGATTGAACAAATCGAGGGCTATTCCGGCCGCCGCCGAAACGGCTTCGGACAAGAGCAGCCGTTCGGTCTCCAGCTCCTGGGCGTCAGCTGCCGGCAACCGTCATACCCTCCACGCGGAGCGTCGGCGCATTGACGGCTCCGCGGAACTCAAGATCGTCGGCCGGGGTCATGTTCGCGAACATGTCCTTCAGATTACTGGCAATCGTTACCTCGGTCACCGGGTGGGCGATCTCGCCGTCTTCAATCCAGAACCCGTTCGCCCCCTCGCTGTAATCGCCGGTGACGACACTGCCGCCCCGCCCCATCAAACCCATCACCAGAAAACCGTCCTTGATGTCGGCAATCAGATCTTCCGGCGAGACATCGCCCGCCTCCATGTAAAGGTTCGTGGCAGAGGGCGAGGGGCCGCTGGAGTGGCCCCGGCTGGCGCGGCCGTTGCTGCCCAGCCCGAGTTGCCGGGCCGTCCGGCAGTCGAGAATCCAACTCGTCAGCCTGCCGCCGTCAACAAGCCTGAGCCGATCCGCTGAGAGGCCCTCGGCATCAAACGGCCGGGAGCGGTGGCCGCGTCGAAGCGCCGGGTCGTCCACGATGGAAATGGCGCCTGCAAAAACCTGCTCGTCCAGGCTGTCTTTCAGGAAGGACGCGCCGCGGGCAATCGACGAGCCTGAGATCGCGCCGGCAAAATTGCTGACCAGCTGAGACGCCACCCGCGGGTGGTACACAACCGGCACCTGCCGGGTCGGCATCTTGCGCCCGCCGAGCCGTTTGACTGCGCGTTCGCCAGCGGTGCGGCCGATCTTCTCAGGCGCATCCAGATCCTCGCGATGCACCTTCATGCTGTAATCGTAGTCACTCTCCATCGCCGTGCCTTCGCCGGAAAGCACGCTGCAGGACAAGGAGAAGTTTGAACGGGCATAGCTGCCGGAGAAGCCGTTGCTTGTGGCCAGAATAATTGTCGACGCCCGATGAGCGGCGCTTGCCCCGTTCGAGTTGGTGACGCCTTCGACTGCCCGGGCCGCGCCTTCGGTTGCCTGAGCTTGCGCCTCCAACTCACTTGCAGTCGGCGCGCTGTGATCAAACAAATCCAGCCCGTTCGCGTCCGCCGTCCGACCCGCACTGTCTGCCAGTCCGGCATAGGGATCTTCCGGCGCAACCCTTGCCATTTCCAGACAGTGGGCTGCGGTCTCCCTGAGACTGGCCTCACCGAGTTCGGAGGCCAGGCGCTGTCCGCCAGGGTTCGCCTGGGCAAGCTTGAAGGGGTCGAGCGGTCGGAGGACTGCGATCTCGGTCTGCGGGTCTTCTCCGGCAAGTCTCACGCCATCGTTGCGACCTCCGAACTCGGTGAGGCCAGTCTCAGGGAGACCGCAGCCCACTGTCTGGAAATGGCAAGGGTTGCGCCGGAAGATCCCTATGCCGGACTGGCAGACAGTGCGGGTCGGACGGC
>CAJHXU010000585.1_pt1 | contig 11908 bp, 11 predicted proteins | sample 9198561 | NCBI WGS metagenome assembly CAJHXU01 (sample SAMEA7708345, study PRJEB35096) | sediment metagenome | biome: marine neritic benthic zone biome [ENVO:01000025]; feature: sediment [ENVO:00002007]; material: shallow marine sediment [ENVO:03000034] sea grass bed [ENVO_01000059] ...
ATCAATTATTGCAGAATTTCCCAGAAGATTTGCATGCGAAATTGGTAATTAAGCCAGTAGTTTCTGCTTCATCGTACAAGACACAATTACTTCCGTATCCATTCAAAGAAGAAGGTTGGGAAGCATTGGAAGAAATCTTGGACAATGAAGGTGTTCTCATACAATCTTTTGTTGAGGAAATTAAACAAGGTGAGTATTCAATAATTGGCTCCAAAAAGGAGTCCTTCAGCAGGCCAGATCAAGTTTGTGTGAATTTTGTGCGCCGCACACAATGATGCCATCCCCAGCCCATGTTGAGATTGCGATCATGATCGGCTACTGAAGTTCTCCCCAGCCAAAAGGCATTCGCATGACAAGAGATACGCTCTCAGATTTCATCCGGTTTAGCCATGAACTTGCAGATGCCGCAGATGCGGCCATCCTGCCGCTCTTCCGCTCAGGTCTCGCAGTCGACAACAAGCATGAAGCAGGATTTGATCCTGTGACCGCCGCCGATCGCGCCTCAGAGGAGGTCATGCGGGCCCTCATCCAAAGCACCTATCCACTGCATGGCATTCTGGGGGAGGAATTTGGGACCAAGCATACGGCTGATCCAGACGGATTGACGTGGGTGCTCGATCCGATCGACGGCACACGTGCCTTCATCTGCGGCATGCCGACCTGGATGACCCTGATCGGGCTTTGCGACCACGAACGATCAACCGCCGGCTGCGCCAGCCAGGCCTATACCGGTGAACGCTTCTATGCAGGCGATAAGGGAAGCTGGCACAGGGACCGCGAAGGCAAGGAGACCAAACTGCAGGTGCGGCCGGCAGGCGCCATTGAGGACGCCATTTTCTGCAGCACCGTGCCAGACTATTTCACCGGCCCGCTCGAAAGCCCATTCAAAAGACTGAGATCGCGGGCCCGTATGTCCCGGTTTGGCGGGGATGCGTATATCTTCTGTCTATTGGCGGCCGGTTCGATCGATGTCGTTATCGACCCCGGGCTTCAGGCGTATGATATCGCAGCGCTCGTGCCGATTATCGAACAGGCGGGCGGCGTGGTGACAACCCTCGACGGCGCACCGGCACACAACGGCGGCGACATCATCGCAGCGGCGAGCATCGAGCTGCATCAGGAGGTTTGTGCAATGTTTGCTGGCGCAGGCTAAGCCTCCCCGGCCGCGCTCTTGATCGCCCCCGCTTTCGGGCGCACACTGCCTGTTCGAACGCAATTGCACGCGGGCCAGAGCCATGCCGGGACTGAACGCTGAAGAACAACGGCATTACGAAACGCAAGGTTTTGTCATCCCGAAATACCGGCTGCCCGAGAGCCAGCTCGCCGAACTGCGAGAGGCCGTCGACTGGGTGATCGCCAACAACCCGCAAGCCCGGCCGGAGCACCTGGTCAGTATCCATGTTGTCAACAACGAGCCTGAACGGATCAGGGGGCACAAAGCGTTCCACGATCTGGCGGCCGATCCGGCTATCCTCGACTTGGTGGAAGACGCGATCGGGCCGGACATCATCCTTTGGGGGGCCCATCTATTCTGCAAGCCGGTGAAGACGGGCATGGAAGTTCCAATGCACCAGGATGGTGAATATTGGCCGATCCGCCCGCTTGCCACCTGCTCGGTGTGGGTGGCGCTTGATGACGTGACAAGAGACAACGGCTGCATGCGTTTCATTCCGGGCAGCCACCGTTCCCGCACTTCGTTCAGCCACGCCCGCCAGGATCGGGAAGATGTGGTCATCAACATGGAGATCGACGCGGAGACCTACAGCCAGGCGGATGCCGTGGATATCGAGCTTGAGGCGGGCCAGATGTCTCTCCACGACATCTACCTGATCCATGGATCGAACGCCAACCGCTCCGACCGCAGGCGGGCGGGCCTGGCACTGCGCTACATGCCGGCAAGCTCGCACTTTGTCCGCGACATGTTCCCGCCAAGCGAAAAGACCGGTCTGCGGATCGACTTTGCCGAACGGCCCCTGTTGCTGCTGCGCGGACACGATGCGAGCGGGCTTAACGACCTTGAAGCAGGACGGCAGTGGCTGGGATAAGCGCTCAACCTCGAGGAGAAGACGCATGACCGTTATCGCCATGACCCGGGAGATGGGCACGCTGGGCAAGGATGTAGCGCACGGCCTTGCAGTTGAACTGGGGCTCGGCCTCGTCCACCACGAACTGGTGCGCAAGGAAATTGCCGGCAAGCTGGACGTCGAGCCGAGCGATGTGCACCGCTTTCTGGAAGGCACGCCCAGCTTGTGGGATCGCTGGAAGATCGATGAGCGCCGCCTCTCCCGCTACACGCGCGAGGAGATCCTAGAACTGGCCGACCGGGGCAATGTGCTGATCCGCGGTTGGGGCGCGCCATACCTCCTCAAGGATGTGCCTCACGTGGTACGCGTCCGCGTCTGTGCGCCGATGAGTTTTCGCATTGGCGAAATGAAAAAGCGGCTCAGCATTGAAGACGCAGATGTGGCACGCCGGGAAATTGAGAAGAACGATGCCGCACACACCCGGGCCATGCGGAGCTTTTTCGATACCGACTGGGAGCACCCGCTCAATTATCACATGGTTCTGAACACTGGTTGCACGCCAGTCATTGCCTGTATCGATCAGATCAGGTTGTTGATCCAGAATCCGGCCTTTGAACGCACTGACGCCTCGCGTCAAATTCTGCGCGATAAGTTGCTTGAGACACGGATCAGCGATGCGCTGGATGAGCACGTCGCACAGGGCTTCAGCGGAAGCTCCGTAGACGTGAGTGTTTCGAACGGCCGTGTGACGCTGACAGGGACCGCCTATGGCCGGCCCGACATCAGTGCGGTCGAAGAACTGGTGCGCCAGATTGGCGGCGTGGAAAGCGTTGAAAGTCAGCTTGTCCACGTTGATCCACCATATATGGGTTGATCTGCTGCCCCCTCCCTTCTCGCACGCGGAAACCGGAACGACCCTCCAGAGGCTCCGGTGTCGAGCACATAAATTTTAGGTATAAATATTTTAAACTTGAAATAAATGATGATATGTGCTCCACTCAAAGCCTGGAGCACATTGAAAAATGAAAATCGCCTGCCTTGGCGGCGGCCCCGCCGGTCTCTATTTCGCCATCAGCATGAAACTGCGCAACCCTGCGCACGACGTGACGGTCTTCGAGCGCAACAGGGCCGACGATACATTCGGCTGGGGCGTGGTGTTCTCCGACGAAACACTCGACAATCTGACGGCCAACGACCCGGCGAGCGCTGAGGCGATCCGCGCGCACTTCGCCTACTGGGATGATATCGCCGTCTTCTACGGCGGCACACGCACCGTCTCCACCGGCCACGGTTTCTGCGGCATCGGGCGCAAGCAACTCCTGCTTCTATTGCAGCAACGTGCACAGGAACTGGGTGTCAGGCTCGAGTTTGAAACAGAGATCAAGTCAGCCGAAGCCTGCCGAGCGGACTACGATCTCGTGCTTGCCTCCGACGGATTGAATTCAAGGACCCGCACCGAATATGCGGACATCTTCAAGCCCAATCTGGACGTCCGCAAGTGCCACTTCGTCTGGCTCGGGACACACCAGAAGTTCGACGACGCCTTCACCTTCATTTTCGAGAAGACGGAGAAGGGCTGGATCTGGGTGCACGCCTATCAGTTCGACGAAGACACTGCGACGTTCATCGTGGAGTGTTCAGAGGAAACCTTCCAGAACTACGGCTTCGGCGAGATGTCCCAGCAGCAGTCGATAGCCGCCTGCGAGGAGATCTTCAAAGACCATCTCGGCGGGCACAAGCTCATGACCAATGCGAACCATATCCGCGGTTCGGCCTGGCTTCAGTTTCCGCGCGTGCTCTGCGAGCGCTGGTCGCATGAGAATGTAGTGCTCATGGGCGATGCGGCGGCGACAGCACATTTCTCGATCGGCTCCGGCACCAAGCTCGCGCTGGAAAGTGCGATCGCCCTCGCCGACTATCTGCACGATGAACCAGATATGGCGTCGGCTTTCGAGAAGTACGAGGATGCCCGCCGTCTGGAAGTCCTTCGTCTCCAGTCGGCAGCACGCAACTCTCTGGAGTGGTTTGAGAACGTTCAGCGTTATCTTCAGCTCGACCCGGTACAGTTCAACTATTCCCTGCTGACCCGCTCCCAGCGCATTAGCCATGAGAACCTGCGCCTGCGCGATCCCGGGTGGCTGGTCGGCGCAGAACAGTGGTTCCAAGCTCAGGCCGGAAGCACATCGAACACGCCACGCGCACCCATGTTCGCCCCATATCGATTGCGTGGAATGGAGCTGACGAACCGCGTCGTCGTCTCGCCCATGGCGCAGTACAAGGCTGTCGACGGCTGTCCCACCGACTGGCACCTGGTCCACTACGCAGAGCGGGCGAAAGGCGGCGCCGGGCTGGTTTACACGGAGATGACCTGCGTCAGTCCTGAGGGGCGGATCACACCGGGGTGTCCTGGGCTCTATATGAAAGAGCACGAGGAAGGCTGGAAGCGTATCGTCGATTTCATTCACTCCGAGACCGAAGCCAGGGTTTGCCTGCAGCTTGGTCATTCCGGTCCGAAAGGTTCCACCCAGTTAGGTTGGGAGGAAATGGATGCACCGCTGGATTCGGGCAACTGGCCGCTTCTGGCGGCATCGGAAGTCGGGTGGTCTGAACGAAATCAGACACCCAAGCCGATGGACCGATCGGACATGGCCAAGGTCACGTCGCAATTTGTTTCCGCAGCGGAGATGGCGATTTACGCCGGCTTCGACATGCTCGAACTTCATTGCGCGCATGGGTATCTCTTGTCCTCCTTCATCACGCCCCTGACGAACATGCGCGCCGATGAGTTTGGCGGTTCGCTGGAAAACCGGATGCGTTATCCGCTTGAAGTGTTTGAGGCGGTTCGCGCCGTTTGGCCCGATGACAAACCAATTTCGGTGCGGATCTCTGCCAACGACTGGGTCGGAGAGGCCGGAGTTACACCGGATGAAGCGGTGGAAATCGCCGGAATGTTACAAGCTGCAGGGGTGGATATCTGTGACGTCTCAGCTGGCCAGACATCGACACAAGCACGCCCTGTTTATGGCCGGATGTTCCAGACACCATTCTCTGACCGGATTCGTAACGAAACGGGAATGGCGACCATGGCGGTCGGCAACATCTATGAGCCCGACCATGTGAACTCGATCCTGATGGCGGGCCGTGCCGATCTGGTCTGCCTCGCCCGCCCACATCTCGCCAACCCCTACTGGACGCTTCATGCCGCTGCCGCACTGGGCGATACGGAAACGTGCTGGCCCGACCCCTATGTCGCGGGCGGCGATCAGATGCGCCGTCTCGCCGACCGGGGCGAGGGCGTGGCGTTCCGGGTGTGAAATATGAAAATTCTCGACGGTAGGCGGGCAGTGGTGACGGGAGGCGGTTCAGGCATTGGTGCCGCGATCGCCTCGGCTCTTGCCCGAGCCGGCGCCGATGTTGTGATCTGCGGCAGACGGATGGCACCGCTGGAGAAGCTTGCGGGCGAGCAGCGCAATATTCAGCGGACAATTGCGGATGTAACCGACGAAGCTTCTGTAATTAAGCTCTTCAGCGAACACGGCCACTTCGACATTGTCGTGGCCAATGCCGGAGCCGCCGAGAGCGCACCCCTAACCAGGACCTCTGCCACGCAGTTCGAGCGAATGCTCGCGGCCAATCTGACCGGAACATTCCTGACAATTCGGGAAGGTCTGAAAGCTCTGGAAGGACGTAAATGGGGCCGGCTGATCGCGGTGGCCTCGACCGCGGGGCTTAAGGGCTACACCTATGTGTCCGCCTACTGTGCAGCGAAACACGGCGCTGTGGGATTGGTCCGCTCTGCAGCGTTGGAGACGGTCAAATCCGGGATCACGGTCAACGCGCTGTGCCCCGGCTTCGCGGATACGCCTATGCTGGAAGAAAGCGTGGCAAACATCGTCGCGAAAACCGGCAGCACTGCGGACGACGCCAGGGCTGCGTTGGCGCGGACAAACCCCATGGGCAGGTTGATTGACCCTGAGGAGGTTGCAGCGGCGGCTCTTTGGCTGGTGGGCCCGGGATCGGGAGCGATTACCGGCCAGGCCATTTCCATATCGGGGGGAGAGACGTGGTGAGCGGCGGTCCCCCGAACGAAAGCAAGGCAAAGTTGCGCCTGTGGATCAGGTTGCTGCGTTCGTCGCGGGCCGTGGAGAACGAAATTCGCGAACGGCTGCGTAAGGAGTTCGACATGACGCTTCCCCGCTTCGATGTGCTGGCGGCATTGTTCCGGAAGCCGGATGGCATGCTGATGTCGGAGCTCTCGCGCTTCCTCATGGTCTCGAACGGCAATGTCACGGGGATCGTCGACCGGCTGGTCGCGGATAAACAGGTCGAGCGTGCCCAGCGCAACGGCGACCGCCGCACGTCCGTGGTCCGGCTGACAGCCAAGGGGCGCTCGGATTTTGAGAAGATGGCGAAAACTCACGAGGGCTGGGTGGACGAAGTCTTCGGCGGATTGAGCCAGGACGATATCGAAGCTGTCTCAAGTGTACTCCATAATTTCAACGATCAGCGTGAGGCCCGCGCATGAGCCAGATGGCGAATCTTCGACCGGAACACTTCAACTGGCGCATGGAGGGCACGGTTGCGGTGATCGCCCTCAACAGGCCGGACCGGAAGAACCCCCTGACGTTCGAGAGCTATGCCGAACTGCGCGATACCTTTCGCGCGCTGGCTTACGCACAAGATGTCAACGCCGTCGTCTTCACGTCGAACGGAGGGAACTTCTGTTCCGGCGGCGATGTACACGACATCATCGGCCCGCTCGTCGCGATGGACATGAAGGGCATGCTCGCCTTCACGCGAATGACCGGCGATCTTGTCAAGGCGATGCTCAACTGCTCCAAGCCCATCATTTCGGCCGTGGACGGCGTGTGCGTCGGGGCGGGTGCCATTATCGCCATGGCGTCGGACATCCGTTATGCCACACCGGAGGCGAAAACGGCGTTCCTGTTCACCCGCGTGGGTCTTGCGGGCTGCGATATGGGCGCCTGTGCCATGTTGCCCAGGATTATCGGTCAGGGACGCGCGGCGGACCTGCTTTATTCCGGCCGCTCCATGAGCGCCGAGGAGGGTCATGCCTGGGGATTCTTCAATCGGCTGTTTCCTGGGGAGAAATTGGCAAGCGAGGCCATCGCCTATGCCCAGAAGCTTGCGGCCGGGCCGACGTTCGCGCACGGCATCACCAAGACCCAGATCAATCAGGAGTGGTCGATGAGCCTGGAGCAGGCCATCGAGGCTGAGGCCCAGGCTCAGGCAATCTGCATGCAAACGGCGGATTTCGAACGGGCTTACCAGGCCTTCGTCGCCAGGGAGAAACCGGTGTTCGAGGGCAATTGATGGCAGACCGAAGCTTCCTCGATTGGCCGTTCTTCGAGAACCGGCACCGCAAGCTGCAAACGCAACTTGAAGACTGGTGCGCCGCCAATCTGCCGGTCGAGCACAGCGATGTGGACCAGGCCTGCCGGGAGCTTGTTGCCAAGCTGGGTGCCGATGGCTGGCTGGAGCACAGCGCGGTTGATCCGGATGGCGGTGCCCCCCTCGACGTGCGGACGCTCTGCCTCATCCGCGAAACGCTGGCGCGCCATGATGGGCTGGCAGATTTCGCCTTTGCCATGCAGGGATTGGGGACCGGGGCGATCAGCCTGTTCGGGTCAACGGACCAGCGAGAATTTCTGCGCCGAAGCCGCAGGGGCGAGTTGATTACGGCCTTTGCCCTTACGGAACCGAAATCGGGATCGGATGTCGCGAACATCGACACATCCGCTGAACGGGATGGAAATGGCTACCGCCTCAATGGCGAAAAGACCTGGATCTCAAACGGCGGTATTGCCGGGCTCTATGTAGCCTTCGCCCGCACCAGGGAAGGGTCCGGTGCGAAAGGACTGAGTGCGTTTATCGTGCCTTCAGACACGCCCGGTCTTGAGATCGCCGAGCGGCTGGATGTGATGGCACCTCATCCGCTGGCCCGGCTCCGCTTCGCCGACTTGAAACTGCCGGCCGACGCCATGATCGGGGAGCCGGGGCAGGGATTCAAGATCGCCATGTCGGTGCTTGATGTGTTCCGCTCCACCGTCGGTGCGGCTGCATTGGGTTTCGCGCGCAGGGCATTTGATGAAAGTCTGTCTCGAGCAAGAGAGCGCGAGCTGTTTGGTGCACCGTTGGCGGAACTGCAGATGGTGCAGGGCCACCTCGCTGACATGGCCTTGAGTGTCGATGCGGCAGCCCTGCTCATCTACCGGGCCGCCTGGACGAAGGACTCAGGCGCCGAACGGATCAGCCGCGAGGCTGCGATGGCAAAGCTCTTCGCCACAGATCAGGCGCAGGATGTCATCGATCGTGCCGTGCAGATCCACGGTGGCGACGGCGTTCGTAAAGGCCACATCGTTGAAAGCCTGTACCGGGAAATCCGCGCGCTGCGCATCTACGAGGGCGCCTCAGACGTTCAGCGCACCATTATCGCCCGACAGGCCTTAGCAGGAGGAACTTGAGGATGCTTGGACCTTCAGCCCATGTCGACACGTTCGCGCGCGACAACCTTCCCCCGGCGGATCAGCAGCCTGAATTTCTGCTCGATGGCTTCGACTATCCGAACCATCTGAATGCGGCTGTCGAACTTACCGACAAGATGGTGGAACGGGGCTTCGGTGACCATACTGCACTCATCGGCAACGGTCGCAGGCGGACCTACAAGGAACTTGCCGACTGGACGAACCGTATTGCCCATGCGCTTGCAGAAGATTACGGCGTGGTGCCGGGTAACCGGGTGCTCATCCGTTCTGCGAATAATCCTGCCATGGTTGCCTGCTGGCTGGCGGCGACCAAGGCCGGTGCGGTGGTGGTCAACACAATGCCCATGTTGCGGGCAACCGAACTTACCCAGATCGTCGACAAGGCTGAGGTCAGCCTGGCGCTTTGCGATACCCGCCTTATGGATGAGCTGGTGCTCTGCGCCAAGGAGAGCAAGTTCCTGGAGAAGGTCGTCGGATTCGACGGCACAGCCAATCACGACGCAGAGCTTGACCGGATCGCCCTGAACAAGGCGGTTCTTTTCGATGCCGTTCAGACCGGACGGGACGATGTAGCGCTGCTCGGCTTTACCTCAGGCACGACGGGTCAGCCTAAAGCCACGATGCATTTTCATCGCGATCTGATGATCATCGCCGACGGCTATGCGAAGGAAGTTCTGAATGTCACGCCGGAGGACGTGTTTGTTGGCTCGCCACCGTTGGCCTTCACCTTCGGTCTTGGCGGTCTGGCCGTCTTTCCGTTGAGATTCGGGGCGGCCGCGACATTACTTGAGGAAGCCTCCCCGCCCAACATGATTGACATCATACAGACCTACAAAGCGACAATCAGTTTCACGGCGCCGACCGCCTACCGTGCGATGCTGGCGGCTATGGAAGAAGGCGCCGATCTCTCGTCGCTCCGGTGCGCGGTTTCCGCAGGGGAGACGTTACCGGCACCTGTGTATGAGGACTGGCTTGCCAAGACCGGCAAGCCGATGCTTGACGGCATTGGCGCAACGGAACTTCTCCACATCTTCATCACCAATCGGTTTGAGGACTCGCAACCCGCCTGCACCGGCAAGCCGGTAACGGGCTATGAAGCCAAAATCGTTGACGACGAGATGAGAGAGGTACCGCGCGGCACGGTGGGCAAACTTGCTGTCCGAGGCCCGACCGGCTGCCGCTACCTGGCTGATGATCGTCAGCAGGATTACGCGCGCGACGGCTGGAACCTCACGGGCGATGCGTTCAGCCAGGACGAGGACGGCTATTTCCACTTCGCTGCCCGAGGCGATGATATGATCATTTCATCCGGCTACAATATTGCCGGACCGGAAGTGGAGGCAGCACTTCTCGGCCACCAAGATGTCGCCGAATGCGGTGTGATCGGCGCGCCGCATGCAGAACGCGGCCAGATTGTTGAGGCGCATATCGTTCTGAACGAGGGCGTGCCGCGCGATGACGAGACGGCCAAGCGCCTGCAGGATCATGTGAAGGCGGCCATTGCGCCCTACAAGTATCCGCGCTCGGTGAAATTCATCGACGCGCTTCCGAAGACGCAAACCGGAAAGGTACAGCGCTTCAAGCTGCGGGAAGGCGACCTCTGATGGGCGCGTCCGTTCCGATGCACTATGGCGACTATCTACAGTTGCCAGCGATTCTGGGGGCGCAGAACCCCCTATCCGACGCGCATGATGAACTGCTCTTCATAGTGCAGCACCAGACTTCGGAACTCTGGATGAAACTCGCCATCCACGAGATGCATGCTGCCATGGCGGCCATCCGGTCGGACGACTTGCCGCCGGCATTCAAGATGCTGAGCCGGGTTGCCCGGATCTTCGAGCAACTCAACAGCGCCTGGGATGTTCTGCGCACGATGACGCCAAGTGAGTATACGCAGTTTCGCGATGCCCTCGGCCAATCATCCGGATTTCAGTCGGCGCAATACCGGGAGATCGAATTTCTCGCCGGTAACAAGAACGCAGGCATGATCGACGTTCATCGCCGCACGCCTGAAGTTGCATCCAGACTTGAGGAGGCGCTTGCAGCGCCCAGTCTCTACGACGAGGCTTTGCTGCTTCTGAACCGCAACGGCTTTAGTCTTGCCGCCTCCGACCTGAGCCGCGACTGGCGTCAGCCACGACAGGAATCGCCAGAGGCACAGATGGCGTGGCAGCAGGTTTACCAGACGCCGGAGCGCTGTTGGGACCTCTACAATCTCGCAGAGAAGCTCACCGACTTTGAAGACTATTTCCGCCGTTGGCGGTTTAATCACGTGACCACCGTCGAGCGGATCATCGGCCTCAAGCGCGGCACCGGCGGTACGGCGGGTGTCTCCTATCTCAGGAAAATGCTGGACGTGGTGCTGTTCCCGGAACTCTGGAAGTTGAGGACGGATTTATGAGCCTGCAGTTCCTCCATCCGCCAGGCTGGAAGCCGGCCAAGGGTTATGCCAACGGTGTACTCGCCGAGGGACGCCTTGTGGTCACCGGCGGACAGATCGGCTGGAACGCGAACCAGGAGTTCGAGACGGACGATTTTGCAGGCCAGACCGAACAGACCCTGCGCAACATCACCGAAATCCTGGCGGAGGCCGGCGGCAAGCCGGAACATATCGTTCGTCTCACCTGGTACGTTACTGACAAGCATGAATATCTTGCATGTCAGAAAGAGCTGGGCGCTGCCTACCTTCGGGTCATTGGCCGGCACTTCCCCGCCATGGCGCTCGTCCAGGTCAGTGCGCTGGTGGAGGACCGGGCAAAAGTTGAGATTGAAGCTACAGCGGTGTTGCCGTTCAAGGCCGGCGCTCAGACAACTTGATTGCCGCTGACGGTCAGATTGGCAGGCGCTGCCGTGCCTGGCCGGGCCAAGTCTTCCGTTACCCGGCGCTCCCAGTGCATGCCAAAGATGCCGCCGGACTTGGGCGCCGCGATGATGTTGTTGCTGATCACCGCCCTGCCCGCGCCATCTGCGCTGGTGGCTTCAACGCCCACATTGCAGTCCTTGATCATGTTGCCGGTGGCGATCGCATTCTGCAGGTGCGGTCCCCAGCCCAGCGCGATGCCGGCGCTGTGAGCATTCTCGATGACGTTGCCGGTTACGGTGCTGTCGCCATCTGCGCCGATTCCGATGCCGGACGAATCGTTGACCCGTGTGCGGGTAATATTGCGTATGACGTTACCGGTGCAGGCGGCGAGCCGGCCACCCACATTGAGGTTGGTGATCGCGATGCCGATCGCGGCGAGATCGACGACGTTGTTGCTGACGATGGCGCCCTCAAAGCCGAACTCTACGTAGAGGGCGGTCTCACCGAGATCGGTACAGGTATTGCTTGTGATCTGGACGTTGTCCCCGGCCTTGCCCCGGCCGCCCGAGAAGGCC
>CAJHXU010000234.1_pt1 | contig 11603 bp, 4 predicted proteins | sample 9198561 | NCBI WGS metagenome assembly CAJHXU01 (sample SAMEA7708345, study PRJEB35096) | sediment metagenome | biome: marine neritic benthic zone biome [ENVO:01000025]; feature: sediment [ENVO:00002007]; material: shallow marine sediment [ENVO:03000034] sea grass bed [ENVO_01000059] ...
AATGCCATCAAGTTCACGGATAAAGGTTCCGTGACAGTCGAAGTCCGTTTGGATGAAGATGAAACAAGTGCGGTGTTTGAGGTTATCGACACCGGCATTGGCCTGAGCGAAGATCAGCGCGCGCGAATCTTTGGCGCCTTCACGCAGGCTGAAGACGGTCATGACCGAACCTATGGCGGCACCGGCCTCGGGCTGACGATATCGCAGAAGCTGGTCAAACTGATGGGGGGAGACCTGAAAGTCGAATCGGCACCCGCCGAAGGCTCGGTCTTTTCCTTCGCGCTCCATCTGCAGAACGGTGGGGACCTCGAAAATGAGCAGCTCAAGGTGCTTGCAGATAGATCCTATGTACTTGCCGGGCTCGGAGGAGCAACCTCGCGCGCGGTGCAGCGTTGTATCGAGCTTTGGGGAGGTGAGGCAGAACTTGCTTCAGACCTCAATGCGCTGGATGCTGCTTTGCAATTCAAGACATTTCAGGGCTTGGTCTGCAGCCCAGCGTTGGCCGATAAGCTAGGAACCTCGCTCGAGCTACCCGAAATCAGTCTCGTGACGCTGCCGCCGACAACACGCGGACGCACAGACCGCTGTTTGCGTGCGGGGTTTACCGGATATCTGATAACGCCCATTCGGCGCTCGACTCTCTTGCGCGAGCTCCAACCGGAGGCCGAACGGCACCGCTACGACGGCGTCGCAGCAGGTGACGGTAAAGGACAATCGGCAGGCCGTTCCCTCAACATCATGCTGGTTGAAGATAATCCATTGAACGCCATGCTCGCTCTGAAGGTTCTGGAAAATTCCGGACACCGGACCACGCGATTTGAGAACGGGCAAGAAGCCTTGACCTTCATCAAGGAGTGTCTGGCTGACAACGACATTGAACGCCCGGACGCGATCCTCATGGACGTACAGATGCCGGTTATGGACGGTCTCAAGGCGTCCAGAAACATTCGGATACTAGAGAGTGGGACGGATCCCATTCCGATCGTTGCATTGACGGCTAATGCCATGCCGGAGGACCGGCAGGCTTGCCATGACGCCGGCATGGATGACTATCTCGCCAAGCCATTTGATGCTGCCAATCTCGCGGACGTCTTACGCCGGGTAACCGCCGGCGGTTGACGAAGTCGCGCAGCCTTTACAAACTGGGCGCAAAGCCAAGTCCGGCAAAGAGGCGTCCGCATGAGTTCCAGCTCTGCACTGAATGAACTTGCATCAACCCAAAGTGCGCCGCCGGCTTCTGGCGTAACTGCCAAGCTCGCCTCGACGCCTGATGAGATCGAAGCCTGCCAGGCCCTGCGATACCGGGTCTTCTACGATGACGGCGGAGCGAAGGCCGATGCGGTAGGCTTGGCGCGGAGGCTAGATGCAGATGGCTATGATGAGATTTGTGACCATCTGATGGTCAGGGATGGTACACGGGTCGTCGGTACTTATCGGCTCTTGCGACAAGAGCAGTTGCCCCTGGGGACCGCGTTCTATTCGCAAGCCGAGTTCGACCTTTCGCCTCTTCTACAGCGCCAGAAAAGTCTAAACTTCCTCGAGCTCGGGCGGTCTTGTGTCCTGCCCGAATACCGGACCAAGGGCGTCATCGAGGTGCTATGGCAGTCGATCTGGAACTATGTCCGCACGCACAAGCTAGATGTCATGCTGGGGTGCGCAAGCTTGCCCGGGAGCGATGAAGCGCAGCTAAACCTCGCGCTCTCGTACCTTCAGAACTTCCATGCTCCGCCTCACGAATGGTCCGCCTCGGTCCATGAGCACCGGGCTTTGGACCTTGATCTGCAACCTGCAGAGAGCATCAAACCAAGGGCTGCATTCGAAGCATTGCCGCCGCTCGTGAGGGGCTACCTCCGGCTTGGCGCCTATGTCGGCAAAGGGGCCGCCGCTGACGCGCAGTTCAATACGACTGACGTCCTGATCATCCTACCCGTCTCCGCAATTCGCCCGCGCTACTTCGCCCGTTTTGGCGCGCCTGATGAAGTGCCTCAGCCGTTGATGTCATAGGCGGCAATCGCTGCCATATTGACCAGCTCGGCCGCCGTCGCGGACAGATGTGCGATCTGCACTGATCTCTCATAACCGACCATGAACGGGCCGATGACGGTCGCCCCACCCAGTTGCTGCAGCATCTTTGTGGTTATGCTGGCTGAATGTGCCGCCGGCATGACCAGAACGTTGGCTGGAGCTGTGAGACGGCAGAACGGGTACGGTGCCATGGCGTCCATGGAAAGCGCCACATCCGCTGCCATGTCGCCTTCATACTCGAAATCTGCGGTGCCCCGCGCGTCGAGCACCTCCACGGCCTCACGGACGATATCGGAGCGTTCGCCTCGCGGATGGCCGAACGTGGAGTAGGAGAGAAACGCGACCCTCGGCTCGTAGCCGAAGCGGCGCACGACCCCAGCGGCCTCCACTGCGATATCGGCCAGCTCTTCGGAGTCCGGCATTTCATGCACCGTGGTGTCTGCGATGAACACGGTGCGTCCCCGGCAGAGTGTCATCGACACACCAATTGGCCGGTGGCCCAGTTTGGTAGAAATCACCCTTTTCACATTGTCCAAGGCCACCGAGTAGTTCCGGGTGATCCCCGTCACCATCGCGTCGGCATCCCCGAGTGCGACCATGGCGCCTGCAAAGATATTTCGGTCATTGTTGACCAGACGCTGGCAGTCGCGGAGCAGGAAGCCATTCCGCTGCATGCGCTTGTAGAGGTAATCGGCGTAGTCTGCGTTGCGGTCCGAAAGCCTCGCGTTGAGCAGCGTCACGGAGGGGTGGAGTTCGCTCCCGCTCTGCTCGACCGTGCGGTGAACTTGCTCTTCGCGTCCGATCAGGATTGCCTCCCCAAGACCAGCCGCGGCGAAAGAGTTCGCCGCACGGATCATGCGGTCTTCCTCGCCTTCAGCGAAAACCACACGCCGTGGATTGTCGCGGACCTTGTCGAAAATGCCCTGCATTATGCCGGCGGTAGGATCGAGGCGCGCGGAAAGCTCCAGCTCGTAGGTCTCCAGATCAGCGATGTGCTTCTTTGCGACGCCTGAGTCCATGGCGGCCTTCGCGACAGCCTTGGGTACACGGCTGATCAGGCGCGGATCGAACGGCACCGGGATCAGATAGCCCGAGCCATAGACCGGCCGCTTGCCATGATAGGCTGCAGCCACTTCGTCCGGGACGTCTTCTCGTGCGAGTTCGGCCAGCGCCTCGGCTGCAGCGATCTTCATGGCACTGTTGATCGTTGTTGCGCGAACGTCCAGCGCCCCGCGGAAGATGTAAGGGAAGCCCAATACATTATTGATCTGATTAGGATAATCGGAACGGCCCGTCGCCATGATGGCGTCGGAACGGATCTCTGCAACCGCTTCCGGTGTGATTTCCGGATCGGGGTTGGCCATGGCGAAGATGATCGGATTGTCCGCCATGGAGCCGATCATCTCCGGAGTGAAGGCGTCCTTCACGGATAGCCCAAAGACAACGTCAGCGCCCTCCATCACTTCATCAAGAGTGCGCGCTTTGGATTCTATCGCATGGGCGGACTTCCACTGGTTCATCCCTTCCGTCCGGCCGCGGTAAATCACGCCCTTGGTATCGCAGAGCACCATATTTTCGCCGGGCATGCCCATTTCTTTGAGCAGTTCAACACAGGCGATCGAGGCGGCGCCCGCACCATTAATGACGAGCTTGCATGTCTTGAGATCGCGGCCGGTCAGGTCCAGCGCGTTGATGAAGCCTGCGATGGTGATGATCGCGGTGCCGTGTTGATCGTCATGGAACACAGGGATGTCCATCAACTCGCGCAAGCGTTCCTCGATAATGAAGCAGTCCGGCGCCTTGATGTCCTCAAGGTTGATGCCGCCGAAAGCCGGGCCCAGGTAGCGCACGCAGTTGACGAATTCGTCCACGTCCTTGGTGTCGACTTCGATATCGAAACTGTCGACGTCGGCGAACCGCTTGAATAGAACCGCCTTGCCTTCCATCACGGGCTTTGCGGCCAGCGGCCCGCGGTCGCCCAGTCCGAGAATGGCGGTGCCGTTGGAAATCACTACCACCATGTTGCCTTTTGCGGTGTAGTCGTAGGCGACGTCAGGGTCTTCTGCGATTTTGAGCACGGGTACGGCGACACCGGGCGAATAGGCCAGTGACAAATCCCGTTGGGTTGCCATGGGCTTGGTTGGATTTACTTCCAGCTTGCCGGGCTTTCCGCGCTGGTGGAACCTCAACGCTTCCTGATCGGTGAACTGAGGCCGGACTGTCCCGGAACTCTTGGCCATCGGATGTACTCCACTCCGAAAAAACACCCGGCACTGGCCGGGCGCAACTCCCACACGCTTTGGAAGGCACACTATCCTCTTGCCGATCGCTTGTGAACATCCGTGGCAGCGATAAAGACACCGGACGGCATCATCTGTTAGTCCTATGCGTTCTCGAATTTTGGGGCGGGATCGATGGCCTCTCCAGACATGGCGGAAGGTGAGCAGACATTGCCGGCCGCAGCCGCGCAGAAACCGGCTGCTGCACCGACGCCCATGATGGCACAGTATCTGGAGATCAAGACGGCCAACCCCGACTGTCTCCTGTTCTACCGAATGGGAGACTTCTACGAGCTGTTCTTTGAGGACGCGGAGATCGCCTCCCGTGCGCTTGGAATAACCTTGACCAAGCGCGGCAAGCATGCCGGTGACGATATTCCCATGTGCGGTGTGCCGGTCCATGCTGCGGACGAATATCTCCAGCGCCTCATCCGCCTTGGACACAAGGTCGCCGTTTGCGAGCAGACGGAAGACCCGGCTGAAGCCAAGAAACGCGGTTCCAAATCAGTTGTCCGCCGCGAAGTTGTCCGACTCGTAACGCCTGGAACCCTGACTGAAGACAGCTTGCTTGAGTCAAAGCGCAACAACTTTCTGGCCGCACTGGCGCGCAACAAGGGGGATGGGGCTTTTGCGCTGGCATGGATCGACATTTCAACCGGTGATTTCTCCGTCACTCCGACGGGTGCCGGCCGGCTGGCGGCAGAACTCTCCCGGATTGAGCCGTCAGAAATTGTCGTTCCGGACACTGTGCTGGAGGAGCTGGGCCTCAACCAGATACTGAATGAATCGGGTGCGGCGGTTTCACCCCTCCCTGCCAGCCGTTTCGACAGCTCCTCTGCTGAGCGGCGTTTGAAGGAGTTTTTCAACGTCGCTGCACTCGAGAGTTTCGGGGCACTCGGTCGCGCCGAGATTGCGGCCTGCGGCGCGCTTATCGACTATGTCAGCTTGACTCAGGTCGGCAAGGTCCCTGCCATTAAGCCGCCGGTTCTGAGCGGTCAGAACGAGGTGATGCTGATCGATGCAGCGACCCGGACAAACCTTGAACTGGTTCGTACCCTCTCCGGAGAACGGCGCGGCAGCCTGCTTTTCATCATTGACCGGACCATCACAGGCGCCGGCGGCAGGCAGTTGAGCGAGTGGCTGTCCGCGCCCTTGCGGGACCCATCTGCCGTCGCTGCCCGCCAGGACGCGGTCGGTTATCTTCTAGACCAGTCCCTGCTGTCCGAACAGCTGCGCGCCGCATTGAAGGCGTGCCCTGATATTGCCCGGGCGCTCTCCCGCCTCACAGTAGACAGGGGAGGGCCGCGTGATCTTGCGGGCACACGAGACGGGCTTGCCGCCGCGCGTGAGCTTGCCCAGCGATTGAACGAGCAGGGTGTTCTTGCCGGTCCACCAGAGCGGGTTGCGGAGATTGCCGAAGTTCTGTCCGGTGACGATCATGGGCTGTACGCCGAGCTGGATGCGGTGCTTTCAGAAGACCTTCCGTTGCTCGCCCGCGACGGGGGCTTTGTCCGCGGCGGCTGCAACGCCGACCTCGATGAATCCCGGGCGCTCCGGGATGAGAGCCGGAAGGTGATTGCTGGGCTGCAGTCCGGATATGCGGATGAGACCGGCGTCACAGCGTTGAAGATCAAACACAACAATGTCCTCGGCTACTTCATCGAGGTGACGGCACGGCATGGCGAAACCTTGATGTCAGCGCCGCACAATGCCCGGTTCATTCACCGCCAGACCATGGCGAACGCCATGCGGTTCACCACGACCGAGCTGACAGAGCTTCAGTCGCAGATCTCGGCGGCAGGTGACAAGGCGTTGAGATTGGAACTGGAGATTTTCGACGGCCTGGTTGAGCGCGTTGTTGCGCAAAGTGGATTTCTCACCTGTCTTGCTACGGCGCTGGCAAATCTCGATGTGTTTGCCGGTCTGGCGGAATTGGCCCGCGAGCGGCGCTATTGCCGGCCCATTGTGGATGACTCACGGACGTTCAAGATCGAATCTGGTCGGCATCCGGTTGTTGAGCAGGCTTTGGCGCGAGCTGGTGATGCCCCCTTCGTCCCAAATGACTGTGAGCTGAGTGCAGACGCCGAAGCTCGCATCTGGTTACTCACCGGCCCGAACATGGCGGGCAAATCGACGTTCCTCCGCCAGAACGCGCTCATAGCGATACTCGCTCAGATGGGTTCCTACGTTCCGGCCAGCTCTGCCCACGTGGGCATTGTCGACCGGCTGTTCTCCCGGGTCGGGGCTGCGGATGATCTGGCCCGCGGCCGGTCTACCTTTATGGTCGAGATGGTCGAAACCGCGACGATCCTCAATCAGGCAACGGACCGGTCACTCGTTATTCTCGATGAGATTGGACGCGGGACGGCGACCTTTGACGGCCTCTCCATTGCCTGGGCGTGTGTTGAGCATCTGCACGAAGTCAATCAGTGCCGCGCACTCTTTGCGACCCACTTCCATGAGCTCACGGCGCTTTCCGAGCGCCTTGCCAGCCTGAGCAACGCCACGATGAAAGTGCGCGAGTTCAAGGGCGAGGTTGTCTTCCTGCATGAAGTGGGCCCCGGCGCTGCCGACCGGTCCTACGGAATTCAGGTTGCCAAGCTTGCAGGCCTGCCGGCGCCGGTGATCGAGCGCGCTTCAGAAGTTCTCGCACTTCTGGAGGAAGGCGAACAAAAGTCCGGTCACGCCGATCTCGCCGCTGATCTCCCGCTGTTTGCCGCCCCGCGTCCGCAAAGCACCCCGGTTTCGCGAGGGCCCTCCGAACTGGATATGCTGATGGCCGAGGCGCTGCCCGATGAGATGTCCCCGCGCGATGCATTGGAATTCATTTATCGTCTGAAACAGGCGGCGGACAAACACTAGACGCTGGCAGCCTCCTGACATTCCGTCCGCGAGGCGGTAAAACGATCTGATGCCCGCGCCCAAGAATGATAGCCCGGTTGCCGCTCTTGCCTTCGATGGCAGCGCCTTGCGCCATGCGCTGACGGCCGTGTGGCAGGAGGGCCTGGATGATACGAAGCTCAAGCTTGCCGCGCTCAGTATTCTGAGTGAAGCGGTTACGGCAGGCCGCTCGCATGTCAAGAAACAGTTCGAGAAGGACTGTGACGGAACGGCGTGTGCGCAGGCCCTATCTGATCTTCAGGACGAGCTTATCCGCGTCATATATGATTTCACGGTTACCCACGTCTACCGCGCCAAAAACCCTTCGGATGCGGAGCGCATTTCCATTGTCGCGCAGGGCGGTTATGGACGCGGTTCCCTCGCGCCTGGCTCGGACATCGATCTGCTCTTCTTGCTTCCATACAAGCAAACGCCCTGGGGGGAGAGCGTTGTGGAGTATGTGCTCTACATGCTCTGGGATCTCGGATTTAAAGTCGGGCACGCCACCCGATCGGTCGATGAATGCATCAGGTTATCGGGCGCCGACTCAACAATCCTGACCGCCATGCTCGAGGCCCGCTACATTTGGGGGGATGAGGGGCTCTTCGACGAATTGATCGTCCGCTACTGGAAGGACCTTGCCCGGGCGAGAGGGGCGGCAAAGGCCTTCATCGCAACCAAGCTCGCCGAGCGCAATGACCGCCATTCTCGAGCCGGAGAGTCCCGCTACCTCGTCGAACCGGATGTCAAGAACGGCAAAGGGGGCATGCGGGATCTGCATACGCTGTTCTGGATTGCGAAGTTCGTGTACGGCGGCGAAGGCGAGACAGACTTTGTAAAGGCTGGTGTTTTCACGAAGTCCGAAGCCAAGCAATTTGCCGAATGCGAGGATTTCCTCTGGGCGGTCCGCTGCCACCTGCATTTTCTGACCGGCCGTGGCGATGACAAGCTGTCGTTCGATAAGCAGGCGGATATGGCCGTGCGGATGGGTTACGAGGATGATGGCGGCAGCCGCCACGTCGAACAGTTCATGCGGCATTACTTTTTGATCGCCAAGCAGGTCGGGGACCTGACCCGCATTTTCTGTGCGGTGCTCGAGGAGCAGCAACTGAAGCGCGCGCCCAAGATGACGGACTTCTTCCGCCGCATGCCGCAAGTGCTGACGGGCGGAGGTAGCATCAAGGAGAGCACGGATTTCCGGTTCGATTCCGGCCGCATAAATGTGGTTTCCGAAGATGTCTTCAAATCCGACCCGGTGAATCTGCTCCGCCTGTTTTGGCTCACCGACCGGTACAATTGCGGGGTTCATCCGGACACGCTCAAGCTGGTCACGCGCTCACTTGGCCTGATCACGGACGAACTGCGGGCCGATGCCGATGCCAACCGGCTTTTTATGGATGTTCTGACCTCCAAACGGGATCCGGAAATCATCCTGCGGCGGATGAACGAAGCAGGGGTTCTCGGCCGCTTCATTCCCGACTTTGGACGCATCATCGCGCATATGCAGTTCAATATGTACCACCACTATACTGTGGACGAGCATCTGCTGCGCTCGATCGGAGTGCTCTCTGAAATCGAGCGCGGAGAACTGGGCGAGGCACACCCCGTCTCCCACGAAATCATCCATACCGTGAAGAGCCGCCGCGTTCTGTTCGTTGCTATGCTCCTGCACGACATCGCGAAAGGCCGGGATGAGGATCATTCCATCGCCGGCGAACGGGTCGCCCAAGAGCTTTGCCCGCGTCTCGGGCTGGACCGTGCGGAAACCGAAACAGTCGCTTGGCTGGTCCGTCATCATCTGCTGATGAGCGAGACCGCCCAGATGCGCGATCTCAATGACTTCAAAACGATTTCCGATTTTGCTGAAATTGTTCAGAGCCCCGAACGGTTGCGGCTCTTGATGGTGCTGACCGTCGCGGACATCAAGGCCGTCGGTCCTGGCGTCTGGAACGGCTGGAAGGGGCAGCTGCTTCGCACGCTCTATTTCGAGGCAGAACCCCATCTTTCGGGCGGTCACACCCGGGTATCAAGAGCGGCCAGGGTGGCTCATGCACAGGATCTTTTCAGAGCCGAAATGAAAAACTGGCCGGAACAGAAGCTCGATGCCTATGTGCAGACGCACTACGAGCCCTATTGGCTGAACGTCAAGCTGGAACATCAGCTCAGCCATGCGCAACTCATTGACCGCGCCGACCAAACGGTGGTGACGGAAGTGCACAGTGACGATTTCACCGCGATCACCGAATTGACGGTCTATGCCCCGGATCACCCGAGGCTGCTGGCCCTGTTGACCGGTGCGTGCTCGGCCGCGGGTGCCAACATTGCCGGAGCGCAGATTTTCACAACAGCTGACGGCTTCGCGCTCGATACCCTTCTCATTCAGCGCGAACTGCCGGACACCGCAGATGAGCTGCGCCGTGCCGGCCGGGTTGCCGACCTGATCCAGAAGGCCCTCACCGGCGAGGTGCGGCTCCGCGATCTGGTGAAGTCGAAATCCAAACCCACGGTCAGAGCCAGTGCATTCACCGTCGAACCGCAGGTCCTGATCGACAACGACTCTTCCAACGTATTCACGATGATCGAGGTCAACGGGCTGGACCGCACGGGGCTACTTTTCGAACTCACCGAAGCTCTCTTCCGCCTGAACCTAAATATCGGCTCAGCGCACATCACAACATTCGGTGAAAAGGCGGTGGACGTCTTTTATGTCACCGATCTCACAAATCAGAAGATCACCAATGCGAACCGCCGGGCAGCGATCAAGCGCCATCTTTTGGCCGTTCTCTCCCCGGAGGAAACTCCTGAGGACGAGCTGATGCCCCTCGCTGTCTGAGCGCGAAAGTTAACCCGGCCTTAACGGCCTGTGCCGCTTTGTGACGGGTGATGAAAAAACGGCCTGGAACCTCATGAACCTGCTGCGCTCGGCGACAACAGTTGGCGGCTACACCATGATGAGCCGCGTGCTCGGGTTTGTCCGAGAGCTGTTGATCGCCGCGTTTCTGGGAACCGGTCCGGTGGCTGACGCCTTCTTCGCGGCATTCCGTTTCCCCAATCTCTTCCGCCGCCTTTTTGCCGAAGGCGCGTTCAACGCCGCGTTTGTGCCATTGTTTGCCAAGGAACTTGAGGGTGGAGGCAAATCGCAGGCAAAAGAATTTGCCAGCCAGGTTCTGGCCGTCCTGCTGGTTGCGCTGCTGCTCCTGACCGCCGTCGCGGAACTCTTCATGCCTTTTCTGGTGGAGTGGGTCATCGCGCCCGGCTTTTTGGACGAGCCTGAAAAGTTCGGCCTGACCGTGCTCCTGACGCGGATTATGTTTCCTTACCTGTTGTTCATGTCGCTGGTTGCCATGCTCTCAGGCGTGCTGAACTCGTTTGGAAAGTTTGCTGCAGCAGCGTTTGCGCCGGTCATTCTCAACATTGTCGTTATTGGCGCACTTGCTTGTGCCTGGGCGGTGGGCGCAGTGGAACAACGCAGTGTTGGATTGGTGATGAGCTGGGCCGTCTGTGCTTCCGGCGTCTTGCAACTTCTCCTGCTCATCGTGGCTCTGAGGAACACGGAATTCTCATTGGCTCTTGTGAAGCCGAGGCTGACACCAAGTGTGAGGCGGTTGCTCGTGCTCGCCGTTCCCGCCGCGCTGGCTGGCGGGATTACCCAGATCAATCTGCTGGTCGGGCAGATTATCGCCAGCCAGAAGGCTGGTGTGATCGCCACTCTGCAATATGCTGACCGTATTTATCAGTTGCCCCTGGGCGTTGTTGGAATAGCCATTGGCGTTGCCCTGCTACCCAATATCTCCCGCAAGTTGCGCGCCGAAGACCTTGCAGGCGTCGAGGAAAGTCAGAATCGTGCATTGGAGCTTTCGATGCTGCTCACGGTTCCGGCCGCCATTGGGCTGATGGTGCTGCCATATCCGGTCGTTCAGGTGCTCTTTGAACGCGGGCAGTTCACCAGCGGCGATACCCATGCCACGGCGGGCGCTCTCATCGCGTTTGCGATCGGCCTGCCTTCGTTCGTGCTCATCAAGATATTCTCGCCCGGCTTCTTTGCCCGTGAGGATACGCGCACGCCGATGATCTTTGCTGGCATCGGGGCCGTGACGAATGTTGCCGGCAGCCTTCTTCTGTTCCCGTCCTACGCACAGATCGGAATCGCGTTGGCCACTTCGGCAGCGGGGTGGGTTAATGCTGGTTTGCTGGGGATCACACTTGCCAGCCGGGGGCACTATCGCCCGGACGCGCGGCTGAGGCGGAATTTTCCTCTCATGCTGCTCGCCGCCGTGCTCATGGGAGGCTGCCTCGCGGGCATTATGTTCTGGGCGAACGCACTTTTCTCTGCGGAGTGGAACCTGTTCGTCCGCGTTGTCGCGCTCATCGCACTGACTGCTCTGGGCGCCGCGATCTACTTCGCCCTTTGCCGCTTCC
>CAJHXU010000183.1_pt1 | contig 11571 bp, 8 predicted proteins | sample 9198561 | NCBI WGS metagenome assembly CAJHXU01 (sample SAMEA7708345, study PRJEB35096) | sediment metagenome | biome: marine neritic benthic zone biome [ENVO:01000025]; feature: sediment [ENVO:00002007]; material: shallow marine sediment [ENVO:03000034] sea grass bed [ENVO_01000059] ...
CCCTTTGAAAATGCGGCGGTGCGTCGTAAGGGGTTTGCCAGGCAAATATGGAGACCTTGTACGCATGACCCGCTATGACCGTCTGATGAGCCGACTGGACGCCGGCGAAATCGTTCTGATCGACGGAGCGACCGGGACGGAATGCGACCGGCGCGGGGTGCCGCAGCTTCCGAATGCCTGGAACGGCGGGGCGGTGCTCAGCCATCCGGATATCGTCCGCCAGATCCATGCGGACTATATCCGCCTCGGGGCGGAGATCGTCATTTCCAACACCTTCGGCACGTCGAAACACGCCCTCACGGCAGCTGGCGTCGGCGATGATTTCGAGCTTTACAACCGCCGCGCCGTGGAGCTGGCGGTTGAGGCCCGGGAGGCGGAAGGTGCTGATGACGTCCTTGTCGCCGGCGGCATCTCCTATTGGTCCTGGATCGCCGAGGAGCCGACCCTGGATGAGCTGAAGCCCACCATCGAAACCCAGGCCGCCGTGATGCGCGATGCCGGCGCCGATCTCATCATGCTGGAGATGATGGTCGGTATCCCGCGCATGCTCGTCACGCTGAAAGCCGCGCAATCATCGGGCCTCCCGGTCTGGGCCGGTCTCTCCTGCAGGCCGAATGAGACCGGCGCCATATGCCTTTACGACGGCGAACCGCTCGAAGAGGCGCTCGGCGCGCTAAAGGGCCATGACGTGCCGCTGGTGTCGATCATGCACACGCAGGTTGAATATGTGGACGCCTGTCTGGAGATCATGAGTGCGCACTGGGACGGCCTCACCGGCGTCTACGCTCATACATCCACCGAAAAGAACAAGAGGTGGCACTTCGACGGCGTCATCAGCCCCGAAGCCTACGCCACAAGCGCAAGAGGCTGGCTTGGCCACGATGTCCGGATAATCGGCGGCTGCTGCGGCATTGGCACGGACCACATCGCGGCGCTGAAGGACGTCGTTTGAGGAGATGGGACGCGTATTGCCGCCGTTTAACCGTTGGCCCCCAGCCGGTGGGCGTAGAGATCCTCATAGTGGGGCCGGCAGATTTCGTAAGCGCGTTTGAGATGGTCGTTGTGGTCGATCGGCACGTAGTCCCGCTTCTGGCGTTCAAGGCCGGTGGAGGCTTCCAGGCTCGCGTGCCAGGAGCCGCCGTCATACCAGCTCATCTCCTTGCGTTCGCCCTGCGTCCACTCCAGGGCCTGCGCCATATATGGAATGCCGACGGCGGCGCACCAGGCTTCGACCGTGCGGGCGGTGTCGTCCAGCAGATCGTCGGAATCGATCACCGGCGGCGCCTTGCCGTCGCGGTCGGCAATGCGGTTGAACAGGTCGCGCTGTTCGGCATAGCCGGTCTCGGCGATCTCAAAGTCCGGCCAGTGCTTGTATATGGACGGCAGCATCTTTTCCGGTGTGCGGATCAGAAAGGAATGGGTGTAGGCGGAAAGGAAGGCGTCATCGGCGATGTGCATGATGTAATGGGGGAAGTCCTTGATGAAGACCTTGCCGGTCGCCGCATCGGACTTCAGGCTCGCCCAGACCGAAGCGAAGGTGAGACCCTTCCGGATGGGTTCCCTGGTGGGGCGCGGGCAGAGCCGGTCTTCGCCCAGATACCAGGCCTCGCCGAAGGGCTCATGATGGCACAGATGATCGCCGCGCTGGCGCATCATGCGTTCAAAAGCGGTCGAGGTGGAGCGCGGGATGGCCCAGAGGGCAAGGATCGGCGTCATGGGTTTAAAGGGTCCCCAACAGGTGGCCGTGGCCCTTGATCGGGACGCCGAGATCCAGCTCTTTCAGCATGGCCCAGAACAGGGCCGTGTCTGACGGCACCACCGGCTTTCCGGTCACGCCCTCGATCTCCTCCATGTGCGGCGTCACCCGGAAGCCGGAGCCGGTTTGTACGATGGCGTCGGCCTTCGGTGCGGCTTCGTGGGCGAGGAGGCAGGACTTGACCAGATCGCCGGGGGGGTAGTCCCAGTGGGTTGCGTCTTCCAACTCGATCTGGGCTTCCAGGCTCGGGTAGAGCCCCATGTCGATGACATTGCCGCCATAGAGGACCTCAAAACCGGCCTGCTCCAGATAGCGGTTGATGCCGTTCTTCCAGTCTTCGCGGTAATAGCCGTTGTTGACGGTGACTGTTTTGGCGCCGAGTTCACGCAGGGCCTGCACGATCGCCTGCCCCGCCATGAAGAAACGGGCATTGGCCTTCTCGCTGATTTTCTCGCAGATCGCCTCGATCTCGTCCGGCGAGGTGCCGTTGCAATGGACCCAGTTGGTGCCGGCCTGACCGATCACCGTGCAGAAGCACTCGCCGAGACAGATGGCGGATTCTTCCAAAAGATCGAAATTGGAGGCCCGCTGGCCGAGTTCGTACTGGTAGGCCGGGATGTGGTTCACCCGCTGCATGGCGCCGACGCCCCTGGGCGCCACCTCCAGAAACATCTGCACACTGTCGTCGAAATAGCGCGGCGTGGTGACGAAGCCTGCATAGGCCAGATAACGCTTCTGCGGACCGTCAAGCTGCGATGGCGGCATGGGGTTCCCTCCACTTCAGATCGAGCAGCGTCGCGCGGAACGGGGACCCGCGTCCAGCGGCTGGGACGGTGATATTTTTTAACGAGGCGCGCTATTCTGCAGCGTCGGCGAAGCTCTGCAGAGAGAAGGCCCGGTCGTGGGTGAGAGAGGGGATCTTGCCGCGGGCCTCGTCGGCCTTGGCGGGATCGATCTCGGCGACGATGAAACCTTCGCCCTCTCCGCCATCTGCCAGCACCTCTCCCCAGGGGTCGATGATAAGAGAGTGGCCGAAGCATTCGCCGCCGCCGTGCAATTCGCCGTGCTGGCAGGGGGCAATGACAAAGGCGCCGTTCTCGATGGCCCGGGCCCGGTTCAGCACATGCCAGTGTGCCTCCCCGGTGATTTTGGTAAAAGCGGCAGGCACAGCGAGCATCTTGGCGCCTGCCTGTGCCAACTCGCGATAGAGCATTGGGAAGAGAAGGTCATAGCAGACCGACAGGCCGAGCGGGCCCCAGCGCGTCGGAGCCAGCACGGCCTCGTCGCCAGGAGAGATCGTGGCGGATTCCTGAATCACCATGTCATCGTCGAGACGGACATCGAACATATGGATCTTGTCGTAGCGCACGACGATCTTGCCGTTCGCATCCAGAAGGTATGAGCGGTTGTATATCCGGCCGTCCCCTACAGTGACACCAAGCGATCCGAGCAGGATATTTATGCCGAGCGCCTTTGCTTCTTCAGCAAAGGCCGGGATCACCGGATGCTCAGCTTCGGGGAAATGGACGGGATGAAGCTTGCCATTCTCGGTCTCAAGTCCGGAGAAGTACTCCGGCAGACAGATGAGTTGCGCGCCGGCCGCGGCCGCATCGCGCGTGTGTTTCACGCAACGCTCGATGTTCTCGTGGACATCCGGCGTTGCATTGTTCTGGATGCAGGCGGCTATGAAGGTCTGGTTCATGGGTCTCTCCCTGAAAGATCATGCGGCCTTGGCCACGGCAGGTTCCACAGGCTCGGGCACCTGTTCACGGTCGCGGAACAGCATTCTGTATAGCACGGGAACGACTCCCAGCGTGAGGACGGTGCCGATGAGCAGTCCGCCGGAGACGACGACCGCGAGATCGTAGAACAGAATATCGCGCCACACGATGAGCGGCATGAGCCCAAGTATTGTGGTGATCGTCGTCATCAAGATCGGCCGCAGGCGCTTCACCGAGGCCGCATTGATGGCGTCATGAACATTGAGACCGCTCTCGCGCTCAGTATCGATCCGGTCGATCAGCACGATGGCATTGTTGATGATGATCCCGGCCAGCGACAAGAGACCCAGCGTGGCGATAAACGACAGATTGGCGCCAGGCATGATGAGCAGCGCCGGCGTAACTCCGATCAGTGTGAGCGGGATGACGGCGATGATGATCAGCGGCTTGCGCATGCTGTTGAACTGCCCAACCAGGATCAGGATGATCAGGGCGAAGGCCAGCGGCATGTTTGCAAAGAGCGAGCCTTGCGCGTCTGCCGAGCCTTCGATCTCGCCGCCGCGCTCGATGCGGTAGTCCGATGGCAGATCCAGCTCCTTCAGACGCGGAGTGATGACGGCATCTAGGTTAGCGGCGGGCATCACCAGGCTTTTGCCGGAAACCGTGATGACGCGCTCCAAATTCCTGCGCTGGATCATCGAGAACTCCGCAATCCCATCGAAGTCCGCGACCTGTAGGAGCGGCACCGGCGTGTCTCCCGCACGGGTGATGTTTAGCGTGCGCAGGCGGTCGATGTTGGTGCGCTGGGCGCCTTCGGCCCTGAGATAGACCGGGATGATGGTATCGCCGTCCCGGTAGTCAGTTACCGCGAGGCCCGCCAGGATCGCATCCAGCGTATCGGCCACGGACTGCGAGGTGACACCGGCGCGCCGGGCCCGTGCCTGATCCACTTTGACGATCAGTTTGACCAGCCGGTTTTCCCAATCATCCTTGATATTCACCGTGCCGTCGATGGACCGCATGGCGGCCTTCAGCTTCTTTGACGCATCGTTGAGGATGTCCGGATCCTCGCCGATGATCCTGTATTCCACCAGGCCGGCTTCGCTTGCGCCCAGCGACATGGGCTTCACGAACACCCGGGCCTCGGGCAGGTTTTCCGCCGCGTGCCTGTCAATTCGGTCCCGAAGGGTTGGCACCTGCGAGGCCTCCTCCACGTTTACGATGATGAAAGCCCGGTGCGGGTCAGGGTCGATGGGGTCCAGCCCCAGATAGAACCGGGGACCGCCGCTCGCGACGTAAGCCACGTTGTTGACGATCTCCGGGTTCTGCTTCTTGTCGCTCAGCCAGCCCGCCATTTTCAGTGCGGCATCCTTGCTTCCGTAGGTGTTCGAGCCGACGGGCAGATCGACATAGACCTGCAGCTGGGTACGGTCAGAGGCCGGGAAAAAGATGTTGGGAACGAACTGCAGCGCCCATACGGCGACAAACAGCAGAGCCACGACAGCGCCCAGGAACACATAGCGGAGCTTCAAAACCCCATCCAGAAAGTGCTTGTAGGCCCGGTAGAACCTGGTGTTGTACGCCACGTCCTCATCAACGGGCTCCGGTGTTTTCAGACCCCAGACGCACAACAAGGGCGTCACCGTCATGGCGAGTGCCCACGACCCCAGAAGTGCGATGGCGATCACCAGGGACAGCGAGCGCAGATACTCGCCAGCTTCGTTTTCCGCCAGCATGAGAGGCATGAAGGCCAGAATAGTTGTCATGCTGGAAGCGAGCAGCGGCAGAAGCATGGACCTGCCGGTTTCAATCGCAGCCGCGCGCCGCTCTTCGCCAACGGCAAGACGCCGGCCCATCTCCTCGGCCATGACGATTCCGTTGTCGACCAGCAGTCCGAGCGAGATGATCATTGCCGCCAGCGACATGCGTTCAAGCTCGATGCCGACATAGCGCATGACGAGCAGGCTCAAGAGCATGGTCAGCGGAACCATGGCTCCGACGATGAGCCCGGTGCGCCAGCCCAGGAACACCATGACCACCAGCAGCACAATGACGATGGTCTGGTAGAGATTGCCGGTCACCCCGTCGACCGCCTTGCGGATATCGTCGGGCTGGAAGGTGATGTATTGAAGCTGGTAACCGATCGGCAGTTTGCTCTCAAAGAGCTCGAGCCGTTCCGTCAGTCCCTCGGCGAACTTCTTTGAGTCGAATTGGTCGACCATCTGAACGCCGATTACGATGGCCGGCTTGCCATTGAAGAAGGCCGGATTCTTCGGCGGGTCCACATAATCACGTTTGATGGTCGCAAAGTCGCGCAAATAGATCACTTGCCCCGGCTTATCCGGGATTTCGATTGTGACCTGGCCGATATCATCGAGGGAATCGAAGTTGCCCGTGGGCTCCACTGCAAAGCTTACGGTCCCTGCCTCGATACGTCCGCCGGGAGAAATGATGTTGGTCTTGTTGACCGTGTCGATCAGCGATTGCGGAGAGATGCCGAGCTGGGAAAGACGCACGTTGTTGACTTCAACGAAAATGCGCTCCGGCTCGATCCCGAACAATTCAATCTTGCTCACACCCGGCACCGAATAAAGTCTGTCGCGCACATCCCGCGCGGACTCGCGCATCTCCGCCAGCGTGAAACCCTCGGCCGTCAGCGCCACCGTCGCCATGGCGACATCACCATAGTTGTCGTTGACGAAGGGACCGGAGGTGCCGCTCGGCAGATCGCCCTTGACGTCCTCCATCTTGTTGCGCAGGTCCTGCCAGACCGGCTCAAGTTTCTTGATGCGGTCATGCAGTTCGACCCGCACGGTTGTCTGGCCGGAGCGCGAGGTCGATCTGATCTTGTCGACCTCCGGCATCTCCCGGATCTTCTCCTCCAGCTTCTTGGTAATCAGGTCTTCCATGCGCTGCGGCGACATGCCGGCGAACGATGCGGTCACGAGCGCGGTGCGGATCGTAATTTCCGGATCTTCACGAGAGGGATGGCTGAGAAAGCTGATCGGACCTGATGCGGAAATCATCAGCACCAAGATCAGCACCAGCACGGAGTTGTTGAGTGCCCAACGGGTAATCATCTCGAGACTACTCCGCCTGGGTCGAGTCGAGCAGTCTGACCTTCATCCCATCGACCAGGAAGGAGACGCCGGCAATTGCGACGATGTCGTTCACCTTCACGTCTCCGGCAACCTCGAGCTCGTTGTTGTGGACATTGATGACCTGCACCTTCTTCTGCCTGACGACACTCTCGTGCTTGTCGTAGACGAACACCGTGCCGCCGCCCTGGGCCTCGGTCGCGAGAACCGCCGTAACCGGTAGCAACAGCGCCTTGCCGGTCGCATCCGTCTTGAACTTGAACGTCACCTCCACCGTTAGGCCGGGCCGGAGATCGGGTGTCGAAGGGTTGTCCAGCACGATGGTCACCGGGAAGGAATTTGTCGAACCGGCCCGTGTCCCGACTTCGCTGATCTTCCCGGTTTCAACCCGGCCCTGGAGGGTCGGCCAGGAGACATCGACCGGATCCTGCACACCGAGCCGCCGCACCAGGCCCTCAGGCACGCTCACATTGACCTTGAGGCCGCCGTCGGCGCTGATCTGAACAATCTGCTGGCCTGCGGAAGCCTCCGCGAAGCGCTCCACATACTTCTCGGTCACCGATCCCTTGAGCGGTGAGGTCAGCGTCGTCAGACGCACGTCCCGTTCCGCCAGTTCAATTTCCGCCTTGGAGACGTCCAGGTTGGATTTCGCGCTGTCGAAGCTGGACAGCGCGGTGTCGTAGGCGGTCTTGGTGGCGAAGCCCTGTTTGTAGAGGGTCGACTGCTGCTTGTACTTGGCCTCGGCATCATTGAGCTTGGCTTCGGCATCGGCCACCTTGCCCTGGGCTGTCCGGATGCGGAGCTGGAACGGTTCGGAGTCCAGCACGGCAATCACGGCTCCCTTGTCGACCCGGTCGCCCACTTCCACGTTCATCGTGGTGATCCGTCCGCCGACCTGGAAGGCGAGGTCCGTGACGATGGAGGATTCCGTCAGACCGGCAATACGGCGGATCTGATCGCCGGCGCGCTGCTTCACGATCAAGGTTTTTATGGCGCGGATCGGCTTTTCGACCACCTTCTTTTCTTCCTCGCAAGCCGCGAGGCTGAAAGCCGCCAAGAGGACAACCGGCAAGTAGAGTGGACGTGTCAAAAACGACATGGGTTAACCCGCATCTGATCGTAAAAAAGGAAGTCGCACTCTAAGCAGTCAGGTTCAACAGTTCCATGACAAAGCGGATGGGGACGCACGCTAGATTTGCGCTGGACCTGCCCGGCAACCTCATGCGATCACGGCTCCAGCATCATAGACAGGAGCGTCCCATGGCCGAATTGCAGGTCCACATGTTTTCCGCCCTCGGCGACAATTACGGCTTTCTCATCCACGACGCCGACGCTGGCGTCACGGCCAGTATAGATACGCCGGAGGAGGCACCCATCCGCGCCGCCCTGGCGGAGACCGGCTGGACGCTGACCCATATCCTGAACACACACCACCACGGTGACCACACGCAGGGGAACCTGCCGCTCAAGGCCGATACAGGCTGCACGATCGTTGGCCCCGAGCCGGAGGCGGCGAAGATACCCGGCATCGACATCGCCGTCGGTGAAGGCGATACCTTCGATTTCGGCGGCCACATCGCCACCGCCCATCATACGCCCGGCCACACGCTCGGTCACATCGTCTACCACTTTGCCGATGACGGTATCTGCTTTGCGGGCGACACCCTCTTCCCGCTGGGCTGTGGGCGGGTCTTTGAGGGCACAATGGAGCAGATGTGGTCCTCCATGGAGAAGATGGCCGCCCTGCCGCCGGAAACGGTCGTGTATTCGGCGCACGAGTACACGCAGGCCAATGCGCGTTTTGCCGTGACGGCGGAGCCGGACAATGAAGCGCTGGCGGCCCGTGCTGCTGAGATCGACAGGATGCGCGCTGCCGGTCAGCCAACCGTGCCCACGACCATCGCCGTAGAACTGGCCACCAATCCGTTCATCCGCGCCGGCAGCGCCGCCCGCTTCGCCGAAGTCCGCAAGGCGAAGGACAACTTCTAGCTGAGCCTGTCCGACAAATGTGTCTCAGCGGTCGTCATTCCCGCGAAGGCGGGAATCCAGGGATGCATCCACGCGGCACAGTGCTTGCGGCTCTGGACACCCGCCTTCACGGGTGTGACGGGTATGGAGTGGAACTCGCTGATGACAACCGCTAGCCCCATGGACCTGAGCGCGGACGACATCATCGCGCTGCTCGATCTCCAGCCCCACCCCGAAGGCGGCCACTTCCGCGAAACCTGGAGGGCCAACGCGCCGGAAGGCGAACGCGCTTCAGGAACAGCAATCTACTTTCTCCTGAAGGCCGGCGAGGTCAGCCACTGGCACCAGGTGGACGCCACCGAAATCTGGCACTGGTACGCTGGCGCCCCGCTGGAACTGTCGATCGCCGAAGAGGGCAGGAAGCCGGAAGCCACAACCCTCGGCCCCGACCTGGTGACCGGCCAGCGTCCCCAGCTGATCGTCCCGGCCCACGCCTGGCAGTCGGCAACGAGCCTGGGCGACTGGACCCTGGTCGGCTGCACGGTCTCGCCGGGCTTCGAGTTCGAAGGCTTCAAGCTTGCCCCGTCAGGATGGGAACCGTGACACTGGTCGGCAAATTAAGCTCACCTCCGTCAAACTTCGCTCATCAAGCCGCGCTTGTGTCGCAATCTTCTGAACACGCGTCGCTATCCTTTACGCCGCCCATACCGCGAAGGATAATGTGGCGCGCAATCCGGCGGGTGCGGATGCCCCGCCTTTTCTCCTTTGTCAGGGAATTAAACCATGAAGTCTCATGCGCGTGTGGTCGTTGTCGGCGGCGGGGTCGTTGGGGTTGGAACCCTCTATTCGCTGGTGAAGAAGGGCTGGAGTGATGTTGTCCTCCTGGAGCGCAACGAGCTGACGTCGGGCTCCACCTGGCACGCGGCAGGTCTGCTGCCGCTTTTCAACATGAGCTATTCCGTCGGCAAGGTGCACCAGAAGTCGGTGGAGGTATACGCCGGCCTCGAAGCGGAAACCGGCCAGCATGTGGGCTTGCGCCAGGTCTCCAATATCCGCCTCGCCCAGACGCCGGACCGCATGGACGAATTCCTCTATTACGCCGGTATCGCCGAGACCATCGGTGTGGACGTGCGCGTGCTGACGCCGGCAGATGTGAAAGAGATCTGGCCGCTCTGCAATACCGACGGCCTGCTGGGCGCCATCCAGCACCCCGAAGACGGCTATGTCCAGCCGGCTGACCTCACCCAGGCCATGGCCAAGGCGGCCCGTGACGGCGGCGCGGAAATCTACCGCAAGACCCGCGTCATCGGCTTTGAGCAGAAGGCCAATGACGAGTGGGTGGTGAAGACCGACAAGGGCGACATCACTTGCGAGCACCTGGTCACCGCGACAGGCAACTTCGTGCGCCAGACCGGCGAGATGCTGGGCCTCGATATCCCGGTGATCCCGGTGGAGCATCAGTACATCGTCACCGAGGCCCATCCGGAGATCAAGGCGCGCCACGACCAGGGCCTGCCGGAGATGGGCGTGCTGCGTGATGCAGACTCAGCCTGGTACATGCGCGAGGAGGCCGGCGGCCTGATCCTCGGTCCGTATGAGCCTGGCGCCCCGGTCTGCTACGTCGATGGCCCCGCCGAAGATGCCGAATACGAACTCTTCCAGGAAGACCTCGATCGCATCGCCCCGCATATCGAGAGCTGCATCGAACGTGTCCCCGCCTTCGGCGAGGCCGGTATCAAGCAGGTCTATAACGGCGCCATCTGCTACACGCCTGATGGCTCGCCGATCATCGGCCCGGCCTGGAGCAAGAAGAACCTGTGGTTCAACGAAGGTCATTCCTTCGGCATCACCGCGGCTGGCGGTGCTGGCTGGCAGCTGGCCGAATGGATCGTGGACGGCGAGCCGACCATCGACATGATCGGCGTCGACCCGCGGCGTTTCGGTCCCTACGCCTCGCGCGGCTACCTCAAGTGCAAGAACGAGGAAGCTTACCGGAATGTGTTCACTCCGCATTACCCCGATGAGGAGCGTTTCGACGCCCGTCCGCTCAAGACATCGCCCTGTTATGACCGCATGAAGGCGCTCGGCGCCGTCTTCGGTCATGTCTACGGCTGGGAGCGCCCGAACTGGTTCGCGCCGGAAGGCTATGGCTTCCAGCCGTCCGAGATCGAGCGCCCGGACGTGATCACCAGGGAAAACCACGCGCCCGCCGCGGACGGCGAAAAGGTCAAGGAGCTGTGGTCCTTCCGTCGTTCCAACTATTTCGAGCACGTCGGTAACGAGGTGAAGAACGTTACCGAGAATGCCGGCCTCCTCGACATGTCGGCCTTCGCCAAATACTCCGTGAAGGGCCCGAAGGCCGAGGAGTGGCTCGACTCGATCCTCGCCAACCGCATCCCCAAGGGCGTCGGCCGGGTCGGCCTCTGCCACCTCCTCACGAGCGAGGGGGGCGTGCATTCGGAGTTCACCGTCTACAAGCTGGGCGAGGGCGACTATTACCTCGTCGGCCCGGGCGCGTTTGAACGCCATGACTGGGACATGCTGAACAAATTGCTGCCCGAGGGCGGTGGCGTAAGCCTGCAACTCATTACCACTCAGTACGGTGTGCTGGTGCTGGCCGGCCCCAAGAGCCGGGATATCCTGCAGAAACTCACCGACACCGACCTGTCGACTGACAGCTTCAAGTGGCTCACCGGCAAGTTCATCAATGTTGGCATCGCCCAGGCTCATGCCTTGCGGGTCAACTTTGTCGGCGAACTCGGCTGGGAGCTGCACCACCCGATCGAGATGCAGAACAAGATCTTCGATCTCCTGATTGAGGCTGGCGCCGAGCACGGACTGAAGCCATTCGGCATCCGCGCCATGACCCTGATGGCCATCGAAAAGTCCTACCGCCTCATCGGACGCGAGCTCTCTATCGAATATTCCGCCTATGAGTCCGGTCTTGACCGCTTCGTCCATCCCAACAAGGGCCAGTTTCTCGGGCGCGACCGGCTGGTGGAACGCCACGGCGCCGGGGACGCCTGGC
>CAJHXU010000182.1_pt1 | contig 11390 bp, 8 predicted proteins | sample 9198561 | NCBI WGS metagenome assembly CAJHXU01 (sample SAMEA7708345, study PRJEB35096) | sediment metagenome | biome: marine neritic benthic zone biome [ENVO:01000025]; feature: sediment [ENVO:00002007]; material: shallow marine sediment [ENVO:03000034] sea grass bed [ENVO_01000059] ...
ATCCGCTTGACAGCCTCCGAAACCGGCTTGGCGTCATCTTCATTGTGCCGGATGTAGATCCGCAAGGAACCGCCATGGGTGGTGATCTCATCGACATCGAAGATGGTCATGCCATGATGACCGAAGATCTGCAGCAGTGAGTGCAGGGAGTAGTAGCAATAGTGCTCCTGATAGATCTGGTCGAACTGATTGCCTTCCATGGTCTTCATCAGGTGAGGGAACTCGACGGTGATGACGCCGCCTGGCTTGAGTACGACTTTCATGCCGGCGACGAAGTCGTTCACGTCCGGCACATGCGCCAGAACGTTATTGGCGCACATGAGATCGGCCTGGATGCCGTCTGCCACCAGGCCCTTCGCCGTTTCAACTCCGAAGAATTTCACTACCGTAGGGACGCCCCTCTCAATCGCGACCTCCGCGACATTGTCGGCCGGCTCGACACCCAGAACAGGAATGCCCTTCTCGATAAAGTTCTTGAGGAGATAGCCGTCGTTGCTTGCCAGTTCGACGACCCGGCTGTTCTCGTCGAGCCCGAGCCGCTCCGTGATTTGGTCGGCAAAGCGCTTTGCATGTGCCAGCCATGAGTCCGAATAGGAGGAGAAATAGGCATACTCGCCGCCAAAGATCTCCTCGCCGCTCACATACTCCTCCACCTGCACCAGAGAGCATTTCTCGCAGACAAACGCATGGAGCGGGTAGAAGGGCTCTGCTTCAAACAGCTGTTCACGGGTCAGGAAGTTCTCGCAAAGCGGGGATGTTCCCAGATCAACAACCGAGTGCTTGAGCGGCGTGTCGCAAAACCGGCAGCCTCCCTTCGCAGGCACCGTTTGATGCTCACGCGCTGCTTTGATTTGCGTGTCGATGTTGGTTTTCGATGCAACGAAGTTCATGGGTATGCGATGCCTCTATGGCTGCGTGTCAAAAGGGGTTTTCAGGTCAGGCTGAGCAAGTCTCATGCCATGGTGAGCCCAAGGTTTGAGCCGCTGGTCGGGAGGCTCAGGTAAGCCGTCTGCAGTGAATCGGGAATATTGCTGAAGTCCGATCCGCGCAGATAGTCGCCGATGGTCGTTCCCGAACAGGCGCTGTCGAGGTTCGGCGCGCCGGCATTGGTGGCCAGTTCCTCCAAATGGACGGTCCGGAAGTCGATGCTGAACCGCGTCTTCCCGGAGGTGTTCGGAACTGTCGAGTGAAGATGGGCGGCGGAGAAGATGATCAGGCCGCCTTCCTCAGGCACAATCCGCAACTGGGGATCAAGCTCAACGGGTTCCAGAGCTTCCGATTGGCGCCGCGTGTCCGTCTTGCCTTGGTTGTGGGCCGCTTTGCGCCCGACCTTGTTCCAATCCTGGTAATTGAATTCCTCAGAAGAGTTCTTCAGCGGCCGGTCCCAGTAGCGCGTGTGGAAGGCCATGCAATTCTTCGTCTCGATCTCATAGACCGGCAACCACCAGTTCAGCTGGCACTGCGGCGGCGAGTACCAGGTGTCGCGATGCGGCTTGAAGGCATAGGCCAGGCCCGACGTCAGATAGGCATCTGATGTCGCGGTTCTGAGCCGCGGAACATCGAAGAAAACCTTCTCCAGATCGCACGCCGCTTCGTCGAGAATGCTCCGGATCAGCTCCTTGCAGCGTGGATGATGGATGAACGCCGGCTTGAGCGTCTTGAGAATTTCGATGTAGCGCTCGACGGAGAGATGAAACTGCGCTTCGGTCGGATGATAGGGCGCGAAAGCCTCCTCACTCATCTCCCGTGCCAGCTGGCAAAGGGCCTGGGTGGCCTCGGTCGGCGAGTAGACGTAGAGATGACCATCGTAAAGATCCTGACGTCGCGTATCATCATCGATCTTGCGGTCGTAGAAAACGGTACTCATGGCGTCATCGACTCCTCTTCAGTTCTACGCACCCACTTCGGCGTCGGGGCGCGATAAGTTTGCAGTTTGCCAGCGCCTGGGAAGCGAGGTGTATTTCAGAAAATCTCATTCCAGAGCGGATCGCGATGTCCAACAGTGAGTGTTCTCCGTCGGAGAAGTTCAGTACCCACTGCATGGCCTGCTGAAGGCTTTCCCGTTCCCCCGCAGGAGGCAGGCTCTCGTAGAGACCATGTTGCCCAAGGCGAGGCTCGCAGTGAGGCTTGCAATTTACGAAACTCTCATCGTTCTCAAGGACTTCAATGACGTCCAAGCACTTCTGGAACGAGTCAGCCAGAGCCTCCGCTGTAATCAGCTTCAGGTTGTCGCCGGAGGTGTGATACTCCGGGAATTCCCCGTTCGGGGTCCGCATCAGGCAGCCCATTGGCAGATTGATACCTGGCGAACAGAACTGCCTCTCATCGTAGCCGAATGGTGCAAACTCGCGGATCTCGCGCGCATCACCTGAGGATGTCAAAACGTGCTCGACAATACGGTCGATCGGGCTGTTGCCCGAACGGCTGCGCTTGTAGGTGATCGGTCCCGGATCGCCCAGGAGCGAGAGGATCAGCCCGTGCTTGATCCCATCCAGCTTGCCCTGATTCTGGGCAAGCCAGGTAATCGCTCCGATCGTCGCAGGGGCGAACAAGAAGCGATACGAATACCTCCGTTTCGGAAGCTCCGACAAACGGCGGGCAAGCTGCGCGGCGATGCACAGTCCCGAGAGATTGTCGTTGGCGAGCGAAGGGTGACAGATGTGTGCTGAGATCAGAACCTCGTCCAGGCTCTGGCCCGGCAGAAAGTACTCACCATAGGTCAGCGATCCGTCGGCAACGGTCGCGTCAATGACAACCTTGTAGATGGTCTCGCCTCTCGCCTCCAGAATGTCGAAGTGGTTCTGGCTGAGGCAGAATCCCCAGCCCTCCTTAAAATAGCAGGTGCGGTAGGGGATGAAGTCCGGCTGGTCGGGCAGCGTGTGAAGATGGGGCTTTAGCTCGCTCCACGTCATGGTGCGTCGAACGGGCTGGCTTCCATTGACCACATGCAGGTTGGAGGCTTGGAAATCTATGACCCGCATGCCGTATCCGGTTGCCACATACGCGTCTCGGATGTTCCACTCCTGGGGCACGGACCAATCGAAGACTTCGGTTCCAGTCGGCACTTCGCAGATCTCGATCGGGACCGTTTTTTGCAAGATCTGCAGCGTCTCACGTACGCCGTTCCCTGTGATGCTCCGGCAGATCGGAAACAACCGCGCCGCCATGGCATGCAGGTCGTCCCCAACTGTCTGGAAGTCGCGTGGAACGAAGGTCATCATGGATTCCGTCAGTTGAACTTCCGGTAGACGACCTTGGATGGCCGGCCGACCAGATAGTGATCCACGCCCTCATCGAGCGCCTTGCGGTAGACGAACAGGGCCTCGTCGAAGGCCATGATCGTGGCCTCGATATCCGCATCGGTGTGCGTGTAACTGACAACTAGTGAGGGGATGATGAAGCCGCGCTTGATGGTTTCCTGGAGCATCAGCGTGCGGAACGCCTGAGAAGGTTTTCCATCCGGTCCAAAACACCCCAATACCATGCAGCAGGGCTTGCCGCTGACCTTGACGAACAGATCCAGCTGATGGCTCGAAATCACATCGCGAAGACCTCGCTTGAGCTTGGCGCCCTGGGCAGCGAGCATCTCGATCACCGGCTCGTTCTGATAGACCTGCATTGTGGCGATCGCGCCGGCCAGCGCGTGGGTTTCCGCCCCATGGGTGGTGGAGAGAAGGAACACCCGCTCTCTGTCATGAGTCAGCCCGCCCAACTCCATGAGCTCTTTCTTGCCCACAAGGGCGGACACGGACATGCCGTTTGCCAGGGCCTTGCCAAAGGTCGAGAGGTCCGGAACGATATCGTAGTACTTCTGCGCCCCGCCGTTGTGCCAGCGAAAGCCGGTGATCATCTCGTCCAGGATGAACACAGCACCCTCGTCGTGGCAGACCTCCTGCGCCTTGTGGAGGAAGTCATCTTCAGGATCGGCGTATTTCGCCGGTTCCAGAATGACCGCCGCGATCTGCCCAGGGTTATTGATGAACAGCTGCCGCAGGCTATCGATGTCGTTGTAACGGAAGGTGAGCGAGAGCTGCTTCTCGCTCTCCGGAATGCCGGCATCAATGCCTGTTGTCCCGATAAACCAGTCGTGCACAGCAAAGAACGGATGATCGGCGCACAGAGCAATCTTGTCCCGGCGCGTATGCGCGCGCGCGAGCTTCAGGGCCGCCGTTGTGACCGATGAGCCGTCCTTGGCGAATTTGCACATGTCCGCGCCCTCGATCATGCCGAGAAGCGTTTCCGCAGCGGTTAGTTCGAGAGGGGACGGACGGCCGAAGTTGCAGCCATTCTCAAGTTCATCCTGAACGGCCTTGACGACTGATGGAAAGGCGTGCCCGAGCGTGACCGCCCTGCAACCGGCGCCATACTCTATGTATTCGTTTCCATCGACATCCCAGACATGGGAACCAAGGCCACGCTCGATAAAACCGGGTGCAAGGACCGGAAACTGATCGTCGCCCTTCGCCAGAGTGTGGCACCCGCCGGGAATGATCTCGTGAACCGCCTTCTGCAGCACCCTGGACTTCGCAAACTCCGTCCTGTGCGGTGTGGTGAACGCCGGGCCCGGTTTCGGTCTTTCGCTCGTGGATTTCAGCATTGGTCCAATCGCACCCTTTGAGGCGTGGGAACTCTGCATCGTCGAGTGCAAGTTTCGGACCAGTTTGACCGGCTCAGCCGGCAAGAAAATCTCGCTGATACCGTCGAACCTGCTGCAGACTGAACTCGCGCATATCCGCCCCTTCAATCAGGTGGGCCTGATACCAAGCCGCTGTCTGACGCAGGACTTCGGCCACACTCCAGCAGGGCCTCCAACCCAGGTTCCAAAGAGCCTTATCGATCGAAAGGCGCAGGATGTTGGCCTCGGGCGGATTCTTGCCGCCGCTGGCATCATTCCAACTCCCGCCGCCCCATTCTTTCAGAAACAATTCGACCACGTCCCGGACAGGGATCTCGTTCCCCGGCACGGGACCGAAGTTCCAGCCGCTGCAATACTTCGGATTGTCCGAGGTGAGCAGAGTTCCGGCCAGTGTGAGGTATCCGCTAAGGGCTTGAAGCACGTGTTGCCAGGGCCTGAACGCGCCGGGACTGCGAACTGAGACCGGCTCGCCTGCGGCCATGGCCTTTACGACATCAACGATCAGAGCGTCCGTGGTCCAGTCTCCTCCTCCGATGACGTTTCCGGCCCTGCCGCTCGCCAGCTTCACACCATGACTGGCGTAATCTGCCGGTGCAAAGAAGGAGTGCTGGTAAGATCTGATTGCAAGCTCCGCCGCACCCTTGCTGCCGCCATAGGGGTCATGCTCGCCCATGGCGTCACACTCGCGGTAACCCCAGACCTGCTCGACGTTTTCGTAGCACTTGTCGCTGGTAACACAGACGACCGAGCAGGGCCGATCCATACGGCGCACCGCCTCCAGGACGGAAATGGTCCCCATCACGTTGATATCGAACGTCTCACGGGGGATCTTGTAGCTTTCCCGCACCACCGACTGCGCCGCGAGATGCAGGACGAGGTCCGGATTTGCCCGCTTCATGGCATCAGCCAGATTGTCCTCATCGCGAATGTCAGCCACGTGGTGACCATCGAGCAGATCGCGAACACCGGAGACCACAAAATTGCTCGGGTCAGTGGGAGGCGCCAACGCGTAGCCCGTTACCTTGGCCCCCAACTCGTTGAGCCAAATGCAGAGCCATGACCCTTTGAAGCCCGTGTGTCCCGTGACGAAAACAGATTTTCCCTTGAGAGCTTCCAGCATGCTCATTTCGCGCGACTTTCTCTGAATCGGTTCCAATGGCTCTTGGGGAGACGCCCGCTAGGCGATCAGAAACTCCGCCTCTACGCCCATTGCCCTTGCCTGTTGTTTCATCTCACGCTCATAGAGCGCATTCGTGATAATGATCTTGTGCGGCTGATACTCCGCCAGGAACTCCGGCGGCACGATCTTCTGGCCGGTCCCGGGAAGGTATTTGCCCTGTTTGTCCGGGTTGATCTCGGCGACGAATTCAATGCTCCGCGCATCGTCAAGCGAGTTGAGGAAGGTGATCCCCTTCCCGCCGGTTCCCCAGACAACCACCCTCTCGTTCTTCTGTTTGCAATCGGCCAGCAGCCCATTCCAGAGCTCGATATTTTTCCTGAAATTGTCTTCGAAGGTCAGCAAGGTTTGGGGAACTTCCCGTTCCGCCGGCGCTGAAGCTCCGACTGCACCCTCCTTTTCCGTACGGGCCTCGACGAACAGATACTGATCACCTTCGTAGCAGGTTGATGCCGCCTCGACCGAGAAGCCATTGAGGGCGAACACGCGCTTCAGACTCTGGAGGCTGAAGTAGTTGCACTGTTCGTAGTGCACACTCCAGACTTCCTGGGCATCCAGCGCCCGCCAGGCGTTGAATACTTCAAAGTACAGCGGAGCATCCTTACGAGACGCCAGGGCATGGGCTGCGGCGAGGAAAGACTCAGGTCGGGGAATGTCCTCAAATACGGACAAGCAACAGACGAAGTCCGCATCATGGTGTTGGTGCGCAGCACCAAAGTAGTCTCGGACGAGTTCCACGCTCCCGGCATCGACTGGGTGCGCTCCTTCTGCGGCAACTGTCGGATCTATGCCGATACAATCGTTTCCGCCCAACTCGGCAAGCCGTTTCAGGAAATATGCATCCCCGCAGCCGATCTCGACAATCCTCTTGCCCTTCAGATCGAAGCGCTCGACGAGTCTTGCGGCAACGCCTTCTATATAATTGCGGAAAGTCTCAGAATGGTGAAGCGCGACTTCATACCCCGGCTTGAAGATGTCTGCCTCGGCATCGAATTGCCGATTGAAAACCAGACCGCAGGACGGGCAGTAGGTCAGCGTAATTCCGCCACGGGGCGCGTTCATCGCTTCTAAGGCCGAATCGTAGAACACCCCAACGTTGGCGGGAAGTTCAGGCCCCCGAAAAACATCAATGGCCTTGTCGCCTGAGCAGGCAGGGCAATCTGCAGGCCCATCCCGCTGGCCCAGTTCGCCAGCTTCAATTGTCTTGAGCATTTTCAGTCAACCTCAGGTCTCGGCTTCCGCAGTGATGCGCACAGGTCCGTATGTCACCGTCCAGTATTCCGTCAGCGAATAGAGAAAGAGGATCGAGCCTGCCATCTCGAGAGATTCCTCAATCGTCTGAACGATGGTGTGATAAATCGAGGCCACGCCCGCAGCATCGATAACGGCGCCCGCAAGCAATTCCATGCCTACGGCACCTCCCACAAACAGTGCTCCGGACGTGATGAACAGGTAAGCAAACCGGCGGGGCAGCCGCAGTAGAAACTTCGAGTAGGCAACCAGTACCGTAAGCGCAAATGCCGACCCGGCGATGACCCAGGGAAACAGCAGGAACCCTGTTGTCTGCAGCATCGAACTCAAAACAGTATCGACCATTTCATGGATCATTACGGATTCATCGATGGACAACCCGACGAAAATGATCCCGAGGCCAAGCCAGTGGGCAAAGTATGGCTCGGCGCGAAGCTGCTTGGCGCGGCTGATCAGCAACAGCACAGAAGCATTGAAAAAAAGCACGAGAGACGAAAACCACGCAGGCAGACTTGGTTCGTATCCCAGATCGAGCCGGTGCATGACTTTGGCAAGATTTGAGTCAGGACTGTCTGCAATCTGATAGATGACGATGTTTGCGAATGCACCGACGATTGCCAGAACAAGAGCGATAGCGGCAAGGTAGGAAGCCAGGGTCCAGGGTTTGATGAGCAGGACGGCAGTTCGGGCACTTTCTCTGTGGCCGCGCGATGCCGGCCCGTCAGCCGAGGGCGCAGGTTCCGCGCGCTCCCTGGCTGCTTGCGGGTAGGTTACTGCCGGATAGTGCTCCATATCGGGTGTACTCACTCACTACTCTAACTATGCGCCTGCTTTCAGGCGTTGCGTCTGTCGATGCGCTTCAGCCTTCCGATATTCCGTCCTCCCACGCCCTGACCGCGGAACGCCCTCCGAACCACGCTGTGCCATTTTGACACCTGGAACAACCAACGCAGGACATGGCCCCAGCATTTGAGGGTTTCAGAGATTGTCAGACGGGATCGGTGGATCGCGCTCAAATAACCGAGCAAGAACCGTACCCGCGTCAGGGGAAAGCGGTGAATGCGTCTCGTGTCGATAAATGCTTGCTGTTCGGCAGCCGTTTTGATGTTGCCTGACCCTTCCGTTAGCACACGCGGATAGAACAGCGTTTCGGGAATCTCCTGGTACCGCCCGAGCAGCGCCAACTCGGCGATAAAGACCTTCTCAGGCCCGTAGTATGGCAGGTAAAGGGGTGTTTTCCGGATGGCGTCGCTGCGGATCAGACCGTAGGAATCAAGGCATCCGCCCTTGCCCATGAGAACGGCGCCAAACCGCTCGTCCGGCGTGTGCGCCTGGCGATCGGCATAGGAAACATTGAGGGAATCGGCGTCCTCAAGCAGTTCGCCGTACGCATCAATGTGCGATGAGCGGGAATGACACCAGATTACATCGGGATGCGAGTCGAGGACTTCGACTGCCTTCTCCAGGAAGTTCGGATGGCATTCGTCATCGACAGCAGCCCACTTGAAGTAGGCGCTGTCGGAGACCTCAAACACATGGTTGAAATTGGGCACCGCGCCCTGATTTTCCGGCTGGCGGATATAGCGGATTCTCGCATCCCGTTCGGCAAAGGCCCGGCAGATCTCCTCCGTGCGGTCCGTTGAGGCGTTGTCGGAAACGATCAACTCAAAGTCAGCGTATGTTTGCCCCAGCAAGCTCTCCAGAGCTGTGGCGATGAACCGTTCGCCATTGTAGACGGGCAGGCCGATAGAAACTCTTTTTTGTGGTCCTGTCATCTCGAGGATCCTTCAGACCGGCGCCCGCGCGGACGTTTCCGGGCTGGCGTCCGCGCCCTGCGCCGATAGGCTGGCCGAGCGACACTCCTCAATCGCAGCGCGGTAGATGTTTAGCAGCTGCTCGTAGTTTGCTTCGCTTGTGTATCTGGCCTCAAACTCGGCCCGCGCTCTTTCCCGCATGCTTTCAAGAGCCGCAGGATCTTGCAGGGACCGCTGCACTGCATTCGAGAGATCTGCCGGGTTACCCGGCTCGAACAGAAATCCGGTCTCGCCCTCCCGAACCAACTCCGCCAGCGCGCCGATCCGCGATGCTGCAACGGGCGTTCCCTTGGCGTAGGCCTCGATGACCGTGAGCCCGAATGGTTCCGTCCAGACCGATGGCATCACGAGTAACTTTGCCTCTCCCATGAGATTGAAGACGTCCTCCGATGGCAGATGCCCGAGCCAGGTGATCCTGCTGTCTGCGCCGGCAGCGTCCCTTACCAATGCTCCCAGAGGCCCCTGCCCGGCAACTTTGAGTTCAAACTCGAGCGGCAGTCGCCGCCAGGCCTCGATCAGGGTCCTCAGGCCCTTTTCTTCAGACAGTCGTCCGACGAACAGCGCGTAGTGGCCGGAGCCGGACCCCGGGCCGGGATCGTCGGCCAGAAAGTTCGGTTTGACCGCAATCTTGTTCGCCGGCAGACCACCTTCGGTCATCTTGTCCCTGAGGCAGCCGGAGATCGCGATGTAGCGATCAACGCCGTTTGACCACGTGCCTCTCAGCGAGTGGTACGCCAGCATGGATGATACAGCAGCCGTTGCAACGCGGTCCCGCCGGTAACAGCCGTGCAGCAAAGCCGGCCAAGTGACCGATTTTCCCACGCAGTCCGTACAAACCTGGCCCTGCCGGAACAGCTGCGCGTTTGGGCAGATCAATCGGTAATTGTGGAGCGTCTGAACAACAGCGACCCCGAACTGCTTTGCTGCGTGATACGCCGACGGCGAAATCAACGGAAACGTGTTGGCGCAATGCATTACGTCCGGCGATTCATTCTTGATCAGGCCAGTTATCGCATTGACGGTATCCGGGTTCCAGAGCGTCTTTCTGAAGGCGGAAAGCTTGCCCATGGATTTGAGGTCATCATTGTGACGCTCAAAGCGAATAACCTGATGCCCGCGCGCGGCCAGCAGATCAGCCTCCGCTTCAACGACACTATCCTCGCCGCCAGGCATTTGATAGCGGTTGTGACAGAGCAGAATTTTCATGACAGCCGCGCCGCCATCAAAGAGGGAGGTTTGCCCACAATCAGAGTAAAACCGATAAACTGATAGAGCGAGTTCAGAGCGATGCTGATCGCCATGCCCAGGGCAGCGCCCGCAAGCCCCATGGAGGGTATCAAGAGCGCGCCGAGTGCAAATGTGCCTACCAGGCCTACGAGTGATGCGGCAAGGTTCACATCAGGCCGCTCGGCAACGAGCAGGCCGCTATCGATCGCAAACGTAATGCCCTCAAGGAACCTGCTGAAGGCGAGCAGTCCCAAAATCAATGGGACGTTTCCAGTGGACTGAACGCCGTAGAGCGCAGGGATCAAGAGTGGCCCGCCAATTGCCAGCGCCAGACAGATTCCACCGGTAGCAGGCACCAGCAGGGCCGTGGTTTTCCAGATAATCCGCCTGACCTCGCTGGCGCCGTGCGATTGCCTGGCCTTTGCCGCCCGCGGCAAAAGGATGCCCCCAATGCCGAATAGCAGAGGATTGATGAGCATCAGGAGGGAGTTACAGGCTGCGAAGAGACCAGTTGCCTCAGCCCCTGCCATGAACGCAATCAGCCAGGTTATCCCATGGGTCACCGCGACATCGGAAACCTGACCACCACAAACCCAGCGCCCGAACTTCCAGTGCCGCCGCGCTTCTGTGCGAAATGCGGCAGGGGACATCCAACCGAAAGCTCGCCGGTTCATCGTGAGCCACACGGTTGCAGGAACACCGGACGCTGCGGCTATGATCAGCAGAGCTGTGGCCGGAGAGAGTGCGGCAAGCCACCATAACGAGGAGAGCCCCAGGATCTGCAGGCCGCAGACGCAGACATCGAAGCAGAAAACCTTCAGAGCAGACAACTCGGCCAGCATGTAGCGGCGTGCGAACTCCCTGATCGACATGGCGGGGATTGCGAGAAGAAGGTACCATCCCAGGTCCTGAACAGCGGGGGCTGCACCCATGGACACGGCTAACTCCAAAGCGGCCACCGAAAGTACGCCGGCAATCACCGCCACGATCGCCAAAAGGGCAAGTGTTGTCCCAAATTGGGACTTTCTCTTTGATGGATCGGTGTGCTTACGGAAAAACACGGTCAGCGGCGTCAAAACCAACGCCTCCTGGACGACTTGCGCAATCAGTAATACGCTCCAGGCGAGTGCGAACGCACCGAGGTCTTCGATACCGCAAACCCTGCCTATGATGACCAGCGTCAGGAAGTTATTAGCGCCCACAAGCAGGCGATCGGAGATGGAAACATAGCTTTTCCGCGCGGTGGTACCCGAGCAGAGGGTTGAAAGGCGCCTGAAGAGCGCGA
>CAJHXU010000263.1_pt1 | contig 11296 bp, 8 predicted proteins | sample 9198561 | NCBI WGS metagenome assembly CAJHXU01 (sample SAMEA7708345, study PRJEB35096) | sediment metagenome | biome: marine neritic benthic zone biome [ENVO:01000025]; feature: sediment [ENVO:00002007]; material: shallow marine sediment [ENVO:03000034] sea grass bed [ENVO_01000059] ...
CACACAACATCACGGTCAACGGCGTCGCTCCGACTTTCATCAAGTCCGAGCACATCCGCCCCATCTTGAACGCGAGGAGTTCAAGCGTTTCATCTTCGAGCGCAATCCGCTCGGCAAGATCGGTGATCCGGTGGAGGTCGTGGGCCAGGTCACCGCCTTCGCGGCCAGTTCCGGCAGCTACATGACCGGGCAGGTGGTCTATGTCGATGGCGGCGTGACGGCCAGCCAGTGACCGGCGTATAGCTGCGCAGAATAGCAGCGCAGACAGGCGATCAGCTACACGATTTCCGGTTCTCCCGGGTTTGCGCCGTGGGTGCTCTCCAGGAAATCGAAATCACAGCCATGGTTGGCCTGACGGATATGGCGCATGGCAAGCCAGCCGTATCCGCGCGCATATTTCGGGTCCGACGGGGTCCACGCGGCTCTGCGGGTGTCCAGCTCTGTCTCAGGAACGTCCATGTCGATCTTGCGCGCTCCCACATCGACCGAGATTGTATCGCCCGTCTGCACCAGCGCAAGTGGTCCGCCCACATGTGCCTCCGGCGAGACGTGCAGCACACATGCCCCGTAACTTGTACCGCTCATGCGGGCATCCGAGATGCGCAGCATGTCGCGTACGCCCTGTTTCAACAGTTTCTTCGGGATCGGCAGCATGCCCCATTCCGGCATGCCGGGTCCGCCTTCGGGTCCGGCACCCCGCATGACCAGCACCGTGTCCTCGGTGACATCCAGCGCGGGATCGTCAATCTGCTTCTTCATCTCCGCATAACTGTCGAACACCAGTGCCGGTCCCCGGTGCATTAGGAATTTCGCTGCACAGGCAGACGGTTTGATCACACAGCCGTCCGGTGCAAGATTGCCGCGCAGCACAGCAAGCGCTCCTTCCCGGTAGACCGGGTTGTCGAACGGCCGGATAACGTCCTCGTTCCAGACCTGCGCTGTCGCAATGTCTTCCCCAAGCGTGGCGCCTGAGACGGTGCTGGCCCGCAGATCAAGATGCTGCTTCATCTGACCCATCAGAGCCGGCAAGCCGCCTGCATAATAGAAGTCCTCCATGAGATAGCGCTCTCCGGAGGGGCGGATATTGGCCAGCACCGGCACCTTGCGGCTGGCCGCCTCGAAATCATCCAATCCGATGTCCTGACCTGCCCGGCGGGCCTCGGCGATGAGATGAATGATCGCATTGGTCGAGCACCCCAGGGCCATGGCGACGGCAATCGCGTTTTCGAACGAAGCCCGGCTCAACACCTTAGACGGCCGCAAATCCTCGTGCACCATCTCCACCGCCCGGCGTCCGGCGGCTGCACACATCCGGATGTGATTGCTGTCTGCTGCAGGGATTGACGAGGCGCCCGGCAAGGTCATGCCCAGAGCTTCGGTCGACGCGGTCATGGTGCTGGCTGTGCCCATGGTCATGCAGTGGCCGTGGGAGCGCGCGATGCCTGCTTCCACTGCCTGCCATTCGTTTTCATCAATGGCGCCGGCTTGCTTGTCATCCCAGTATTTCCAGGCATCCGAACCTGAGCCCAGCGTCTCCCCGCGCAGATTTCCGCGCAGCATGGGACCTGCCGGCACAAAGAGTGCGGGAATGTCCATGCTGATGGCGCCCAGCAACAATCCGGGCGTGGTCTTGTCGCAGCCGCCCATGAGCACCGCGCCGTCCACCGGATGGGAGCGCAGCAGCTCTTCGGTCTCCATTGCCAGGAAGTTCCGGTAGAGCATGGTGGTCGGTTTGACGAAGTTTTCCGCCAACGACAGGGCCGGCAATTCGAGCGGAAAACCTCCAGCCTGGAGGATGCCGCGGCGCACGTCGTCCACCCGCTGCTTGAAATGGGCGTGGCAGGGGTTGATGTCCGACCAGGTGTTGACAATGGCGATGACGGGCTTGCCGCCCCAGTCCTCCGGCGCGTAGCCCATCTGCATGATGCGCGAACGATGGCCGAAGCCCCTGAGATCGTCCGTATCGAACCAGCGCGCGCTGCGCAGCTTTGGCTTTGTCATGTTTATATGTCCAGTGTCGGCAATCGTGAGGCCGGGCGGCTCCCCGGCCAATGCTGACTTTAGCGTATGGCACATGCTCTGCGGAATGCGAACCTGATCTCGCGGTTTAATCCCCGGGTGTTCAATGCTTGGCTTGGTGGTGGCCTGGACCGGCGCGGTTTCCTTGCACCAACTCCCGCAGTGAAACGGGCAGAGGCGTTGCGGGAACGTTGCTTGGCCCCTGTCGTGGCGCTAACATGGAACATCCTCCAAGATCCGGCGCGGAGCCAACATGAGCATCAGCTACACAACGCAAAAAGAGCAGGTCGAGCCACCCCCGAACGATTGGGATCACGGCGGACTGCCCGCCTGGGCCTACACGAATACCGAGTACTTCGAGCTGGAAAAGGACATCCTCTTCCGCAGGCAGTGGCAGATTGCGGGGCATATTTCAGACGTAGCGGAGCCGGGCGATTACATCTGCTTCGATATCGTCGGCGAGCGTGCGCTCATCGTCCGGGGAAAAGACGGCAAGGTCCGGGCTTTTCACAACGTCTGCCGGCACCGCGGATCGCGCGTCGTCGCCGATAATCGCGGGTCCTGCAAAACTGCGCTGGTGTGCCCGTTCCACGGCTGGTCGTTCAATCTGGATGGAACGTTCAGATCGGCTCCGGCGCCGCGCAGCCTGCCCAATCTGGATGCTGTCGAGCACGGCCTTGTGCCGCTGGAGCTGGAGATCTGGATGGGCTTCATCTTTGTGCGGTTCAAGCCGGGCCCGCAGCCTTCAGTGTCGGAACTAATGGCACCGGTTGCAACAGAGGTCGGCTACTACAAGCCTGAGGAGATGGTCTCAGAAGAGGGGATATCGCGCGGCTCAATACCCGTGAACTGGAAGGCCGTCCGGGACGTCGACAACGAAGGCTACCACGTACCTATTGCTCATCCGGGCCTGCAGGATCTCTACGGCAAGCAGTACTATGACGAGCAGTTGCCAGGCGGAGTTTCCCGCTCTTTTGCGCCGTTCAACGAGGACGACGGCCGGCTATGGAGCGTGAAAAGGTACCGCAAGCTGCTGCCGGAGGTGAAGCACCTTCCCGAGAGCCACCGGAAGGCCTGGCTCTATATTGGCCTGTTTCCGAACGCGGTGCTGTTTTTCTACCCCCAGAACATCGGCTTCTACCAAGAGGTTCCGGTTAGTCCGACGGAAACCATCCAGCGCGGTGCAGACTACGTGCTGCCCGGGATGTGCCGGGAGATGAAGGCGGCGCACTATCTCGGCCACCGGATCAATCGCGATGCAGTTGAAGAAGATATCCAATTGACCATCTGGTCCTGCGAGGCCGCCCAGAGCAGCGGCTATCAGGGGATTATTCTGTCTGATCTGGAGTACGGCGTCCGCGCCCATCATGACGGCTTGCGGGAGCTGTTGCCGGTCCTGAGGTCGGAAGATGAACCCCGGCCCGGCACGATGTCCGAGGTCAACGCCTCGCTTCAGTGACCGGGGAACTGCTGCGGCGCTCTTTTTTCGCGGCGAACCTGATGCGGCTCGGCATGTCCAGCCGCGACAAGGGCGCAGACCGTATTTCCTGTTCGAGCTTCAAGCGGATGGCGCGTGCGAAGTCCCGGTAGTCCGATGCGGTCAGCATGAAAGCCGCGTCGCCGCCAATCAGATGCTTGCGGAAATACTGGTGAAGCAGCGGAATCTCGTTGAGGATGGCGAGGGCGTTGATGGTCACGCCGCTGGAGAGCACCTCCTGGCGGCTTTCGCTCAGGGAACGGCCATCGTTGGAGCGGCCGTCTCCGGACAGATCGATGGCCCGGCGGAGGCCGGCAAACCGGTTTGAGTTCAACTCCCTGAGCCCGAAGGTCAGGGCATCGCCAATGGCAGTGTGCCCGCCATCGATCAGCCGGGGCATTTCGGCAATGCGGCTGGCCAGGGCAATTGCGTCAGCTTCACTGCGCAGCAGCTGCCAGTCAATCGCCCTGCGCTGGTGTCTCTGATCACCCCACTGGACAACGGCCACGGCCGTACCGCCGCGGGCGTTCTGCCGGATCGCACGGAGAACCTCCGGGCTGGCAAATGCCGCCGCCAGGCCCTCCCGCTGGAGCCGGAATTCGTCCGCTTCAACACTTGCCGAGACGTCGACCAGCAGGACCAGTTCAAGGCTGACCGGTTGGGCGGTCTGTGCTGGAGCATTGATGCAGGAGAAAAGCAGAATGGCCAGTCCGGAGAACAGGGCTTTCAGTTTGCGAGCATTTGGCGTCATGCTGAACTTTAGCGCCGAGAGGATCGTCGGAACAATTCACAAGGCTGAAACTGCATCCTTCTCAAGCAGAAAACACCCGATCGAACTTCACGGCACGGGTTTCGCCCGGCTCTGCGTCGAGCTCCTGAGCGTACCTGTGACCCGCATAGACCGCGCCGGCAATGATCGCCGGTGCATCGCAGTCGCCAATCCGGCGAAGCGAGCGCGGCGACCGTTCTGTACCCTCATCTATACCGGCCGTCAGTTTACGGAACAGGCCGTCATTTGGCCGCCTGCAGCCGACGACAACAAGCGCCTCAGCTGGAATCGACCGCTCTCGCCCGGAATAGGAACAGGCGAGCTGGACGCCCCCATCCATCAGTTCTTGAAGCCCATGAGCGGTGACAAGATCGATTTCAAGCTCCATGAGCCGCCGTTGAACGCGCGATCGTTCCCCGGTGTGGCCGCTCCATTCAGAGACAACATCGCCAGAGGTGACGAATGTGACCGCAAGCCCTTCCTGCCGCAGCCGTTCGGCAAGCACGCTGCCCATGTAGTAGTGATCATCGTCGTAGAGCACGACCCGGCCCTGGGGCAGAACGCCATCCATGATGTCGTCCGGCGTATACATAGAGATACCGGAGGCGCTGGTTTCGAGACGCTCGAACCGGCCACCCGTGAAGAGCTCTCGGCTCCAGCTGGCGCCGGTTGCGATTGCGATGTGATCCGCGCCGACTTCAAGCGCGTCCTCAGCAGTCAGTTCACTTTCCCGGTAGATCTCGACATTCGTCATCTTCTCTAGCTGTTGAACGCGGTAGTCCCTGACGCGCCCCCATTCGCTCAGACCGGGCAGGCGGGCTTCGCGGCTCACCCGTCCGCCAAGATCCCGGGTCGCTTCGGCGAGCATTACATCAAAGCCGCGCAGGCCGAGCACTCTCGCAGCCTCCAGGCCAGCGGGCCCGGCGCCGACGATCAGAACGCGTCCACCTCTGTTTGAGCTGCGCGGCCTCTCAGGGTGCCAGCCGCGGCGCCATTCCTCGCCAATCACTGGATTCTGGGTACAGCGGATCGGAACGCTCAGCGAATCTCCGGAGTAGCAGACGTTGCAGCCGATGCACTCGCGGATGTCTTCCAGCCGGCCTTCCTCGATCTTTTTTGGCAGGAAGGGATCGGCGATAGACGGCCGGGCAGCGCCGATGAAGTCAACAATTCCCCGCTTGACCTGGGATACCATCGTATCGGGCGAAGTGAAGCGGCCCACCGTCACCACCGGCTTCGACGTGACGGTCTTGACGTAGTCCATGTAGGGCTCAAGCGAGGCCTCCCTGATGAAGCGGGACACGCCCATCTCACGGGAATAGTCGAGGATGTTGATGTCCCAGACATCCGGCAGCTCGCCGAGCAGGCCCAGCATATCGCGGCGTTCGCCGTGGACCGGTTCGCCGTCGGTGCCGATGCGTTCATCGGCGGCGAAGCGGACCGCCACTGCGCAACTGTCCCCAACCGCGTCCTTGGTGTCTTCGATGATTTCGCGGATGAGGCGCGTTCGGTTTTCCAGGCTGCCGCCGTATTCATCTGTGCGTGTGTTGCCGAAGGGCGAGAGGAACCGCGCCAGCAGGTAACCGTGGGTGGCATAGACATAGACCACATCGAAGCCCGCCTGTTTGGCGCGGAGGGCCGCATCCCGGTGCCACTTCCGAAACTCTTTGATGTCGGCCTTGTCCATGGCGCGGGTCTGGTAGGGATGTCCAACCAGATTGGGAGCGCCGGCGACATCAAACGATGTCTCGCGGGTTTCCAGATTGGCGCTTGCCGCCCCGCCGTACCAGAGCTCCACTCCGGCAAGCGAGCCATGGGCATGAACCGCATCGGTCATGAGGGCGTGGGCCTTGACGTCCCCGTCGTCCCAGAGGGAGGCGTTTGGGTGCGGCAGATCATCGGAGGAGGGATGGATGGAACAGAATTCGGTGCACACCACGCCCCAACCGCCCTCGGCCTTCATGCCTCTCAGCGCAGCCAGCATGCGGGGCCGGATCCAGCCGAGACCAGTACAGTGCGGCACCTGATAAAACCGGTTGGGCGCAGTCACCGGGCCGATTTTCACCGGCTCAAAGAGGATATCGTAGCGGGGATCCCTGTGTGCCGGACGCGGCTCAGACCGTTCGACCTTATGGTCCATATTCGTGCACTACTCCTCTGAGATTCGAACCAGTTCGCGGCGGAAGGGCACGCCCTCCTTGATTGTTTCGTTCAACTCGCGCGCGGACCGATGACCGCCGTAGACCGCTGCGGCGATTGTCCCTGGCGCCAGACAGTCGCCGATACGGGTGACGGACCTTACACTGGTGTCCGGGCTTGCTTCCCGACTGGCCCGGACCTCTTCCCAAAGCCCGTCATAAGGGGAGCGCGAAGTCACCATAACGACGGTTTCGCAGGCTTTCGTCATTCTCCGCTCGGTGTAAACGCAGGCCAAATCCGCATTGCCTTGCGCAACAGAAACGAGCTTGCGCTGGGGCACGATCTCGACATCCATTTCGATCAGGCGTGCCTGGATACGCTCCTGTTCCATTGTGTTGTGGGTCCAGTGCGAGACATCGGCGGCGGGTGTGACCAGAATAACTTCCAGACCCTCTTCGCGCAGTTTTTCGGCGAGAACTCCACCCATATAGTAGTGGTCGTCGTCGTAGATCAGAACCGGGCCCTTAACGTCGGAGCCGGACATCACGTCATCTGGCGTGATGCAATTGGCCGTCTCCCAACCTTTAATGGGGACCTCGTTCGCCCGCCCGAGACCGTCGGAGCGCCATTTCGCGCCCGTGGCGATCACCACGTGATCCGCTCCGAATTCCAACACCTGCTCTGCGTTAAGCTGGCTCTCCAGATAGACCCTGGCGTTGGCGAGCCTAGAGAGTTGAAACTCACGGTAATCGCGGACCCGGCCCCACTCGCTGAGCCCGGGCAAACGGCTCTCGCGCGTGACCCGCCCCCCCAGCTCCGTGCCGGCCTCAGCCAGGGTGACCTGGTAGCCGCGCTGCCCGAGCGCCAGAGCACATTCCAGCCCGGCCGGGCCGCCTCCGACAATCAGCACACTCTCGTCACTTCCCTTTGATGGAATACGATCGGGATGCCAGCCCTTGCGCCACTCTTCGCCCATTGTCGGGTTCTGCGTGCAGCGGATCGGTGTTGCGGTGAAGTCCCCACTGACGCAGATGTTGCAGCCGATGCATTCGCGGATATCCTCGATCCGGCCCTCTTCGATCTTCTTGGGAAGAAACGGATCCGCAATGGAGGGACGGGCCGCGCCGATGAAATCCATGACGCCCCGCCTGATCAGCGAGACCATGGTATCCGGCGACGTATAGCGACCGACGCCCACCACCGGTTTGCTGGTCACGGATTTCGCGAAGGAGATGTAGGGTTCCTGGTAGCCCGCCTCGGCGAAGCGGGAGGTCATGGAGTCATTGTGCCAGTCACTGACGTTGACATCCCACAAGTCCGGGACCTCTGCCAGCATCTCCAGAATATCCCTGCCCTCGTCTTGCCATTCGATTCCGTGCGAGCCCTGCAGCTCGTCTACGGCAAATCGCACCGCGACGCCGCAGGTGTCTCCGACGGCATCTTTGGTTTCGTCCAGGATCTCGCGGAACAACCGGACACGGTTTTCCAGGCTGCCGCCATACTCGTCCGTCCGCGTGTTGCGTTGGCGGGAGAGGAAATGCATCTGAATGGACAGATTGTGCCCGCAGTAGACGTAGATGACGTCAAAGCCCGCCCGTTTGGCCCGTTGGGCCGCATCGATGTGCCATTTCCGGACCGCGCGGATGTCTTCCTTGTCCATCGCGCGCGCCTGGAGAGGATCATAGCTCTCAACCGGCCGGCCGGCCGCGGCCATTGGGATCTCGCGGCTGTACCGGTTGGCCGCAGAAATACCGGCATAGCCCAGTTCGATTCCTGCCAGGCTGCCGTGTTCGTGGATTTTATCCGTCATCCGGGCGAACACAGGGATATCCGCATCGGACCAGAGGCGTCCTGCGATCCCGGGGCTGTATTCGGCCGAGTGGTGAATTTCGACCTCCTCGGTGCAGACAACGGCCCAGCCGCCTTCTGCCTTCACACCGCGCATCTCCGCCATGCTCGAGGGGTAGGACCGGCCCATGCCGTTGCAGTGCGGCACCTGGTAGAAGCGGTTCCGGGCCGTGACGGGACCGATCTTTACCGGCTCGAACAGGATGTCGAAACGAGGATCGCGGCTCATTGGGTCGCGTAGGACGGCGGGGTCGATGTGGCCGCGAAATGATTTGGAAACACCGAGGACAGATAGGCGAAGCACTCATCGCGGCCACGCTGACGCGAGAACGCTTGCGGGTAAAGCAGGATGTTCAGCCACAGTCCGTCGCTGAAGGCTTCCAGGGTCTGGGCGAACATACGCGCATCGACGTCGCCATACCCACCCTCGCTCTTGATCTCCGTACATAGATGCTCAAGCTCTGAGAGCCGATCTGCGTCGATGTCCGCGCAGCTTTCCCGATAGGCGGTGCGGTACTTCTGTTCGCCGTAGAAGGCGAACCAGACGGACAGCCGCTTGCGGTTGCAGATCGAGGGGTGAAAATCAGCTTCGACCAAAGCGGAGAGCTTTTCCTGCGCCGATGATCCCGATTCCGCATAGAGCTTTCGCCACAGGGCGTGATGTTCTTCGGCCAAATGGCCGATCGTTTCAACGAGCAGGCGTTCCTTACTCTCAAAATGGAAATTGACTAGGCCCTGAGAAAGGTTTGCGCGTTTCGTGATCGTCGCCATCGTGGTCTGCGACAGACCGTTGCTTGCGATCGACTCGATCGTGGCGTCGATCAACTGCTGGCGGCGCACCTCCTTTGACGCGGTCCGGCCAGTTTCGGCCGCGCTTGCGTTCGTCGTGTCCATCTCCAGTCCGTTTCTTCTTGGCGCCTGTCGGCGCAGGGGCAGCCGAAGCTGACTGTTCTTATTAGGCGGCCAGCAGAATGACCGCATCTTTCGGCCAGCTGAGCCAGACCGGTCTGGGTTCGCCGCTGATGCTCTCCAGGATCCGGTTTGCATTCTGCGCCGACACCGCAATGGGCTTCTCGATCCCGTCGATGCGGACGTAGAAGTGGCTGCGCTCGCCGAGGGATGCGGCGTTGTCCAAGGTGCCCTCCACAGCATGACGTCCTCGGCCCGGTTTCTTGTTCTCGATAGCCAGCTTTTCCGGCCGTATGGCAAGAAGCACATTCTCGCCGTTCTGGTAGGTGCCATCGCCCGTCGAGGCATCGACCTCGCCGAGCGCTCCTGCATCCACCGTTGCGCTCTTGCCGTTGACCTTCTTCACCTTGGCATCGAAGAAGTTCATATTGCCGATGAAGGCAGCGACCTCACGGGTCGTCGGGGCTTCATAGAGCCGGTTCGGCGTGTCGATCTGCAGATATCGGCCCTTGGACATGACCGCGATGCGGTCGGACATGGTCAGCGCCTCTTCCTGATCGTGCGTGACAAACACGAAGGTGATGCCGACCGAGCGCTGCAGCGCCCGCAGTTCCAGCTGCATCTGCTCGCGCAACTGCTTGTCCAGAGCGCCGAGAGGCTCGTCGAGCAACAGTACCTTGGGCCGCTTGATTAGGGCTCGGGCAAGCGCCACTCTCTGGCGTTCACCACCTGACAGCTCATGCGACTTGCGGTCTCCGTAGCCCGGCAGTTTGATCAACTCGAGCATCTCGTCGACCATGGCGTCCTGCTGCGCCCTGGGCAGCTTCTGCTTGCGCAGCCCGTAGGCGATGTTGGCGCGGACGTTGAGGTGCGGAAAGATGGCGTAGCTCTGGAACACCATGTTGACCGGCCTGTGGTGGGGCGGCACGGCCGACATGGGCTGGTCGTCAATGTAGATCTCGCCGGATGTCGGTGTCTCGAAACCGGCCATCATTCTGAGCAATGTCGTCTTGCCGCAACCGGACGGACCCAGCAGGGAGAAGAATTCCCCTGCGCCAATCTCCATCGAAACTTTCCGGACTGCGTGCACCGATCCGAAGCTTTTGCTGACATCGCGGATCGAAATCATGGTCTCCGTTTGCGCCATGTCTAGATGCCCCCTGCGGATTTGGTCTGTACACCGACGTTCCTGAGCCACTGTGCAAGGAACACCACGAAGAAGGACACGAACAGGATGATCGTGCCAAGAGCTAGCACGCCCGGCACCTTTTGCGGGAACCTGAGCTGGTTCCAGATGAAGATCGGCAGGGTCGGTTTCGTCCCGGAGAGGAAGAACGCCATGATGAACTCATCGAAAGAGATCGTGAAACACAGCAACAGGCTGGCGATGATCCCTGGAAACACCATGGGCAGCGTGACACGCCAGAAGGTGCCGAACATGTTCTCTCCGAGATCGGCGGAAGCTTCCTCGATCGATTTGTCGAAGCCCTCGAACCGGGGAATGAGTGTCGCCATGGCGAATGGAACGCAGACGATGATGTGCCCCAAGGTGACCGTGTAGAGCGACAGCGGCACGCCCAGCCGGCTCATCAAAATGAGCAGCGCCACGCCGAAGATGATGCCCGGGATTACCAGCGGCAGCATGATGAAGCCGACAACGGGCGCCCGGCCCGGCATGCGGTAACGGGTGACGGCCTTGGCCGCGAAAACACCCAGAAGCGTAGAGATCACCGCCGTGACGGCGCCGACCCTCACACTGTTCATCAGCGCGGCGAACATCGGTTCGTTGTTGAAGAGCTGACTGTACCACTTGGTGGTGAAGTCCTTCAGCGGGAACGCGATGTAGATGGAATCGTTGATCGAAAACAGCGGCAGGAACAGAACCGGAAGGTACAGGAATGCCAGATAAAAGATGGCATAGACGGCCAGCGGACGGTTCGGCTTGTCGATATAGGAGCCTTCACTCATCCGATACGCTCCGTAACCTTGCGGGTCACGAACATGAAGGTGAGCGCGAATATCGCCACCGTCACCATCATCGCCACCGAGAGCGCGGCACCCATGGGCCAGTCGTTCACCTTGCCGAACATGGCTTGGATCATATTCGCCATCATGATGCCGTCAGGCCCGCCAAG
>CAJHXU010000287.1_pt1 | contig 11245 bp, 13 predicted proteins | sample 9198561 | NCBI WGS metagenome assembly CAJHXU01 (sample SAMEA7708345, study PRJEB35096) | sediment metagenome | biome: marine neritic benthic zone biome [ENVO:01000025]; feature: sediment [ENVO:00002007]; material: shallow marine sediment [ENVO:03000034] sea grass bed [ENVO_01000059] ...
CTTTGGCGATTATTGGCGTATGGGGCTGCCGCTGGAGATCCTTGTAGTGGCCGTTGGGGTTCCGGCTATCCTCTTTTTTTGGCCGCTCTGAAGAACAGGAAGCGCTAATGAATACAGGTGACAAGCGCCAAATCGGTGGCCACACAATCAGAGTGCTCTACAACGAGCAGGACATTGCCGAGCGGGTTGATGCGCTTGCCTCGGAAATTGCGGATGCGAACTTTGAGGACCTGCTCGTTGTTGCGATCCTGAAAGGGAGTTTCATCTTCACCGCTGATCTTTTGCGCGCGCTTTACAAGCGGGATGTGCGACTGGAAATGGATTTCATGATGCTTGCCAGTTATGGCAAGAATCTGGAATCCTCAGGCCAGGTGCAGATCCTGCGCGACATCGAATCCACCGTGCGCGACCGGCCCGTCATCCTCATTGACGACATTCTGGAATCCGGCCGCACAGTGGCGTTCGCGAAGGATCTGATCGTTGCGCGTGGTGCTGCGGACGTGAAGACGTGCGTGTTTCTCGACAAACCCGGCAAGCGAGCTGCCGCTATCGATGCGGACTATCTAGGCTTCAGCACGCCGGATCTTTTTGTCGTCGGGTATGGTATGGACATGGCCCATTCTTTCCGGGAGTTGCCGTATGTGGGGGTCGTCGAGATCTGACGCGGCGTGTTGCGTCCAAGGCCTCTTGGGACTAAGACGCAAGCGCGTGGTTCGATACCGCTCGGCCCAAACCGCGCAATCTCGGACTAAACGCTAGGAGGTCATCATGGCCAATATCCTGCAGGATCTTCAGAAGACCGTGATCGCGGGTGTCGTGCTCACGATAGTACTGTTCGTGCTTGTGCGTTTGGTGACCGGGGCGGGGTTTGCCCTGGATCACTCTTGGTTCGCGTTCTTCTTCCGCTGGCTCCACGTGGTCAGCGGGGTCATGTGGATCGGCATTCTCTGGTACTTCAACTTTGTCCAGATCCCGAACATGCCAAACATTCCGGATGATCAGAAGCCGGCGATCGGCAAGGTGATTGCACCGGCCGCTCTGTGGTGGTTCCGGTGGGGGGCGATGGCAACGATGGTCACCGGCATTATCCTCGCCGGAATGAACGGCTATCTGGTTGAAGCGCTCGTTCTGGGCTTGAGCGATGAGGGAGCCAGCACCGCAATCGGCGTCGGCATGTGGCTCGGCCTGATTATGTGGTTCAACGTCTGGTTCGTCATCTGGCCGAATCAAAAGAAGGCGCTGGGAATTGTCGAAGCTGGCGCCGACGAGAAGGCGGCGTCGGCCAGAACGGCAATGCTGTTCTCGCGGACCAACACCCTGCTGTCGATTCCCATGTTGTTCTGCATGGTCTCGGCACAGAACGGCGGCTTCGCGTAACAACCTGAACAGTGTGTGGCGGTGACATGAGTAGCGAAGACGCATCGAGCCTGGACCTGGTCGAGGATGCGGTCACCGCCATTGTAAATGGTGAGATGGTCGTCGTTGTCGATGATGACGATCGCGAGAACGAAGGCGATCTGATCGTCGCGGCCAGCAAGGTGACGCCCGAACAGATGGGCTTCATCGTCCGGCACACCACCGGCATTGTCTGTGTGCCCATGCCGCGAGACGAGGCGCGCCGGCTCAATCTGGTGCCCATGGTCGCCGACAATGACGCTCCCATGAGCACCGCATTCACCGTATCTGTCGACTATAAGGAAGGTCTGACAACGGGCATCTCGGCTGTCGAGCGGACCGGCACCGCCCGCGCGCTCGCCAACGGTAATGTGCAGGCCAGCGACTTTGTTCGTCCCGGCCACATGTTCCCCCTGATTGCCAAACGCGGCGGGGTCATGATGCGGTCCGGTCATACGGAAGCAGCGGTCGATCTCGTCAAGCTTGCAGATTTGCCGCCGGTGGGTGTCATCGCGGAGCTCGTCAACGACGATGGTACGGTCAAGAAGGGCGAGCAGGTCTTCGCATTTGCCCGCGAGCACGGGCTGAAGATTATTTCGGTCGCCGATTTGATTGAGCACCGCCAGTTGCGAGAGAAGCTGGTGGAGCGGGTCAACTCGTTCGACATCAAAACCAAGATCGGCACTGCTACGGCGATCTCCTACCGAACGCCGTTCGACAGCAACGAACATCTTGCGGTCGTCTCAGGCGATATCTCGGATGGAAATGCCATCCCGGCGCGGCTCCACCGGGAAGATGTGCTCGAAGATGCTCTCGGAGACCGATCGACCCTGGAGCGTATGTATGAGTGGTTCGACCGGGAAGGCCGCGGGGTTTTGATCTATCTGCGGGTCGGCGCCGCCGGCGTTCCAGGGGCTCATCTTGGAGAAGGTCTGTCGGCCGAGGGAACGGCGTCGGGCGCCGCGCGGGAAGAGGTCTGGCGCGACATCGGCCTTGGCGCACAAATTCTCAGGGACCTTCAGGTGAAGTCGATTAAACTGCTGGCCTCCCGTGACCGGACTTATGTGGGGCTCTCAGGATTCGGTATCGAGATTGTGGAAACCGAACTGATCGACGGCTGATCTCAATTCCTGATCCCACAGAAGTTTTTCAGCCCCGCGACGACCGCGCTGGTGAATGTGTTCATAAACTCTTCCGTGCCAAGAATGAGTTCGCGCTGACGGTTTACGATCACCCCGGCTTCGATCAGCACCGCTGGCACCTTCGCTGCGCGCAGCACGCGAAGTCCCACGTAGTTGTAGAGGCCAAGGCGCGGGTCAAGCAGGGGCCGGTTCTCGCCTTTGATCGGTTCAGCGTGGTGCAGGGTCGGAGTCAGACCGGCGTTGCGCAGCGCCTTGCCGAGTGCACGGCCCAGCGCCCGGCTGCGCCCGTAGTTTGCGGCGCGGCTGGAGATGAAGAGAGAATGGCCCCTGAACTTGTCCGAATAGCGCCGTTTGCGGCCTTTGTAGGTCCAGGTGCTGAAATATCGCAGCTGAGCTGAATCATGATGGATCGACAGCAAGATGCCAGTCTTGATCCTGGCAATTTCAACGGCTCTCTGTCGCATTGGAATGTTCCGTCCCGTCGGATTCAACAGGCGCGCCTCGAAGCCTGTAGTCCCGTCGAGCCGCCGGGCCAGGAAGCCTGCCAGCCGCTTATTAAAAACGTACTCAGAAACGCCCCGGGCGCTGGTGGCGCCTCCGCTTCTCGGTGTGTGACCGATATCGATCGTCACGAGAGCGGGCGAGCCACACGGACCTGCAGTTGCCGTTCCATCAAACGCTGCAGTGAAAAGAACCAGGAATGAGAGTCCTCCCGCCCAGAGGAGGGCTCCGCTAGCCACCTGCGAATGCCCTGAGAACATTGATGCGGGTGCGGTAGGTCTGCTCAATGCACCGCACATTTCGGCCGCAACGGTTCCGTTTTTTGAGCCAGCGCTTCTGATTGCGCGCCAGCCGTTTCCGGTTGATGCGGTTCAGCCTGCCGGAGAGCCGGACATAGATCTGGTTAATCGTCAGATCGTACCGGGCCAGCTTGTTTGAGTTGCAGATGGCAATCTCAGTAGCATGCCGCGCATAGGCACAATTGAAACCGGGCTCGATTCGCTGGACCGGAGGAGCAGGTGTGGGTTGCGGCGGCGGGGCTGTCGGCGGGTTCCAACCTGCATTGCTGCGGGTCTTGGCTTCTTGCAGACGGGCGATCCGGCGCATGGCGAGATCGCTGAAGGCGCCTCCCGGGAACTTCGAGATGTAGGCCTGGTACTCTTTTTCGTCCTTACTGTCCTTGATCGAGTTCCAATAGGCCAGCTCGATCAGCTGTTTGTTCTCGCTTGGTTTGGGCTGAGGGGGAGGCGCAACCGGTTGCGTTGGCGGGGTCACTGCCACGTCCGATTTGCCGCCGCCGCTGCGGCCATTGAAGTAGAACTCGCGGGTTAGGCGCGACAGGCGTTCAGGGTTCTGCTTCTGCCTCGTGGTGGTGCGCACATCCTTGGTGACGCGCTTCAACATGACCTCGATCTACACACCTGGTGTGTCGATGTGCTTCAGCAATGCCCTGGTAAACGGCGAATTCCGCCCTCTGCCATCGGCTGCGATCGCGCCGGGAGCGGCGGCGAACGTGATCAGGGTCTCGTTGCCGCGAGAGTCCACCTTGGCGAGGCCTCGGGCGATCGTCGCACTGCGGCCCGTTGATTTGATGCTCTTTTGCAGGACGTCCGAGAGCGGATTGTTTCGGCAGGCATCGAGGAACACCAGGTTGGTGGGCACCAGGCTTTCCATTTGCTCTAGAACGTCGTCGAGCGCGATTGCTTCGCGTTTCAAGGAGAACTGATTGTTGAGTTTAGCGTCGATCGGGACGAGATAGTTGGTGTTCTGAAACTGGATGCCATGGCCCGCATAGAACAGCAGCGCCACGTCGGCACCCTGTAACCGCTGGGCGAAGTCAACGACGAGTTGGGAGAATTCATCCCCGGTCAGGTCGTTGCCAGTGACGACATCAAAGTTGAGTCTCCTCAGCTTGGCCGTAACGTCCTCGGCATCGTTGCTCGGATTGAGAAGCGCGGTTGTATGCTGATAGGCGGAATTTCCAATCACCAGCGCGACGCGACGTTCAGCAAAGGCGTTCTGTGAAACCGTCACCAACACACTCAGCACAAGCATGCCAACTGCCAATGATCTCAGAAAACGAATGGTCATGTTCTATCCTCGCGAGGTCTTTTTCCGCCTCTTGTCCAGCACTTTTGCATGCTGAATATGGCAGTAAAAGTGCAGATGTTACTCTGTCCGCCTGAATTCCTCGCTGCGTTTTAACAGCCATGAACGGAAGGTTGCCACCGCCCGCTGGCGCAGAACGCTTTTGAGATAGACGAGATAGTAAGCACCGAAGGTCATCCCTGTGCTGCTGAACTTTACGAGGCGCCCCTCCTTAAAGTCCCGCTCCGCGAGGTCGTCAGAGAGAAGTGCAACGCCCTGACCGGCGGCGGCAGCCTCGATCGCAAGCGCGGTCGAGAGTGGCCCAGGGAACGGCGGCAGGTGAACATCGGGGACGCCGGCCGCAGCAAACCAGTGCTTCCAGAGCCAACCGTCCTCGTCCTCGTGCAGGAGCTTGAGTTTGCAGAGATCGAGCGGCGATTTGATTTCGCCGGCTTTTTTCAGAAGCCGCGGTGAGCCAACCGGATATACCTCTGATTTGCTGACAAGGTCGGCCTCCAGTCCCTCCCAGTTTCCCGAGCCGTAGCGGATGGCGAGATCGAATTCGTGTCGTTTCAAGTCCGCTAGCTCGCCCGATGCATCGATGCTGACCTCAATCGCTTCGTACTCGTCCTGAAACTCTCCCAGCTTCGGCATCAGCCATTTCACGGCGAAGGTTGGCTCACAGGTGATGTAGATCAGGCCCTCGGGCCAGTCCGACAGGGCATCGGTCGCCTCGGCGATCGTGTCGAAGGCCGGCGAGACGGCAGCCAGATACCCCTCGCCGTCGTCGGTCAGTTCGACACCGCGGTTCGCGGTCTTGAAGAACAACACGCCGAGCCGCTCCTCCAGCCCGCGCACATGGCGGCTGATCGCGGCATGGCTAACGTTGAGTTCTTCGGCCGCTTTGGTGAAGCTCTCATGGCGTGCGGCGGCTTCAAAGGCGCGCAGGGCGTTCAGCGGCGGCAGTCTCCTGGGCATTTGATTCCTCTTGATGCACCTGTTTTCGGCGCAATTTTGATATGTGACTTTTTCTTACATGAGGTGTCAAGGAAAGGCGTTTGTGTCCAGGCGCCGTCTCCCCCATCTTCAGGTCAAGCCAAATGCCAGACGAAAATGGAGACAAAAAATGGCATACACAGACACCTACTCAGGCGCTCACGTAGCTGCCAACGCTGCTTATGCGCAAGCCACCGCCGCCAACCTGGTCGCCGACCTGATCCTCGGCGCATTCTACTCAATCCGGGAATGGTCGGCAGCCCACCGCGCCCGGCGTGAATTGGCCCGGCTCGACAATCACCTGCTTGCAGACATCGGTCTGGAGCGCGGCGATGTGCAGGAGCCTGCACGCGAGAGTTTCATTGGCGCACACCCTCGTGTGATCTAAGCTCTGGATGCGAAGGAACTGCCTCTTGAGTACGCAAACCCATGATCGATAGCGACGAGCGTCCGCTGACAGGAAGCTGCCAGTGCGGCGCTGTCCGCTATCGTATCGATGCAGAACCGATCGCGCTCTTTGCCTGTCACTGCAGCGAATGCCGCAAGCAGTCCGGCTCCGTTCACGGTCTCTCGCTGATTGTCCCGTACGGGGCCTTCAGCATCACCTCCGGAACGCCGAAGATGTGGTCCCGCCCCACGGACCAGGGCGCCGAAATAAGGTGCTGGTTTTGCGGCACCTGCGGCAGCCGCCTCTACCACCAATCCTCAGGCTGGCCGGAGGAAATCTCGGTCAAAGCAGGTTCGATCGACCAACCGGTTGATTTCAGCAAGGCGGTTCCCATCTGGACGGACAGCGCATTGCCGAGCGTGACGTTCACGGAGGATATCCGACGCTATCCCCGAGAGCCGGACTAGGACCGGCACTTCGCTTTCCCTCCTCACACAAACTCAAAATCTGCAGCATGAACTGTCACGAAACCCAGCAGCACGACCTCTGCCTCGTGCGTGGTCAGCCCATCGTCTTCGACGAACTGTGCGCTTACAGTCGTGAAATTGCCAAGCGTGGCGTTCGAGCCGAAACTGTAGATGAGCTCAGACTGCTGGCCGGTGAAGCCGGTCTGGTTGCCCGAGAAGGTGATGCCGTCCTCCATCAGATCTTCAAACGTGCCCGCGTCCTCAAATCCGGCGAACTGGAACGTATCGACCCCGCTGAGGAAGTCTGTGATGATGTCGGACGAGACGTTGCCGCCTGACTCGTTCTCATAATTGAAGACGAAGGTGTCGCCGCCGAGGCCACCGGACAAAAGGTCGCCATAGATTAGGCCGAAATCGTTCTCTCCCCCAACGATCACATCATTCCCGGCACCGCCGTTGATGCTGTCGTCGCCGCCAAAACCCTGAAGAATGTTGGCACCGCCATCGCCGGTCAGCCAGTCCTCGAACTGGGACCCGTTCAGGTTCTCCATGTTTACGAGTGTGTCGCCGGAGGCGTGACCACCGCCTGCGTGACCTGATTCCAGATTTACGGTGACGGAGCTGAATGAATTGCGGTAATCGACGGTGTCGCCGCCACTGCGCCCGTTGCTGCCGCCATCGATGTAGTCAGCACCTGCGCCGGCGAAGAAGTGGTCAGCGCCTGCCCCGCCATAGTAGTATCCGCCCGCACTGTTGGTGACGATGAGATCGTTGCCGCCCAGCCCGTATACGAAGCGGATGTGGCCAGTGGCGATCAGGACGTCTGCGCCTTCGGTTCCGTAGAGCGAGATCTGCTGCCAGATCGACGTGAAGTCGGGGCCGGAATAGGTGGATGTGATGGTTGCCTGCGGCAGTGGATCGAACGTGGCGATCAAGTCGCTGCTTCTGGACATCGTGGGCGTCTCCGATTTGGCCGCATTTCGCTGCAACCGTTTGATTTAGCCCACTCTCGCTCGTCGCCGCGGACACTAATGTGCTGCGTGCGTGCCGGCAGTGATCTGCGTCACGTTACGGAATTGGCTAGACTACCGCCACCGGCGCCGGTCCGGAGGTCCGGCGGGCCAGGAGTTCCGCCGGCAGCCGCCGTCCCTTAGCCATTTCCGATCTCTCCAGTGCGGTGATCAGACTCTCAGCGGCGCCGGAACCCATCTCTTCTGCCGGGACGGCAATTGTCGTGAGGGGTGGATTGAGATGCGCCATGAGCGGAAGATCGTCGAAGCCGGTGATCGAGAGTTCCTGAGGAACATCGATGCCGCGCGCCTGTGCCTCCAGGAGCGCACCGGTGGCGAGCACGTCGTTACCGCAGATGATGGCCGTCGGCGTGTGTGAGGATTTCGCCAGGACCTCCCCGAGCGCTTTGCGGGCCTCCGCATGCCTGTATGCCGTTTCCAGAATGGGTTCCGGCGCGAACTCGATCCCCCGATCACGCAGACCCTGGACGGCGCCGGCGACGCGCTGGGCGGCGCGGTCGTTGTCGGCGGTGATGCCGGCAATCATGGCGATGCGCTTGTGCCCGAGATCTGCCAGATGGTGGCCGACCGCCTGCGCGGCCTCAAAGTTGTCGAACCCCACGTAGGGGTGCGGGCCGTGGTCCTCCCAGGCCCAGGTGTGGATATAGGGCACGCCTGTACGAGCGATCGCTTCGTGGACTTCCGGGGCGTGCATGCTTCCCACCAGCATGATGGCGTCGACGCCGCGCTCCAGGAGGCGGCGGACCTTTAGCGCTTCCGATGCGAGATCATAGTTTGACAAAGAGAGCAACAGCGTGAGACCGGCCTCGTTGAGCCGGCGTTCGAACGCATCAATCCCGGCGGCGAATATCGCGCTGGCGAGGGTCGGGATCACCGCGCCCACGGTGTGAGAACGGCGTGAAGCCAACGCCCGTGCGGCGCCATGCGGCATGTAGCCCAGTTCGGCGATGGCCGCGTCGATGCGCGCGCGAGCATCGGGCGTCACAACACCTGTACCGTTCAGGGCCCGCGATACGGTCGCCGTGGAGACGCCAGCAGCGCGGGCGATATCAACCTGGTTGACTCTTTTTGTAGATTGCGTCATGTAAGTAATGTAAACGCTTACATCAGCACTTTTCCAGTGTTTTTTGCAAGGGATCCCCAACGTATGGCCGTAACCTATCTCAAGAAGGCAACCAAAACCGCTGCAACAGGCGAAGATGAGACGCGCAAGATCGTCGAGAACATGCTTACTGAGATCGAAGGAGGCGGTGAGGATGTCGCGCGGGCCTATGGCGAGAAGCTCGACGGCTATTCCGGCGAGATTATCGCCACCGAGGAGGCCATCGCCGCGGCGGATGCGAGGCTCTCCGGCCAGCTGAAGGATGACATCAAGTTCGCCTATGAGCGGGTCCGCACGTTTGCCGAGGCCCAGAAGGCGTCGATCCAGCCGTTCGAGACAGAGCTCTCGCCCGGTCTCTGGGCGGGCCAGAAGCTGATCCCGATCGATACCGCCGGCTGCTATGTGCCGGGCGGTCGCTACGCCCATGTGGCGTCAGCCATCATGTCTATAACGACCGCGAAGGTTGCCGGCGTAACGAATGTCATCGCTTGCTCGGCACCTCATGGTGCGGAAGGCATCAATCCGGGTATCCTGTGGACGGCCAATTATTGCGGTGCGGACAAAATTCTGAATCTTGGAGGCGTGCAGGGCATTGCGGCCATGGCCTTCGGTCTGTTCACTGGCAAGAAGGCGCGCATCCTGGTTGGCCCGGGCAACCGCTTCGTGGCGGAAGCCAAGCGCATGCTGTTCGGACGTGTTGGCATCGATCTCTTCGCCGGGCCAACCGAGATTCTCATCATCGCCGACAAGGACGCCGATCCGCAGATCGTGGCGGAAGACCTGGTTGGCCAGGCCGAGCACGGCTTTGACTCCCCCTGCTGGTTGATCACCACGGATCGCGCTGTCGGCGAGGATGTCCTTAGTCGCATGGACGGGCTGATCAACGCCCTGCCCGACACCCAGCGGACGGCGGCCACCGCCGCATGGGGCGATTACGGCGAAGTCGTTCTCTGCGACACGGACGAGGAAGCGGCAATGGTCTCCGACGATTACGCCGCTGAACATCTGGAGTTGCAGGTCGGCAACCTCGATTGGTATGTGGAGCGTCTGAAGAATTACGGCTCGCTTTTCGTCGGCGAAGAAACCACCGTGGCCTTTGGCGACAAATGCTCGGGCACTAACCACATCCTGCCGACCAAGGGTGCCGGCCACTACACCGGTGGCCTCTCTGTGCACAAGTTCATCAAGGTGGTGACGACGCAGCGCATGACCCGCGAAGCGAACAGGCAGGTGGCGTCGGTCACCGCACGCATTTCTCGGTTGGAAGGCATGGAAGCCCATGCCCGGACGGGCGATGCGCGCTTGCGCAAGTACTTCCCCGACATGCCGCTCGACGCCGCGGAATAAGGCCCAGAATCGCGGTGACTGGTTCCAACTACATTGGCTCGCTGTTTTCGCTCGACGGGCGCGTCGCGCTTGTAACTGGTGCGTCCTCCGGCATTGGCCGCCATCTGGCCGCTGTGTTCGCGAATGCGGGAGCCCAGGTGGTCGCGCTCGCACGGCGCAAGGATCGGCTTGAAGAGATCGCGGAAGAGGGCCGGATCGCGCCCTTCGAAGCGGATTTGTCGGTTGTCGAAAATTTCGAACAACTCGCGGCGGATATATCAGCTGTATTCGGCGAGCCCACGATCCTGCTCAACGCCGCCGGCGTAAATTTTCGCCAGCAGGCAGGCGAGATCACGGCCGAAAGCTGGAACACGACCCTGCAGCTAAATCTGTCGGTGCCGTTCTTCCTGACCCGTGCTCTCGTGCCGGGCATGCTTGAAGCGGGCCATGGCAGCATCATCAATATCGCTTCGCTCCAGAGCTACCGCGCCTTCGACCGGGGCATGGCGTACGGTGCCTCCAAGGGCGGGGTCACCCAACTGACCCGCGCCATGGCCAAGGAGTGGTCCGGCAAAGGCGTCACCGCCAACGCTATCGCACCGGGCTTCTTTCCGACGGAACTCACCGCGCCGGTCTTCGGCAACGAAGACCTGAGTGCTCATCATGCGGCCGCGACGGCGATCGGGCGGAACGGAGAAATGGCGGATCTCGACGGGACGGCCGTATTCCTTGCCGCCAAGGCCTCCGCCTACGTGACGGGCCAGGTGATTGCGGTCGACGGAGGATACCTCGCCACATGAAAGCACTTGTCTATACAGGGCCTGAACAGCTTGAATTCCGCGATGCAATTGATCCGCAAGCCGGCAATGATGGCGTCGTCGTCAAGATTGATGCCGTCGGCATCTGCGGTTCGGACATGCACGCCTATCTCGGCCATGACGAGCGCCGGCCGGCGCCGCTCATCCTTGGGCACGAGGCTGCCGGAACGATTGTGGAAGGCCCGCAGCAAGGCAAACGGGTCACCATCAACCGGATGGTGACGTGCGGTACCTGCACCGCCTGCCGCGAGGGCCGCGCAAATCTGTGTCCGGACCGGCAGATCATCTCCATGCCGCCACGTGAAGGAGCTTTCGCTGAGGCGGTGGGCGTTCCTGAGGCAAACGTAATTGAACTGCCGGACGACCTGTCGTTTGAGAATGCCGCTCTCACCGAACCTCTCGCCTGCTCCTATCATGCTGTTCGTCTCGCGTCCGAGGCTAGCTTTCGGCCTTTGGTGGAGGCTCGTGCCGTCGTTCGGGGTGGTGGAGCGA
>CAJHXU010000330.1_pt1 | contig 11245 bp, 9 predicted proteins | sample 9198561 | NCBI WGS metagenome assembly CAJHXU01 (sample SAMEA7708345, study PRJEB35096) | sediment metagenome | biome: marine neritic benthic zone biome [ENVO:01000025]; feature: sediment [ENVO:00002007]; material: shallow marine sediment [ENVO:03000034] sea grass bed [ENVO_01000059] ...
CGTCATGGCGGCGGGGCTGACCGTGCGGAAAGACAAACTGGGTGAATTGAGGGCATTCATGGAGGATGCGCTCAGGGACAGTGCGACGAGCGCCATCTCCGAAGCGGCGCTGGATGTGGACGGAGCGCTGGCGGCCGGTAGCGCAACAATGGACCTCATTGATTTGCTGGAGAAGGCGGGTCCCTATGGCGCCGGAAACCCCCAGCCCGTTTTTGCTTTCCCGGCTCATAGGATTGCCTACGCCGACATTGCGGGCACTGATCACGTGCGCTGCCAGCTTGTTGCCGGTGATGGGCGCAGGCTCAAGGCCATAGCCTTCCGGTCCATCGGTACCGAACTCGGGGAGATGCTGCTTTCCGAACGTCAATTGCCCCTGCATGTCGCTGGCAGATTGGCGGCAAATGACTGGGGCGGATCGCGTTCGCCCCAGCTTCTGATCGACGATCTTGCGGTGCCCACAGGGCCTGCGGAATAGTCGCCACACAGCCCTTGCAATTCCAAAAGACTGCCGTTAGAGAGTTGCGCTCACTGCGATTGCGGGCCCTTCGTCTATCGGTTAGGACGCCAGGTTTTCAACCTGGAAAGAGGGGTTCGACTCCCCTAGGGCCTGCCAGTTCTTCGCAATTTTCCCCTGCAGAAACACCGACTGTTCCGAAATGTTTGGTTCGCGACCTTGTGCCTGGATTTAGGCTGGCTGGGCGTCCATCCATCAATTTGCCCGATTGTGGTGCAAGGGCAGGGGCCTGAGATGGAACGGCTGGCGGCTTCAAATGAAGATCAAGAGACGTGCGTTCAACCAGGGGCTTGTGAGCGCCATTGCCGGGGGCGTGCTGACGAACTCTGCTGAGCCCGCGGGCGCCTACACTGGCCCGAGGGTCATCATTGTCCGATTTGGCGGCGGTGTGCGGCGCTCGGAGACCATCGTTGAGGAAAAGACCTATTCGCCTTACCTCCTGAACGTGCTGGCAAAGCGCGGTGTGCTGATCCCCAATATGAGCATCGCGCAACTTGACGGCGTCGATACCAGTCACGCGGAAGGGACATTGAACATTCTGACCGGCCGGTACCGCGGCTACGAGCACGTTGGCACACAGGGACTTGCTCCATTGCTTGAACCCAGCGCTCCTACGTTGTTTGAGTATGCGCGGCGAGCATTCGACATCCCGGCCCACCAGGCCCTACTGGTGAATGGGGAAGACCGGCCGCAGGAAGAGTACCTTACCTACGGAGGACACGCTCATTACGGCGTTTCGTACCGTTCCGAGGTGATCGGCCTCTTCCGCTACAAGATGCACAAGTTTCGCCGGATCCTGGAGGCGGATTCGGCGCCGGAGAACGTACTCGCCGATGCCCGCAAACAGCTGGATGCTCTGAAATCGCAGGACTATCGCGGAACGGCTGGCAGGAGTTCGGCCGTCGTTGAGCGGTTCTGGGACCGCTGGCGCGAGGAATACGGTGATACCGGGCTCAAAAATCCACGTGGAGACCGCCTCCTGACGGAGCTTGCGGTGCGTGCAATTCGTGAGTTGAAGCCGCGGTTGATGATGATCAACTATCAGGATCCGGACTATGTGCACTGGGGCAACGCGAGCCACTACACACGGGCCATCGGCATCATTGACCAAGGGCTGAAGCGGCTGGTCGACACTGTGGATCTTGATCCGGCCTACCGGGGACGAACCGTGTTTGCGATCGTTCCAGATTGCGGCCGCGATTCCAATTCACTCATGTCGGTTCCGTTCCAGCATCATTTCAACAGCCGTTCCGCCCACGAGATCTTCGGCTTGCTTTTTGGACCCGGAATTGCCCGGGGCAAAGTTCTGGACAAGCCCGTTGACCAGACCAGTATGGCGGCAACCGTCGGGGCTGTGATGGGCTTCAAGGCCGATGCAGCCGAAGGGCGCGTGTTATCGGAAGTACTCACGTGAGCAGCGTTGTTGCCGACGAGGCCACCGCGGTCCGGCGGCCCAAGTTCCGCGGGATCGGGGCACGGTTGCGGGCGGTGCTTAGCGTGCTGATCGCCATTGTCCTCGCGCTGACGCCCATATCTGCTGTTCTGGTTCTCGGTTGGTTCATGAGAGTTATGCGACGCGAAACCGCGATCGCCCTCTCCCGCTATTCGGCCCCGCAACAGTCCCGCAGCCAGGCTTTGCTTGAACTTTCTTCCTCCGCGGCGCTGTCTTCCCATGCGCCGTTCCCGGGATGGTTCAGGGGAGTTTGGCTGACGTTCAACTCAGGCCTGAAGGGAACCTTCGCTTTAGCCATCGCAACGTTGCCATTCGGCGTGTTGCTGTTGCTTTCGTGGTGGGCCGGTTGGGAAAATTCTTTCAACAAGGGCTACGAGCAGGCCTGGGTAGGACCGCTCGTCGCGCTCATCGGTGTCATTCTGTCGGTGGCAATCCTCATCCATCTTCCAATGGCGCTTGCTCACCACGCCTCAGAGGGGCGCATCGGTGCAATCTGGGATTTGCGGCGTGTCCGACGGCTCATTGCCCGGGTCAGATGGCGATACACACTGTTGACACTGGTCACCGTTTCGGTGGCAGCCCCGGTTTATCTCGCCCAAATCATTCCCACATTCATCGAGAATGTTTTTCCTCACCTCGCATCTGCCAGTGCAGAGGAACTGGGCGCATTTGCCTTTCAATGGCATGCCGCTTTCACCACCTATCTGATTGTGGTCCTCCTGATTCTGCGGCGCTGGGCGGCGCGTCTTTATGCTCGGGCCGTCCTGCGCAACGGAATTGCAGGGGGATTCGCCGGAACAGTGCTGGAGGCTTTACGCGTGCCCTCGCCTGAAGCAAGCAAACGGCCTGGAAGGATGGGGGCCGTAATTACGACGGTCGCGATGGCGTTGGCGTGGTTCGCCGCCATCGCAGCCCTTTTCATTGCCCAGTTTGCCAATCACGCGTGGTGGAACTGGGTCAATATTCCGTTGGTCTCGATTCCGTGGGTCTTTCGGCCCTACTAGGTATCGGTGAGCAATTCCAAACCGCTCCTGGTTGTCTGAAATGGGAGCGTGCCGGGCCATTTTCCGGAGGATGCTTACCGACTATTGAAACGGCCTCGGCCTATCACATCGGATTATCGTTCCATTGGCCTTGCGTGGGCAGATGCGGTAGGCTAACACCCGCGCCAGGGATGGTGCTGCTCTTCGATTGAGAAGGCGGAAAAAGGGGTGCACGCGGCGAGCCATGGAAGACCTCCTACGAGAATACCTGCCGATCGTCATCTTTATCGGGGTGTGTCTGGGCATTGGTATCGCGCTCTTGTTGTCTGCGTTTGTTCTGGCGATCCGCCGGCCCGACCCGGAAAAGCTCTCAGCCTATGAATGCGGCTTTGAGGCGTTTGACGATGCCCGCATGAAGTTCGATGTGCGGTTCTATCTGGTCGCGATCCTGTTTATCATTTTCGATCTGGAAGTCGCTTTCCTCTTCCCTTGGGCGATCTCACTTGGCGAGGTCGGCGTGTTCGGGTTCTGGTCGATGATGGTGTTCTTGGCTGTATTGACCATCGGGTTCATCTACGAATGGCGCAAGGGAGCGCTTGAATGGGATTGATCGGAAGTCCTGCCGGCGGAGTTCGCCCAGCCACGGCTGCGGCTGACCCGTTCTATGTTTCAATCAATGATGAGTTAGCGGACAAGGGCTTCCTCGTCACCACCACGGATGATCTGATTAACTGGTCCCGCACGGGGTCACTGATGTGGATGACCTTTGGTCTGGCCTGCTGCGCGGTGGAGATGATGCACACCTCAATGCCGCGTTATGACGTTGAACGGTTTGGTTTTGCGCCACGCGCCTCTCCGCGCCAATCGGACGTGATGATCGTCGCAGGCACGCTGACGAACAAGATGGCACCGGCGCTGCGGAAGGTCTACGACCAGATGCCTGAGCCGCGGTATGTGATCTCCATGGGCTCCTGTGCAAACGGCGGCGGCTACTATCATTACTCCTACTCCGTGGTTCGTGGTTGCGATCGGATCGTGCCTATCGATATCTATGTCCCCGGTTGCCCGCCGACCGCCGAAGCGCTGCTTTATGGCGTGTTGCAGTTGCAGAAGAAAATTCGCCGGACCGGCACGATCGAACGCTGAGGATCGGTGGACGTCTGAATATGGCACAACAGATCACACCCGAGGCGCTGGAAAGCTTGCGCGAAGTCGCCGAACACGTCTCCGGTGAGCTCGGCAACGAGGTTATCAGTACGCAGATTGCATATGGCGAACTCAATATCTCCGTCGTTTGCGATCATGTTCTCAAGGTTCTCAAGTTTCTGAAGGATGATCCGACCTGCCGGTTCGTTGTTCCAATCGATATCACGGCTGTCGACTACCCCGGCCGGGAAAAACGGTTTGATGTCGTCTACCACCTGCTGAGCCCGTATCAGAACCAGCGCGTCCGCGTGAAAATCGAGACAGATGAGGACACACCGGTCCCGAGCGCGATCAGCGTATTCCCGATGGCGGACTGGTTCGAGCGCGAGGTCTATGACCTCTACGGCGTGATCTTCTCAGGTCACCCGGATCTGCGCCGCATCCTCACCGACTATGGCTTCGATGGTTATCCACTGCGCAAGGATTTCCCGACCACTGGGTACCGCGAAGTGCGGTATGACGATGAACAAAAGCGCGTGGTGTACGAGCCGGTGAAGCTCGCCCAGGAATTCCGTTCTTTCGACTATGTCAGCCCTTGGGAAGGAACAGACTATGTTCTCCCCGGGGATGAAAAGGCGAACTGATCATGGCCGAAGCGGATATCCGGAATTTCAACATCAACTTTGGCCCGCAGCATCCTGCGGCACATGGCGTTTTGCGTCTTGTGCTGGAACTGGATGGGGAGGTTGTGGAGCGCGTCGACCCGCATATCGGCCTGCTGCACCGAGGCACCGAAAAACTGATTGAGACTAAGACTTATCTCCAGGCTGTGCCGTATTTCGACCGGCTGGACTATGTCGCTCCGATGAACCAGGAGCATGCATTTGCACTCGCGACCGAGAAGCTCCTGGATATCGAGGTGCCAAAGCGCGGCCAGCTTATCAGGATCCTGTATTCGGAGATTGGCCGGATACTCTCGCATCTCCTGAATGTGACGACGCAGGCGATGGACGTGGGCGCCCTGACGCCGCCGCTTTGGGGCTTTGAGGAGCGCGAGAAGCTGATGGTGTTCTATGAGCGCGCATCGGGTTCCCGGATGCACGCGGCCTACGTGCGCCCCGGTGGCGTACATCAAGATTTGCCGCAGCAATTGATCGACGATATTGCAGAATTTTGCGCCGATCACACCAAGGTGCTTGATGACGTCGAAGGCTTGCTGACCGAAAACCGCATCTTTAAGCAACGCAATGTCGATATTGGCGTTGTCACGCTTGACGACGCATTCGCCTGGGGCTTCTCCGGGGTCATGGTCCGGGGGTCCGGCGCGGCTTGGGATCTTCGCAAATCTCAGCCGTACGAATGCTACGATGAGCTCGAGTTCGATATTCCCATCGGCAAGAACGGAGACTGCTACGACCGCTATCTCATCCGTATGGAAGAGATGCGTCAGTCCCTGAAGATCATGCAGCAATGCATTGAGAAACTAAACTCCGCGGAAGGGAAGGGGCCTGTTTCGTCGGCTGATGGAAAGATCGTGCCGCCCAAGCGTCCCGAGATGAAGAAATCGATGGAAGCGCTGATCCATCACTTCAAGCTCTATACCGAAGGCTTCCATGTGCCTGCCGGTGAGGTGTATGCCGCGGTGGAGGCGCCGAAGGGAGAGTTTGGCGTTTACCTCGTCTCCGATGGATCTAACAAGCCTTATCGCTGCAAGATCCGGGCACCGGGCTTTGCGCACCTGCAGGCCATGGACTTTCTCTGCCGCGGCCACATGCTTGCAGACGTATCCGCGGTACTCGGTTCGCTGGATGTCGTGTTCGGGGAGGTCGACCGATGAGTGTTCGTCGTCTCGCTGAAGTCCAGCCGGAAGGCTTTTCGCCAAACCGAGAGACCAAGGCGTTCGCCAAGGCCGTGGTGCAGAAGTATCCTGATGGAAAACAGGCTTCTGCCGTAATCCCGCTTCTGTGGCGTGTTCAGGAGCAGAACGACGGTTGGGTCTCTGAGCCTGCCATTCGCTGGACGGCCGAGACGCTTGATATGCCCTATATCCGTGTCTACGAGATCGCCACTTTCTACACGATGTTCAACCTCCAGCCGGTGGGCAAGTTCCATGTCCAGCTTTGCGGGACGACCCCTTGCATGCTGCGAGGCTCTGAAGACCTGAAGGCTGTCTGCCGGAAGGTTATCGGCGAGCAGATGCACGTGACGGCGGACGGCAAGCTCTCCTGGGTTGAGGTCGAGTGTCTGGGGGCTTGCGTGAATGCTCCGATGGTCCAGGTCAACAAGGACTATTACGAGGACCTCACGCCTGAGATTCTGGAGCAAATCCTCTCCGACCTGAGAGCCGGCAAGGCAGTTGAGCCGGGTCCGCAAAACAGCCGGCACCGTTCCGAGCCTCTCGGCGGCCCTCTTACGCTCATCGACTTTGTGTCCGCCAAGGCGGCCAAAACAACTAAGTCCGCGTCACCGTCCGAGGTCAAGGCCAAGGTTGCTGCGCGGGCCAAACCCGCCTCAGTTAAGGCAGCTGCCAGAGCAAAGGCCAAAGCAACAGCTGGAAAGCCCATCAAGCCGAAAGCGATGAAGGCGCCGAAGACCCCTGACGATCTCAAACTGATCTCCGGCGTGGGACCGAAGTTGGAAGGCGTGCTGAACGGCCTGGGCATTTACAAGTTCAAACAGGTTGCGGCCTGGTCGAAGGACGAGATCGACTGGGTCGATGAACATCTCAAGTTCAAGGGAAGGATCGAACGGGACGAATGGATCAAGCAGGCCGATACTCTCGACCGTGGCGGCGAAGCGGAATACATCCGGGTGTTCGGAAAGAAGCCGAGGTAGATTGATGGCTGTATTGGGCAAGAAGATCTCTGTTCGGAGTTTTGCGGAATAGGCCATGCTTCAGGACAAAGACCGCATTTTTACAAACCTTTATGGCTTCCAGTCGCCCGGACTGCGCGCCGCGAAGAAGCGTGGGGCATGGGATGGCACAAAGGGCATGCTCAAGCTCGGCCGTGATGGGGTCATAGATCAGGTCAAGGCTTCGGGACTGCGCGGCCGCGGCGGTGCCGGTTTCCCGACCGGTCTCAAATGGTCGTTCATGCCGAAGGTTTCCGATGGGCGCCCGCATTATCTGATAGTGAACGCCGATGAGTCGGAGCCGGGCACGTGCAAGGACCGCGAAATCATGCGCCACGATCCGCACCTGCTGGTTGAGGGCTGCCTGATCGCCGGTTTCGCCATGGGTGCGCATGCTGGCTACATCTATATCCGCGGGGAGTTTATCCGCGAACGTGAGGCTCTGCAGGCCGCCGTCGATGAGGCCTATGAAGCCAAGCTGATCGGCAAGAAAAATAAGCATGGCTGGGACTTCGATCTGTACGTCCATCATGGTGCCGGCGCCTATATATGCGGTGAGGAGACGGCCCTTCTTGAGAGTTTGGAAGGCAAAAAGGGGCAGCCGAGGCTGAAGCCGCCGTTCCCGGCCAATGTGGGCCTCTACGGAGCGCCAAGCACCGTGAACAACGTTGAGAGCATCGCGGTTGTGCCGACCATCCTGAGGCGTGGTGCGAACTGGTTTGCGAATCTTGGCCGGCCCAACAACACGGGCACAAAGCTCTTTTGCATCTCTGGCCATGTGAACACGCCCTGCAACGTGGAAGAGGAGATGGGCATCCCGTTCCGCGAGCTCATTGAAAAGCATGCCGGCGGGGTGCGCGGCGGCTGGGATAATCTCAAAGCAGTGATCCCCGGTGGCTCGTCAGTGCCGTGTCTTCCAGCTTCGACCTGCAAAGACATGCCCATGGATTTTGATACTCTCCGGGATCTGAAGTCCGGGCTGGGTACGGCAGCCGTCATCGTGATGGACAAATCGACGGACATGATCCGAGCGATCGCTCGGCTCGCCTACTTCTACAAACACGAATCGTGTGGCCAGTGCACGCCGTGCCGGGAAGGCACGGGATGGATGTGGCGGGTGCTCGACCGCATGGCGCGCGGCCAGGCTGAAAAGCGCGAGATCGACATGCTACTTGATGTGTCCTACCAAATCGAAGGCCACACCATATGTGCGCTTGGTGACGCTGCCGCCTGGCCGGTCCAGGGCTTGATCCGCCATTTCCGACACGAAATTGAAGAGCGCATTGATCAATATGCTGCCAATCCGGACCACGACGGTTCGGTTGCGCTAGAGGCTGCGGAGTAGCTCCATGTCCGATATGCGCACAGTCAAGATCGACGGCGAAGAGATTGAGGTCCCGGCCCACTACACGATCCTGCAAGCGTGTGAGGAGGCGGGCGCCGAGGTGCCCCGCTTCTGCTATCACGAACGCCTGTCCATCGCAGGTAATTGCGGGATGTGTCTGGTGGAAGTAAAGGGCGGACCGCCGAAGCCGCAAGCATCCTGCGCGCTTGGTGTCAGCGACTTGCGTCCCGGGCCGGAAGGCCAGCCGCCCGAGATCTTTACGACGACGCCGATGGTGAAGAAGGCCCGCGAAGGGGTGATGGAATTTCTGCTGATCAACCACCCGCTGGACTGCCCGATCTGCGACCAGGGCGGGGAGTGCGATCTGCAGGACCAGGCCATGGCCTATGGCATCGACAAGAACCGCTACGCCGAGAACAAGCGGGCTGTCGAAGACAAGTATATCGGGCCGCTGGTTAAGACGATCATGACGCGCTGCATCCATTGCACGCGCTGTGTGAGGTTCTCAACGGAAGTGGGCGGCGTCGAGGATCTCGGACTTGCCGGACGCGGCGAAGATGCCGAAATCACGACCTATCTTGAGCATGCGATGACGTCGGAGCTGCAAGGCAACGTGATAGATCTCTGCCCGGTCGGCGCGCTCACATCGCGTCCCTACGCATTCCAGGCGCGCCCGTGGGAGCTGCGCAAGACCGAGACGATTGACGTCATGGATGCCCTGGGATCTGCCATCCGCGTGGACTCGCGAGATCGCGAAGTGCTGCGCATCTTGCCGCGCCTCAACGAGGATGTGAACGAGGAGTGGATCTCCGACAAGACCCGCTTCATCTGGGACGGCCTGCGCACCCAGCGTCTGGACCGGCCCTATGTCCGCAAAAACGGCAAGCTGAAGCCCGCAACATGGGATGAGGCATTTGCCGCCATCGCCGAGAAGGTGAAAGGCACGACCCCGGACCGTATCGGTGCCATTGCCGGCGACCTTTGCAGCGTGGAAGAGATGTTCGCTCTCAAAGATCTAATGACCCGGCTGGGCGTGGCGAACGTGGATTGCCGTCAAGATGGAACGCCGTTGGGAGAGAAAGGCAATCGGGCCGGTTATCTCTTCAACCCCGGCATTTCGGGGCTCAATGATGCCGACGCAATCCTGATTGTTGGCTCAAATCCGCGCCTCGAGGCGCCTGTCCTCAACACCCGCATCCGTCACCAATGGCGCAACATGGGAGTGCCGGTCGCGCTTATCGGCGAGGCCGCGGATCTGACATATGACTATGAGTACCTCGGGGCGGGCACAGATACACTGAGCAGCCTCGCCGGTGGCAAGGGCAAGTTCTTCTCCGTTCTGAAGAAGGCTGAGCGTCCGCTGATCCTCGTTGGCCAAGGAGCGCTCGCCAGGACGGACGGTCTGGCGGTTCTCGGGCAGGCGGCCAAGCTTGCCGGCAAGATCGGGGCTGTCCCCAAGGCTGCTGACGGATGGTTGGGTCTTGCAGTTCTTCACACCGCCGCTTCCCGAGTTGGAGGGCTTGATCTCTGTGTCCTGCCGGGCGAAGGCGGCATGAACACACGGAAAATGTTGAGCGCTGCCACGAAGGGCGAATTGGATGTGCTCTTCCTTTTGGGGGCCGACGAAATTGATACGCAGAAGCTTGGCGAGATCTTCGTGGTCTACCAGGGCAGTCACGGAGACAGAGGTGCCCACCGGGCCGATGTGATCCTGCCTGGCGCAGCTTACACGGAGAAAACCGCGACATACGTAAACACCGAGGGCCGGGTTCAGATGACGGCACGCGCCGTATTCCCGCCCGGAGATGCGCGTGAAGACTGGACGATTCTCCGGGCTCTTTCTTCCGTGCTTGGCCAAGAGCTGCCCTACAACACGGTTGGGGATCTGCGGGCAGCGATCTATGAAGCGGCGCCACAACTGGCGGCGATTGAGCAGCGTGAACCGGCCAACCCGGCGGATTTGGCGGAGCTGGTGTCTCAGGGCGGAAAGCTTAGCTCGAGCCCGTTCAAGAGCCCGATTGCGGACTTCTACCTGACCAACCCCATCGCGCGGGCGTCGGCAGTTATGGCCGATTGTTCGGCGCTCCGGCGCGGCGCCAAACTGGATGCAGCGGAGTAGGCGCCATGATGGAAGCTGCGATCACAGTCGGCATCATTCTGCTACAGAGCGTGGCACTCCTGGTCGCATTGCTGCTCATTATTGCTTATCTGCTGCTTGCAGACCGCAAGATCTGGGCGGCCGTACAGATGCGCCGCGGGCCCAATGTGGTGGGACCATTCGGACTGCTCCAGTCGTTCGCTGACTTTCTAAAGTTCGTTCTGAAGGAAGTTGTGATCCCGGATGGAGCCAACAAGGGCGTTTTCCTGCTGGCGCCGCTGGTGACCTGCGTTCTGGCGCTGGCGGGGTGGGCTGTAATACCGGTCGATGCGAATTGGGTGGTTGCCGACATCAACGTTGGCATCCTTTATCTCTTCGCGATCTCCTCACTCGGCGTCTACGGCGTCATCATGGGCGGCTGGGCGTCGAACTCGAAGTATCCGTTCCTTGGAGCCCTCCGCTCTGCGGCGCAGATGGTGTCCTACGAGGTTTCGATCGGCTTCGTCATCATCACCGTTCTCCTGTGCGCCGGCACTCTCAACCTCTCGGGCATCGTGATGAGCCAGAACGATGGGCTCGCCGACATGCTCGGCGTTCCCTGGATGACCTTCCTCAACTGGTACTGGATACCGCTTTTGCCGATGTTCGTGGTGTTCTTCGTCTCCGCGCTGGCAGAGACAAACCGCCCGCCGTTTGACCTGCCGGAAGCTGAATCGGAACTTGTCGCGGGCTTTATGGTCGAATATTCCTCGACGCCGTACCTCATGTTCATGCTGGGCGAATACGTCTCCATCACGGCGATGTGCGCGATGACGGCAATCCTCTTCATGGGGGGCTGGCTGCCGCCGTTGGA
>CAJHXU010000460.1_pt1 | contig 11048 bp, 16 predicted proteins | sample 9198561 | NCBI WGS metagenome assembly CAJHXU01 (sample SAMEA7708345, study PRJEB35096) | sediment metagenome | biome: marine neritic benthic zone biome [ENVO:01000025]; feature: sediment [ENVO:00002007]; material: shallow marine sediment [ENVO:03000034] sea grass bed [ENVO_01000059] ...
CTCTGGCGCTGGATGACCTTGGCGACGTCTGAGATGGAGATCCCGTACTGCCGGGTCGCAGCATCGGTCAGCTCGATCCGCACCTGGTGATCGGAGAACCCCTTGATATCGACTTTAGGGATGCCGCCGAAGCGCAGCATGCGGTCTTTCAACTCCTCCGCCTAGGCTTTGAGGTCGGGCTTGCTCGAAGGTCCGGTCACGGCGACAGACGCGACAAAATCCGTGCGGCCCAGCTGCTTCACGACCGGCTCTTCAGCCTGATCGGGGAATTCGGTTATGGCATCCACTTCTGTGCGAACATCCGTTGTAAAGCGGTCGAGATCTCCTCCTTCCGTCATCTCGACGACCGCACGAGCCCGGCCCTCGCGGGCCTCGCACGTGGTCTCAGACACGTTATCGATGCCATCGACCGCGTCCTCTATCCGCTGGCAGATCGCTTCTTCGACGTCCTCGGCCCGCGCACCGGTGTTGATCACGGTTACCTCGACCTTGCGCGGCTGGATTCGGGGGAACGTCTCGCGTTGCAACAGTGGCGAGGCGGCGAGGCCGGCGATAATGAGGGCCACCATCAGCAGGTTTGCGGCTGTGGGATGGCTCGCGAAATAACGGATCATGTGTCAGGCAATCCGCCGGTCGCTTCACGCTTCAGCCTGGCCATTGCGTCCTCGTCAGTCTCCGGACGCAAAAGCATGCCGGCCATGGCGGGGATCAAATCGGAGACAACCACGCGGTCGCCGGGGACCAGTCCGTCTCCGATTACGGCAATATCGCCCTGGACGAGACTGACGGAGACCGGGCGGACTTCGAGGCGGCCGTCCGCGCCAGTCAGATAAAGCGAACCGTTATGTAACGCAGAGCGAGGAACGATAACGCGCTTGCCCGGGGTACGCGTTCTCACCTCAATCTCAACGAACATGCCTTTGGTCAGGGGCGGCCGCTCGCCGGGTGTGGCCTGGGCATAGGCCTTGTCGACGGCCACGATCGCGCCGATTGTCCGGGTCTTCGGATCGATCGTGTCACTGACGCGGGCAAATCGCGCGGGCCACGTGACGGTCTCATCCCCCAAATTGAGCCGGATGGAGGCTTCGAAGCCGATCTTGGCCACGATCTTCTTGAGCGATTGCGGGGTGATGCCGGTTGGAATGTCGCCGCCCACGCTGGCGCGCACCATGGCGCGAAACTGGGCAATCGGGATCTGCGCTTCGACCTCCGCCACATTGAGGCTGTCGGCGGTCACAAGCGTGCTGCCGGTTTGCACATACTGCTTGGTCTCGACGTTGGCCTCGGCAATCCGGGCCTGGAACGGCAGCGCGATTCGCGTGCGTTTGAGGTCCAGCCTCGCGGACGCCAGCTGTGCCTCGTAAACGGTGATCTGTTCCCGCTGTACCACCCGCTGCGTCGGCAAGAGGCGGAGCGTGTTCTCCAGGTCCTGCACCTTCTTGCGCTGGGCAAGTGTTTCCCGCTGCTCCAGGTCGAGAGCCGATTGCGCCACCGTCCCGCGGGCCAGCAGATCCCGTTTGCGATTGAGTTCGCTCTCGCGCAGCTCGAGCCCGCGTTTTTCGATCTTCAAAAGATCCGCCGTATTGACTTCCGTTACCTTGAGCTCAGCAAGTTTGGCCTTGGCGGAACGGATATTCGCTTCGGCCTGATTTCTGGCCAGTTCGAAATCGGCAGGCGAGATCCGCACAATCTCCAAACCCGCCGGAAGGATCGCACCCTTCTTCAGATCGGGATGGACGTAAGTTACTTCCCCGGCCACTTGCGCGATCGCGCTCCATACCGTGCCGGGATAGACGCTGCCAAAACCAGTCACGCGTGGGACGAAGGGCACGGCTTCAACCGTAATCACCCGCACCGAGCGGGCGAGTTCCTGAACCGGCTTCCGCTCCGGCGGCTGGCGGCCGCCCGCCAGGACATAAAATATCGCGATCCCGATCAGGATCGGCGGGATTATCAGAAGCCGTCTCATGCGATCCAACTTTGCAAATGCTATCCTGAATACAGACACGAAAGCCCTGCGCTCACAAGCTCAGACGATGACGCGGCCTTAGATCTGTTCAACGGTGGATGCGATTGGGCGCATTAGAGCAAGTTTCGATCATACTGTATCGTTATGCCCGCAATTGCCCCTTCTTGCGGCCCTCGCCGCGATCATGGACAATCCAGGACACCCCAAGACAAAAATGGACCAGCGCGAGACGTCTGGAGACCTCCTGGGATGGATTTACACCGTTTGGGGCGCTAATGGACGGGGTTTTCCGCGGGTTTTGCTCCGGCCGTGAGACCAGGGAGGCTGAGTCCCGTTTTGCCCCAGCCACAGACATCCGGTCAGTCGCATTGAACTTCTGTCTTGGGGCAAGATCCGCCTGCCGTACTCCTGCAAACGTATCCTGCACCCGCATCCAAGGTGCGCTCGCCATTTGCCGTTCAATCTGGCGCGGTGTCCGGCAGCGCAGGCCGGCTCAGTCTTCATCCAGCGTGTGCAACTCCCGCCGCATGATCTTGCCCGTGCTTGTCTTCGGCACATCGGGCACGAACTGCACCATCCTCGGGCATTTGTAGGCCGCCAGCTTTTCCCGGCAGAAGGCGATCATCTCCTGTTCGTCGCCGGTCTCGCCCTCTTTCAGGACGACATACGCCTTGGCGATCTCGCCCTTCATTTCGTCGTCCTGCTTGCCGACAGCCGCAAGAGCGACCGCCGGGTGGCCCGCCAGAACCCGTTCGATTTCAGCGGGATAGACGTTGAAACCGCCGGTCAGGATCATGTCCTTCTTGCGGTCGACGATATAGACGTAGCCGTCCTCGTCCATATTGCCGAGATCGCCGGTGTGCAGCCATCCGTCAGGCTCCAGGGTCTCCCGGGTCTTCTCCTCATCGCCGAAATAGCCCAGCATGACGATCGGACCGCGCACCATGAGCTCGCCAACCTCGCCGCGGGGCATGGTCCGGGTCACGTCCTCGACATCGGCGATGCGCAGTTCGCAATACGGCATTGCGCAACCGATCGAGCCGTGCTTGTTCGGGCCGTGAACCGGATGGGTTGACCCGAGGCCGGCAATTTCCGTCATGCCCCAGAGCTCGATGAGCGGAACCTTGAAGCCTTCCTCGACCGCCTTCATGGTTGCAACCGGCATGGTCTGGCCGCCGACGTAGCAGCGGTTCAGGCTGCTCAGATCCGCCTCCGCAAAGGCGGGATTGTTGAGCATGAACATATACATAGTGGGAACGCCGTCGCAGATGGTCGCCTTGTACCTGGCGATGTCCTCCATCAATGCCGCCGGGTCGAACAGTTTGTGCAGCACAAGTTTGGTGCCATACATCATCATCACGTTCATCAGCACATTGCCGTAGACGTGCGGACAGGGAAGCGCGCTCACTACGATGTCGTCCGGTCCACGCAGTTGCAGCTGGGCGGACATCGCGCTGTTCATGATTACGGCGCGGTGCGATTGCATGGCGCCTTTCGGATGCCCCGTGGTTCCGGATGTATAGCCGATCGTCGACAGGGACACCGGGTCGATCTCGCCTGGATCCGGGGCCGTATTGCCGTTTTCGAGCAAGCCGTTGAAAGATACCGCGCCTTCCTCGATGTCATCGCCGAAGGAGATGACCTCCTTCACATCGGACGTGGTCTTCACCGGCAAGGTCGCCGCCACCTTTTCAGGCGAGGCGATGATGGCTTTGGCGCCGCAATCCTTGACGACATACTCGATCTCATCCGGCGTCAGCATGGTGTTGACCGGATTGACCACCGCGCCGAGACGGGCGATGGCGTAGTAGCTGACGATCCACTCCCAGGAGTTCGCAGCATAAAGAGTGATCACGTCGCCCTTCGACAGGCCGAGTCCCGACAGGCCGCCAGCGACCGCTTCGACCATGTTGTTGAGTTCGATGTAGGAAAATGAGCGGCCTTCGAAGAGGAGCGCTTCCCTGCCGCCGAACTTACTCGCCGCCGCATTGGCGATTTGCCCGAGATGATCAAGCATTGCTCGTTGCCTCCCTTGGCCGGCGGCACTTTCCAGCTTCGCTTGGAATGTTGGCGCCGGGTTTTGCGAATGAGTCCCGGTCTCATCTTGTTTGCGCATTCATTTCACAGCATCCGGCGCGGTGGCGCAACTACGGATCGGTTCTGCCCGGCGGCAAAGATGTCAGCCTTGCGCGGCAGTGGGTGGACGCATGGCAATTACCCCTTCGGTACGTGCCCTCACCTCTGGCGGCGCGAGGCAGGTGGCCACCGCCTCGTAACCGGGCGATCCGGCGTAGGGTGCCACGATCATTGGCGGGCTGTGGTTGGCCGGGCAGTAGATGATCGCCTCGTCCGGCCCGAGCGCGTCCAGATCGAGGATCGCCGCGGAGCGGGTCATCAGGAACAACGGGCGCTCCCGCGGGGCCTTGCGGCGCAGATAGGCCATCAAAGCGGTCTGGCTTTCTTCATCGAGACCGTATTCGACCAGGTCGACGACGAGCACTGAGGCCCGGTCGTCTTCGAGGGTGGCCAAGAGGGCACGAAGGGCTTCCGATGGTTCGGCACCCTCCCCGGCCAGCCAATCCAGCGCGGCCTCGATGCACGGCCCTTCCACCGCGTCCAGGCTCCGCTCAAGACCGAGGAACCGGCCTCCCTCCATATTCTCCGCGAGCGCCATGGCGAGCTGCGTTTTGCCGCTGCCCAATGGGCCGGTGATGAAGGTGATCGCCGGCGAAGGGTTAAACGCGAACCGCTCGCCACCCCAGGGCCACGGCAGCTCAAAACGCAACCTCGCGCCCGTGTGGTCTTGTGCCAGCCCGGCCACTGCGGCGACATCCGGCGCTGCGCCGGATGCTATCTGCGCCTGAAGTTCGGCAACTCGTTGCAAGCGGCCTGAAAGCGTTTCTGCCTCCCGTTCCAGTCTCTTTCGATGCTGGCAGAGCACATCTGCGAGAACGCTCGTGTCGCCCTCCAGCGCCAGGCCGGTCTGGGCCAGGCTCAAACCGAGTTTGCGCAGCGCCACGATCTGCGCGGCCCATTCGCGTGCCTCGGGCCCATAGGCCCGCCAACCGGCGTCGGTTCGTGCAGGTTTTATCAGCCCGCGTTCCTCATAGACGCGTAACGCCTTCGCTGAGACCCCCAGCCGGCGCGCGGCCTCAGACGGGCTCAGAAATTCTCGATCACGCTCCATGGCTCGCCTCGTCTTAGATTCTGCAAGCCCTCCTATAGCGCGCTGCCCCAGGGTCCGGGTCAAGCAGGAACTTGAGCTTGCCTGTCGTTTCACTGGCGCCGCCCGGCTCGACCAGGCCCTTTATGAATGGGTAAAATTTTGGGGGTCAATGATTAGCGCTTCTGAGCGAAAGATTGCCTAATCTCGGCACAATGAGGCTGAACCGGGGTGTCTGCCGCTAGGGTCAATCTGACCGGAACTCGGCTTCACGCATTGAATAGCGAGAGTACGAGGCGAACCAATGGGTGAGAAACTAAAGGGCTGGTTGTTCGGCAAACCGGCAGACGGCCAAACGGATCAGAGCAGAGTTCACAGCTTCCGCTCTATCGACGTGCTGGTAGCCGAGGACGATCCAAACAGCAGGGAATACATTTGCCGCGTGCTGGAGGAATTTGCATTGCGTTTTGCATGCGTTACGAACGGTCAAGACGCCATTGAAGCTTACCTCTGGCGCACGCCGCGGGTTGTTCTCATGGACGTCACCATGCCGAGATGCGACGGCGTCCTGGCCACGCAATGCATTCGGGACTACGAACGAAATCGCGGACTTCCTAATGTGCCGGTGATAGCCGTATCCTCCACGGCGACACCAGGTTTGCGCGAGAAATACATGAAGGAAGGTATGACGGACTACCTTCAGAAACCGTTTCGTCCCCATCAGCTCATCGACAAGCTGGAGAATTGGCTGGGTTGGAGTATGGAGCCGGCTGCGATGGTGGAAACAGGAAAGATGCCTAAAGCGCTGGTCCAATATTCTCCTACAGCGCGCACCGCCTAACCGTAGATGGCCAGCGCTCGCTGTGCGCTCTGGAACTGAGAAAAGGTGCCCACGATTTCCGGCGTGGCATCTTCCAATTCCCGATACGTACCCGTGCACTTCACGAGCTTGTAGCCACCGGTGCGGCGCTGGACGCGCAGCACGTAGCGGAAGCCTGATTTTCGTGCTGTGGTCTCCTCAATGGCACGCAGCACAATTTCCCGATCTGCCGGGTGGTAGACATTCAAGACCGTGATCAGATTTACCGGCCCATCGGTTTGCTGCAGACCGTGAATTCGAAACACATCCTCCGACCAATGCATCAGTCCCGAACTGATGTCGATGCGCCAGGTGCCGTAGGGATCAAACTGGGCAAGTGCATCCACGACCTCTTGTGCGTTGATATTGACGCCGCGCATCTCTTGCTGTGGTCGCGGTTTGTCTTTGATGTCGATAATCAGGTCTTCTATTTCTCACCTCCCAAACCCCCGAGAAATGCTGCAACATCAACCTGATCGATTAACGCGTTGTTAAAAAATAGCGAGTCAAATTCAATGTGTGTAGAGGAATAATAAAAGGCCTGAGTAGATATACTATTTTGGGCATTTGCGCCTAGCATGTACTCTTGTTGGCATTTCGGGGATCGATATGGCCGTTTTAAGTAATCATCTCGTCGATCAGTTCGACCGAATCCAGGATCTTGAGACCGGCTACGATGTCTTCCGCTATTTCAAAGAACTCGCCACAATGTTTGGATTCAATCGATTCTTAATCTTGAAGATTTCGGGAGACATGGAGAACTTCGCCGACTTTAGCGCCATCAATAATTGGGACCCAGAACTGATCCAGATCTATGATGAGGAAGGTCTGACGGAGAACTCGCCAATTCTTAATCATTGCCAGCGGGAAGGTCACCCGCTGGAGTTCAATATGGAGTCCTTGCCTCAGGACCGGGCGGAAGAAAAAAAGGTGCTGAGTGTTAGCCTCTTCAACGATTTTGCGATGGAAAAGGGCATCTCCTATCCGGTCACAGGACGAAATGGCGAACTCGGTGGAGTGAGCTTCAGCGGCGACAAGCTTGCAATTCGACGTGAAGACGTGTTGTCCCTGCATCTGCTCAGCCAATACGCCTACAGACAGCTCAGAAACACCAAGGAGGACAACGCGGTACCACAGCCGCAGTTGTCGGACCGCGAACGTGATTGCCTGAGCTGGACGGCCGCTGGCAAGACCGCCGCTGAGATTGCTACCATCCTCGAACTCTCCAATCACACCGTCACGCACTACCTCACGTCCGCCTGCAAAAAGCTCGACGCCACAAATCGGGTGCAGGCGGTGGCGAAGGCCATCCGCCTTGGCATTCTTGCCTGATTGCTCCTTCATTGTTCGGGGCATGATCCAATAGGCAAAATTTTGGGATAGTACATTTTCTTACCATTCATGCGCATGGATCACACTGTCAGGAACAAAAAACATACGTTCCAACAGAGGATCAGGCGGATGAACGAGAGAACTGAAAAACACACGCCAACAGACAGACTGGCCTATATCGTAACCTTCACACTAATGGGCTGCAGCGCCGTTTTTGGTTTTGCCTATTTTTTGACCGGCTATTTCGGTTTGAGCACAAATACGGCCGCTCTTTCTTCCATCGCATATGTGGTGCTTGGCTTTATCGTCATGGCGATTTTCGCCGTTGGCGGCCGCCACGAACTCTCGGACCCGGCTGACGCCTGAGCACCATGCCAGGCACGGGAGACCGTGACTTCCCGATTGTACCCGCAAACCTCATGCACCGAGGGAGCGATGTTCGACAAAACCGCATATGCCGTGTGTCTGACACTCATCGTCAGCAGTGTGACGTTTGGCTGGTCCTACTGGTGCTTCGTCAATTGCGGCAGGCCAGAGGAGGCCGCAACACTCATCGAGATCTCGTTCGCCGAAACGGCGCTGATGGTCATGACGACACTGGCTGCGAGCGGCTACAGCGAGTTTGTGGCCGAAGACTGATGCGGATCGATGGCAGCTCTTGATTGGCAAAGGACTTGTTCATGTCACACGCCACCCATTTCTCTCACAGGTTCAGCGATAGCAGCGCCGCGTCTACAGGAGTAGCGGTCATTGCCCTTTCCCTGCTACCGATGGCTGTTGTCGCCCAGTTGACCATAGCCGTCGGCGGGGACAAGGTGGCCCACGCCCTGGCCTATGCGGCACTTTCATTTCTCGCACTCCTTGGGCGCCGGCACTTTTCGACCGGATTTCTCACTGCCGCAGCCATCTGCTATCTGGCAGGTGTGATCGAGCTGTTCCAATCGGACTTTGTGCGAACAACGGACGTTCTCGACTTTGTCGCCAGCTGTTGCGGAGTAGCGCTCGGTTGTGCGGGTGTGGCGATGGTCAGGCTGGCGTTCTGGTCCGTGGGGCATCGAAATGAAAGGCCAGCCAGTAAACTGGCCTCAACACGGCGCTCCGCAAGATATTCCACGAGCCGGTTGCTGTAGAGAACAACCGGAGCATCCCGCGCGGCCCGCGCAGCGGCGCGCGATTCAATCGCCGATATGGATCTTCACGTCCTTCGGGTAGGGGCGGCCCGCCCCACTTTCGATCAGATCGCGAAGGCTTAAAAGGTAGCAGGTCCATTTTGTGGTGAAGTAGAGGAAGTCGTCGTCGGAGGCGGCTTCATTTTCGTGCACAAGACCGACCCAGACCTGGTCGGCATCCTGGCGGAGAGAAAACTCCAGCGTGCAGTCCTGCCACGGGCCCGGCCCGGATACGCACGTCAGGCCTATGCATGTGTTCTCCATCAGGACGTCGATCCGGAAGGACAGGGTAACGACTCGGAAAAGCGCAGATCGAGCACCTGTCCCACCTCGGGCACCCCATCGGCTGCAGTCGCCCACCAGCCGACGAGGCCCTCCGGCTCATGCATGGACCGGTAGATCTTGCTGATGTCGCCGGCAATGCCGACCTGATGTCTGACGCATGCCATTCTCACCACCCTTCCCAATCTCGCTCTTTTGCGGCGTCACGCTTCTCCGCTAGGATGCGCATGTACAGCGGAGCAATCCCGAATGGTCAAGCGCACGGTTACTTTGTCGGCAGCCCTCCTCGCCCTGGCTGGCACGGTGCCTGTTTCCGCCTCGGATCAGACCGCCGGCGCGACGGGCAGCCCTTCCGTCACCGTCAACAAGCTGCCCGCAAAGCGCTCCGGGGACATGCCCGGGGCCATCTTCTCGCCTAACGTCATCATCAACGGCCAGCCCGTGGTCACCGGCTGTACGGAAGGCACGCCGATCCTCAGCCCGAATGTGATGATCAACGGCAAACCTAAGATTTTGGGATGCAGCAAGTGAACCGCGCTGTCACGGGCCAGAAAGACAGCGACTGGCCTGATTTCATGCTTCTCGGACTGACGCTTGCCGGGAAACCTGAGAACCAGAGCAAATTCCGATCATATTGAACCGTTCGATGGAAACTTGCTCACATCTAGAGCCTAAGCTTCCCCCAAGTGCTGGGCGAGGAAGGCTTTAGCGGTTTCCACCGCCTCGTCCGCGCTCAGCAAGCCGCTGCTCAGGCACCATTCCAACCACAATCCCGTGAGCATGACCTCCAGCATGGTTGCAACGGCCGCAGCATCAACGTCGCGGCCCTTGTCCCTGGCTGCCGCTGCGATCAAGCGTTCCAGATGGCGCAGGAACGTCTCCTGTCGCTGTTTGTGAATCGAGGTCAGCGTCTCGTTTCCCACCGTCGCCTCCCAGACCGCAAGCCAGGCGCGGAGCTGACCCCTGCCGAAGCCGGCACGCTTGAAATAGGCGTCGATATAAGCGTTGAGGGCATAGCGGGGACACACGTCGTCGGCCCCGAAATAGATTTCCGCGATTTCGTCGAAATCCGACGCCATCGCCTGGTAGGCATGGGCGAGGAGATCGTTCTTGCCGTCGAAATAATGCGAGATCAGGCCCTTGGAGATGCCGGCGTGGCGCGCGATGCGTTCGACCGTGAAGGCGGCCAGCCCGCCCTCGGCCAGGACCACGATGGCGCTTTCGATGAGCTGGTTTTTGCGCTCATCCGGCGACTTGCGGGAATACGAGCGGGCCGGCGGCATCGGTGGTCAATCGACGGCCAAGGTGAAGACATTGCCCTCCCAGGCATCCGCCCCGCGGCCAATGACTGTGACGGCATCGCGCATGCGGCCGCCGCGGTCGAGCAAATCATCGGCAAGGGAAACCATCAGCCGGTTCGGCGTGGCCGACGGCGAGGCGGCGCGGAGCTCTTCGGCGATGGTGACCTCGTCCTGGTCCGGATTGAGCACACAGCGGGTGATGAAGGCGCCGGCGGTGGACCGGCTGATGCCCGCCCAGCAGTGGATCAGCATGGGTGCGGAGCGGTCCCAGTTCCCGGCAAACCGCACCAGTGTTTCCACATCCCGTCTCCCCGGCGGAACCATGCCGTCCATCGGAGCGGAGATGTCGTTGAAGCCCAGCTTCAGATGATTGGCGGCGCGCACGGAACCGATGACCGGCATCTCGTGGCTGGAGCCGAGCAGGCTCACCACGTGAGACGGCTGATGGTCGTAGACCGCTTCTGGAACTTTGGCGAGGGAACAGACAACGAGCATGCCTAAACCTAACTCAATTGCCTGAACTTGGCGACAAAGCGCTTGCCGGCTTCCTCAACCGGGAGAGGCTTGAGGACGAGGGCGCTCTGCGGGAAGCCGCTGAGACCGCGGGGACGGCCGAAGAACGTGGCGGCCTCCTTCTGCTCGAAGCCGGCAAGCTGGGTGGCCTCCAGGAAGGCGGAAACCTTGTCGGCCCGCTTGATTAGGGCGTTGACCCATTTAGGCAGTTCCGGCGGCAGGCCGAACCGCACGTGAACGGCCGCCAGGAGGCGCGCCTCGAAGGCCTTGTAGTCAATGCCCAACGCGGCCTTGAACGGCGAGATCATGTCGCCGATGACATATTCCGGCGCATCGTGCAGCAGCGCCGCCAGCCGCCAGCGCCGGTCGAGCTTGGGTTCGAAATGCGCCGCAAGCGCTTCAACGAGCAGGCTGTGCTCGGCGACGGAGAAGGCATGGTGTCCCTTGGTCTGACCGTTCC
>CAJHXU010000564.1_pt1 | contig 11022 bp, 10 predicted proteins | sample 9198561 | NCBI WGS metagenome assembly CAJHXU01 (sample SAMEA7708345, study PRJEB35096) | sediment metagenome | biome: marine neritic benthic zone biome [ENVO:01000025]; feature: sediment [ENVO:00002007]; material: shallow marine sediment [ENVO:03000034] sea grass bed [ENVO_01000059] ...
CCAACCACAAACGAACCTAGCGGATTGGTCCGCACGGGTCAAGCAAATCATTGGCCCCGCAATCCTGGGAAACTCCACAGCCCGCTTCTGACGCCGTCCGGTGTAAACGGGAAATGCTTGCCGATGTGCATCAGCGGCCTTATGATGAATATGTGCCCTGCATTTCATGGTGTTGGTGATGTTTATCCGCCTGCTACATCTCATGCTGATCGCGTCGCTGCTCGGGTGTCCGCTCGTTTGCGCGAAGGGCGTATGTCCGCACAACGATTGCACCAAGAGTTGTGCCGTTAGAGGGCGATAGGTCGTTCTTGCCGGATGGCGAGCTCTTGGTGACCGGTTCTGGAACCGCGTTACTGACTGAACATGAAGATTGCCGCCATCCAACAGCGTCGACAGCACTAGCGGATGCGCGTATTTGGGGACCTCGGGCGGCCAAGCAGACGCAACTCCTGCAGGATCCAGCGCCTCTCTATCTGCGAAAGCCTGATGCGAAACCGCCAGCCTCTCATGCCCAAGTGAGATTGGTTTCAACATGACCGGGGCCGAGGGTGAGATCGAGGTGCTCGAGTTCTCTGCTCCCGCGGTCCTGGCCCGGCTGCACGGGCAGTGTTTCGAACGCCCCTGGACGGAACAAGCGTTCTCAGATCTATCAGCTATGCCCGGCGCAATCTGCCTGACCGCTCTGGTCCAGGGGCAACCGGCAGGTTTCGTGCTCGCGCGGCAGGTTGCGGACGAAGCCGAGATCCTCACCATGTGCGTGATCCCGGCGGCAAGACGGCGCGGTATCGCGCGTCAGCTTGTTGCATTGCTGCTGGAGCGGCTAGACAAGGTGCACGCTCTGTTCCTTGAGGTTGATGCGCAAAATGCCCCAGCCCAACGGCTGTACGAGCAGTTCGGGTTCAAGCAGGCTGGTGTTCGGAAGGGCTACTACGCCAGGACGGAGGGCGCGGCAACGGATGCTCTGCTGCTGAGACGAGAGATGAGAGAGTCCGTGTCGGCAGCGGGTTTTGCGAAAGTGTGACACCTCGGTTGCGCCGCCTTTTTCGGCGACCTATACCAGCGCCACCCAATAGCTTGCGAAATACGGAACCTGCGCCGCCACGCCAATGTCCACGCTTGTAGAAATCTGCATCCAGAAAGGCATGCGCATGACCGAACAGCGCAAGGTCATTGCCGGCGTGCTGTCGAGTTCGGATGATCACCCGGACGTTGAGGAGCTCTACCGGCGCGCATCGGCAATCGACAATCGGATTTCGATTGCGACGGTGTACCGGACGGTGCGGCTGTTTGAAGATGCAGGCATCCTGGAGCGGCACGATTTTGGCGACGGCCGCGCACGCTATGAAGCAGCGCCGGATGAACACCACGATCACCTGATCGATCTCCAGTCCGGCAGGGTCATCGAGTTCAAGAATGAAGAAATTGAGCGTCTCCAAGAGATTGTCGCGCGCGAACTTGGCTACAAGCTGGTGGACCATCGTCTCGAACTTTACGGCGTTGCCCTGGATGACAAGGACGACGGGTAACCCAGACGAGTCCCAGCTTAGAGCGGCGCGCGTGGGCCTTCTCATTGCTCTTCTTCTTCTGGTGTCTTCGCCGCTGCAGCTTCTTGTTTTGTGGCTGACACCGTCTCGGCGTTACGTGCTTCCCCGGGTTGTGTTCCGCCTTGGGTTAAGGATTATTGGAATCGAATGCGATGTACGCGGCCCGGTGCCTCAGCGGGGCCCTGCGCTCATCCTTTGCAACCATCTTTCCTGGATCGACATCGTGGTAATCGGTGCACACCTGCCCTGCCATTTCATTGCGAAACGGGACGTTGCCGGATGGCCGGTGTTCGGCCAAATGGCAAGGATCATTGGTGTGTTGTTCGTCGATCGTGAGCGGCGAGCAGCGACGGGACCGGTCCGCGATGCCATGAGGGGAGGTTTTGCGCTGGGCAGAACACTTGTTCTTTTTCCCGAAGGAACCAGCACGGACGGCAGTCAGGTGCTGCCTTTCAAGAGCGCGCTCCTGCCGGACCCTGGCACGACTGGCGTTTCGATCCACCCGCTGACCCTGAGTTTCTTCAATAACCACCGAGCTCATGCATTCTACGCCTGGTACGACGACACACCTCTAATCGCGCATATGCGCGCCGTGTTCGCGAGTGGCCCGCTGCATGCAAGACTGGAGTTTGGCGATCCGATATCGCCGGATCAGATCTCCGACCGGAAAGATCTCGCGCGCCGTTCACACAACGTCGTCAGCGAAAATCTTGCATCCGCGCGTAAAGAGGCTAAACAAGCCGGTCAGTTTTGAGAATCCGGCTAGGAAGCATGACTTCAGAACCCCGCAAGCTGTTCATCAAGTCGTACGGCTGCCAGATGAACGTTTACGATGCCACCCGCATGAGCGACATGCTGGCGCCATCCGGCTATGAGGAAGTTGCCGCGCCGGACGAGGCCGATCTGGTCATCCTGAACACCTGTCACATCCGCGAAAAGGCGGCGGAAAAGGTCTATTCCGAGCTCGGCCGCATGCGGATGCTGAAACAGCAGAAGGAAGCGGACGGCGGAAAACTGATGATCGGCGTCGCCGGCTGCGTTGCCCAAGCAGAGGGCGAAGAAATCATCCGGCGCGCGCCGGTGGTCGATATGGTCTTCGGGCCCCAGACCTACCACAATCTGCCGGACATTCTGGCCCGCGCGGAACGAACGGGCGAAAGCGTCGTCCAAACGGACTTTCCAGCCGAGGACAAGTTCGACAACCTTGTTTCACCCTCCGCGCAGAAGACGAAAACGCGTGGGGTTGCGGCGTTCCTGACCATTCAGGAAGGATGTGACAAGTTCTGCACCTTCTGTGTGGTGCCCTACACGCGGGGAGCAGAGTTTTCCCGGTCTGTCATGCAAGTCGAGAAAGAAGCCCGTCAACTGGTTGATGCAGGCGTGCGCGAGATCACGCTGCTCGGCCAGAACGTCAACGCCTATCATGGAGAGGGTGCCGATGGCCGGACATGGCGTCTGTCCGATCTGATCGGGCATCTGAGCCAGATTGATGGCCTTGAGCGGCTGAGGTACACGACCAGCCATCCGCGCGACATGGATGACGCTCTCATCTCGGCCCATCGCGATTGCGTCAAGCTCATGCCCTACCTGCATTTGCCGGTGCAATCGGGATCCGACCGGATACTGAAGGCCATGAATCGGCAGCATAGCGGCGAAGAGTATCTCGCAATCATCAAGCGCATTCGCGCGGCCCGGCCCGATATCGCTTTGTCGTCGGATTTCATCGTCGGCTTCCCGGGCGAGACCGATGAGGATTTCGAAGCAACGATGGATCTGGTGCGTCAAGTCAACTATGCCCAGGCTTTCTCGTTCAAATATTCTCCGCGCCCCGGCACGCCGGGCGCTGATATGGAGGCTCAAGTGCCGGAAGAGGTGAAGTCCGTTCGCCTGACCCGTCTTCAGGCTCTTTTGTCTGAGCAGCAGACCAGGTTCAACGCATCTTGCGCTGGATTGACGTTGGATCTGCTGCTGGAAAAACCCGGGCGTCATCCAGGCCAAATCGTGGGACGGTCGCCCTATTTGCAACCAGTCCATCTTGACGCAGACCGTTCGCAAATAGGCGATATTGTTCCCGTTCACATCGATGCTATTGGCGCGAACAGTCTTTCCGCGCATATTGTGCAATAGAATCGTCACACAACCCCGCCATAGGGAGTCTCGTTTGAGCCCGACGCAGAACGAATTGACACAACCCAGTCTTGCCGGCGCGCAGACTGATCCGGAGCCGGAAGAGACCGGCTTGATTGTAACTTTCGATGATAATCGCCTCCTGCCGCACCTTTTCGGCGAACACGACCAGCACCTTGCCCTAATTGAAGACCGCCTGGGCGTCGAAGTGATGCCGCGCGGCAATCATGTGGCTATCCTCGGTCAGAGCGATGCCCAGGAACATGCGCGAGAGGTATTGGCAAGCTTGTATGAGCGGCTGAGCAAGGGCTTTGATATCCAGGCTGGCGATGTCGACGGGGCGATCCGCTTGCAGTCCATACCTGAGGTTGAAACCGAGGTCCCGGCCAGCCGACAGCGCGATGCCCATGACGTTCAGATCAAGACCCGCCGCAAGGTGATCCACGCAAGATCCCGGCAACAGGCCAAGTACATCGAGGCGCTGCAATCGAGGGAGCTGGTGTTTGGAATTGGTCCAGCCGGAACCGGGAAGACCTATCTTGCGGTCGCCTGCGCCGCCGCGGCGCTCATGGCCGGACAGGTTGACCGCATCATCCTTTCAAGACCTGCCGTTGAGGCGGGGGAGCGGCTGGGCTTCCTGCCCGGCGATATGAAAGAGAAAGTCGATCCTTATCTCCGGCCGCTCTATGATGCGCTCTACGACACCATGCCCTCCAACCAGGTGCAGCGGGGGCTGGAAGAGGAAACCATCGAGATCGCACCCCTGGCCTTCATGCGGGGACGCACCCTGGCACGGGCGGCCGTGATCCTGGACGAGGCGCAGAACTGTACGCCGCAGCAAATGAAGATGTTTCTCACGCGGCTCGGCGAGGGGTCCCGCATGGTGGTGACCGGCGACCCGACACAGGTCGACCTGCCGCGCGGCGTAAGGTCGGGTCTGGCCGAGGCGGTCGGGTTACTGCACAGCATTGAGGACATTTCGATTATCCGCTTCGGTGCTGAGGACATTGTCCGCCATCCGCTCGTGACAAAAATTGTCAATGCTTACGAAGGCGCCGATCGGGATGGCGCTGCTTCGGAAAATGTGACCTCTTCCTGAAAGCAGCATGTCCACAGACATTGAAATCGTCGATGCGGGATGGTCCGAAGTCGAAGATCTCCAAGAATCGGTTGAAAATGCGGTCAGGGCCGTGTGCGCTGCGTTGGGAGGCGAGTACCCTTCGGCCTCTGTTGCGATCAGATTGTCCAATGATGAGGAAGTGCGCGAGCTCAACCGAACGTTCCGAGAGCAAGATGCACCGACCAACGTTCTGTCCTTTCCCGCTGCACCGGAGGACGAACAGGTTCGGTTCGCAGATGAAACCAGTCTCGGAGATATCATCCTCGCCCTTGAAACCGTGCGGAGGGAAGCCGAAATGGATGGTAAGAACTTTGAAAGCCATGTGGTACATCTTGTTGTACATGGTGTTCTGCATCTGGCAGGATATGACCACGAAGAGCAGAAGGCTGCCGAAGAGATGGAAAATCTGGAGATCGAAATTCTCCAGGGCATCGGAATTGCAAACCCGTACGCGTAATGTGAGCGCTCGGCCGCTGGCCGGGTTACAAAATGAACGACCCCGCACAATCTGACAGTACCGACGCCGCCCGCTCCGAAGAGAGTGCGGGCCACGGCGCTTCTTCCAACAATCCATCTAAGCCGTCCGGATCGATCTGGGGCTTCTTGCGCAGCAAGTTCTCCGGCGATTCTGAAACCACGCTGCGTGCCAGCATCGAGGATGTGATCGGCCAACACGTCGCCGAACAGCACGGCGATTTGTCGGCCGAGGAGCGCTTGATGCTGCAGAACATCCTGCAGTTCGGCCAGCACCGCGTTGCCGACGTCATGGTCCCGCGCGCAGACATTATTGCGGTTGATTCCCAGACAAGCCTCTCCGAGTTGTTCAGCGTCTTCATCGAGGCCAATCATTCGCGCATACCGGTCTACAAAGAGACCCTCGATGAGCCTCTCGGCATGGTTCACATCAAGGACCTGGTGAACTGGATCGCGAAAGCCGGCGCGAAGAGGAAATCGGCCAACGGAAAGAACGGCGTTTCGGAGCCAAAGGCGTTCAGTCTGTCCGGGATCCGGCTCGACAAGACGGTTTCTGCTGCAAACGTGATGCGTGACGTTTTGTTTGTTCCGCCGTCCATGCCTGCTGCCGATCTTCTGGTGCAGATGCAATCCACACACATTCATATGGCGCTGGTCGTGGATGAATATGGCGGCACCGACGGTCTGGTCTCCATCGAGGATCTGGTGGAGGAAATTGTTGGCGAAATCGTCGATGAGCACGATGCGCCCGATGGTCCTCTCATCAGGCAGCAGCCTGACGGCACTCTGGTGGCGGACGCACGCGCGCCGATTGAGGAGTTGGAAGAGCTTCTGAACGTCGATCTGGTTCCCGATGAAGATGAGGATGACGCCGACACGCTCGGCGGTCTTGTTTTCACGCTCGTCGGCCGCGTGCCTACCCGCGGCGAACTGGTACGTCATGGCAGCGGGTTGGCGTTCGAAGTTCTCGAAGCTGATCCCCGCCGCCTCAAGCGGCTGAAAGTCCACCCAAACGGACGTGTACAGAAGCCAGCGCCGCGAAGCAGCTCCGCGGCAACCGCTTCTGGCGGGGGCGCCCCTGCCTGAGCCTGCCGCAATCGGGTCGCGGCCTCACGGAAATTTCGGACTCTCTGTACTAACCGTTGGTGTATTCTCTCGCTGATTCGGGCTGCGGGTCACCGTCTCCGGGCAGGGCACTATGAGCGGGTTTGCACTTAAATTTATGGTCCTGTGGGGATGGCGCCGTACGCTGGTTGCGGCAATCGCCGGGCTTGTTGCCGCTCTTTCCGCGCCGCCCATCTACCTGCTCCCCGCATTGGTTCTCGGGCTAACCGTCCTCGTTTGGATCCTGGACGGTGTGCACGCCGCATCGGGCTCGCGGAAGCGGGCACTTCTAGGCGCGTTTTCAGTGGGTTGGGCCTTTGGATTTGGCTACCTCGCGCCAAATCTCTACTGGGTCAGCGAAGCCTTTCTTGTGGAAGCGGATGTTTTCGCATGGATGATTCCTTTTGTCGTTGTGCTGTTTCCGCTCGTGCTGGGCATATTCCACGGAGTGGCCGCGGCGGCAGCGACATTTCTTTGGTCGCCGGGTTTGGCGCGCGTCGTAGCGCTTGCTGTTTGCCTGGGTGGGTCGGAATGGCTGAGAGGACACATTTTCACAGGATTTCCCTGGGTGGTCGTCGGTTATGCATCGGGCGCATTGGATGGGCTCGAACAGCTGGCCTCCTATCTGGGTCTCTACGGCTTGAGCCTGCTTGTGATCCTGCTGTGTGCATCACCCGCAATTTTGGCGGATGCCGGCGACAACGATGACGTCAATCTTGCCGGCCGCACCCTTAAACTGGGGATTGTAGTCGCCCTTGGTTGCACCGCATGGATTGTGGGTAATCTCAGGCTTACCGGCGCTGAAAGCGAATTTCAGGACGATCTCACCATTCGGGTCGTGCAGCCGAACATCCCGCAGGCAGAAAAATGGGATCCCAAGTATCGCCGAGCGAATTTCAACACCCTGCTGCAGCTCTCGGATATGGCGACCACGCCGGGTATCGAGGGGACGAAGGATGTATCTGCGGTGATTTGGCCGGAGAGCGCCCTCCCTTTTCTCTTGGAGGCAAATCCGGCCGCCAGATCACAAATTGCGGCAATCCTGCCGCAGGATGTCGTTCTGCTGACAGGTGCGCTTCGACTGGCACCATCCCATCTCGCACCTGGCAGGGGAAACGCTATGCAGAATTCGGCACTGGCGCTCAACGGCGAGGGAGAGACTGTGGCGGACTACAACAAGTTCCATCTCGTTCCATTCGGCGAGTATTTGCCCTGGGCGTCGGTGTTAGAACCGCTGGGTCTTCGGAAGCTCGTTACGCTGCCCTCAGGCTTTGTCGCAGGCGCGGGCCCGGTCGCGTTCAAGGCCGGAAAGCTACCGCCGGCGAGTGTCTTGATCTGTTATGAGATCATTTTTCCAGGCGGCGTGTTGGGGCAGGGCGAAAGACCGCAATGGCTGCTCAATTTAACCAACGATGCCTGGTTCGGCAGTTCCATCGGTCCCCGCCAGCATCTCGCCCAAGCCCGGATGCGTGCGATCGAAGAAGGCTTGCCGCTTGTTCGAGCGGCCAACACGGGAATTTCCGCCGTGATGGATGCTTACGGGAGAACACTGAAGACCGTGCCGTTGAATGTCAGAGGCGTGCTTGACAGCAGATTGCCCAGGGCCATCGCGCCGACCCTTTATGCCCGATACGGAGATCTGATGTTTCTCGTGCTGCTGGGAATTGCCCTTTGTCTGGTTTTTCTGCTCCGATGGGGTTCTCAAGCGACCTTGCCGGCCCGTCGTGCCCTGAAGTGAATTCCGGGGTTATCCGATGATCCACGATCGGTGCCGACAATTAGAGCAAATTCCGATCATACCGGACCTTTTGATGGAGCCAAATCAGTTCATATCCAAGGCGCAGAGCGCAGAGCGCAGCGCGATGCGGCGCATCGGGCAAGCTTTGCAACGTGAGGAGATAGGCTGATTTGGTCCACCGGAGGCTAAGCTTTTCGCTACCACTGAGCAGCGTTGCGCCCCGCTTGTGGTCGGCCGGACCACGGTGCCAACCTGCGCCTCGTCAGCAGACGCGAAAAGCCGGTCAAGCGATTCAGTATGATCGAAACTTGCTCTAGCCGCGCGAAATCAATTGTCAGAAATCGTAAGCTCGGATAGTCTTTGGTCCGTTGTCTAGAAATTTTCTGGGCGGCGCGAACGTTTGGCAAGGCTTTGAGGCGGGGTAACCTTAGGCCGCCGGGTATCTCGACCGGGGGGAAGGTCTGAGGCGCAAAAAAATGGTAAAAAAGAATCCAAATCCCGTGGACGTTCACGTAGGGGGACGCGTGAGAATGCGGAGAATCCTGATTGGTCTCAGTCAGGAAAAGATGGGGGAGCAGCTGGGGGTGACATTTCAGCAGGTCCAAAAATACGAAAAGGGGTCCAACCGGATCAGCGCAAGCCGATTGTGGCAGATGTCCAAGATACTCGGTGTGCCGGTCGCATTCTTTTTTGACGACTTGCCCGAAAGCGAAACCGGCGAAGCACGAACCGGATTTGGGGAAAGCGCAGGCGAGGGCGCCTTGATGGATTTTCTCAGTTCGGCGGATGGTTTCCAACTAAATCGCGCGTTCTCGCAAATTGACGATCCGAACGTCAGACGCAAGCTGGTCGACCTGGCTAAAGCACTGGCTATCCCTCACTCTGCAGGTGACTGATTAACCCTCATCGCAGGCGTTCTTGACCGCAAAGTTTTTCCTTGCCATTAACGCCGGGTTTTTCCGGTGCGGGATGTTGGGGCCGAGGGCAATCAGACGGGCTCCGTTGCGCTGCACCTTCTGTTGAAATTCGTTATCCGAAGGAGCAGCCCTGTGCCGCGCAAAGATTTCCTGTTCACGAGCGAATCCGTCTCGGAAGGTCACCCGGACAAAGTTTGCGACCGCATTTCCGATGCGGTGGTTGATACATTCCTCGCCGCAGATCCAGTGTCGCGCGTCGCTTGTGAAACGCTGACAACCACCAACCGGATTGTTTTGGCGGGCGAGGTGCGCGGCCCAGGCTCCATCACGCCTGAACAGATCGAGGAGGTGGCGCGGCAAGCGGTCAAGGCCATAGGCTACGAGCAGGACGGCTTCCACTGGAAGAACTCCGAGGTGTCGGTCTACCTCCATCAGCAGTCGGCCGACATCGCTCAGGGTGTCGATGCCGTTGGCAACAAGGATGAAGGGGCAGGCGACCAGGGTATCATGTTCGGCTATGCCTGCCAGGAAACTGACGTGCTCATGCCGGCGCCGATCCACCTCTCCCATCGTATCTTGAAGGAGATGGCGGACGCACGGCACTCCGGTGAGGTTGAGGGATTTGGGCCGGACTCCAAGAGCCAGGTCACGCTGCAGTATGAAGGCGGAAAGCCAGTGCGTGCGACTTCGGTTGTGGTGTCGACACAGCATGCTGAAGGTCTGAGCCAGGATGATGTCCGGGAACTTGTACGGCCATTCGTGGAGAAGGTTCTGCCCGATGGCTGGATGTGCCCGGAAGAGGAATTCTACGTCAATCCAACCGGCAAGTTTGTCATTGGCGGTCCCGATGGCGATGCCGGCCTGACCGGGCGGAAGATCATTGTCGACACCTATGGCGGCGCTGCGCCCCATGGCGGGGGCGCGTTTTCAGGAAAGGACCCAACGAAGGTTGACCGTTCAGCTGCCTACGCAGGCCGCTATCTGGCAAAGAATGTCGTTGCGGCAGGCCTTGCGGAGAAATGCACGATCCAGCTTTCCTACGCGATCGGCGTTTCCAAGCCGCTCTCCATTTACGTGGATTGTGCGGGTACGGCGACCGTCGGCGAAGACAGGCTTGAGGGCGCGCTGGGCGAAGCCATGGATCTCTCGCCGCGCGGTATCCGAGAGCATCTCCACCTGTCCCGCCCGATCTACGAACGCAGCGCAGCCTACGGTCATTTCGGCCGGACGCCGGACGACGAAGGCGGGTTCTCCTGGGAAAAGACCGACCTTGTGGACGCGATCCGATCGGCGCTTACGTGACGAACGGCTAACTTGACCGGCTTCGCGCATTCGCCGGGCCGCTGCAGCCTTATGATAGATGATAAATCCGGAGAGTCCCGGAAGCACCTGAGGTACGGCCGCCAGCGCGGCCACAAGCTGCGCGCCCGGCAAGAGCGGTTGATGCAAGAACTCTTGCCGGACCTGGATGCCGATCCGGAACGCATCAGCCGGGCGGGACTTCATGCCTGTTTCGATCCGCTGCCGGCGCGCATTTTTCTGGAAGTCGGGTTCGGCGGTGGAGAACACCTTGCCGCCAAAGCAATGGCGGATCCCAAAAACGGCTTTATCGGCGCTGAGCCCTATCTGAACGGGGTGGCCAAGCTGCTCTCGCAGATCGACGACCAGAAGATTGAGAACATCAGGGTCTTGCATGGCGATGCACGAGACCTGATTGAGGTTCTGCCTGACCGGTCAATTGCCGGCGCATATCTGCTTTATCCAGACCCCTGGCCAAAAAAGCGGCATCATAAGCGCCGGTTTGTGAGCCGTGAGAACCTGATCCAGCTTCGCCGGATCATGAAGCCGGCTGCGGAGTTCTTCTTTGCGAGCGACATTGAAGACTATGTACGCTGGACCCTGCAGCATGTACTGGGTGATGGCAACTTTGAATGGCTGGCCGAGCGGCCCGGAGACTGGCGGACGCCGCCGCCTGATTGGACCGGTACCCGTTATGAA
>CAJHXU010000162.1_pt1 | contig 10851 bp, 12 predicted proteins | sample 9198561 | NCBI WGS metagenome assembly CAJHXU01 (sample SAMEA7708345, study PRJEB35096) | sediment metagenome | biome: marine neritic benthic zone biome [ENVO:01000025]; feature: sediment [ENVO:00002007]; material: shallow marine sediment [ENVO:03000034] sea grass bed [ENVO_01000059] ...
CCAGGCGACTTCATCGGCCGCTGGATGGAACTTCTTGCGCCCGCTGCCGAACAGATTTCGGGGAATACCTGGATGACGCAGATCGAGCGCCAGACAACGCTTGAGCGCATATCGATCCGCAATTCCCTGGACAACCTGATGACCTTCCCCTGTGTTTCGATCCTGGCAAGCCGGGGCAAGCTGCATCTCCACGGCATGTGGTTTGATATTTCAGCCGGCGAACTCATGATCATGGACCCCGAAACGGGTGACTTCGAACCACCAGCGCCGGTCTGATGCAGGAAATCGAGTACTTTTACTCGGCCCATTCCGGCTTTGCTTATCTCGGGTCAAAGCGTTTCATGGAGATCGCGGCTGCGGCGGGCCGGCGGATCGTGCATCGCCCGTTCGATCTCAACAAGCTTCTGAACAAGATCGGTGCCCCGTCGTTCCGCGAACGCTCCGTCGCTCATCGCGACTACTTTTTCCGCCGGGAGATCGAACGCTGGTCAGAGTTCCGGGGCGCCCCGTGGATCGAGAGGCGCCCGACCTATCACGATAACGATTTCACGCTCGCAAACCGGATGATTGTCGCCGCCATTGGCGAGAACGGCGCAGACAGTCTCGCTCATGCGTTTCTCGAAGCTCATTGGCGCGAGGATGCCGATCTTGGCGATAGGGAGGCCCTCTCAGCCTTGGCCGGTCAGGTGGGCTTGAGCGGCGAAGGCCTCCTCGCAGCTGCCGACACTCAGCCGGTCATCGATGCACACGAGGCCAACACCGAAGAAGCGGTTTCCCGCCAACTTTTCGGCTCTCCGACTTACTTCGTCGACGGCGACATGTTCTACGGTCAGGACCACCTGGAGATGGTGGAGCGAGCCTTGAAGACGCCCTTCAAGGGAACATGGAGATAGGCTGCTAACCTACTGTCGGCGTTTCGCCGGCCAGGACGGCCTGCAACTTGTGGGCATCAATGTTGCCTCCGGTGAGGATGATGCCAACACGTTGGCCCTCCATCTCGGCGCGTTCTTGCATGAGAGCCGCCAAGGCACCGGCTCCGGCGCCTTCTGCTACATTGTGCGTTGCCCGGAAGAGAAGACGCATGGCTTCTGCGATCGTGTCCTCTCGGACTTCCACGACATGATCCGCGCCTTCATTAATTGCGGCAACCGCATCCGGATGGGGTTCGCGCACGGCCATACCTTCGGCGAAACTATCGGCAGCATTGGTGGATACCGGCTTACGGGCCTCGAAGGATAGCCGGTAGGCGTTGGCCCGCTCCGAAACCACACCAATCACCTTCGTCTTCAAACCCAGGAGGTCCCGCGCGGCCATCACTCCACAGATGCCGGAACCCAGACCAATCGGCACGTAGACTGCGTCAAGCTCTCCAGCATAGCTGAACAATTCGTGGGCATAGGTGCACACGCCTTGCACAAGTTCGGGCTGGAACGAGGCAATCATGTCGAGGCCGCGCTCGTCCGCGATCCGTTCGGCCGCCTGTTTCGATGCCACGAAGTCGTGTCCGGTCTCCAGCAGTTCCGCGCCCAATGCGCGCATGGCCGCATTCTTCTCCCGCGAATTGTTTTCCGGAACAACGATGACGGCCGGCACACCCTCGCGCTTAGCCGCAAACGGGATCGACTGCCCATGATTACCTGTCGAGGCGGTGATCACACCGTTCGTCTGGCCGCGCTCAATGCGCCTGCGCATATGAACGAGCCCGCCACGCACCTTGAATGCGCCGAGCGGCGTGTGGTTCTCGTGCTTGACCCAGACTTCGCAACCAAGTTCCTCCGCCAGCAGTGGCCAGGCGTGTTGCAGCGTCGGCTGAATGGTCGAGTAGACAATTTCCTGCGCCCGCTCCAGGTCGGCTTGCGTCACAAACTTCGTCATCTCGTCCTCGCTCACACGGTCTTCACGAGAGGTAACACGGCCCCGCGAAAACGCCACGCTTAAGTTATGACGGCTTGATTGGATTGCCGAGACCCCCTCCCCCACATTGCGCTCAACACAGCAACCATGCAGCGGGTGAAGCCCCGGTGCACATCTTCAAAGGAACTGGACCCATGAGCATCAATCCGCGCCACCTCATCTTTGCAACTGCTGCCCTTGCGCTGGCCGCCGTGCAAAGCCCGGCAATCGCCGATAGCGCCGATCCGACGATCGACTTCGGCTCCCTGAAAGCCGAATTCGCAGCCGAGGATGCCGGTGCCACCTACGGTGACAAGCGCCGCGCCGTGCGCGCATCTACAGTCACCGACAGTCGCGGCATTAGCGCCGCAGTCGAGACTGGAAGGCGTCCATATCGATCAGCGAACAAGACCCGTGCCGATTTCAATACGCCGCGTGACTGGCGCTAACGCGTAAGCCTTAGTCCCGGAGAGACCTGTCCAGCCCCGCTGCTCCTCCTGATGTGTCCTCCTTCCGCATCATCACCAAGCCCCGAGCGCAGCGCTGGCAGGTTTCTCCGGGGTGAGTTTCCTCCGCTTTCCCGCGTGCCCCATTGCTGCTAGGACCATCGCCTTTGCTCCTCCTCGTTTGAGGAAACCGGATGAGGCGCTTGACGACACCTCTCGCAGACAGACCGTCGCTCTTTTCAGACCGGCGGTTTTTTCAGGTCTGGACCGTAGGCTGCCTGACAGGCATCGTCCGCTGGCTTGAGCTTCTGGCGTTCGGACTCTACGCGCTTGATGTGACGGGCTCACCGAGCCTGGTCGCCCTGCTCGCGTTGCTGCGTTTTCTGCCGCTCGCCCTTTTCGGCATTTTCATCGGCGCCATCGCCGATCTGGTTGATGCGCGCAAGCTTCTGATCGCATCACTCCTCGGCATCATCGCCGTCAACCTGGGGATGGTTGCCCTTTTTTTCTTTGACATCGCCGACTACTGGCATGTCGCATTGGCGACCTTCCTGTCCGGCACGTTCTGGTCGGGAGATCTGCCACTCAGGCGCAGAATGCTGGGCGAGTTCGTGCCGTTTGAACGGCTTGCAGAAGCCATGGCGCTCGACAATGCAACCTCCAACGGTACGCGTATGCTCGGTCCGCTTGTGGGCGGAATAATCTATGGCGCGATCAGCATCACCGGCGTCTTTGCCCTTGGCGCCGCCCTTCACTTCGCCTCGTTGATCCTCATCTTGATGCTTCAGTATGAGCATGAACCGCCTGAGGTTTCGGGTGGCAGCATTTTGATGCGCCCCTTGCGCGGAGCGGCACAGGCCATCGACTACTCCTGGAAGCGAAGCGACATCGTCCGCATCTATGCGGTGACTGTCGTCTTCAACCTCTTCGCCTTTCCGTTCGTGTCCATGATCCCCGTGATCGGCCAGGAGGATTTGAACCTCACCTCGACAGGAATCGGCTTTGTTGCCTCGCTTGAGGGAACAATGGCTTTCATCGGGGCCCTGCTCATCGCGCGGTTTGCCCGAACCCCGTCCTGGTACCGAAAACTCTACTATTACGGCGTCTGGATGATCCTGATATCGCTGATCTTTATCGGAAACGTACCTGGCCTGATCCCGCTGATGATCGGCATCATATCCGCCGGCTCATTCGCCGCCTGCTTTTCATCGATGCAATCAACTCTGGTCTACGCCGTTTCACCCCGCGAAATGCGCGGCCGGCTGCTCGGCCTGATGACAATCGCCATCGGCACCGGGCTCATCGGCTTTGCCAATGTCGGTATCACGGCGGAGTATTTCGGGGCGGCGAATGCGGTGTGGATCATCGCCGCGGAAGGCATCATCCCCATGTTGCTCATCGGCTGGCGCTGGAAAGACCTCCACACGTGAGCGTTATTTGTATTTGAAGACATCCGTGTGCAGATAGTTCTTCAAATTCGCCCCCTCACGAACAGGTTGGTCATGAAGACAGTCCTCGCTGCCCTGCTGCTCGCAACAGTATTCGTAAGCTCCGCCTCCGCGCAGGTCGATGGCAAGAAAACGGCTATCTTTGCCGGCGGCTGCTTTTGGTGCGTAGAATCTGACTTCGATCATGTGAAGGGTGTGGTTAAAACCGTTTCTGGCTACATCGGCGGCACGAATGACAACCCGACCTACCGCAATCATGGGGCGGGTCGCCACCGCGAGGCCGTCGAGATCACCTACGATCCCAATCAGGTCTCCTACCAACAATTGCTCCACGTCTTCTGGCGGAGCGTGGATCCAACCGACGATGGCGGCCAGTTCTGCGACCGCGGCCACAGCTACACGACCGCCGTTTATGCTGTCGACGACGAGCAAACGAGGATTGCCGAGAAATCCAGGACCGAATTGGAAAAATCCGGAATACTCAAGGACAAAATTGTAACCCCCGTGGAGAAAGCTGCACAGTTCTGGCCGGCTGAGGACTACCACCAGGACTACTACACGAAGAACCCCAACCGCTATAAACTCTACCGCTTCGGCTGTGGCCGCGACCGTCGTGTGCGCGCGGTTTGGGGCGATCAGGCCCATTCCGGTATCGATCCGCATTGATGCCGCATTGGCAAATCGCCTTGTGCCGGTTTAGCATTCACATGCGAACTGGTGAGAGGGATTTGCCCGGTGAACGCGCGACGCAGCGGCCTTTTGGCCCTCTCGATTTCTCTTGGTTTTCTGGTTCCCGCGGCTTCGGCTGAAACCCTCACATTCAAACACGCCTGCAGCTCCGGCAAGCGCCTGACCGTGGCCTTTGCCGGTGACATACTTTTCCACCGCAAGCTTCAGGTCCAGGCCTATGCCAAAGGCTCGTCCTTCAAGCGCTTCTTCAAGCCCGTCGAGGACCTACTAAAATCAGCGGACCTCGCTTATGGCAATCTTGAAGGTCCGGCGGCACGCGGCGTTTCTGCGGGTGGGCGTGCAGTGAAAGACCCCGGCAAGCGCATGGGCGCGGTCTATGGCGCACCGTTGAAATCGCTCTCGTTTAACTTCCACCCCTCAGTCGTCAAAGATCTGAAAGCTGTCGGCTTTGACTTGCTATCGACTGCCAACAATCACGCGATGGACCGTGGCCAGTTGGGAGCATACCGGACGATAGACTCTTTCCGTAAGTACAAGATGCCGTTCACCGGAACACGCAAGCGGAGCGAGACCCCGAAACGCTGGAGCGTCGTAACGAAGGCCAAAGACATGTCGGTGGCCTGGCTCGCCTGTACCTTCTCCACCAATGGCATCCCCGATCCGAAGAAACAGGTTCTCCATTGCTACAAGAAGATTGATGAAATTCTGAAGGAAATCAAAGCGCTGAAGGCTGATCCGAGCATTGATGCGGTATTCCTGACGCCACATTGGGGCGAGGAGAACTGGCACAAACCTGGAGCACGACAGAAGAAACTCGGGCGCCAGGCCATCGAAGCCGGCGCACTGGCGGTGTTCGGCGCTCATCCGCACGTGCTGCAACCCTGGGAGAAGGTCACCACTAACGGCGGCCGCGAGGGGCTCATCGTCTACTCTGCCGGCAACTTCATCTCCAACCAGCGCCGGACTGCTGAACGCGCTGGCATCCTGGGTCTTGTGCAGCTGATCAGGACCACGGCCGGCAAGGTCCGCCTTGCGGCTGCCGGGTACATCCCGACCTGGGTGGCTATAGACGGGAAGGGCCACCGCATCATCGTCAACAGCGAAAACGGCGGCCGTGAGGGAGAAGCCCTGTCCCGCACACTGGGCCTTCTTCCCGAAGGCAACAGAATGGGAGGCAAGACGCCGTTTGTGTTCCCAACCGGATGCAAGGGCTCGAAATACGCCGCCTTCACCCGGCCTCGCGCCGACACCTTTTGGGTACGCAATCCGAAGTCTCCCAAGTCGGGTTCAAGTCAACCTAACCGAAGCTGGAACCGCATTTTCGGTAGCACCAAACGGGGACGGAAGGGAAAGCGTCGGAGACGCATGGGAGACACGCGATGAGCAACCTGATTGGAGGCTGCGCCTGTGGTCAGGTGCGCTACCGGCTAACCTCCCCGCCAATGTTTGTTCATTGCTGCCATTGCGGCTGGTGCCAGAAGGAAAGTGGTGCGGCCTTCGCCCTCAACGCCATGATCGAGCGGGACCGCGTGGAACTCCTTAAGGCAGAACCGGAGCTCGTCCCCACGCCTTCCGAAAGTGGCGACGGCCAGAAGTTCTACCGCTGTCCGTCCTGCAGGATTGCCCTGTGGAGCCACTATGCCATGGTCACCGGCGACAAGATCGCCTTTATCCGCGTGGGCACTCTGGACGAGCCTGATCGGTTGAGCCCGGATGTTCACATCTTCACCGAGAGCAAACAGCCCTGGCTTCGGCTCGGCGGCGAAGTGCCGGTGTTCCCGGTCTATTACGACCGCGAAAAGGTCTGGCCGGCGGAAAGCCTCGCCCGCTTCCACGCGCTGTTGGACTGACCGCGCAAGCGGCTTGCAAGTTACAAGTTTGTTCATCCTTTACCGCCACACTAGCGCCAACCAGACCAAGCTGCGGAAAAGGATACACCATGACGTCCCTGCGCTCGGATTGCCCAATTTCCGGCGGGCTCGATCTGGCGGGCGACCGCTGGACACTCCTCATCCTGCGCGACATGTTCCTCGGCAAGAGGCGATATTCTGACTTCCTGAGTTCGGCGGAAAAGATCACGACCAACATCCTGGCAGACCGCCTCGTGAAAATGGAACGTGCCGGACTGATCAGCAAGAAGCCCTATCAGCAGCGCCCGGTGCGCAACGAATACCGGCTGACCCCCATGGGCCGCGCCCTGCTCCCGGTTCTCCAGCAGATGAGCCTCTGGGCGGCCCGCTTCGTCGACGGCGCCGCCGGCCCCGAAGACGCCCTCATGACCCGTGCCATCGCCCCGAGCCGCCCGGTTTCGTTGGCAGAATGATTGAAAGCTACTTCCCTGCAGAGATCAGCAGCAGATTTTTGTAGGCGAGCGCGGTGTCCCCGGGTGTCATCGAGGCCAACGCATCGGTGAACTCGTACTCAATTCGGCATCCCTCTGGTCGCGGGCAGCTTCGCCCGCAACAGACGTTTCGGCAGATGCCGGTCCACAATCGCTCGCGTCAGCTTTTGCGCGGCGACAAAGTTTTCTGCCCAGATGCCGCCTCGTTTCAAAATCGCAGCAAACTTCATTGCGAGTTCAGCCTCCGGTTCAGGATACTACTCCAAAACGAGCCTGAAGAGCCGAAACTGCTTGAGATCAGTGAAGATCTCGGCAGCCGATGTGCTTCCTGTGTCCTGAGCTACGAGCGGGAAGGCGATACTGACGTAATGAAAGCATCGAGAAAAGGACCAAACACGACCGGAACCGCAAAGCCATTACCCGTATCACGGTGTCCGTCCTCCAGCTGTTATTGCTCTGTTTCGGCAGTATAACATTCAATCGTCCAGAACTCCCGGGTAACAGTAATGATTGAACGGATCGCAGCAGAACAATGGTACCGCATCCGCACGGTTGGGGATGACGTTACCCATATCGACGAGCCGTATATCAAGACGTTTTATCGCTGCAACATCTGGCATGTCCGCGGGCGGGACCGGGATCTTCTGGTGGACAGCGGCATGGGCGTCGTCAGCCTGCGCCGGCATGTACCACTGGTGACGGAGAAGCCGTGCCTGGCGGTGGCGAGCCACACCCACTTTGACCACATCGGTTGCCATCACGAATTCACCGATCGGTTGATACACGCGGCTGAGGCCGATCTTCTGGCCAACCCGACGCGCAAGAACACTTTTGCAGACAAATACGCCACGGACGACATCTTCACATCTCTGCCACCTGCGCCCTACGTTTCCGCCGAATACGCAGTCAAGGGAGCACCGGCCACCGGGCTCGTAGACGACGGCGATATCATCGACCTGGGCGACCGCCACTTCGAAGTGATCCACACGCCTGGCCATTCACCCGGCGGGATAGCGCTCTGGGAGGCAGCGACGGGAATCCTGTTCTCAGGAGACATTGTCTATGACGGCCCGCTCATCGAAGGCACAACCGATCAGGAAGCCCGCGAGTACTATACCAGCATGAAACGGCTTCTCGATTTCCCGGTGCGCGCCGTCCACGGCGGGCATTATCCAAGCTATGACGGCGCGCGGCACCGGGAGATCATCCGGAGCTGGCTTGAAGAGAAGGATCGTGGCTAACCGCCCTCCTCACTTGACATTGGCGGCGCGACGCAGGATGTGTCGCGCGACAATTTTCCAGCCAAGGTCACTCATCGAATGACAGCAGCCTTCACCTTTCCTGGCCAGGGAAGCCAGGCCGTCGGCATGGGCAAGGCGCTCGCCGACAATTTCAGCCAAGCCAAAGCCGTGTTCGACGAGGTCGATGAGGCGCTCGGCCAGAAACTCTCCACGATCATGTGGGAGGGCCCCGACGCCGCAATCACGCTGACGGAAAACGCACAGCCCGCCCTTATGGCCGTCTCCCTCGCCGTAACCCGTGTATTGGAAGCCGAAAAGGGGCTGGATCTCTCAACCCACGCCAAGTTTGTGGCCGGTCATTCCCTCGGCGAGTATTCATCGCTCGCCGCAGCAGGCGTGTTTTCTCTCGCAGACGCCGCCCGTCTGCTTAAAACCCGCGGCCAGGCCATGCAGCAGGCTGTCCCGGTTGGCGAAGGCGCAATGGCAGCCCTGCTCGGCCTTGAGTTCGCTGACGCCGACGCCGTAGCGCACGAAGCCGCCGGCGACGAGGTCTGCGAAGCCGCCAACGATAACGCTCCGGGCCAGGTCGTGGTCTCCGGCACGAAAGCTGCGGTCGAGCGCGCCGTTGAACTCGCCAAGGACAAGGGTGCCCGCCGCGCCATGCTGCTGCCGGTTAGCGCGCCGTTCCATTGCGCGCTAATGCAACCGGCGGCAGACGTTATGGCCGAGGCCCTGGCTGGCGTCGAGATGAGCGCCCCGGTTGTTCCCGTCATGGCCAATGTCAGCGCCAGCCCCTTGAGCGATCCGGATGCGATCCGCAAAAGCCTGGTGAAACAGGTTACCGGGATGGTCCGCTGGCGCGAATGTGTGGGCGCCATGGGCGCTGCGGGCGTCGCCACTCTATACGAACTGGGCGCCGGCAAAGCGCTAAGCGGCCTTGCCAGGCGCATCGACCGCGATCTCGAAACAATGTCCGTCGGCACTCCCGACGACATCGCCGCCGTCTCATTCTGAGGAGAAACCAGATGTTCAACCTCGAAGGTAAATGCGCGCTTGTCACCGGCGCCACAGGCGGCATCGGCGCCGCCATCGCCAAATCGCTCCACGGAGCAGGCGCCACCGTCGGCCTCTCAGGCACGCGCGAGAATGTTCTGGCAGAGCACGCCGCTGAACTCGGAGATCGCGTCCACGTCCTGCCATGCAATCTTTCCAACCCGGAGGCCGTCGCCGCACTCATCCCGGCGGCGGACGAGGCCATGGGTCAGGTCGATATACTCGTGAATAACGCCGGCATCACCCGGGACAACCTCTCCATGCGCATGAAGGACGAGGAGTGGGACGAAGTGCTTGCAGTCAACCTGACATCTTCGTTCCGGCTCGCCAGAGCCGTATTGCGCGGGATGATGAAACGCCGCCACGGCCGCATCATCTCCATCACTTCGGTGGTCGGGACCATGGGCAACCCGGGCCAGGCCAACTACGCAGCCTCGAAGGCGGGGACAGTCGGCATGTCCAAGGCGCTCGCCCAGGAGGTCGCCAGCCGCGGTATCACCGTCAACTGCATCGCGCCGGGCTTCATCGAAACCGCCATGACGGGCGCCCTGAATGAGAAACAGCGTGAAGCCATCTTGGGGACCATCCCCACCGGCCGTCTGGGTCAGGGCGAAGAGGTCGCTGCGGCGGCCGTCTATCTGGCAAGCGATGAGGCAGCGTATGTTACTGGACAGACGATCCACGTCAACGGCGGCATGGCGATGATCTGACGTCGCGCAATCTGTTAAAACACGACGTTTCCTGCCCTATTCCGGCGCAAATGGTCATGCTGGAGTGCCGCAGGCTGTGGCACTTGGATTTTTGACGGGACTTATGGTAAGCACGCCCCGGTTTCACTGGAATCCGGGCCGCGATTCTAACGTCCCAAAACGGTTCGCGTGATAGCCGTGGCGCTTATGACCGCCGCGCCCACAACGCTTTCCGGCCCAGATGATTGACGGGGCACGCCGCTGGAGCCTTCCGGCATCAGCGTATCCAAAGCTAACTTTGAGGACTGAACTTATGAGTGATGTGATTGAGCGGGTGAAGAAAATCGTGGTTGAACACCTCGGCGTCGATGGAGAAAAGGTCATTGAAGGAGCAAGCTTCATCGATGATCTCGGCGCAGACAGCCTCGACACGGTCGAACTGGTCATGGCGTTCGAGGAGGAATTCGGCATCGAAATTCCCGACGATGCGGCCGAGAACATCCAGACCGTCGGCGACGCCTGCAAATTCATCAAGGAAACCAGCGCGTAAAGCTGTTTTTCTGCGCGCTGCCTGCACACCAGGCACGGGCGTCTTGCGAACTTGCCCACAATGGCGGGGTACGGGGTTTCCGTGCTCCGCCATTGTCGTGTAATACGGCTGGATTGCAGGGGCTAGCGACCTACATTAGGTCGTGCGGGTGTTTGTTTTTCGAAAGGTCGTTCACATGCGCAGGGTCGTCATCACCGGTCTTGGTATGGTTTCTCCATTGGCGGATGGCGTTGAGCCCAGCTGGTCGAGATTGCTTGAAGGCAAGTCTGGCGCCGGCCCCATTCAAGGTTTCGAGACGGAAGACCTCGCGTGCCGGGTGGCCTGCCACGTGCCGCGCGGCGATGGCTCTGGCGGTACCTTCAATCCTGATCGCGCGATGGAACCGAAAGAGCAGCGCAAGGTCGATGACTTCATCCTTTACGGCATGGCGGCGGCAATTGAGGCAGTGGACGATTCCGGCTGGGCGCCGGCGGACCACGAAAGTCAGTGCCGCACGGGCG
>CAJHXU010000449.1_pt1 | contig 10830 bp, 9 predicted proteins | sample 9198561 | NCBI WGS metagenome assembly CAJHXU01 (sample SAMEA7708345, study PRJEB35096) | sediment metagenome | biome: marine neritic benthic zone biome [ENVO:01000025]; feature: sediment [ENVO:00002007]; material: shallow marine sediment [ENVO:03000034] sea grass bed [ENVO_01000059] ...
ACGTTGCGGCCTTTCGGGCCGAGGGTCACCTTGACCGCATTGGCCAGGATGTCGACGCCGCGCAACATTTTCTCGCGGGCATCGGATGAGAATTTTACTTCTTTAGCAGCCATGTTTCTTGTCCACTTGATCTTTCGGTTTCAGGGGGCTGATACGAAAAATCCCAGCCGAAGGGCCGGGACTTTGGAGGCGTGTTGCCTACTTTTCGGTCACACCCATGATGTCGGATTCTTTCATGATCAGCAGGTCGTCACCGTTGATCTTGACTTCAGTGCCGGACCATTTGCCGAACAGGACGCGATCGCCCTTGTTGACGTCGAGCGGCGTCACATTGCCGTCGTCGTCTTTGTTGCCATTGCCAACAGCGAGGATCTCGCCTTCCATCGGCTTTTCCTGTGCGGTGTCCGGAATGATGATGCCGCCGGCAGTCTTGGTGTCTTCTTCAACACGGCGAACCACCACACGGTCATGGAGAGGACGAAAATTCATCTCTCGATTACTCCTAGAAGTGCGTTTGAGTTTGTCTCAGTTTTGAAGGTTTTGCGGCCAGCCGCCCATCAGAAAGCCGCCCGCTCCCATGCTTGTTAGCACTCTCCTCAAGGGAGTGCCAATAGCTGGCGGGGATTTAGGAACTGGGGCTGGAGATGTCAAGCCAAGTGGCACGAATTTTCTTCCGCGCGCTGAAAAATGGTAAAAATGCTCAAGGCGTCAGCCGCCGGCGACGAGCTTCGGCTTGGGGGTACCAGAGTCTGGCGGACTTGCCGGAAGGGCATCGCCGATCTCGTCTTCAAGCTCCAGCTGGCCGATCTTGAGCGCACGTTTTGAGAGCTTGTCTGATGATGTGAGGATCAGATCGATGTCCTTGTTGGCCATGCCGAAATGCTTCTGCAGGGCAAGCACCCGGTCGCGCAGCCGGTGCACGTCCTCCATCATCAGGCCCACTTCCTTCTGGATGAGGCCGGCCTGCTCGCGCATCTGGCTGTCGCGGAACAGGGTCTGCATGGTCTGGATGACCAGCATGAGCATGGTCGGGGACACGACCATGACGCGGGCCTTGTAAGCCTTCTGGATGACGTCCTCGAACTGTTCGTGGAGATCGGCATAGATCGATTCCGACGGAACGAACATCAGGGCGGTTTCCTGAGTCTCGCCCGGGATCAGGTACTTCTCTGAGATGTCCTTGATGTGCTTGGCCATATCGCCGCGGAGCTGCTGGGCCGCGGCCTTCTGATGATGCGGCTCCTTGGCCTCGCGGTGGGCATTGAACGCCTCAAGCGGGAACTTGGCATCGATGACGATGGTGAGATCGCTGTCCGGCATGCGCACCAGGCAGTCCGGACGGGTGCCGTTCGAGAGACTTGCCTGGAACTCATAGGCCCCCTTGGGCAGGCGGTCTGAGATGATCGCCTCCATCTGGGCCTGTCCAAAGGCGCCGCGGGACTGCTTGTTGGAAAGAATGTCCTGCAGGCTCACCATCTGCGTGGAGAGCTCGGTGAGGTTCTTCTGGGCGGTGTCGATGATGGCCAGCCGTTCCTGCAACGCCCTCAGGTGCTCGCCCGTGCGCTCGTTGTTTTCGTGCAGGTTTTGCCCGAGCTTGAACGAGACGCCATCCAGGCGTTCGTTGAGATTTCTGGTCAAGTGGGAATCCCGGTTGTTGGCCGCCTCCATAAAGCTGTGCAGGCGCCCGGTCATCTCCGCCAACTGGCGCTGGAGGTCCTGTTCGTCCTTTTCGGCACGCTGCGCCATCAGCTCGCGCTGACCGGCCCCGCGCCAGAGCTGCACGGCAATTGTGAGAAGCAGCAGGAGCAGAACGCTGGCCCCGAGAGCAACCGCTCCGCCGAGAGAGACGGACATGTGGCCCACGGTCAGGATGATCTGAGAGAAATCCATAACCGCTCACCATAGAGCGATTCGCGGCGACGTAAAGATCAAAAGGGGAACATGTTTCCTGTTCTCACCAGAATTTAACCCCGCGTCACCACCACCTCATATCCCGGCTCCTCCGGCTCGTCGTCTAGCATCTCCGGGGGGAAGCCGGGGGCGAGGATGTCTACTTCGCAGGCTTCTTCGAGGCGTCTGACGATATTGGGGGATAGTTCGCGTTCGCCGTAGCGCTTGATGCCATCCTTGAAGATCTCGATCAGCAGGGGAGAAACCTCGAGCGGTACGCCGGCCCGGTCTGCCACGGCCTGGAAGAGACCGATGTCCTTGGCCACCAGGTCCATGGTGAAGCTGATGTCGCGACTACCGTTGAGGATCACCTGGCCTTCGGTTTCGTGAACGAACGAAGTCCCGGACGAGATCTTGATAGCCTCGTAGGACGTGTTCAGGTTCATGCCGGCCTTCTTGCAGACGGTCAGGGCTTCGGCACAGGTTACCAGGTTCGCCGTGGCGAGATAGTTGGTGACCACCTTCAGGATCGAGGCTGAGCCGAGTTCGCCGGTGTGCAGGATGCGCCGGCCCATGGTGGTGAGCACCGGAAGCATGCGATCGAAGGTCTGCCGGTCGCAGCCGGCGAAGATGGAAATATTGCCGCTCGCCGCCCGGTGACAGCCGCCGGAGACCGGGCAGTCTACCGGAGAGGCGCCACTGGCCTTCACCTTCTCACCCAGGCGTTTCACCTCCGCCTCGTCCGTCGTGCTCATCTCCGCCCAGATTTTTCCATCGCTGAGCCCTGCGAGAATGCCATCTTCGGCCTCCATGACGGCGGCGCTGGCGGCGGGCGACGGCAGGCAGGTGATGATGAGCTCGCAGGTCTCGGCCATCTCCTTCGGGCTGTCCGCCCAGTGTGCGCCCTTGTCGAGGAAGGGCTGGGCGACGGCCTTGTCGAGATCGCGGACCGTCAGATCATGGCCGTTGCGCAGAATGCTGCCTGCCAGTTTGCCGCCGACATTGCCGAGGCCGATGAAACCGATTTTCATGAGTTTTGTCTCCGTAGCGAAGTTGAGGCTCTCACAGCCGGTAGATGCGGCGTGCGGTGCCGGCGAACATGGCGTCCTGTTCTTCCGGGGCATAGCCGCCTGCGATCTTCTTCAGGCCATTCCACAGAACGCAGTAACCGATCGAAACCCGGTCCACCGGGAAGTTGCTTTCGAACATGCAACGCTGCGGACCGAAACACTTGATGGTGTGGTGATACCAGGGCGCCTGCGCCTCAACGAATTCGTCCGATGTCGGCGGCCGTTCGCGCTCGTGCCAGCCGTAACCGTTGTCAGGCATGGCCATGCCGCCGAGCTTGGCGGTTACGTTGGGACATTCCGCAATTGCGGCGATGTCATCCTGCCACTGTGCGAAGACCTCATCGCGCTTGCCTGCAAACGGGCCAACTCCGACCGGAGTGCCAAAATGATCGAGCACAAGCATGGTGCCGGGAACGGCCTTCGCGAGATCAAGGAACTCCCGGTTCTGATAGTGGAAATGCCAGGTGTCGTAAGTTAGCCCGCGCTCACCCAGCCGAGCCACGCCGCGGCGGAAACCCTCATCTGCATAGAGACCTCCCGGCGCCCGGCCCGGGATGGCCATGACCTCAGGATCCAGCGCGCTGGCGCCTGCGTGGCGGATGCCCCTGAAGAAACCTTCGCCGGTCTGTTCATGGGCATCCAGAACCTCATCGAGATGAGTGCTCCGCAAATCCGCGTGGGCGACTACTCCGGAAATGGAAGCCCGTCCCGTATCGTCCGCTGACGCCTTCGCCATGGCCGCCACGTATTCGGTTTCCCCGACAGGCCTCAGATGCTCCGGCCCCGCCGTGCGATAGGCCGAGTGACACTCTATGTAGACGGTTTGAACGATGTTGTGGCCGGAGCCGGTGTCGGCCCACAGTTCATCCAGCTCGTAGATCTCGCCGGCCCGGTTCCACAAGTGATGATGCGGATCCACAATCTCGCGGCCGGGATCGACAGGCTCTTCGGCAACCTGCCCCAGCCAGTCGTCACGCATGGCCATGCTGGCGATCCGGATGCCTTTCTCTGCCATCCTGTCACGTACCATCGCGCGCTACCTGACCGGGTCAGGCCCCATCTCCAGGTGAAGCGCCGTGCCGTCGTAGGGGTGGGCGTCGGCGACGTCTTCGTTGAGTTCCACACCGAGGCCCGGCTCGGTCGACGGGATCACATAACCTGCTTCCCAGCGCATTGGTTTCTTCAGGATGTCTGAGTGGAATCCGCCCCACTGCTCGATGCTCTCCAGGATCAGGAAGTTCGGCGTGCAGGTGGCGAGTTGGGCATTGGCGGCCCCCTCGATTGGCCCGCAGTAAAGATGCGGTGCCAACTGGGCATAGTAGGTCTCGGCCATACCCGCGATCTTCTTGCCTTCCAGGAGACCGCCGACCCGGCCCAGGGCCATCTGCAAGATGGCGGCAGCCTGGTTCTCCAGTACGCGGGCAAACTCCCACTTGGTGCACAGACGCTCGCCGGTGGCGACCGGGATCGAAGTCTGGCGGGCGACCCGCGCCATTTCCTTCGGATTTTCAGGCGGGGTCGGTTCTTCGAACCAGAGCGGGTCATAGGGCTCAATGCGTTTTGCCAGCCGGATTGCGCCCGCTGCAGTGAACTGGCCGTGGGTGCCGAACAGAAGATCGGCATCGTTGCCGACAGCCTCGCGCAGCTGCTTGCAGAAGCGCTCGGACCGCTCGAGTTCCTCAAGCGTCGGCATGCCGCCGTCATAGACCGTGTAAGGCCCCGCCGGGTCGAACTTCACGCCGGTGAAACCCTGCTTCACATACGCTGCGGCGCGCTTCGCGGCTGTATCCGGGTTCGAATAGGTATCGGCCGTGCTCTCGTCCGCCGGGTCGGGGTAGACGTAAGTGTAGGAGCGGATGCGCTCGTGCACCTTGCCGCCGAGCAATTCGTAGACCGGCTTGTCCAGCGCCTTGCCCACAATGTCCCAACAGGCGCACTCGATCCCGGAAAGGACGCCCATCAGCGAGACGTCCGGCCGCAGCGTGTAGCCGCTGCCATAAACCCGGCGCCACATCTGCTCGATTCGAAACGGGCTCTGGCCGACGACGTGGCGCTCACAGACATCCTCAGCCATTTTGGCGACGACGTGAGGGCTGAAGGTAGCGGCGTAGATCTCGCCATAGCCGACAATGCCGTTGTCGGAGGTCAGCCGGACGAAGATGAAATAGCGCCCGCCGTAATGGGGCGGCGGGTTGCCGACCACCCAGGTTTTGACGTCCGTGATCTTCATTCGTCGAACACGATCACGTTGCGCAAGGCATCGCCGCGTTTGACGCTGTCGATGGCCTCGTTGATGTCTTCCAGCGGGTAGCGGCCGGTAACCAACTCGTCCAGCTTCAGCCTGCCCTGCTTGTAAAGTTCTACCAGCATGGGGATATCGACGCGAACTTTCGAAGATCCCATTTTCGAGCCGATGATGCGTTGGGCGTGATTTGCAATTTCGTCGGGCTCGAACTCCGCCAGAACGCCGGCGCCCGGCATCCCGACGAGTACCGCTGTCCCGGCGGGAGCGAGGAGCTTGAAGCTTTGCTCCACCGCGGCCCGGGCGCCCACCGTGACGAAGACGTAGTCGGCGCCGCGGCCTTCGGTCAGTGCCCGTACCTGGTCGGGCGCATCATTGGCTCCGGCGTTGACCACGTGCGTTGCACCGAACTGTATGGCTGCTTCAAGTTTGTCCTGTGCCAGATCCATCGCGATGACGGTGCGCGAACCGCAGAGCGCCGCGCCCTGCACGGCGTTGAGGCCGACACCGCCCGTTCCGATAACCACAACGTTGCTGCCCGACGGTACCTGGGCCGTGTTCCACACGGCGCCAAGGCCGGTCATGACGCCGCACGCGAGCAGCGACGCCGATGTGAGAGGAACGTCCTTGGGGATAACGCAGACCTGTGAGCCATCCACCACCACGTGCTCGGCGAAGGCCCCGGTGCGAAGGCCCTGGTGCAGTTCCGATCCATTGACACCGGCGAGAGGTGGATCGGCATCGATCGGCACCGACCCCTCGCACACCACGTGCTTGCCTTGGGCGCAATAGTGGCACTCGCCACAGGCGCGGATGAGAGTGACAACAACGTGGTCGCCTTCCTTCACATGGCTCACGCCCGGACCGACCGCTTCGACCACACCGGCTGCTTCGTGGCCGTAGACGGCAGGGAGGTCTCCGCCCCAGGCGCCGGCAGCATAGATTATGTCGGAGTGACAGATCGCGCAGGCCGCGATCTTGACCTTTACCGCACCCTGACCGGCTTCACCGATCTGGACCTCTTCCACGACGAGTGGCGCGCCGAACTCATGGCACACGGCTGCTTTCATTCTGAGCTTCCCTTCAACCCGCTTTGTGGCTGCGTCTCTTGGGGCAAAGCAGGGGGACTGTAAACGTCAGATTTTCTCATCCACGAGGATAGTGAGGCGAAGTTACGGTCGGTGCGTCTTTTCGGCGGGGTTGATGGATTGCCGAGCTTTGCTAAAACGGCGGCACGACAGAAGCGAATTGGAAACTTCCCATGCTGCGCCGGCTTATCTACGGCTGCATCGTCCTCGGCATCATAGGCCTGGCGGTGTTCTTCTTCCTGACCAGCCCGAGCACCATCGCCGCCTCCGGCATCCCGGACGCGCCAGGCGATGCCAAGGCGGGCGAGTACATCTTTTATGCTTCGGGATGCGCCTCCTGCCATGCCGCTCCGAACGCCAAGGGTGCGGAGAAACTGAAGCTTGCCGGAGGCAAGCATTTCGCCACGCCGTTCGGGACTTTCTATGCCCCGAACATCTCGCCCGATCCCAAACACGGCATCGGAGGATGGACGAATGCACAGTTCGTCAATGCCGTCATGCGGGGTGTGTCGCCCGGTGGGTCTCATTACTATCCGTCTTTTCCGTATATGTCGTACCAGCGCATGAAACTGGCCGATGTGGTCGATCTGAAAGCGTTTATTGATACGCTGCCCAAGATCCAGAGTGATGCGCCCGGTCATGACTTGCCACTGCAGTTCCGGCTCCGCCGCGGACTGGGATTGTGGAAGTTCCTGTTCATGGACAATGCGCCGCTGACGCCGATCGAGGGCGCAACCGATCAGGTGAACCGGGGGGCCTATCTGGTCAACGGCCCTGGCCATTGCGGCGAATGCCACACCCCGCGCAATCTTATCGGCGGCCCTGATGGCGAATGGGCGTTTTCGGGCGGGCCTGCACCGGAGGGTGATGGCGTGATCCCCAACATTACGCCGCACAAGGACGGCATCGGCAGCTGGAGCGCGCAGGATATCGCCTACTCGCTCGAATCCGGCTTTACGCCGAGCTATGACAGCTTCGGTGGCACTATGGTCGACGTGCAGGAGAACACGGCCAAGCTGACTGCAGCGGACCGCGACGCGATCGCCGCCTACCTTAAAACCGTGCCGGCCCGGAAAAGCCGCTGGAAGAAGAAGAAAAAGTAACTGTCCCGGTTTGCCGGTGGAGCTGGAGCCAGCTCTGCTGCCGGGGCGATGGGAGTAGTGCCGAAATGGCTTCTGCAAGGGCTGCGTTTTTTGGACTTCAGGCTGCTCTGGCCGCAACGCTCTTGCTGGGCGCGCCGGACGCCGGGGCTCTGGCCGAGGAGGGGAAACCGCGCATCAACATCCGGCTTGGCGCTGACGGCGCCGATGTCAAGGCGATCAAGCAAAAGGCCGATGAGGCTCAGCGCGAACAAGAGAACGACAGATCGAAGGACTTGAAGGTCGTCACTACGGATCCGGATGAGGTCAAGAGCGTAACGGATGCCGCGACCAAGCCGGCGGTGTTTCCTGCCCCGGACCCGCTCAAGGATCTGATCCCGCTTCCGCAGGTTCTTGAGGACGCCAAGTCCTGCTCACGGGAAGTCGTGAGTGCGGATGATATCGAGGCGGCGGTACTCGAAGATCTGAAGTCAGTCTCGAAGAAGCAGGCTGACGGGACGCGCTATCTCAATCTTGCCGCGCTCTACAACTCCTGTGTCGATGATGAGACGCTCCTCAGGCACAAGGCCGGCGCCATCAAGCTTCTGAACAGCCTGACATGGGAGACGCGGCCGGTGACGCCGAAGGAAGTCGGGCCCAACGGCCTGCTGCTCCGTTTCAGACTTTCCGATCTCGGCTGGGGCGACAAGCAGTGGGGACAGATTCTGATCTCGTATCCCTACGCGGTCAGGGTCGAAGATGAACGCTACAAGGACATCTGGAACCTATCGCGCAGCATCATGCCCTATGTCAGGGCCGACTGGCTGGCGTTTACCGCTTCGCGGCCGCCGCTCTACTACCGCCTGCTCAAGCTGCCTGCGACCCTGGCTGAACTCAAGACCAAGCTCGGCGTTGCGAAGAACCGCGAGGGCATCAGCCGCTCCGGCTTCCAGCTCTACGGTCTGAAGAGCGCCAGCCGGATGCTCGAGCGGCACCGGCGCAAGGATGGCGTGTTCTGGCAGACATTTGAGTTCTCCGGTCTGGATGACCGGCAGAACCTGTTCGATTTTCCTTTGGGGCCCGGGGGCGAGGGACGCTTCTCAAGCATCGGCGGAACGGCACAGTACAGCCTGCCCAACGGCTTTAAAGGCTGGTTCATCCACAACCAGAGCGGACGGCGCATCAATGGCGTGCCCTTGCGCAAGCCGGCAAAAAAGGACTGGCGAAAGACCAACGGCTTTTATTGCGCCGCCTGCAATTTCTCGCCTCTGGTGCTGACGGCGGACCGCATCCGCAACCACGTGGATGGCAATTCCTCGTTCCCCGCCGAGGTGCAGGACCGTGTACGCAAGACCCATCCCAAGCCCGATTATCTGGGTTTTCTGTTCGAGAGGGATCGAAACGTCTACCGGCAGGCCATGATCGACGCTGACCTTGAACCGGAAAGCGGCAAGGAACCGGAACTGATCCAGGCGCTTGCAGATCATTACCAGGGCGAGGGCGTGACCCTTCAGATGGCTGCGGGCGAGGTGGGCGTTGAGCTGGACGAATTTGAGCAAAAGCTCACCCAGGAGGGCCCGAAAGCCTTTAACACAGCGCGGACCATGGCCCAGAGGGGGCTGTCGCGGGTCGTCTTCGAGACCAAGTTTCCGGTTCTCTCCCGCATCGCCGGAGGCGGCCAGCCGATCCGTGGCAGGATCGTCGGCCGGATGATCGGACAGCGCAGCACGGTCGCCAAGCCCAGACCTGCCGCGAAGTTCAGGACGGGAGCGTTCCAGCTCTCCCTTGTCTCGAACAAATCGCGCTACAAGGTTGGTGATGTCCTGAAGATGGGCGTCCAGACCAACCGGGAATGTGCCTTGACCCTGATCTTCGCCAATCGCGATGGCTCAGGAATTGTCATCTTTCCCAACAAGTTCCGCTCACATCCCATTGTCGCCGTTGGACGGGACCTGGAGTTTCCGGGCGGGCCGGCCCCGTTCGAGTTCCGGCTGAACGATCCGGGCGAGGAAACCGTGATTGCGTTGTGTGACGGATCGCGTCAGCGCAGTAGCCTGCGGCACAATTTCGAGAAAGAGCCGTTCACGAAGATCGAGAGCGTGCGCAAGCTGCTGGAAAAATGGCTCAGCAAGACATCCAAGTCCCGGAAACGGGGAATGGCATACACCGCTCTGCGGCTGCCCGTGGAGCCCTAACCCAATTGCAAGGAGTAATCCCATGTCGCGCGATGTTGTCTTCCTCTCAGGCGTGAGAACCGCCATCGGAACCTTTGGCGGTGCGTTGAAGGACACCCCGCCCACTGCCATGGCGAGCGCCTGCATCACCGAGGCGCTCAGCCGGGCCGGCACGGATAAGGCGGAGGTCGGACATGTCGTGTTTGGCAACGTCATCCACACCGAGCCGCGCGACATGTATCTCTCTCGCGTCGCCATGGTTGACGCCGGTCTGCCAATCGAAACACCGGCGCTGACGTGCAACCGGCTTTGCGGATCGGGCGCCCAGGCCATCGTCTCGGCGGCGCAGCACATCATGCTTGGCGACACCGAAGTGGCGATCGCCGGCGGAGCGGAATCCATGTCCCGTGCCCCCTATGCCTCGCTCAACGCCAGATTTGGCGTGAAGATGGGCGATGCGAAGGTCATCGACATGATGCTTGGCGCCCTGCACGATCCCTTCGGCCACGGCCATATGGGCAATACGGCGGAGAATGTCGCCAAGCGCTGGCAGATCACGCGCGAGCAGCAGGACGCGTTTGCCCTGCAGAGCCAGCAGCGGGCGTCGAGCGCAATCAGGGAGGGCCGCTTCACCGATCAGATCTTGCCCATCGAGGTCAAGGTGAAGCGGGACATGGTTCCGTTCGCAGAAGACGAGCACGTGCGCCACGACGCCACTCTCGACTCGATCTCCGGCCTGCGTCCGGTTTTCGACAAGGAAGGGTCCGTAACGCCCGGCAACGCTTCGGGGATCAATGACGGCGCCGCTGCGCTCGTGTTGATGGATGCGGAGGCTGCTGACAAGGCGGGGCGCAAACCTGTTGCCAAACTTCTCGGCTATGCACACGCCGGTGTGGATCCGTCCGAAATGGGCGCTGGACCGATCCCTGCGGTACGCACGTTGATGGAAAACACCGGGCTCAAGCGCGAAGAGTTCGACGTCATTGAATCCAATGAAGCCTTTGCGGCGCAGGCCTGTGCGGTGTCTAAGGAGCTGGGTCTCGACAACGAGAAGGTCAACCCGAACGGAGGCGCGATCGCGCTTGGTCATCCGGTCGGCGCAACCGGCGCCATCCTGGCGGTGAAGACGATCTCCGAACTGCATCGCACGGGCGGCAAGTACGGCCTCGTCACCATGTGCATCGGCGGCGGCCAGGGCATTGCGCTGGCGATCGAAGCGGTTCACTGATCTTCGGCATGAACAGCTGATGCGATAGGCCGGCTTGATGGAAGCGCATCAAATCATCG
>CAJHXU010000626.1_pt1 | contig 10739 bp, 11 predicted proteins | sample 9198561 | NCBI WGS metagenome assembly CAJHXU01 (sample SAMEA7708345, study PRJEB35096) | sediment metagenome | biome: marine neritic benthic zone biome [ENVO:01000025]; feature: sediment [ENVO:00002007]; material: shallow marine sediment [ENVO:03000034] sea grass bed [ENVO_01000059] ...
GCGGATCCTGTTGCGACGGCGACACCGTGCTGTCAGGCGCCTGTCTCAGCAATGATCCTCGTTTTGCCCATCCGTCGGGCGAGCTGCATCTGCCCGAGGCAGTTGTTGATCTTGTGCGAGCCGGTGTGGTTCAGCTCATCGCGTTTGAAATAGATCTTGGCGCCGCCGAAATGCTCGGTCAGGCGTTCGGCGAAATAGAGCGGGCTGGGCCGTCCGGTATAATGCGTGTTTAAAGACGTAAGTTCCGACTGGAACTCCGGATCATCCTTGGCGTCGTTGTAGGCCTGTTCCAGCTCAAGAATCAGCGGCATTAATGTTTCGGCAACGAAACGGCCGCCGTATATGCCAAAATGGCCGCGCTCGTCCGGGCCGGATCGATAGGTGTTTGGGACGCTGACGTTCACAACAAAAGTGCTCCTCTGGGGCGGCTGAATCTGGACGGTTCACAAGCGCTTCGCAGCGCTGACGAACGCTCTGATCAGATCGCAGTCTTTGGTGCCGGGGCTTGATTCCACGCCCGATGACACGTCCACAATCGGCGCCCGGGTTGCCTCTAGTGCTTGTTGCAGATTGCCGGCGTTAAGTCCACCCGACAGCATGAAGCGGGGACGTTCCTGACCGGCATCGATCAGGGACCAATCAAAGCTGATACCATTACCGCCGGGGAGGGCGTCATTGAGGGATTCCGGCGCTTTTGAATCGAACAAGATCATATCCGCAGCCCCGCGATAGGCTGAGGCCGAAGCAATGTCGCTTACATCATTCACCTTGATGGCCTTGATGATGGGGATGCCCGTGCGCTCGTGAATCTCTGTCACGCGCTTCGGCGTTTCGGAGCCGTGAACCTGTATGTAATCGGGCGCCAGCGCCTCGCAGATCCGATCGATCTGCTCATCGTCTGCGTCGACCGTTACAGCGACCTTCAGGGCGCGATCTCCGGTTTGGACGGCAAGGCTCCGCGCCGTTTCAATCGAGATACTTCGGGGGCTGGGTTCAAAGAAATTGAAGCCGACAAAGTCGGCTCCTGCATTCAATGCCGCATCCAGTGTCTCAGGTTCGGAGAGGCCGCAAATCTTGATCTCAGCCATGGACAGTCTCCACTTCGGCCCGGATCGCCGCCACCGCGGTCGCGGGATCAGCGCTCTTTGTGATGGCGCGACCGACCACAATCACATCCGCACCGGCTTTGACCGCGGCCCCGGGTGTTGCGATACGTTTCTGATCCGCGACATCGGAACTCGCAGGGCGAATGCCTGGCACGATGGTCAGAAACTCAGCGGACGTAGCTTGCTTTACATTCTCGATGTCGCGGGGGCTGCAAACCACCCCGTCTAGGCCGCAGCCCAGAGTGAGTTTGGACATAGCCACCACATGGCCGTCCGTCCCTTTTGCGGGATCAAAGCCGACCGCATGAATATCTTCGTCGTTGAGGCTGGTAAGAAGGGTCACCCCAATGAGCTTCATTCGGCCGTTCACCTCGTCGGCGGCCGCACGCATCATGTCCGGGCCGCCGGCTGTGTGTATGTTCACAATAGCCGGTGCAGGATCCAGCATCATCAGCGCACGCAATCCGCCCGCCACCGTATTTGGAATATCGTGAAGCTTGAGATCGAGAAAGATCGGTGCACCCGCGGACGCCACGGCTTGATAGCCGGCGCGGCCATGGGCGTAGAAGAATTCCATGCCGATCTTGACGCCACCGACATGCGGCTTGACGGCACGGGCCCAGCCGACGGCCTCATCCACGTCGGTTGTGTCGAGCGCGCAGAAAATCGGGTTCTCTAGGAACGGCATCAAGGTCAAGCTCCGGATTTTGCGGGCTTATATCAGTTCGTTCCAGAGAATGGCGTGGTTTTTTGAAGCGCCTCTCAGCCGCAGCCGCAGAATAGGGCCTGCTCAGCCTTTTGTCCTTTTACTTTAAGGACTTCCCAGCCTTCACCGAACGCAAAGGCACCATAAACGATGAGCTCGGCCAGGCCATCATCGTCGACATCCATGACACCAACGATCGTATGCTCAACCAGAAGCGACGGTTCCTGCTTGTCCTCAAGGGAGATCTGCTTCTTGATGTCGATAATCTCTTGCTTTCCCGCCACTTCGCGCCGGAGCAGCAGGAGCGAGTACTCCCCTTTCGTCTCATTCCCCCGCGCCGTGTTGATCGCGTTTACGATCGTCTCCTGCCGTCCATCTCCGTCCAGATCTGCCGCAAGAAGTTGCTTCAATTCCACTTTCGGATTTACCAGTCCACTATTGTTCAGAACGGTCTCCACGATCTTGATGTGGTCCTCGTCATCGACCGGCAGGCGCAGAAAGTTCTTGGGAAGCCGGGCCCGCACGTCCGCGGGTTTGCCTTTCAGGGCAACCTGGAAGAGACCCAACTGGTCATCGGTGAAGGTGAGATCCTGAATGTAGCTTGATTCACAGTCACCGCCGTCATCCATCGGCTCCGGCTTGCCGACACTCGCAACCTCGCCGCGCGTCTCGCCCATCCGGACGAGCGTATAGGGATCTTCGTGCTTGAGTTGCGGGGCAACCGCCTCCGCATCGGCGATGATGCCGCGCATGCTGCCGCCGATCAGGCAGGTCATGCCTTCAGGTGTCACACCGACCAGGGCCGTACTCTTGGTGTCCTGGGCGTTTGAGCCGGAAGCCGCAGCCACCAGTCCTGTCGCGAGCACTGATACGGCGCAGGCGAATTGCAGGGGAGCGAACATTGTTCAACTCTGTCCTGGAAGAAGCGCCGTTTCCGGTTGAACCGTCTTCCGTTTCAGCTCGGCTGCTTCGGTACGGACCTCAGACACTTCCTGACGCGCCTGGCGCGCAGCCTTGCGCCACTTGGCTTGCGTGATCCAGGAACTCGCACCACCGATGAGAATGCCGAGGATGACGCTCGCCAGCAGCAAGAGATAAAGCGGGACATCGAACGCCAAGAGCGGCTGCTCGACGCTTGTCGGATCAATAGAGAACCGCACGGGCTGACGATTGGCAACAGCAAGCAGGATAATCACGATCGCAGCAGGCAAGCCGAGGACCCATGACAAAAATTTGGCCACCGCTGACGTACTCCTCCCAGAGGTTGACGGCTGCCGAAGACGGCGAATGCGTCTCAGTCGCCGCCCTGGCCGTTCAGATGTTCGCGCAACTCTTTCCCGGTCTTGAAGAACGGCACGCGCTTTGATTCTACGTGCACTGGCTCTCCGGTCCGCGGATTGCGGCCGGTGCGCGCATCACGCTCCTTGACGGAGAAGGCTCCGAATCCCCGCAACTCGACCCGGTCACCACGTGACAGTGCCGATGTGATTTCACCGAAAATCGTATTGATGATGCGCTCCACGTCCCGGTGATAGAGGTGTGGATTCTCCTGCGCGATCTTCGCGATCAGCTCAGACTTGATCATTTTCGCCGCTTCCCGCTCCCTCTCTCGATGCCGCAAGCGGTGCGTTAAGCCGCACTCTGGTTCAATTTCAATTTGCAGGCTGCCAAACGAATAGCGGCCCGTCAAGTTTAAGCCGTTCTGGCGTCAGTGTTTTTTCTGCGCCTTCAGCCAAGCCTTCAGCGAAGGAAGCGCCGAATGCGCGGCCCATCTGGCGCGCCCAGATGCCGGGAAGCTTGAGATCGGTTGCGACGCTTGGCCGCCAATCGACCACCTTCAGGCCGGCCGAAATCTTCTTTTCGTCCTTAAGCCAGGCCAAAGCTTCGTCCTCGCCACCGATCTTGTCGATGAGCTTGGCGTCAAGCGCCTGCCGGCCCGTGTAAACGCGGCCATCACCCAGCTTTCGCGTGATCAGTTCATCGAGCTGACGCCGCTCCTGAACCAGCTTCAGGAACCAGGTGTGCGAATCTTTGATGATATCCTCCATCACGGTCACCGCCTCTGCCGGCGGTTCGGTGAAGGGCGAAGGTTCGGCCTTGAGCGGATCGCTCTTGACCTCCCGCATCTTGATACCAAGCTTCTCCATGAGCTCGCGAACCTGCGGCCACTGGAAAACGACACCGATGGAACCTGTTAGCGTGTTTCCCCTGGCGACAATGTAGTCTCCTGCGAGCGCAGTAACATAGCCGCCGGAAGTTGCCTGTGAGCCAAGCACCGAAACGACCGGCTTCTTGGCGGCAAGCTTCCGAATTTCCTCGTAAATCGCCTCTGAACCTGCCGTCGTGCCACCGGGACTGTCAATGTTGACGAGAACAGCCTTCACCCGATTCGATTTGCCCAGCTTTTTGAGGAGATCTATCTGCTTCTGTTCGCCCGTAATGAGGCCGCTGACTTTGATCCTCGCGATGTGATCCGAGAACACACCCGCGGCATCGCGCGACAGCGCCGAGAAGCCGGCCACAACGAGAGCGACAATAACGGCCAATACAGCAATCACGCGCCACAGCGTCAGACGGCGTTTCAGGCGTCTCCGGTCGACAATCGCTTCTGCAGTCAAACTCATTGCCCAAACCTAACACAGTGAACGATGAAATTGGGCGCAAAAACAAGAAACCGCCCCTACGCCAATTGGCGCAGGAGCGGCCAATCTCCAAGAGTTCAGAGACTTGAAGATCAGTCTTCTTTCTTCTCTTCGTCTTCTTCGCCGGGCTCATCTGCAGCGGCACCCTTGGCGGCCATGGCCGCACCAAGAATGTCGCCAAGCGAAGCGCCGCTGTCGGAAGAGCCGTATTGCGCGACAGCTTCCTTCTCCTCGGCGATTTCGTGCGCCTTGATGGACACACTGACTTTGCGGGCCTTCATGTCCAGCTGAGTGATCCGCGCATCGATCTTGTCGCCGACCGCAAAGCGTTCAGGCCGCTGTTCAGAGCGGTCGCGAGACAGATCGGAGCGGCGCATGAAGGTCGTGAACTCAGAATCTGCGAGCTTCACCTCAATACCGCCATCTTGGACCGAAATGACTTCGCAGGTCACCACGGCATTTTTCTTCATTCCGGTGACGGCCTGCATCGGATCGCCGCCCAGCTGTTTGATGCCAAGCGAGATGCGTTCTTTTTCGGTATCCACGTCCAGCACCATCGCCTGAACAGTCTGGCCTTTCTGGTAGTCCTGGATCGCTTCCTCCCCGGAGCGGTTCCAGTCGAGGTCCGACAGATGCACCATGCCGTCGACATCGTTGTCGAGACCGATGAACAGGCCGAACTCGGTGATGTTCTTGATCTCGCCTTCAACTTCGGCGTTGACCGGATACTTGTCGGCAAAGCTGAGCCAGGGATTGTCCATGGTCTGCTTGAGGCCAAGCGAAATCCGGCGCTTGGCAGGGTCCACTTCCAGCACTTTGACTTCGACTTCTTCGGAGGTTGATACGATCTTGCCCGGATGAACGTTCTTCTTCGTCCAACTCATCTCTGAGACGTGAACGAGGCCTTCGATGCCGTCTTCCAGTTCAACGAAGGCACCGTAGTCAGTGATATTCGTGACTGTCCCCTTGACCAGCGCATCGATCGGGTACTTGGCGGCGACACCATCCCAGGGATCGCTTTCCAGCTGCTTCATGCCGAGCGAAATGCGCTGGGTTTCCGGGTTGATCTTGATGATCTGGACATTCACCGATTGCCCAACGGACAGAACGTCGGTCGGATGGTTGACGCGTTTCCAGGCAATGTCCGTCACATGGAGCAGACCATCGATACCGCCGAGATCGACGAAGGCGCCGTAATCGGTGATGTTCTTGACCACACCCTCGACCACCTGACCCTCGGCAAGGTTCTGCACCAGTTCCGCGCGTTGCTCTGAACGGGTTTCTTCCAGTACTGCGCGGCGCGAAACCACGATGTTGCCGCGCCGCTTGTCCATCTTGAGGATCTGGAACGGCTGCGGGATGTTCATCAGAGGCGTGACATCTCGAATCGGGCGTACGTCTACCTGGCTCCCCGGCAGGAAGGCAACGGCGCCGCCGAGATCGACGGTGAATCCACCCTTGACCCGGCCGAAGATGTGGCCTTCGACGCGCTCGTTGGCTTCGAAGTTCTTCTCCAGACGCTCCCAGGCTTCTTCCCGCTTGGCCTTGTCACGCGACAGGACAGCTTCGCCCATGGCGTTTTCAATACGCTCGAGGAAGACTTCGACTTCGTCACCGACGCCGAGATCCGCCTTCTGACCGGGGACGGCGAATTCTTTCAGCGGGACGCGGCCTTCGGTCTTCAGACCGACATCGATGACGGCGAGGTCGTTTTCAATGGAAACGACACGGCCTTTAATCACGGTGCCCTCGCCAAGATCGCCGCCGCCGAAGGAATCTTCGAGCATTGCGGCAAAATCATCGCGGGTCGGGTTGAGCGTTTGGGTGTCTACGGACATTCAATCCTCTTTAACAAGCTTCACAAACAGAAGTTGGCCCGCGGTAATATCCGCAGGACATCCATTCTCACACGTTCAAACCGGATTTTCAGAGTTTCGATCTTCGGTCGCGTGCTGGCGAACCAACATCTTGGCCGGTCATGTTGCTCTCAACGGCGCCTCAAGGGCTGCGAATTCAGTGTGAGAGCCAAGCCATGGCCAGGTTTGAGGTTTTGGCAATGATCCCCGTAACGCCCTCATGGCGTGACGGTCCATCACCGATCAAGAGTTCAGATGTCGCTTTACAATATCAACCGCCATCTGGAACGCGGCTTCTATATCCAAATCGCTGGTGTCAAGCAAGTGCGCATCTTCGGCGGGCCTTAACGGAGCGGTTTGGCGATTCCGGTCCCGCTCGTCCCTTGTCTTAAGATCGTCGAGTACCGTTCCGTACTCCAGAGCTGCATCTTGTTCCCGGAGTTCCGCGTATCGGCGTTTTGCCCTTTCCTCCGGAGCGGCGGTAACAAACAGTTTGATATCTGCGTCGGGACAAACCACCGTGCCGATATCGCGTCCGTCCATCACTGCACCGCCTGGTTGATGTGCATATCGCCGTTGATAATTCAGGACTTCTTGCCGGACAGCGGGCATGGCGGCAACGATTGAAGCGGCCTCGCCGATGCCGCGGGTCCTAAGGTCCGCATCCTCAATTTTTGACATGTCCAAGCTGTTGGCTGCGGCCAAGGCGGCAGCTTCGTCGGACGGGCAGTTGCCGGCTTTCAGAACATGGAACGCGACGGCTCGATAGAGCGAGCCAGTGTCCAGGTAGGCAAGGTTGAACCGGGCCGCCAGTCGGCGCGCGAGTGTGCCTTTGCCGGAGGCCGCGGGCCCGTCGATCGTTATTATCATGCGCCGGCCTCTGCGATGTTCGCCCCGCAACCGTTCATCAGACCGGTGAAGTCGGGGAAGCTGGTCCCGATAATGTCGCCATCATCCACCGTGACCGGTCTTTCAGAGGCCATACCGAGGACCAGGAAGGCCATGGCGATGCGATGGTCCATATGCGTCGCGACGATGCCACCGCCCGCCGGCGGCCTGGATCCGGAGCCGGTTACCGTCATCCAGTCTTCGCCGGAGGAAACCTGGGCGCCGTTTCGCTCCAGTCCATCCACGATTGCGGCCAGGCGGTCGCTTTCCTTGACCCGGAGCTCCCCAAGCCCGCTCATGTGTGTTTCGCCTTCAGCGCAAGCTGCTGCCGCGGCCAGTACAGGAAACTCGTCAATCATTGAGGGGGCAAGTTCCGGGGGGACTACGACGCCGGTAAGCTTGCTTGAGCGGACGCGGAGTTCGGCGAGTGTTTCACCTCCTGTCTCTTCCGTCGAGACAGTCTCGATCTTACCGCCCATTTCCTTCAGAACTTGCAGCAGGCCAGTCCGGGTCTCGTTCATCATAACATTGGGCAGGGTTATGTCAGATCCTTCTGTGATCAACGCAGCCACCAAGGGAAAAGCGGCGGAGGAAGGATCCGCCGGAACGGTCACAGATTGCGCCGTTAGGTCCGCGTGGCCATGCAGGCTGATCGCGGTTCCGCTTTCGGTGTCCTCGACGTCCAGTTTCGCGCCGAAGGCCCGGAGCATTCGCTCTGTGTGGTCGCGTGTGGCCACAGGTTCGATCACCGTGGTTGTGCCTGCGCAGTTCAGGGCGCCGAGCAGGATGGCGGATTTGACCTGGGCGGAGGCGACGGGAAGCGCGTAGGTGAATGGAACGGCTGTTTCGGCGCCGGTTAGCGTAAGCGGCAACCGGTTACCGTCTGCGGTTTCAAATCGCGCGCCGAATTGCTCCAGCGGTGTGATGACCCGGCCCATGGGCCGTTTGCACAGAGATGCATCACCGGTGAACTTTGCCTGCACCGGAGAGGTTGACGCGAGGCCTATGCAGAGCCGGACGCCGGTTCCGGCATTGCCGAAATCGATTTGAATCCCCGGTTGGAGAAGGCCACCCGTTCCCAGCCCCTGCACTGTCCAGGTTCCGTCCTGATGCCGTTCCACACGGGCGCCAAATGCAGCCATGGCTCTTGCAGTTGCATGGACATCGGCAGATTCCAGGAGACCTGAGACGACTGTCTCACCGATGGAAACGGCGCCCAGCATGAGCGACCTGTGTGAGATTGATTTGTCGCCCGGAACCTGGACGGTACCGGACAGGCCTTCGGCTCTCCTGGATGAGAGCGGGTGCGCAGATGCGTGTGACACGGGATGTAAAGAATCTAGATGTGCCGTTCCTGGGAGCCGGCGGTGTTGGACCTCAAATTACCGCTAGCACAGGCCAGGCCGCAGGTCACCCTGCATCGCATTGTCAGACATGCTCAAGTTCACCGCGTCGGCCAGCGTCTCCTTCTGACGGCCGGTCGGGGATTACCACGCAAAAATGGGCCCCGGACTGGGACTCCAGCAACTCCACTCTGCCGCCATGTGCGCGGGCAAGCTCCGATGCGATGGCAAGCCCAAGACCGATCCCGCCTGCCTTAACCGACCCCTGGAAGGCTTCGAACAGATGTTCGCGCGCCTTTTCCGCGACGCCGGGTCCATTGTCGGCAACGCCGATGTAGACAGCGTCAGCTTCGCGCCAGGCGGAGACCCGGACTTCGCCGTCGCCGGAGCCCTGCGCGATCTGGTCGCGCAAAGCCTCGGCCGAATTGCGCATCAGGTTTGTCAGAATGCGGAAGATATGCTCGCGATCCGCGTCGATCTTCACGTCGCGCGGGACATCATTATAGAACACCACATTCTGGGAAGCCTGCGGCGCGGTGGCATCAATGGCGTCGTCGACGATCATCCGAAGGTAGAAGTTATCGCGTCTGGGCGGCGCTTCCTGTGCGCGGCCATACTTGAGCGTTTGAGCGCAAAGATCAATCGCCCGGTCAAGAGACATCAGAAGCTTTGGCGCGAATTTTTTGACCGTCGGATCGTCGATTAGGATGAGACGGTCGGAAATCAGCTGAGCGGACGCCAGCATGTTCCTCAAATCGTGACTGATCTTGCTAACCGCGAGCCCGAGGGCAGCCAGCCGCGTCTTCTGATTCAACATGTGAACCATTTCGCTCTGCATGTTGTGCAGCTCGCGCTCGGCCGTGCCGATCTCATCCTGGCGCACGGACGGTTGGATGACCCGGCTCGCATCCTCCGGGTTTTCCGCGAACCGCAGCATGTTAAGCGAAATCCGTCGCATGGGCCGCACCATGACCCAGTTCAGAGTCAGGAAGATGCAGGTCGCCACCAGCAGCGAAAGTACGATCGACAGTGCGAGAATGTTGATTCCGAACTGGATCATTGCCTTCCGCAGAGGCGTTTCGTCGATCACGATTTCGGTGAAATCGTCGTCTGCCGGTCCGCTCTCGTCGACGACCCTGATCATCCGGCCGTTGGGAGCGAACAGCGCGTCAAATGCATGCATGATGGCTTCGATGCCGGATGAGGTGCGGAGATCAAAATGTTGCTGCACGTCAAGCGAGGTCACGGGCTTGAGCCACAACTGACGGCTTCCTTCGCGCTTGACGGCAATCGCCTTGGCGCCCGCGCTTACCAGGATCTCTCGCCGGAGCGGTTCGGGAACCATTCCGTCCGGCGCCGCTTCCAGAACCAGCGATGCCGTCTGTGCTGCTGCCAGACGGTCTTGCAGCCAGTCGACGCGGAACTTCGCGATGGACGGCACGAAGATGAGCACTTCTCCAAGCATCACGAACAGAATGCTCAAGACGATAAGCTTGACCGAGAGGCCGCGCAAAGCCGACGGCGAATGCGCAGCCCCGAAGCCGACGTCCTCGATCGCGCCTATGTCACGGTTCTCGCTCAAATTGTCTAGCCGAACATCTTGCGGATTTTCATGGCCAGTTGAATCCACTTGTTGGTCGCAAGGCCCGAAAAGTGGGTGATCGCAGCCCGTTTGCTCACCTCGCCCATCGTCGGATAGGGTACCACATAGCCTGTGAAAGCCTTGATATTGAGGCCGGAAGAGATGGCAAGCGACCACACGTGTATTAGCTCGCCCGCATTGGCTCCGACGATTGCTGCGCCGAGAATCTTGCCTTTCGGTGTCACAATCGCCTTGATCAGCCCCTCGGCCTTGCGCTCGGCCTGCGCCCTGTCGTTCTCCGCGAATGGCCAACGCAGAATCCTGATCTTTTCGTACTGTTCCCGGGCCTGGTCTTCGCTCAGGCCCACATTTGCCAGCTCGGGATCGGTGTAGGTGACCCAGGGGATGTGCTGAGTGTTCTCTTTCACGGGCAGACCGAAAAGTGCGTGTCTGACGACCAGTCCGGCATGATAGTTGGCCATGTGCGTGAACTGCAGACCGCCTGCCACATCGCCGATGGCATAGACCCGTTTGTTCGTTGTGCGCATGCCTTTGTCCACCTTGATGCCGCGCTTGGTGAACTCGATGCCTGCACGCTCCAGATCCAGGCCCTTCA
>CAJHXU010000498.1_pt1 | contig 10485 bp, 10 predicted proteins | sample 9198561 | NCBI WGS metagenome assembly CAJHXU01 (sample SAMEA7708345, study PRJEB35096) | sediment metagenome | biome: marine neritic benthic zone biome [ENVO:01000025]; feature: sediment [ENVO:00002007]; material: shallow marine sediment [ENVO:03000034] sea grass bed [ENVO_01000059] ...
GATCGGAAACCCCGTACACCGAGCTTGAGGAGGCATAGATGAAGCGCTTCACGCCGGCTTGCTTGGCGGCGATGACCATGGGCTCGAAGGCATCGAGATTGATTGTGGTGCTCAAGCTCTCGTCCAGTTCGAAACTGGCATCGTTCGAAATGCACGCCAGGTCGATGACCATGTCGGCGCCCTCATAGGCGGGCTTGAGGTCTTCCACGTTCCGAATATCGCCGACGATGTGTTTGAAGTTCGGATTGTCGTGCGGCAGGAAGTGGTCGCCGAAATAGTTGATGTCGAAGGAGGTGACTTTGTGGCCGTCTTCGAGCAGTTGCGGGCAAAGCAGCGAGCCCACATAGCCGGCGCCGCCGAGTACGCAGATGTGTTTCATGAGTTCCGTCCGTGTTTTTCGGTTGAATGGCGCAGAGAGCGCCGGAGCGAGCGCTACAGAGAGTACCCGGCGCTGGAAGCGTCCCGGTAAAACATCTCGACCGTCTCGCGTGAATAGTCGTCGAGGTCTTTGCCAACCAGACTAAGCTTTGCCAACAGGCTATTGGTGACTGTGATGATATGACACCCCATCCAGTCAGCCTGGAAAATGTTGAGCAATTCCCGGGGGGAAGCCCACAGAAGCTCTGCCTTGGGGCGGGGCTTGAGGATCTCCAGCGCAGCGGACATGTGAGGGACCGGATCGATGCCGGTATCGGCGATGCGGCCGGCAAAAACAGAAACGATGGCGCCCGTGCCGGGATCGAGCGCATCGGCGACGTCCTGCACCTGCTCGAGTGTCATCATCGCTGTCACGTTGACGACGACGCCTTGCGCCGAAAGCTTCTTGATCAGCGGCGCGGACTTTTCGCCTCTGGTGTTGGTGATCGGGATCTTGACGTTCACGTTGTCGCCCCAGGAGGCGATCTTGAGGGCCTGGCGTTCCATCTCGTCGAACTCGTCCGCGAAGACCTCGAGCGAGACCGGCTTGTCGCCGATCTTCTGCAGGAGCTCGCGGGCGAAAGCCTCGTAGTCCTCCACACCCGCCTGGCGCATCAGCGTGGGGTTGGTCGTAAAGCCCTGAATGTCCGGATTGGCATACATATCGAGTATGCCCTGCATATCCGCCCCGTCCGCAAAGACCTTGATTTTCAGATCCTTGGCACTCACCATCTCGTTCGATTCCCTTGCTCGGTTGAGTCTTCAAGTATCCAGGCCACGGCCTGGCTTAACGAGCTGACCGTGACGGCCTGGCCCGTGGCTGCCAGTTCGGCGCTGTAGCCCAGATCAATGAAGATGCTCGTGCAGCCTGCCCTCAGGCCCGCTTCCACATCGCTCCCCCTGTCGCCGACCATATAGCTGCTTTCCAGGTCGATGTTCCAGCGCTTCGCGGCGTTTCTTAACATGCCAGTTCCAGGCTTTCGCCGGTCCGTGATGGCACCTGTGGCCTGGTCGCGGGTTTCGGTCGCGACCTCGATGTCGTCGACCGGCATTTGGGCGCGCAGGCGGGCGTGCATTTCGTCAATGACTGCCGGGTCGACCGTGCCCGCACCGATGTCCGGCTGATTGGTAACGACGACGACGATGAAGCCGGCCTCCTTCAGGGCACGAACCGCTTCGGCCGCATCCGGATAAAATGCCAGCGCCTCCAGCGAGGTCGGCGCAAAGGACCGCCCGTGCCGGAACTCCGGTACGGTGAGCACACCGTCGCGGTCGAGGAAGACGGCCCGTTCAGACATGGCGACCGCGTGCTAGCACGTTACCACTTCGTCGCCTGGACCTGCAGGACGGGGGAGGAGACAAGGCAGTGCCAGATGACGGCCTGGAAGGCCTCTGCGTGCGGGGTGATCAGGCGGTCATCGACGGTCGGGACGATAACGACCGCATCGCCGACCTGCGCGGTGTAGCCGCCGTCGCGGCCGACGATGCCGTAGATCCTGCAGCCGCGCGATTTGGCTTCCTTGAGCGCCTCCACGAGGTTCATGGAGACGTTGTGTTCCGCGTTGCCGCCGCCCACGGAGAACACCAGGATGGCATCCTTTTCGTTGGCGTTGGAGATCTTCAGCCAGCCGGCGAAGACCGTCTCCCAGCCCTCGTCATTGGTCCTTGCCGTCAGCTCCGAAACGTTGTCCGTCGGCGCATAGGTCTCCACCCCGCAGAGCTTGCGGAAATCGTTGACCGCATGCGAGGCGTTCGCCGCGCTGCCGCCGACGCCGAGCACGAACAATCGCCCGCCATTGTCGCGCGTGGCGGCGATGCCCTCGGCGATCACAGCGATCTTAGCCGTATCAAGCTGCCCGCAAATGGAGGCCGCCTGCTCAAGATAAGAAGAAATATGCTCCGCGCCCGCGCTCATCATGCCTGTCCTGCCTGGGGAGAATTTCGACAGGGGTCTAAAGGCTTGGGGTTAGCGGCGCAAGGGGCGTTTCGGCGCTGTCCTCAAACCGGCGCATCCGCTTTCTTCGCCAGCTCCGCATTCGTCGCAAGGGCGCCGTTGGCCGAGGTGACGATGGCTTCCTGGTCCAGCCGGAAGTGCCGGTAGAGATCAGCGATGGTGCCGGTCTGGCCGAAGTGTTCCACCCCGAGCGGCACGGTCTTGTGGCCGGCAACCGCACCGAGCCAGGAGAGGGTGGCCGGATGGCCGTCTATGACCGTGACAATCGTGCAGTGCCGCGGGAGACTGGCGAACAGCTGTTCCACATGGCTTGTTGCATCCCGGTGTCCGCGGCTGCGGTCACGCTGGGCGGCAGACCAACCGGCGTTGAGGCGGTCGGCTGAGGTCACCGCAAGCACGCCGATGTCGCGGCGATACTGGCCGAGTTCCCCGGCTGCGGAGATGACGTCCGGTGCGACCGCGCCCTGGTAGGCGAGGACCAGATCGCAATTGGGGCCGGGCTCGCGCCACCAGTAGGCGCCGTCAATGGCCCCCTGGCAGAAGCGCTCGTCGGTGCGGACCACCGGCTGCTCGAGCGGCCGCGTCGAGAGCCGCAGATAGACCGCGCCGCCGGTCTCATCGCGCAGCCAGGTGCGCTCGTCCGGGTCACCCTCGCCGTCACGCTGCATGTAGTCGAAGGCCCACGCCATGATCACGGCCAACTCGTCAAGATAGGCCGGTTCGAACGAGGCGACGCCATCCTGGCTCATGCCGATGAGCGGCGCGCCGATGGACTGGTGGGCCCCGCCTTCCGGTGCGAGCGTCACGCCCGATGGCGTGCCGACAATGATGAACCGGGCGTCCTGATAACAGGCATAGTTCAGCGCATCGAGGCCACGGGCAACGAAGGGATCATAGACCGTGCCGACCGGCAGAAGCCGCTTTCCGAACAGGGAGTGAGAAAGACCCGCCGCGCCCAGCAGCAGAAACAGGTTCATCTCCGCAATGCCGAGTTCGATGTGCTGACCCTCCGGCGCGAAGGTCCATTTCTGAGTGGAGGGAATGCGTTCGGCCTGGAAGGTGTCGTCCAGCAGCTCACGGGCGAACAATTTGCGCCGGTTGACCCAGCCGCCGAGATTTGTCGAGACCGTAACGTCCGGCGAGGTTGTCACAATCCGCTCGGCCAGATCTGAATCGCCGCGCGCAAGCTCGTCCAGGAGTTTGCCGAAACCCATCTGCGTTGAGATTTCCCGGTCGCCCGGGTTCTCCAGCGCCGGCACCGTGAGGCGCACATCGCGGTAGCGCCGGATGCCCTTTTCGAAGAAAGGGACCTGGGAGAGAAAGGTCCGCAGGCCGTCGACGTCTCCAACCGTGGCGAAGGGCTCCCACTCCTCGCCTTCGGGCACGCCCATCTGGGCTTGCCATGCCGTCATCTGCGTCTTGTTCATCAGGCCGGCGTGGTTGTCCTTGTGGCCAGCCAGCGGCGTGCCCCAACCCTTGATGGTGTAGGCGAGGAAGCAGGTCGGCCGGTCGTGATCGATGGCGCCGAAGGCCTCCGCCATGGTCGCCACGCAGTTGCCGCCGAGGTTTTCCATCAGCTCGGCCAGTTCATCATCGCTGCGCGCCTCGAGCAGTGCGGTCACCGGGCCCTGGTCGCCCAGATCATCCATAAGCCGTTTGCGCCAGCCGGCGCCGCCCTGGAAGGTGACGGCGGAATAGAGCTGGTTGGGACAGGTATCGATCCAGGCCTTCAGCCTGTCGCCGCCGGGCTCTTCGAACGCGGCGCGCTGCAGGGCGCCGTATTTAAGGATCACCACCTCCCAGCCGAAGGCCTCGAAGATGCCATGGATGCGTTGCCACAGACCCTCGCGGACGACGCCGTCGAGAGACTGCCGGTTGTAGTCGATGATCCACCAGCAATTCCTCAGGTCGTGCTTCCAGCCTTCCTGCAGGCATTCGTAGACGTTGCCCTCGTCGAGTTCTGCATCGCCGACCAGCGCGACCATGCGGCCGAGCGGAATGTCCGATCCCCACTGCTTGGCCTTCACATAATCCTGGATGATGGAGGCGAAGGCCGTGATGGCGACGCCAAGGCCGACCGAACCGGTGGAAAAATCCACATCGTCGATGTCCTTGGTGCGCGACGGATAGGACTGCACGCCGCCATAGCCGCGGAAGTTCTTCATCCGCTCCAGCTCCTGATTGCCCATCAGGTACTGCATGGCGTGGAACAGCGGCGAGGCGTGCGGTTTTACCGCCACCCGGTCTTCCGGCTTCAGGACCGAGAAATAGAGCGCCGTCATGATGGAGACGAGCGAAGAAGAAGACGCCTGATGACCGCCCACCTTCAAGCCGTCATCCTTCTCGCGCAGATGATTGGCGTTGTGGATCATCCAGTGCGACAGCCACAACAGCCGCTGCTCGATGGTCTTCAGGTGGGCAAGGTCGGACATTTGGGGGGGCATTCCTGATTCTGGTGTTGGCGGAGATTAGCGCAGTCTTGCCGGAAGGGGAAAGTGGGCACATTTCAACCCAGGACAGGTGCCGGCAATGAAATGAGATCACTGTGAGTTCTGCAAAGCCGGCATGCCTTCCTTCCGTCATCGGTCGCTCTCAAAACTACGGCGCAATCGAATCCCATTGCAGCGTTGGCAGAGGTTTGAGGATCTCGAACTCAACATCAACGCCGCCATGTGACCCATACTTTCTGAAGCCTCCGACTAATGTTTCAGCCTCAGCGGCCGAGCGCATCTGCACGCACAGCTTCGTCCTGTTCTGGCTGATCGAGGCACTGGCCTTTTCAGACAGGAAGAGGAGATCGGCACCGCCCTTGATCCGTTTCAGACAAAAGCATTTTGATGAACTCGTCTCAGGCGGATTGTGCCCCACCAGCAAATCAGACAATCAGAATGGCAGCCATGACCTAGCCGTTTCGATAGGTATAGCTGTAGCCGTTCAGCGCCGGTGCGCCGCCGAGATGTGCATAGAGAATTTTGGAGCCTTTCGGGAAATACCCCTTTCTGGCCAGATCGATCATTCCCTGCATGGATTTTCCCTCATAAACCGGGTCGGTGATCATGGCTTCGGTCTGTGCAGCGAGCCTTATGGCTTCATTGGTTTCATGGCTCGGAACGCCATAAGCGGGGTATGCGTAATCTGGGTTAATGATGATCTCGTCATCGCGCACATCGCGGCCAAGTTCGACGAGCTCGGCAGTATTGTCGACAATTCCGCGGACCTGCGCGCGCAGTTGCTCTGGGGTGCCGGAGCCGTCAATTCCGATCACGCGATCTGCCCGGTCATCAGCGGCAAAGCCGACGATCATGCCGGCCTGGGTTGAGCCCGTCACCACGCAGACGATGATGTAGTCGAAGGCGATGCCGAGCTCTTGTTCCTGGGCGCGCACCTCCTCGGCAAAGCCGACATAGCCGAGGCCTCCGAACTTGTGGACAGACGCCCCGGCGGGGATGGCATAGGGCACGCCGCCCGCATCGCGAACCGACTGCAGGGCATCCTCCCAACTCTTGCGAATGCCGATGTCAAAACCGTCATCAACCAGACGACTGTCCGCGCCCATCAGACGGGTCAGGAGGATGTTGCCAACACGGTCGTAAACAGCATCGTCATGCGGCACCCAGCTTTCCTGAATGACCACGCATTTCATTCCGATTTTTGCGGCGGTGGCCGCGACCATCCGCGTGTGGTTGGATTGCACCCCACCAATGGAGACGAGCGTGTCGGCCCCTGAAGCAATGGCGTCAGGCACGATGTATTCAAGTTTGCGAAGCTTGTTGCCCCCCAGCGCCAGACCGGAGTTGCAATCGTCGCGTTTGGCGTAGATTTCGACACCCGCCCCAACAGCCTCACTGAGGCGAGGCAAATGCTCGATGGGTGTAGGGCCGAAGGTCAGGGGGAAACGTTCAAATTTCGAGAGGTTCATCTTCTGTCTCGTGTGCGTTGGTGTTCGAGTATTTTACCGCAGCGCGTTTCGAATGTGCTTTCAAATTTGGACCGTAAAATTTGAGAATTGTCCATAATTACAGATTTACAGGAAGGGTATTCCGAAATATTTTGATTATATGAGAGATAATTTTGGAGACGTGGAGATAGACAGGATCGACCGCCGGATTCTCCAATGTTTGCAAGGAGATGGGCGGATGTCCAATGCGGACGTTGCAGCCAAGGTGAATGTCAGCCCGGCAACGTGCCACAGAAGAATCCAGCGGTTGGTCGATGAGGGTATAATTTCCAGCTTCAGGGCCAACGTGAACCCCCATGCGGTAGGCCGGAGCGCATTGGTCCTGGTCGGAGCTGTGTTGGACAGATCGACGCCCGAGAGTTTTGCCGCCTTTGAAGCCGCAGTTGCCAAGCTGGCATTCATTCTTGATTGCCAATGCGTGGCTGGCGACTTCGATTACTTTCTGAAAGTTCGCGTCCGCGATATCTCAGATTTCAACCGCCTGCACAGTGATCAGCTTCTGGCACTCCCGGGGGTTCGGCAACTTCGAAGCTTTTTTGTGCTGAAAGAGGTGATCGAAAACGCCCCGCTCGAGTTCTAGAGAACACGGGCCACGCGCTTCTCGCCTTGCTGCCCTGGAGCGCCGGCTCAAACCCACTGCCGCCCGGTTTAACTGGAACACCCGTGATCGCCATGCCCGCGAAGGCGGGCATCCGGGGCTACACAAACGGCCGTGAGTGAACTGTCCCTGGGTTCCTGCCTTCGCGTGAGCGACGGTTGGGGTCGGTTCTTGCCCTATTTCGTCATCGCCCGGCTTGACCAGCCTTGCTTCTTCAATTGCCGGGCGGTGTGTATGAGCCGCTGAAGCCACCGGCTCTTTCTGCGATCGCCTTGAAGTCCGCTGGGGTCCAGGCCCGCACGGTCTCAAGTGCCGACAGCGTTCCGGTGGCTGATACAGCCATGCCCAAGGCTACCGCGTCTGAGCCATCGGGCAAATCGGAGATCAAAACGACGTCATGGGACCCGGTCGTCATGTAAAGCCCCAGCACGCTGCCACCAGCCTGTTTGACCAGCCTTTCAATTACCGCTGATCGATCCGACGGATGGTCAACCAGCCCCTTAATGCCGGACTGGGAGTACGAAGCGTAGGTGATGAACAATGGCATGTGGGTCTCCTTGAGTTAGATGTTCGAACTTTGCTGCCGTCCGTTGGGCGCGGGTGCCGGTTAGACGATAGTGAAAGCACTATCCCTCAAACGCAAGATGATGCCTAGAGTGGAGATTGGAGACGATCGGCGAGCGCGGCTGCGTCGATGATGGCGATACCTTATGCGTTTGTTTTCAGATGTGCTATCCTTGCGCTGTGCCTGGATGAAATGCGGCTAGATGATCGATCCGCAAGCTCTAGGGCCCAGCCCCATAAACCTCATCCAGTTCTGATCGGTCAGGAGGGTTCGAATGCTGGAAAACAAGCGCAAGATCAGGCTTACTGCCTTATCGAGCATTGTTTGCCTGCATTCGGGCCCTCCTGGCCGAACCCTTCGGGCGCGCCAGATTTGCCCTCTGAAGGCGTTGGACAGGCTTGAAAGCCAGACGGCTATCTGCGCCTGCCCGCCTTCTCAGACGGCAAATCTGACAGCGCAGAATGGATGACGTTTATGGGTCTGGACCCTAGTTCAGGTCTCGGTCAGATCGATTGCGATAGCGGCAGGATCCTCCAGGTCAGTGAGCACCTCATGATGGAGGAACCAAATGAAAGTTGCCGACATTTTACGTGCCAAAGGTAACAAGGTGGCGGCGGTTCGACCGACAGAGACGATCGTTAACCTGGCGCACCGGCTCAAGCTGGAAGGCATTGGTGCAATGGTCGTCAGCCAAGACGACAAGGGGCTTGTTGGAATTGTTTCGGAACGAGATGTGGCCCATGGCCTTGCCGAACACGGGGCAGGCTTGTTGAGTCTGCAAGTTGAGGCTCTTATGACCAGGAACGTTGTTACCTGTTCTCCCGACGACTCGATTGCCGACATTGCCAAAATCATGACCGCACGCCGAGTGCGTCACATTCCGGTTCAGCTAAACGGCCAACTCGTTGGAATGGTCAGCGTCGGCGACGTTGTGAAACAGCGTCTGGAGGAAGTCGAATTGGAAGCCAATGTGCTGCGAGACTATGCAATTGCTCGACATTAGCGGTGACTGATTTGAACGCGGATAGAGCTTCGCTCACACGCGAGAAGTAGGACGGCGAACGCAGCGAACTGTTGTTGGCCGGGCGTGATCTGCAACATTTGTCATCGGCCGCGAGGCTCTTGTGAGCATCGACGCACCAGGTTCATCGACCTGTGGTTGCGGGCTTCGTTTGGACGATGAATGTCGCCGCCGGTCTCAACTGTCATTGATTGTGACAGACGCACTTCAAGACCTTTGTCGGGTGCCAGAACAAGCTTTCGGGAGCGGCCGGAGAGAAAAATGCGCTTCATTCAAAACATGTTTGGGCGATTGCTCTGCCGCATCGGACTCCACAATGATCGTGTGATCGATATGACAATGGGTTTCGGGCAAGGCAGCTCAGTGCAAAAAGTTCAATGCATTCGCTGCGGCAGGGTCGCAACGCAACCTGCCGATTAAAATCAAGTTGGTGCTGGAACCAGGTATGCGGCAGCTGCTTTGAACTCCATTCTTCACGGGATGCTGGCCGGCCTGCTGACTGATGGGCTGGTCGCCCGATCCTATCGTCCGGAGCCAACGTAGTCGTCCCCGGATCCGAAGCTTTCGCCGTCCTTCAATAGGCCTGCACCAGGTACGAAGTTGACCTCCAGGCGGATGCCATCAGGATCTTCGAACAGAACGTAATAGTACCCCGGCGCCCAGTCGCGTTCCTCCGGGCCGCGGACAATTGTTGCCCCAAGATCAGCGGCGAGCGAGGCCGTTTTTTCGACGTCCTCACGAGACCGCGCCCGAAGGCATAAATGATGCAGCCCGACGCGATATTGCTGGAAGCGTTCGCCTTCGAACTCCGGGTCGCATTTGCGAATTCCAATCGCAGTCCGGGCACCGACGTGGTAGCAAAAATCCGGGCCATCGTGGACCCTGGTCATGCCGAACTCAGGCAACAGGCCAGAATAGAACTTGCGGGCTTTTTTGAACTGACTGACGGTCAGGATGACGTGCGCCATCCCGTTGATGCCGATCATTGGCTCTTCCTCTGTCATGTCGTCGTCATCGCGCTGCCGAGCGCTTTCACCGCATCTGCGCGGCCCGCAGAAGGCGGGATATTCAAGCCCCGCTCACAAGCGGGCCGGGCGCGAAGTTGGTCCATCCAGCGCTCCAGGTGCGGCAGGCCCTCGGTCGGAACCCGCGCCCAGCGATGGCTGCGAATCCAGGACCAGTTTGAGACGTCGGCAATCGAAAAGTCACCGGCAAGCCATGTCCGGTCCGCCAATCGCGTATCCATGACGGTATAGAGCCTGCGGGTCTCGTTGTGATAGCGGGTTCGGGCGGCGGGCACGTCGTCTGGAAAGTAGCGCTCGAAGGCTACGGCCTGTCCCTGCATGGGTCCGATGCCACTGGCTTGAAACATCAGCCATTGCATCACATCATGGCGGGCCGGACCGGATGGGGGCAGAAGTTTTCCCGTCTTTTCGGCCAGGTAGAACAGGATGGCATTGGAATCGAATACGGTCAGACCGTCCGCATTGTGATCCACGATTACCGGAATCCGTCCGTTCGGATTCATCGCCAGGAATGCAGGCTTGTGCTGATCCCCGGCTGCCAGATCAACATATTTGACCGTGTAGTCCGCCCCCACCTCTTCGAGCATCATTGCAGCTTTCCAGCCATTGGGTGTCGGGGAGGTGTAGAGATCTATCATGCCTGTTGGCTCATGTTATTGGGCTTTGGGTAAGAGTCCTTACGGGCCAGCGGAATGTCGGCGCATACCTGATTCTGGAGTTGGCAGAGGTTAGCCCAGCCTGGCCGGGAGGGGAAAGTGGGCACATGTAAGCACACCATCCGTCGCTCCCGCGACGGCAGATTTGAAGAACGGCCTGGCCCTCAAGCGGCCTTTCGATGCTTCCAGCCTTTAATCTGGCTTGGCAGCTGGGGCGCATGTCATACTCCCGCATAGTGATCATGGTTGGAGGAGAATACCCAATGCAGAAGGTGATCGAGACAAGTCTCA
>CAJHXU010000147.1_pt1 | contig 10466 bp, 8 predicted proteins | sample 9198561 | NCBI WGS metagenome assembly CAJHXU01 (sample SAMEA7708345, study PRJEB35096) | sediment metagenome | biome: marine neritic benthic zone biome [ENVO:01000025]; feature: sediment [ENVO:00002007]; material: shallow marine sediment [ENVO:03000034] sea grass bed [ENVO_01000059] ...
CACCGACGGGGAGGTCACCGCGTTCAGCATAATCACCCACAACATGCAACGGGCCGCCCGGATCTCGCAGCGCTCCGCCTTCTTCTATCTCCGCGAACTGCTGGATGCAGGCGACACGATAGATTTGTTCATGCAGCCAAAGATGGGCAAACACCGCAATTATGTCATGGGAGGTACGGTTAGCGCGTCCTACGGGCGAGGGTTCCGCGCTCAAGCCCTCCGGCTCTCAGAGCATTCAAAAAGTGAGGAAATACTAGCGTCTTGGGCGCCCTTCGGGCACCTGCCCGCCGCGTTGTGCCGCATCGGGCGGGCGGGAGGTGCCCAGGGAGGAGGAAGGGCCTGCCCAATGGCGAGCGGCCCTTCCGTCAAGAGGTCAGTAGCTCTTTTTGCAAGCCGGGCTTTCGCGCGACGGAAGGCCGATCTTGGCAAACTTGGCCGCATCCATGCCGAGGTTCTGAGGCACTGCAGCGTCCATCGAAATGAACTTGTTCACCAGGTTGCCGTTTGAGTCTTCGATCACCTCGGAGATGAACGTCGGGGCAATGGCCTGGCGATTGCTGTCCAGCTTGACCTTGCCGACCGGCGAATCCAGCTCAAGCGTCGCCAGACACTGACGGAAACCCTTGTGCCCATCGGAAAGATCGCCATTCACCTTGTTCAGGCAGGTCAGGGTCGCGGCCATATTCTTATAGTACAGCGTTGCCAGCAGCGACGGCGCCGGGAAGCGCTTCTCCGGCGGGAAGGTATCCTGATACAGTTTCACGAACTTCTTCCAGTTTGGATTGTCCCAGGTATCGGCCTGCGGACCCGATGACGGCGTGCCGATCAGCGCGCGTTTGGCGTTGCCCTTCGAATTCAACACGGTACCGTCGACCATGATGGTGCCACCGATAAGGTTCGCATCGCCACCGGCCTGCTGATACTGGTTCAGGAAGTTGACGGCATCGCCGCCGCCCAGGCCCAGATAGATCGCATCCACATCATCCGGCAGCGCGGCAATGATCGATGAAAAGTCCTTGGTGCCCAGCGGAACCCAGAACCGTTCGGTAATCTCGCCGCCGGCCTGGCAGAAGTCGATCGCAAATCCGAAGACCTGTGTGTATATGAATGAATAGTCCTCGCCGATCGTCGCGACGGTCTTATAGCCCTTCACGTCATGGACGTATTTGCCCAGGCCCCAGGACCACTGGGCACCGTCTGAGTTGAACCGGAAGAAGTTCTCCGACGGGTTCACATAAGTGGTCTCCTGCGCACCGGAAGAGCCGTTGATGAACGTCACGTCGGGCTTTGTCTTCGAATAGTCGCGGATCGCGATGCCTTCGGAGCCAGAAAGCGGCCCGACGATGACCTTCAGGCCATCCTGCTCGACGAGTTTGCGCACGGCACGCACTGCGCTGTCCGGCGACGCATCCGTCGACTGAATGACCAGCTCGATCTCTTTGCCGCCAGCCTTGCCGCCGAACGCCTCCAACGCCGTTTTGATCCCGCGTACGCCATCTTCGCCAAGCACCGTATAGGTGCCCTCAAGCGTGGCCATCACGCCGATTTTGAGCTTGTCCATTGCCTGTGCAGTGCCCGCATAGGCGGCCATTGCAACTACGGCGGTTGTAAGCATGAGTTTCTTCATATTACTCCTCCCATTCGTGAGTTCAGGTGCAGCTTGGATGCCGCGCGATTGTCTGAACGGTTTGGCGCGGGCACGCAATGCGCGCCACGCTCGAAGCGTATCATAGTCAACTTCGCTCGCAAAATGCTCGCCCCTGGGGGCCAATAACGTTACGCAGAGTCTCTTTTTTGGAGACGTTACTTGAGCTTTAGGCGCTTGAAGATTTCGCCAGAGAGCTCAAAAGCTTCCCGAGCGGCCTTTCCGCTGCGCGCAATTTCGAAAACCGTCGCGCCCGATCCCATTCCGCCGGCGAAGGCGACGCGGTTGCCCAGACGGTTGTCCGCAACCGACGCACCTGTCTTCTCAACCGCTTCGGCCATCTCCGAGGTTAGCCGCGCGTTCGCCACAACCCGGTTAAGCACTAGCAGCACATCTGTCTTTTGGCTCCTGGCACCCTCCAATGTCGGTTCAGTCGCCCAAACATCGACCGGCGAAGGCAGAACCGGAATCAGAACCAGATCAGCCGCTTCCATGGCCGGACGGCAGTCCCAGTCCGCTTTCGGCGGCGTATCGACGATGACGAGATCGTGCTCTTTTGCCAGATTGACCGCCTCCAGCCGGGCGCCCCAGGCGCTGGCGGTCCGGAAGCTGACGTCAGCCTTGTCCTCGCCCAGCCGCTCACAGCGCAGCATGAACCATTGACCGAGACTGCCCTGAGGGTCGGTATCGAGAAGCGCCACAGTCCACGGCTTCGGGCGCCGAAGCGCCGCCACAGCCAGGTGCGCCGCAAGCGTCGTCTTTCCCGATCCGCCCTTTTGCTGGGCGATGGTGATGATCTTTCCAGGCATGATCCGCCTCAGGCCTCCTAGAGCAGGTTTCGCAACGAAGGAGATGGGCTGGTTTGGCTCCTTCAAACGGTTCAGTATGATCGAAATTCGCTCTAGCCTGAGGCTCTTTCAGATTCGATCTCAGCGCAACGGAAAAATTTTGCAGGCTACATTGCCGGCACTCTCAGTACCCCATTGCGCAACGGTGTGCGGCTGATGTCGCGTAGACTTCCCTGCGCAGCCTGTTGATGCTTCCAACCGGCTGGTGCTCTGCAAGCGCATGCCACGGATTGAACGAAAGAGGCTCGCACTCTTCGTCCGCCTGAGGTTTTTGAGCCTGAGGGGTGCTGATTACGAGCTTCGCGACGGTCTTGTAGCCTTTTTCTTCGTCGGGCCAGATGGTTGTGGCATCCTCGATATTCAGGCCCGGCGCATCGTTGGATTGCACATTGACCTTGAAATCCAGACAGATCTCGCCTTTGCAGGAAACGCTTTCCCCGACAGCCTCCCGAAGATAGTTGGGTAAAGGATTGTCCGGTGTTTTGTTCTCAAACGCCGCTTGATCAACCGCTCCACCGCTCGGCACGACCGACACTTTCATGACCCTGTCGGAACCGAAGCGGAAGGGGGCTGCACCGAAGTATGCGATCTCCGTCGGATTGCGCACCGTCCGCGCCTGGATGGCTACGACTGCTTTGATAGACGCCACCGTGCTGGCAATATCCGCTGCGCCGAAATCCTCAAATGCCGGATGGTTGTCCATCACGGCCTGGAGCTTCGCGCGCATCAGGGTCACCTCTTTCGATTCCCCCTCTTTCGGCTCGCCGAGCTTCTGCAGCTCCAGAGGAATGAAATAGGGTTTCGGATCATGCCCATGGTCTGAAATCGCGAGCAGTTGGTTGAGACGCAGGTAATCGCGCGCATTTGCGAATGCAAATTGGGGAGTGTTGATCATCAGGAAATCCTGATTGTTCCCGCTGCCATCGGGCACCAGAATCTCCCCGTCCACATCGAAAATCTTCAGCGCCATGCCCCGGCTGCCGTTCTTGCGTTCGCCGCCGTCGTCGGCTTCCAGATCATCTTCGACCAGCACGTCTGCATTGGAATATCTGATGAGCGCACGGTGGGTCGCGCCGGGATGTGCGAGCAGACCGACCCTAAGATCCGCGGGAAGATCCGGCAGAACTGTGAATTCCGCTTCCAGGCAGCCATGGGACTTCGCATGCACGCCCCGCATGACATTGCCATCTTGCGCAGGATGATTGGTGCGCAGATCTTGCAGCCTGGTGGTCAATTCCACCAATTTGTCGATCGTATCCGCCTCGTTTGGCGCAATTTTCTCAAGCGTCTTTTCGTCAGGCATCACAGACTTCCTCCTTGCGGCAAAAAAGAAAACATCAGATAAACATGCATAAGAGACATTCCCTCAAATAATTTATGCCACATACAATCAAATAATTGAAAAAAATATTTTGCAAATACATTAAAAATCAATATTTCGTGCAATTATATATTTTAAGGCCATTAATAACCGTGGCTACAACAGTGAGCCGGACCCGAGAGGCCGTGGCAGAACTCCCATTGAAAAACTGACACCTGCGCGACAGACGCGTACGGTTCAATAGTGCTTTACCATGAAGCGGTTGTGAATGGGCCGAGCCGGCCGTTTTCTGTTAAGACGGAGAGTTCTGGGACCACCTTCGGGTGCTGAGTAAGGACCAATGCCGGGCGTTGTCGGCAGACTGTTAGGATTTCTCTACGAGCGCATCGCGCCGAACACGCGGGGCATGTGGGCCTCGCGGCAGCCTTTGGCGTGGTTGATCGCGCTTGTGATCGGAGTTGCTGCGGCCTATGGGATTCTTGGCTTCCGTTACCTGATCCTGGCACTACATTATCCTTGGCTGAACACATTCGCTGAACACGACGTGGCGACGCTGGCCGCCCAGCAGGATTGGTGGCTGTTGCTTTTGGTTCCCTGCCTCGGTGGCCTGCTGGTTGGCTACATCCTGCACCGTTTCCTGCCCGCAAATCGGGCCGAAGGCGTTGCGGACGTGATTGAAGCACGCGCCATCGGCGGCGCGCAGATGTCCCTCAAGACCGGTTTGTGGAGCGCCCTGGTGGCCGCTCTTTCGCTGGGCGCAGGCGCCAGCGCAGGGCGCGAGGGCCCGGCGGTCCATCTCGGCTCAACCATTGCGACTGCAATCGGCTCGAAATTCTCCCTGCCGCCGGAAAAGCGCCGGGTCATCCTCGCCTGCGGCGCCGCGGCCGCCGTGTCGGCTTCCTTTAACGCGCCGATCGCTGGCGTTCTGTTTGCGCACGAAGTGATCCTCGGTCATTTCGCCATTTCAGCATTCGTACCGACCGCGATTGCAGCCGTCGGTGCGACCATCATCACACGCATTCATCTCGGCGATTTTCCAGCCTTTATCATTCCGACCTACGAGATTACGTCGCTGTGGGAGTTTCCGGCCTTCGCCCTGCTTGGCATTACCTGTGGGCTGGTCGCTGTCGGCTTCCAGTTCGCCGTCATGGCGGCAGATTGGACGGCTCGCTCGGTCACCATGCCCGTCTGGCTTCGACCGGCCCTCGGCGGTTTGCTGATCGGGGCCATTGCGATCTACGTCCCGGAGATCCTCGGCGTCGGATATGAGGCCACCAACCGGGCCCTCAGCCACCAGTTAACGCTCACCACGCTCTTCCTTCTGCTATTCGCCAAGACCCTTGCCACCGCCATCACGTTGGCGAGCCGTTTCGGCGGCGGTGTGTTTTCGCCCTCCCTCTATCTTGGCGCCATGGCGGGAGGCGCCTATGGCCTCATGGCGGGAGGAGTCTTCCCGGAGCTTGCGTCGTCGGAAGGGCTTTATGCCATCCTTGGCATGGGGGCGGTTGCCGCGGCCGTGCTCGGCGCACCTGTCTCAACAGTACTGATCGCGTTCGAACTGACTGGCGGTTACGAGATGACCATCGCCCTCATGGTGACGGTCTCCCTCGCCACCGTGATCATGCAGGCTGTTCACGGTCAAAGCTTCTTCCACTGGCAGCTCTCCCAGCGCGGCCTCTTCCTTCAGGCAGGCCCCCACAAGGAAGTCGTTCGCCGCCACCGGGTCCGCGATTTCATGTTCGAGCTCAGCGTCGAGGAGAAGGAAAAGCCGCCTGAGGTCAATCCTGACCTGCCGTTGCTCACCCCGGAAGATACCCTTGAATCCGCCCTGCGGGCCTTCGACAGCGGCTCCTACAGCCGGATTTCGGTTGTCAGTTCCGCCGACACAACAAAGATCATCGCCTACGCCACCCAGATGGCCGCGCTGAGGGCTTACAACCAAGCCCTTATCGCCTCGCACGAGGAAGAGCATCGGTAAAGGCGGTGCGGAGCTTGAAACCGGAGACGCCGCACGCAACATTGGCCCGCGATGGCCGCTGACCTTCCAGAACCGCGAGACCCGCTGCGCCAGACGCTTGAGCGCCCGGACAAATCCTGGCTGAGGAGGTTTCCGAACATCTTCAACTGCATCGTGCGGGCCGGGACGGAAGGCTTTGCATCCCAGACCAAGCGGCGGCTCATCGTCACCAATATCACCGGCTATCTGGCCACGATCTCCTCGCTCAACTACGCGGTCACCTACGCACTGCACAATTTCGAGGCGCTCAAGTGGCCAGTCGTCGTTAACCTGATTTCCGCGGCAACCACGGCGTCCATGCCCCTGCTGCACCGCTTCGGCACCGCCGCTGGTGGCATCGTGCTGGCCATGTCGTTGTTCACGACGATATTCTACTTCACCTATATCTTCGGGCGCGAGGCGGGCATCCATCTCAACTATTTCGGCGCGGCTGCGGCGGCCTTCGTCATCTTCGGGTTGCGCCGCCTGCCTCTGATCATCCTCGTCGTGCTGGCCGGGCTCGCGCTCCATCTGACCGCCCAGTTCAAGTTCGTGACCGGCGCAGTGGCGGACCAGATCGAGCCATGGTTCGCACCGCAGACCTATCTCTTCTCCGCCGCCTCGATCATGCTGATCATCGCAATCGTCGTCTGGTACTCCTTCCGCATGGCGGCGGACGCAGAAGAGCGCTCAGAGCGGCTGCTTCGGAATGTGTTGCCCGATTCTGTGGCCGAGCAGCTCAAAGCGCGGCCGGGCGAGATGATCGCTGAGCGCTATGACGAGGTCACCGTGCTCTTTGCCGATCTCGCTGGCTTCACGCCCCTGTCCCGGACCATGGACGCCAGCGAAATCGTAAACCTCCTCAACGCCATCTTCGTGCGCTTCGACGACGCCGCTGAAAGAGCGGGTGTGGAGAAGATCAAGACTATTGGCGATGCCTATATGGCCGTCGGAGGCCTGCCGGAGCGTGTGCCCGATCATGCCAGCCGGATCGCCCGCCTTGCTCTTGAGATGCGGGAGGCCATCGCCGAGGTGGCCCGCACCCACAGAGCCAATCTCAACATCCGCATCGGCATCGCCACAGGTCCGGTCGCGGCCGGCGTGATCGGGCAGGCCAAGTTTGCCTATGATGTGTGGGGCGACACCGTGAACCTCGCCGCCCGCCTGGAGAGCTACGGCGCGGTCGGACGGATCCACATCTCAAGTGAGACGCGAGAAGCGTTGGGCAACAAATTCGAACTCGAGAAACGGCCGAAGATTGACATCAAGGGCGTAGGACCGACGCAAACGTGGTTCCTCACAAGCCCGGCTCACTGATCCTCCTGGCCGTCATCCGGCGTCCAACCGGACTGCACGGGCTTGCGCTTCAGATCGTAGTCTTCCAGCACCTCCATAACCCGCTCGGTAAGGCGAGATGCTGCCTCGTCCCCGTCATCGGGCCTGCGCCCCCGGAAGAGCTTCCCGATCGCGCGCGGCGCCGTCCGCAGTGAAGTGTAGATGGCGTTGCGCAGGTATTCCATGGGTGTAGTCTACAATGGAACAAAATAAGAACAATCAAAAACCTACCGGGTGCACGCGGAAGAAGCGGATTTGGCGATCCATAAGTCTGCGCGCTAGAAGATTCCCGGCGCAAGATCGAGAGAGCGGCAGCGTCACCCACGACGCGCAGATGCGGGACCACCTGCTGCTGCGCACCAGGCTAAACGAATGAACTCGCACGCGGGGGAACAGGCCATGGCCGACATGAGCGAAAACCAACAGGCGATAAAGGAACTCGCTGAAAAGATATGCGCCCGGTTCGACGATGCCTATTGGATGGAACGCGATGAGACGGGGACGTTTCCGCATGACTTCCACCGCGCAGTCGCAGACGCCGGATTGTTAGGCGTTGCGATGCCCGAGCGTTTTGGCGGCGCCGGACTTGGCATCGGCGAAGCCGCAGTCCTCATGCGGACCATCGCTGAATCCGGCGCTGGCTTTGCAGGTGCATCTTCTGTTCACATGAACATCTTCGGCCTTCAGCCGGTCGTCGTTTTCGGTACTGAAGCGCAACTTGAACGCATGCTGCCCCCGCTCATTTCCGGACAGGAGAAAGCCTGCTTCTGCGTGACGGAGCCAGATGCCGGCCTCAATACAACGGAGCTGAAAACAAAGGCCGAGCGGAAGGGCGAACACTACGTCATATCAGGCCAGAAGATCTGGATTTCGACGGCGCAGGTCGCAGAACGCGCGCTCATACTGGCCCGCACCACGCCCTTGGCCGAGGTCGCTCGCAAGACCGAGGGCCTCAGCCTGTTCTACACAAAGCTCGACCGGTCCAGTGTCGAGATCCGCGAAATCCGGAAAATGGGACGGCATGCGGTCGATTCAAACATGCTGTTCTTCAACGCCATGAAGGTCCCGGCCGAGGACCGCATCGGCAAGGAGGGCGATGGCTTCAAAATGATTCTGCACGGGATGAACCCTGAGCGGATCCTGATTGCGGCCGAGGCCGTTGGCCTCGGCATGGCGGCCTTGAGCCGTGCGGCAACCTACGCCAAAGAACGGATCGTCTTCGGCCGTCCAATCGGCCAGAACCAGGGCATTCAACATCCCCTGGCGAAAGCCTGGATGAACCTGGAAGCTGCGCATCTGATGGTTCAGCGCGCGGCCAGCCTTTACGATCGGGCTGAACCGTGCGGCGTCGAAGCGAACAGCGCCAAGTATCTGGCGGCCGAAGCGGCCTTCTCCGCCTGCGAAACGGCAGTCCAGACGCTCGGCGGAATGGGCTATGCGGCCGAGTTTCACGTCGAGCGCTATTTCCGGGAATCCCTCGTCCCGCGGATCGCCCCGGTAAGCCCGCAGCTGATCATGAGCTACATTGCGGAGAGGGTGCTCGAATTGCCGAAATCCTATTAGGACAAGACAGCGTCAACCCATAAACCGGGACGGCTCAATACCCAGCTCATCCAGAATGTTCATGAGCCTCCGGCCGTACCCGGTGTAGATCTCGATGCTCTCCTCTTCCGATGCACTGGCCGCATCGGGATTATGAAACACCGACGCCATGTGGGGTTCGATCGAAATCCCCCCATCGTAGCCGTCTTCAATCAGGAGCTTCAGGATTTCCGGGATACATCCGTGGCCCTCGCCGGGATATGTGTAAATCTCCTCATCGCCCTCGAGCCGGGCATCCTTGATGTGCACGTAAGCCACGTGCTCGCGCACATGTCGATAGAACTCCACCGGGTCCTGGGTCCGACGATCCCCGGCGGACTGGTCAAACGTGATCGCCGGGTTTCCGGTGTCGAAGACGAGCTTCAGGCCGGGAACGTTTTCCACAAGCTGGAGAGTATGCCGCCAGCTCATGCCGCCGTAGTTCATGCAGTTCTCATGGACTGGCGTGAGGCCCGCGTCATTGAAGCGGGTCGTGATTTCGCGCAACCGGCAGAAGCGCTCCTCCGCATGTTGCTCCGCGCCGTCGCAGCGCGCGTAGCTCATGATCCGGATCAGCTTCGTGCCGAGCCGCTGCATGCGCGGTATGGCGCGCTCCACTTCTTCAAGCGTGATCTGGAACGGGTCCTCGATGCGCTTGCCCCAGTTCGCGATGGTTGAACCGAAGCAGTTCACGCGAACGCCCGCGTCCTCGAGCATCCCGCAGGCCCGGTCGAAGCGATCCTCATCGAGATCATGAATGTTGGCGCCCCAGATCCCGCGGGACTCAATCGCATTCCAGCCAAGTTCCTTGGTGACGCGGATCTGCGTCGCCAGATCCTGCGAAGCCTCATCCGCAAATCCTGTGAGATACATGGCTCAGTTCACCTCGACTTTCGCCCCGCCGTTCTCGGCCGACTGATAAATCGCCCTGATGAGCGCGACCGACCGGCGCGCCTCCTGGCCGGACACTTCTGGTGCCCGTCCTTGCCTCAGAGCGGCAACGGCGTCCTCAAAATTTTGTTGATGCCAGCGGAAATCAATGGAGGAGGGATCTGCCGCACCGGCCCCGCCTCCGCCGCCTCCGATCCCGAACTCGGCCCGAATTCGATCGTCCTCCGCCGTCTCTTCCCTGAACTCCCAATGTCGGAAGTGATCGTCGGTCATGAAGACGGAGCCTTCCGAACCGGTGATTTGCACCTCCGCAGGGTGCCCCTCTTTCGACCAGGAGGCCGTGGTGCCCTGGATCACGCCCAGCGCGCCGGATTCAAACTCCAGCATGGCAACGGCGGTGTCCTCAACTTCAATCCCCTCATGCGCCAGCAGCCGCGTTTCCGCCCGGACCGATTTCACATCCCCCATCACGTGCAGCAGCAGATCAATGGTGTGGATCGACTGGTTCATAAGCGCACCGCCGCCGTCCAGCGCCCACGTGCCGCGCCAGGCGCCGCTGTCGTAGTACTCTTGCGTCCGCCACCACTTCACATAGGCATCCGCGAAGTTGATCGGCCCGAAGCGGCCGCTCAAAACGGCCTGCTTCAGAACCTCGGTCGCCGGATTGAAGCGGCGCGGAAAGATGCCGGCCAGCATGACACCGGCCGCCTCGCAGGCCGCAATCATGCGGTCGATGCGCGCGGTCGTCACTTCAAGCGGCTTTTCACAGACGACATGCTTGCCGGCCGCGGCGGCGACCAGGGCCGGCTCGAGATGCGCGCCGCTCGGCGTGCAGATCGTCACGACGTC